>Ga0256832_1001151_pt1 | contig 17829 bp, 9 predicted proteins | sample 134614metaG_FD_190534 | JGI IMG/M metagenome (GOLD analysis project Ga0256832, IMG submission 190534) | Hydrothermal vent microbial communities from Lau Basin, Pacific Ocean - 134-614 | ecosystem: Environmental > Aquatic > Marine > Hydrothermal vents | place: Pacific Ocean: Lau Basin | collected...
AGACCTTACTCCCTTCTTGAGAATACCCGGGTCCAAACCACAGATATTTCACATCCGGTTGGTCGGAATAAGCAATCATTTCAATTTTTGAAGTATCACAATTAAGGAAGTAATCTTTGATTTCAATATGGGGTCTAATCGAATCCCATTTTATTTTCACGGAATCAATGGCTTCACAACCATTGTCCATATCCTTTACCTTTACTTTATATGTTCCGGCATCAGCAATAATAATATTTCTATTTGTACTTTTTGTACCATCAGGAAAAGTCCAATTTTGTGAAAAATTATCTGCGGTTGTATTCATTTCTATTGTCGTAGTACTTGAGCAACAATTTAAGTTTTTTCCATCTATAATTATAAGTGGTTTTAATTTATTCACAGACACTTTGAATGTATCGGATTTTACGCATCCATTTTCCGGTTCCACTTCAACAATATAGTCTCCTGCTTTGGTCACAGCTATATCAATGGAATCAGAACTAAACCCAAATGGTCCTCGCCAATTAACCAAGAAACTATCAGCTGATATTTTCGGACTTAATTTTACCGTATCACTGTAACAAGTTATCATTCCTATACTATCAAGAACAATATCCGGTTTTCTAAAATCAGAAACAACTTTAGCTGTATCAAAATCACTACAACCATCTTTATTGATAACATGAATAATATAATTACCTGTATCAGATACTTCATTGGTAAGCGAATATGATTTATATCCATTTGGACCTTCCCAATACAAATCTGTATATTCTCCAATGATATTCGCCATTATCGTCAGGCTATGCTGTGCATTTTTGCAATCCAATGTATCACCGAAAGCCTTTACGTCAGGAAAATTTTTGGCTTTTTCCACATTAACAGTATCTGTAAATAGGCAACCATTGTGTCCACGAACATGACAAACATAAGTACCAATCTCACGAATCGTATCTACTGCTTTATCACTGTAATAATTGTCTCCTGTCCAAAAATATTCATCATATAGTCCTGTGATATCAACATTAAAACTAACAAATGGTTTTTGGCATGTAAGTATATAACCATCGGGAAAACCAAGATCTACAACAGGAGTAATAGTATCAAAATCAACTGTATATAGAGCACTATCTAAACATCTTGGCGTAACTACAACCAATTTATACACACCCGGCTTATCAATAACCGGATTAGGATCTTGGGTATTCAAACCACTTCCTGTCCAATTGTAAACATAATCCGTATCAGGCTTTTCCACACCTAATTTTACCATCAAATCATTATAACAATTCAAATAAAGCGTAGAATCATCAAGAAACACTCCATCGTCTTGTTTGACAAGCGTAGAATCATCTAAAAAACATCCTGAAGCTGCTGTAAGCCTACCATGTACAACTCCCGGCCCATATACAATTAAAGAATCGCCATCGAAATCACTATTAGCATTTTGCCAGTGAAAATTAACTATACTATCATCTGATTTATACTTCAGAATCAAGCTATCATGTGCACAATCAAGCAGATTGGAATATACAAATTCAAAACTTGGTTTCATTGTATCCGTAGGAACATATGTAAAAAATTCACTCTCACAATTATTGACATTATCAGTTACCGTCAAATAATAAAACCCTCCAATATTCTTTAATCCTGTCATCATCTGTCCAAAATAATTCATTTTAAAAGGATCTTCCCACTTAAAATTGTAATTTCCGTTAGCAACAGCACGTAGAAATGGGTATCGATTCGCACACGTAATTGTATCTGTAATAATTTCCACATCGGGCACTGTATTATCATACAATACTACAACCGAATCCCTTCCTGAACAACCATTGCTTCCAATTACATTTATAAAGTATTTGCCCTCCAGATTTACAATCGGATCTAATAAAGAAGAATAAAAATTACCCGGACCTCCCCAGAAAACCGAAACATATCCCATGTCAATATCGGGCTGTAAATGCACAGGCACCCCACAAGATAAATAGAAAGTATCTTGTGAAAAACTGATAATTGGTTTTTTGCCATTCTCCACAACTTCTTTCTTCCCACTTACCGAACAACCATACTTATTGGTGATATAATACTTGTAAATACCTGGAGTATCTACCTTGATATCTTCAGTAAACAGACTATCTCCATTAGGTGTAATCCAAATAAAAGTAAGACTATCTTGATCGGATATAAAATCTATTTTTCCTGTCTGATTAAGACAGTTTAAAGTGTCTGCCTTAATAGTAAAATCAAAACCCTCCTTATAGCTATTTATTGTAATAGAATCTAAGCCTACACATCCATTATCTCCGACGATACTAACATGATAAGTCCCCGAATCAAGAACATAAACATCACTTCCATATTGATTTAATTCAATCCAATAAATTTCTTTTAAAATCTCAGTTGTTTCAATGTGAATAAAAGCAGTATCAGCATCACAGGTCAAATCATTAGCAGTAATACTAACAACGGGTTTAATAGTATCAATTGGAACTTCAATAACTTCAAAAGCTTTGCAACCTGAGTTGCCATAAGCTTGAACAAGATAATGACCTGCTTCAGAAGTAAAAATTGTCGTACCTGTATATAGAGTCCCATTATACCAATTGGCCGAATCCAAAGTTGCATTGCTAGATGAAACACTCAGTTGAACAGTATCATTATCACAATTAATCTCAGGAACAACAATATCCAAAAGCGGTATATCAGCATCTGCATCAATGGATATTGTAGCAGTATCAGAGCAAGCTCCTTGAGTCAAAACAAATGAATAATCTCCGGGTTGTCCTACATAAACTTTTGTATAATCATTATGAAAAGCCACCAAATTCTCTAACCATTTATACGTCATACCGGTTCCTGAAATATAACCTTGACCTTTTAAAACCAAGTCTTGGTTGCAATGCAATGTGGTATTAGATGCATCGATACCGGCAGAAAGTTTTATTAAACTCAAGTTTATTAAGTATGCAGAATCACAGTCTTGATTTGACTTAAAATAATACTTCCCATCCGAAAAAAGTTTTTCCCCTTGGAAAAACAAAGTATCTCCCTCACAAATAGTACTATCGATTCTAATAGTATCTACTGTATTGATTTTTACCAGGATACAAGTATCGGTTATATCAGCGCAATACGGCGAACCTATATATTCGATACTATCAAAAACCGTATTAATCTGAGAAACATTTTCAATAAGATTAACTACTCCCGGTGCATCAATTTTATGATATGAAAGTCCACAGATAGTATATTCGCCCGGATCTTTAAAATCCAAATCAGGGCTTGTAGAATGTTCTAAAATCACGTTGTCTTTAGCGACTATATATTCGTAATTGTAGTTAAGAGCATCAGGTTCTTTACCGTCGAAATTGTGACTAATATCTATGGATATATTGTCATCGTCTGCACAATATTCGTATTCCGTATGATCAAATTCACCTGCATAAGCCTCACACAGATCACATTCCAGCGAACTACCATCGCAAAACTCTATTGTATAGCCTAATAGATTGCCTTTATAGAAATGTGAATGATCATGAACGACAAAGGTCCAAGTACCATTAACAGGGCCGGTATTGAAATCTTCAAGACAAAAATCAAAAGGGTAATACACCCCCGTATATCCACCGGGAATGGAAAACCAATCATTGGTACTATTGAAATGTTTATCTTTTCCGCTATCCGGACCAGCCAAAGCAGAGCATCTAACAAAGGAAATATCCCAGAGTATAGTTCCAAATAAACTAGTATTATTTGGCACATAAGGTCCCACTAAACCGACTTTTTGCCCTGCCGGAGAGATCAAATCAATTGTCAATTCAGACCTTTTCGTATGATTATACTTCAAAGTAACTCCGCAAACCCCCTGGTTAGGATCTGATAAATCATTATTTGCATATCCATCAACAATCAATTGAAACTCCATAGCTTGCTCATTATCAGCAATAGGAATCACAACATCCGTCTCCCCACATTGAGAGTAAAGACTATTCGCAATAAAAATAAAAAATAAAATATATAAAAACTTCAATTCAAATCTCATAACTACACTTAACTATTCATTAAATAGATATAAATAAACATAAAAATGCTGCATCAACATTGAAAATTTATTGAAAATTTCAAATTATTTCTTCTGTAGATAGGCCAAAACATTATCTTCAATCCTTTTTTTAATATTTGGGCTGTAGGCTCTGGCAAACTGAATACCCGTCATCCTTTCATACAACTCGATATACCGTTCTGATACCAATTCAACAAAATCTCTTGGTAATGAAGGTAAAACCTGCCCTTCTTTCCCTTGAAATCCATGATCCATCAACCATTCTCTTACAAATTCTTTAGATAATTGAACAGGAGCTTCTCCCCTTTTCAATTTTTCTTCATAACCATCCGAATAAAAATATCTTGAACTATCGGGAGTATGTATCTCATCAATCAAAATAATCTCACCATTGTAATAGCCAAATTCGTACTTAGTATCCACAAGCAACAAGCCTCTCTCCAAAGCCATTTCCGTTCCTTTTTCAAACAGTTTATATGTATAATCCTCAAGGATTGAATAATCTTCTTCAGAAATCAGTTTTTGTTCCAAAATCTCTTCTCTCGAAATATCCTCGTCATGCCCCTCCAAAGCTTTAAAAGAAGGGGTAATAATAGGTGAAGGGAATTTTTCAAATTCTTTCATTCCTTCCGGCATTTTCACTCCGCAAATCATCTTTTCTCCGGATTTATATGTTCTCCAAGCATGTCCTACCAAATACCCTCTTATCACCATCTCCAACCGTATAGGCTCACATTTTTTACCCACACTCACGTTTGGATCAGGAACGGCCTCTAACCAGTTAGGAACGACTTCTGACGTTGCTTTCAGAAAATACTCAGACAATTGATTTAATACCTGCCCCTTATAGGGGATTGCTTCATGTAAGACATGATCAAATGCTGAAATACGATCTGTAGCAACCATTATTATCCTATCGTCAACTTCATATACATCTCTTACCTTCCCTTTGTATAGATTTTGATTTTCACTAAATTTAAAATTTGTACTTTTTAATTCCATTTTGATTTCTATTTATTTAAATTGAGTTAAAATTCTTTCATAGACTTGCTCTTTAGACAAATTTGTTTCCAGTTGCCCCCCATTGGAAAATGCAATTTTTCCTGTTTCTTCCGAAACTATTAAAACAGAGCTATTCCCAATCTCCGTAATTCCAATTCCCGCTCTGTGTCTGGTACCGTACTTAGATGATATATCGGTACTTGGAGATACCGGCAAAATAGTACCGACGGAATATATTCTATTTCCTATTATTATCATAGCACCATCGTGTAACGGTGAATCTTTTTTGAATATACTTTCAATGAGTTCATGACTGATTTTGGCATCCAAAACAATACCGTTTTTCTCACTTACTATAGAATCGTTAAAATCTGTAAAAACTATCAAAGCACCAATTTTTTCCTTTGATAAGTTTATAAGAGCGGTATGAATTTCTTTCACTACTTTCAAATCAACATTTTGATTATTGAAATTTTGAAAAAACAATTTATTTAAAAACTTAAACCTGCCTTTTAAGGTCGAATTACCAAGATAGAGAAAAAATCTCCTCACCTCAGGTTGAAAAATAATAATCAAAATAATAACCCCGAATGCAACAAATTTTCCCAAAAGAAAAATTAATAATTGCATTTTTAATACATTCACCAACCACCATATCACAGAGAACACCAATACTCCTATAATTATATTAAATGCAATAGTTCCTTTTAACAATTTGTATATCAAATACAGGAAATATGCCACAATCAATATATCCAATATATCGAGAAACCTAATATTTATAAACCCTATATCAAAAAGTACCATTATATTTTTTTATTGTATATCTATCTTAAAATTAAAATCAGGATAATTATAATTAATAATCTATATTCATATTATAAAAAATAAAGCTATATATATCAGTAAGTTCTTCTATTATTTTATTTAATGGTTTTCCGGCACCATGCCCGGATTTTTTATCTATTCGTATCAAAACCGGCTTATTCCAATCTTGTTTTGATTGCAATTCAGAAATAAACTTAAACGAATGCGCAGGCACTACCCTGTCATCATGATCTGCTGTAATAACCAATGTCGCAGGATATTTAGCCTTTTTAACATTGTGAACCGGAGAGTATTTAATAAGGTATTCAAATTGTTCTTTTTTATCACTTCTTCCATAATCACCTGCCCATGCCCAACCAATTGTAAATTTATGATACCTAAGCATATCCAATACACCTACTTCCGGTAATGCAACAGCAAATAATTCAGGTCTCTGTAAAAGGGTTGCCCCTATGAGCAATCCACCATTTGACCTTCCTTCAATAGCGAGGTAATCAGGTGAAGTATATTTATTATCTATCAAGTATTCCGCAGCAGCTATAAAATCATCAAATACATTTTGTTTGTTTTCCAAAGTTCCCGCTTTATGCCATTTTTCACCGAACTCTCCACCTCCCCTTATATTGGCAACAGCATAAATTCCGTTTTTTTCCAAAAACAACAATCTTGAAGCGGAAAAAGACGGAGTAATTGAAATATCAAAACCTCCATAACCATATAGCAATGCAGGATTCTTCCCATCGAGATTTAGCCCTTTCTTATAGGTGATAAACATAGGTATTTTTGTACCATCCTTACTCTTATACCATTTTTGTACTGTTGTGAATTTTTCCGGATCAAAATCAAGCTTAGGTCTTTTGAATAATTTAAGCTTGAGTTCATCTGTATTGAATGTATAAACAGAGGAGGGAAACAAAAATGAGCTAAACATCAAAAAAGCATTTTTACTATTCCTGTCCCCGCTAATTGCAGATACCGTTCCAATTCCCGGAAGACTCAACTCTTTTAAAAACTTACCATTAAGATCAAAAACCTTAACCAAACTAAATGCATTGTGCAAATAAGTAACTATTAGTTTATCAGAGATTAGTTTCACAGATTGGATTGGATCTTCACTTTCTCGCACTATAACCGACCAGTCCTTTTCGTTTAATTTTTTTGTGTCAATCTTGATGATTTTTTTATTTGGAGCGTCTCTATTTGTTAAGATAAATAAATTATCATCGATATTGGCAATAAAATTAAAATCAGATTTGAAATCAGATATTATTTGTGATTCAGCCAACTTTTTTTGTTGCAAATTAATAAAACTAAAGGAATTTCCACTTGTAGATTCAACTTGGTTAAGGATTAAATAGCGTTCATCCTCACTTGTTCTTGCGTAAATATTTCTATTGGGATGCTCATTATCTTCATACCAAATCATATCAGCCCTTTGAGAAGAACCCAATTTATGATAGAATAACTTGTGATTGGTATTTTTTGTGCTGAGTTCTGCATCTTTGGATTCAGGGTATCTACTGTAAAAGAATCCATCTTTATACCAAGACAATCCTGAAAATTTAATCCATTTTACCGAATCTTTTAGTACTTTTCCGGTTTTCAAATCCATAATATAAGCAGTATTCCAATCAGCACCGCTTTCGGCAACCATATATCCGAGATATTTACCATCATGACTAAAACTTATGGTACTTAAGGCTTTAGTCCCATCCTGTGAAAAAGTATTCGGATCAAGTATTACTTTAATGTTTTTGCCGGTGGAATCGACTTCGTAAAAAACAGATTGATTTTGCAATCCCGAATTTTTAAACATATAATATTTACCATTTTTAAATCTGGGGACTCCAAATTTCTCGTAATCAACCAATCTTTCCAACCTGTTTTTGATACTGTCCCGAAAAGGTATTTTGGAAAAATAATCCTCCGTAAATTTTATTTGACTATCAACCCAATTCCTTGTATCAATTGATTTTTCATCTTCTAACCAGCGATAAGGGTCTTTTATGACAGTACCAAAATAATCATCCTCAGTACTTGTTTTTTTTGTTTCGGGGTAAGTTGATTTTTCAACTTTATTATTCATTATCCGTTCTTTTGTTTTACATCCTAAAATTCCAATAATAAAACCACCAATAATTATAGCTATTTTTAAATTCATCCGGCTCTAATTTAAGAAAATATTAACTGAATTTTCATTTTTATAATCATATCTTTTCAAGCATTTGTCATAGATAGTGTCTGTAAAAAACATAATAAATTTTATAATTATTCTTTTGCTCATTCTTTGATTTTTTCACACGTTGTTGACACAAGACTATCGAATCATTGCAAAAAAGACAATATTTTAGCAATAACTACCCGAATTAAATAAAATACAGGTTTTCATGCACGCACTATTTAAAAGAACAAAATATGCACACCTTACTTTGAAGTACAAAAGTAAATTAATAATTTAAATTTATAGTGTATATTATCATAAAAGATAGTAATAAATACCCATGGTTTATTCTTATACCAAAAAATACAGACAATATTTTTCAATACCAACGTTATATATACAGTGCCTGCACTAAAACATATCATATTATAAATTGATTCTTATTGTCATCTTTTGTCTTTATTACAAGTGATTGGTACAAAGAGATTAAATCATTGCAACAAAAACAAAATCTGATCAATAATTATCTGAATATAAAAAAAATGCCTGTTTTCATGCAGACACCAATTAATTCCTGAACTGTCTAAGTTTTGACGAAATTGCTTTTTTAATAAAAATAGTGATAATCTTATCAAAGATTTTGAAACCAAAATATTTATTAACAATAAAATCTTTCACAATGAAAATGAAAAACACCTTTCGTTTGGTATTTCTAATGACAATATTAGGATACATTGCTTGCAGCCCAAAATTAGCAAATGACAATAAGAGAACGAGCATTTCTGAAGTAAGCTCTTCCGTTCTTGTAAAAGCAGAAAAAACAAAAGCTAATGCTTCCGATGAATTCTCAAAAAGGCTATTAAACGAAAAAATACCATTTGACCCCTCTGTTAGAACAGGTACTCTTGATAATGGGATGAAGTATTTTATAAAAAAGAATTCTAAACCCGAAAACAGAGTTGAATTAAGACTTGCGTTAAAAGCAGGATCTATTGTAGAGGATGAAGACCAAAAGGGTTTGGCGCATTTTATAGAGCATATGGAATTCAACGGATCTGAACACTTCACTTCCAATGAATTGATTAATTATTTGGAAAAAGTAGGAACAAGATTCGGTCCTGATTTAAACGCTTATACAAGTTTTGACGAAACTGTTTATATGTTGCAAGTGAGATCTGATGTCGAGAACCAATTGGATACAGGATTACTTGTATTGTACGATTGGGCAGGCAAAGCTACTTTGGATTCAAAAGAAATCGACAAAGAAAGAGGTGTCGTTATAGCAGAATGGAGAACTCGCTTAAGCCCGGGTCAAAGAATGATGCAAAAATATTTACCTGTTTTGTATAAAGGTTCAAGATATGCCGAAAGATTGCCAATCGGCGACCCTGAAATAATAAAACATGCCAAGTATGAAACAGTGAGAAGGTTTTACAAAGACTGGTACAGACCCGACCTAATGGCAGTCATTATTATAGGAGATGTGGATATGGATAAAATGGAGAAAAAGGTTAAATCTATGTTTTCAGATTTTTCAAATCCCCAAAATGAAAGAGAGCGCAAGAAATATACTGTTCCAGCTCAAACGGGAACTGAAGTAGCTATTGTTACAGACAAAGAAGCTCCTTTTACAAATGTCAGAATAGTAAATAAATTACCTCATACCCCCTTGAACACCAAAAAGGATTTGCTGGAAGATATAAAAAGAGATTTATTCAATATGATGCTAAATGCACGTCTCGATGAAATCAAAAACAGCGCAAACCCTCCTTTCACTTTTGCATATACCGGATACAATCCAAGTATAGGAGATATCGACGCTTATTCATCATGGGCTATGGTACCTGAAGGAAGAGCTTTGGAAGCTCTTAAGACTTTCGCCACAGAAAACGAACGAGTACTAAGACATGGTTTTACCTATACAGAATTAAAAAGAGAAAAGAAAAACCTTTTGAAAGAAGCTGAAAGAAACCTTAAGGAAAAAGACAAAACAGAATCGAGGAGATATGCTTCAAAAGCAATTTATCATTTCTTAAAAAATAACCCGATGATGAATGAGGAACAATATTATAATTTTGTAAATTTAAATCTCGACAAAATTAATCTAGCATCAGTCAATTCACTGGCTAAAAACTGGATTAAAGAAGACAATAGAGTAATTATAATTACCGGTCCTGAAAAAGAAGGTGTGAAAATGCCTACAAAAGCAGAGGTTCTCGATGTTCTTCAAAAAGTTAAAAACACAAAAATCGATGCATACAAAGACAATGCAACTACTAAACCATTATTTAGTGAAAAATTGACTCCTGCACCAATAAAATCAGAGAGCAAAAATGAAGAATATGGGATAACAAAACTTGTATTAGACAATGGAATTGAAGTCTATTACAAAAAGACAAACTTTAAAAATAACGAAATAAAGTTTTCAGCTTACAGTCCCGGAGGAACATCCATCTACTCTGATGCTGACTATCCAAATGCTAGGTTTGCATCAAGAGCAGTTGAAGAAATGGGACTTTCCGAATTTGACAATAATCAATTGACAAAACTGTTGACAGGAAAAGATGTCTCTGTCTCTCCGTATATTTATAGCCTATATGAGGGGTTCAGAGGTTCTTCAACCAACGAAGATTTGGAAACAATGTTCCAACTCATTAATTTGTATTTTACGCATCCAAGAAATGATGAGGCAGCTTTCGAATCATTTGTAAATAGAAATAAGGGACTATATGCTAACTTGTTAAAACAACCCGATTACTATTTTTATTATTTGACAGATAAAATAAAATACGGTAATCAATTGAGAGCCGGAGGGATTCCTACCGCAGAAGATTTTGATAAATTGGATAGAAACAAAGTCTTCCAAATTTACAAAGACCGTTTTGCTAATGCCGGTGATTTCAAATTCTTTTTTGTAGGTAGTTTTGATGAGGGCAAACTCAAAAAACTAATCCAAAAATATCTCGGTAATCTTAGATCCACAGGCAAAAAAGAAAAATGGATTGATCGAAACCTAAGAATGAAGAAAGGATATATTTCCAAGAAAGAGTATAAAGGCGAAGCGCCAAAAACTTTTGTGGATTTAACTTATCACGGAGATTTTGATTATAACAAAGACAATGAATATGTTTTAAAATCACTATCCAAAATCCTAAGTATCAAACTCAGAGAATCTCTTAGAGAAGATAAAGGAGGTGTATATGGTGTAAGAGTAGGTGCTTATGCAAGCAATGAACCGACTGAAACATACACTGTGCATATTTCGTTTAACAGTGAGCCGGATAAAACCGAGGAACTTATTCAAGCTGTTTATCAAGTAATTGATACTTTACAGACATTTGGCCCTGATGATGAAGTCATGACTAAAATTACCGAGACACAAAAACAAGGTAGAATTAAAAATTTAAAGGAAAACAGATACTGGTTGTCAAAAATGAAAGAGATTATACAGGACAATCTTGACTATTCCGAAATTTCACTTCAAAGCTTAGAAAAAAGAATTAGTAAATTAACTAAAGAAGATATTAAAGCTGCTGCAAATAAATATCTGAGAAAAGATAATTTTTTCGAGATTTCGATGTATCCGGAAAAGAAGAAATAGTATTTAATAATTCGCAAAAAAAGAAGAGGCTGCCCTGAAAAGACAGCCTCTTCTTTTTTATAATTTGGATTGCTATTCACTATTTTGCAGGTACTAATTCATCCAACAATCTTCCTGCATGATAAACATATTTTAAGGCAGCAATAATACCACCCGCATGAACACTAACTGCTCTATTGTATTTTTCATCATATATGAAATTTCCGGGTAAAGATTCGATATTACCATCGAAAATCAACCCAACGACTTCTTTGTTTTTATTGATTATAGCACTACCGGAGTTACCTCCGATAATATCATTAGTTGAAACAAAATCCAAGGGCTGCTTCAATAGCTCAGGAGAGGGATATTTATATCTCTCAGGCAATCTCCAAGGGTATTTATGATCAAATGAATAATTTCTGTCGTACATACCGTAAAAAGTAGTTTTATACGGAGCTTTGGTTCCATTATAATCATAACCTTTTACCACACCATCAGATATGCGCAATGTGAATGTAGCGTCAGGAGGTAAATCCGTACCAAAATATTTAAAATACTCTTGAACAATTTTACCCTCCAATTCCTTTCTCTTTGCAGAGCTGGCAGCAAAAGCCTTTGATGCAGCATTATACTGAGGAATAAGTTTTCTTGCTGCAACTAAAAGCATATCCTTTTGTTTATCAAATTTAGACGCATCCATTTTGAAAAACTTTTTCCACTTATCTCCTTTAAAAAACTTACTCTTTTTCATCAGTTTTTCAACATATTCTTCAACTGATTTGCCTTTTAACAATTCTCGCATTGTATTATTGTCTCGTGGGATATGACTGTTGATAAGTTTCAATCCCATAGTCAAATAGAATTTATCTTCGTCATCTCCAATATTCTTTGTCAAATAATCGATTTGATCGACAATATCTTCCAAATCATCTTCTGAAACACCTGCATGTAATTTTTCATCATATTTCGCAATAGCATGCATAAGCATCATTGTATTTCCCCTCATAGGATTTGGACTTAGCAGAATCAAAGCCCATGAATGAGGAGCTAATTTGTCGTATTCGGCTTTTAATTCAGCCCAATAATCTTCTCCTTTGTGATTTTTACGAACTAAATTTTCGATCTCTACCTTTCTGTTAAATAATTCAGGATTTTTCAAGCCTTTTAAAATACCGCTATATGCTTTTTCTCCATTAGCCATTCCAAAAATCATATTCATTTTCTCATCGGTAGGATTTTTGTCATAATCTTCTTGCAAATGAGCAATCATCTGTCTAAGAAAATCCAAGGTCATGGGATATCTGTATTTTCTATCCCATTTCAATTGATCAACAGTTCGATATCTTTCAGTATTTCCGGGATTCCCAACTACAAACACGAGATCACCTTCCTTTGCCCCTTTAGGATTGAATTTAAAATAATTTGCAGAAGAATTTACAGGTTTACCATCTTCGTCATATGCTCTCCAAAAAGTAAAATCTACATCATATCTCGGATAAGTGAAATTATCAGCATCTCCACCGTAAAATGCGATATCGGTTTCGGGAATAGCTACTAATCTGATATCACTATACTTTTTATATCCGTATAAAGAATACTTGACACCACTATAATATTTTACTATTTGCAGCCTTAAGTCTTTCCATGCATCCAATTTTGCATAATCTTTTTTAACTTTTCCAAATGCCTCAGACAATCTGGCCTCAATGTCTTTATTTTCTGAACTATTAACATAGTTATTTATTTCTCCCGTAACATCTGCCAATACTACCAATTGCTCAAAAAAGACATTAGGAACCTTTCTCTCTTCCTCTAATGTTCCTGCAAAAAATCCATTTGTCATAATATCTTCTCCTTCCTTTTGCGCTCCTAAAGCTGCATCTCTCGAACAATGGTGGTTTGTCATTATCAATCCATTGGGAGAAACAAACGAAGCTGAACAACCTGTTGACATTCTCAATGCAGATTTTCTAACATCATCAAACCATGAATCGTTTGGCGAAAAATTATACGCTTTAGTAAGCCATGCTTTAGGTGGATTTTCAAAAGTCCACATTCTACCAAAATCATGTGGCCCGGCTGCCGTATGCTGCGCTAACATACAATTTATCGTCAAGACGAATGCGCTCAATAAAAAAAGTATCCGTTTCATATATTCAAAATTTATTTAATTATTTAATGCCTGCAAAAATAATCAATAAAATCAGAAAAGAAACAGAGTTTATACCAAAAAGAATAAAAGTATATACCAATACATATATTACTTCGATAAAAAACTAAATAACAAAGAATCTATTAAGCTCAATAGGTTTTCTTAATCCCTTCTAAAATCCAATTTGCAACAGCTTGCCTATTGGTTGGAATAAGTATTCGCCTGTGGTCTTTAACGTTTTTAATATTTGCTAACTCTATAAAAACTGCGGGAGGCAAAGTATTTCTTAATACATACCAATTTCTAACTCCAACAGATCCGTTATACCCTCTACCCTTTTGAAACTTTGAGTATTTCTCTTCAAAAGTATTTTTTATATTAGTCGCAAATTTCTTACCTGTTTTGCTGCCTTTTGCATAGGAAAAGAATACATCGATTCTCTGGTCTTTATGCCTGGAATCAACATGGGTAACAATCAATAATTGGGATTTGATATTTTTCTTTCTTTTATAAAATGAATATAATCTATTTATATCGTCAGAACGCTGCTTCAACCTTTTCCGCTGACTCAAAGGAATTCTTTTACCATTAATATTCACTTCGTCTTTATCGCATTTAAGATATCTATCATCTCTGATTCCATCGTTTTTGTCTTGAACAATTATATGAACAATGGCTCCATGTTGAATCAAATCTCTTGCCAGTCTCAAAGACACATCATAGGCGTATTCGTCTTCGCATAATGTGGGACTACATTTAGTGCATTGAGCACCGGGATCAGGTCCACCATGTCCGCTAAGGATATAAAAAACCCTATCTGCCAAAGAATTATCTTCTATTGGAATAGATGCATACTTTTTACCAAACAAAGGCTCGTATCTAAACAATTTTCCGGATTTGGCTTTTGTTTTTACCTTTTTAGCAACTTTAATCTCCGGAATTTTTTTTGTCGAATTCAATATCTTGGTATATTTAGGCAGTTTGCCAACTTTCTTGACATTTGGTTTTTTCTTTTTTCTAATCTGCACGTCTTGCACTTCACTCATCTTGCAATACATTTCCGCATAAGGCACCCATAAAATTTTACTTTCAATGTAATTTTTCCGTCTTAACCCTTTTCTCAAAATACTTTCATTATACTTTTGAATCCTCAATGCTTTTTTAAGATCGTTTTTGCCAATAGTACTTCTAATACTTTTACCATCGTAAAAATAAATCAGTACAGGCATTTTATACAAATTACCAATCTTTAACTTCGAATTCCTTCGCAAATTATTAATATCAAGAAAATGCTCCAAATTACATTTGTCATCAATCAAATTATACCTTCTCAGCAAAGAAAAAATCCCATCCCCTTTGGCAGCCTTAACTCTGTAATAATCTTGAGAAATAGCGCTATTAGCAACAAACAAAACTAATAAAAACGATATCGATATTTTACTTAATATATATACATTTGATTTCATAGTGCAAATATATTAACAATAATCATAATATCAAATTTTTTATTGATTTTTTTCTTTATTAGTTATTAGTGAAACGGTTCTTACTCATTTTTTTGCTTTCCCATTCGCATTGCGGGTCGATTCTTCGTTCTCTATGAGGTGTGAGAGGCGAAGAATTAGGAAAAATCGAAAAAAACAAAATACACTTATTGAACCCAGAGTTCATTAATTCAAAAGCGATAATTTTTCAGAAAATATTAGTTTAGATAAAAACTTTCTGGCATCTGAGCGATAACTTCAAAATTTTCACCTAAATCTTCAAGGACTTTTTTCCATGCAAGTTCATTTCCTGTATTAAAAATCAAATTGACATCCGGTGGAGCGATAATCCACGAACCGTGTTTGATTTCATCTTCCAATTGTCCGGCTGACCACCCGGAATACCCAACATAAAACTTAAGTTCTTTATCAGTTATAAGTCCTTCTTGAATAAGAATTTTTAATTTTTCAAAATCACCTCCCCAATATATCCCGTTTATGATTTCAATACTATCATCAAGTATATCTCCCCTTAAATGTACATATTGAATCGTATTTGTGGCAACGGGACCACCAAAATATGCAGAATCTCCAAATGGGGGAAAATCCATCATCAATTCTTCAGCTTTATAATCCATTGGTCTGTTAATAATAAATCCTAAAGCACCTTTTTCGTTGTATTCAGCCAAAAAAATAACTGTTCTCCTAAAGCTTCCTTCAAGCATAAATGGTTGTGACACCAAAAAATTTCCTTTTTCCAATGTATATTCATCAACCTGCATAAAAATATTTTTTATTTAATAGTTTTTGGTATAACGCAAAAAAAATAAATCTTATTTTTTAAAGTAAATTAAAAAATTTTTTCTTTCAGAAACAAATCAAAAAAAATCAAATTGCATCTGTAGGCAAACTTCTGTCTATTCTCTTTACAAAATTAACCAGTGTTTTTCCATTACCCCCAACTTCTACGAATTGTTTTACTCCATCTGCTATCATATTTTGCATAATTTGGGTCCACAATACAGGTGCTGTCAATTGCTTCACAAGATTTTCTTTTATTTTTTCCGGAGATATTTCCCTTTTAGCTGTTGCATTTTGATAAATAGGCATTTTCGGTGTATTAAACTCAGTATTTTCAATAGCCGCAGCCAATTCTTCTTTTGCAGGCTCCATAAAAGGGCTGTGAAAAGCTCCTCCCACAGGTAATGCAATAGCACGACGCGCTCCTTTTTCTTTCAACTTTTCGATAGCTTTATTTATACCTTCAATCGATCCTGAAATAACCAATTGTCCCGGACAATTATAGTTGGCAGGAATAACAATGTCTTCAATACTATCGCAAACATTTTTCACTATATCATCTTCAAGTCCAAGTATTGCGGCCATGGTACTCGGTTCCGCTTCACAAGCTTTTTGCATAGCGTTTGCCCTTATTTGAACCAATCTCAAGCCCGAATCAAAATTCAAAGTACCATTTGCTACCAAAGCTGTAAACTCACCAAGAGAATGTCCGGCGACAACATCCGGAGAATATTTATCTCCATTTACTACATAACTTATATATGAGTGTAAAAAAACCGCAGGTTGTGTGACCTTGGTTTGCTTTAACTCTTCAAGAGTACCTTCAAACATAACATCCGAAATTCTAAATCCCAGAATTTCATTTGCTCTTTCAAATAGTTCTTTTGCTACCGGGCTATTTTCATATAAATCTTTGCCCATTCCTACAAATTGGGAAGCTTGCCCCGGAAAAACGTATGCTATCATTTTATATTTATTTTAATTTAGTGTAAATCATTACTTATAAGTCTTAAGAATTCACTCCGTGTTTCAAGTTTATTAAAAGCTCCTCGAAATGCAGATGTAGTAGTCACAGAGTTTTGCTTTTGAACCCCCCTCATCATCATACACATATGCTGTGCTTCAATTACCACAGCTACTCCGAGAGGCTTTAAGTTTTTCTGAAGAGACTCCAAGATTTGATTCGTCAATCTTTCCTGAACCTGGAGCCTTCTGGCAAAAACATCTACTACTCTGGCGATTTTACTCAGTCCGACTATTGATTTATTTGGAATATAAGCAACATGAGCTTTCCCAAATATAGGAAGCAGATGATGTTCACACAGTGAATATAGTTCAATATCTTTCACAATCACCATCTCACTGTATTCCTCATCAAACATTGCTTTCTGAATAATGGCATCAGGATCTTGGTCATAGCCTTTCAAGAGGAATTGCATAGATTTAGCTGCTCTATGCGGGGTTTTGATCAAACCATTCCTTGAGGTATCTTCTCCTACAAGATTCAAAATATCATTAAAATTATGTTTCAGTTTATCATAAACTATTTCGGATTCTAATTTCTTCATTTTATCTCTTTTCTTAAAAAAGGTTTATAGCAAAATAACTAAATTAAGTTAAAAATGTTTAACTTCAGATATATAAATAAGTCAAAGCCACGCAAAATTAAGCATTATATCCAAATAATCATAATAATAATATAAAGGAGGTGTATTTCATTTTTTAGTTTTCCTACATCAATAATATAAATAAAATTTGTGAATAATCCGG
>Ga0256832_1001152_pt1 | contig 17817 bp, 11 predicted proteins | sample 134614metaG_FD_190534 | JGI IMG/M metagenome (GOLD analysis project Ga0256832, IMG submission 190534) | Hydrothermal vent microbial communities from Lau Basin, Pacific Ocean - 134-614 | ecosystem: Environmental > Aquatic > Marine > Hydrothermal vents | place: Pacific Ocean: Lau Basin | collected...
CCCGGCCCCTCTCCCAGAGGGAGAGGGGTTTGGGGTGAGGGAAAAGGCGCTTATCCATACCGCACCTTCGGATCAAGCAATGCATACACCAAATCCACGATGAAGTTGAACAGAATGATCAGCGCTCCATAAAACACCACCACGCCCATCACCAGTGTGTAGTCCCGGTTGAGTGCCCCCTGGACGAAATAACGCCCCAGGCCGGGAATGCCGAAAATCTGTTCAATGACCACAGAGCCGGTAATCACCGCCGCCGTGGCCGGTCCCAGGAAGGACACCACGGGCAGCAGGGCAGGCTTGAGGGCGTGGCGCAGGATCACCACCCGTTCCGGCAGGCCCTTGGCCCGAGCGGTGCGTATGGGGTTGCTGCGCAGCACTTCGATCATGCTGCCGCGCATGAGCCGGGAGATGTAGGCGATCTGGGGCAGGGCCAGGCCGATGATGGGCAGAATGGTGTTCTTGAAAGCGCCATCGTTCCAGCCGCCGGCGGGCAGCCAGCCCAGGTACACGGCGAAAAGCAGAATCAGGATGGGCGCCAGCACGAAGTTGGGAATGGATATGCCCGTCATGGCCAGGGTCATCACCGAATAGTCTGTGGCGCTGTTCTGGCGCAGGGCCGCCAGGGTGCCCAGGCCCACGCCCACCACCAGGGCGATGGCGATGGCGCTCAGGCCCAGGCGCAGGGATACGGGAAAGCCGGTGGCGATGAGCTCATTGACGCTGTAATCCTTGTACTGGAAGGAAGGACCGAAGTCACCATGGGCCAGATCCCAGAGATAGCGTCCGTACTGCTGAACCAGGGGTTCGTCCAAGTGGTATTTCTTGTCCAGGTTGGCCTGGATCTCCGGGGGCAGGGTCTTTTCCGTGTCGAAAGGGCCGCCGGGCGCTGCCCGCATCATGAAAAACGCCAGGGTCATGAGTATGAGCAGGGTGGGAATGGCGCCCAGCAGCCTTTTCAGGGAGTAACGGAGCATTGATATTTATTTCTTCAGGCCAATGAACTCGAAGAAGGGTTCCAGGGAACGCTCGCGCTGCAGGAAGGCGCGAATGGAGTCCTCGATTTCCCGGGAGCCTCCGGCGGCGTAGACTTCCTTGCGCAGGCGCATGCCTGTGGGTTTGTCCATGAGCCCCCCCGGCGCTTTTCTGAATACCGAGGCCATGTCCGCGGCAATGGTGTCCGCCCAGGCGTAGCCGTAGTAGCCGGCGTCATAACCACCACCAAGATGGCCGAAGGAGGCGACCAGGCCGCTGCCCTCGGGCACGGGCAGGTAGACTTCTCCAATGACCTTGTTGGTGACATCCACCACGTTCTCGAACACCTTGGGGTCGGTGGTCATGTGGATTGTCAGGTCCAGGAGTCCGTAAGCCAGTTGGCCCCGGTAGTAGGTGCCCACGGTAGCCAGGCGCACTTCTTCCAGCTTGTTCAGGATGTCCGCTGGAATCTTGCTCTTGCCGTCACGGTAATCGACGGCGAAGCGATCCAGTACCTTTTTGTCCCGCACCCAGTTTTCCAGCATCTGGGAGGGGGCTTCAACGAAATCCCGGGGTACGGAGGTGCCCGAGAATTCCATGTATTCCGCCTGGGTCAGTACCGTATGCAGGGCGTGGCCAAATTCATGAAACAGGGTTTCCACATCGTCGTAGCTCAGCAGGGAGGGTTTTCCGTTGGCAGGAGGCGGAAAGTTGCACACCAGCGCGGCCACGGGACGTTGGTATTTGCCATTGGGCAGGCGTGCAGCAGGCGTTATCCCAAACTGGGCAAAGTGGTTGTATTTTCCTTCACGGGGAAACATATCCATGTAAAGCAGTCCCAGGGGCGTACCGCTGCCGGCATCGCTGATGGCATAGAGGCGCAGGTCGTCCACCCATTTATAGGGTGCTTCCACGGGCTCGATACGGATGTTGAAGATTTCCTCGAAGATGGAGAACATGCCGTTCAGCGTGTGTTCCAGCTCGAAATACACCTTGAGTTTGTCCTTGTCCACCTGGTAACGGGTCTTGGTCAACTGGTTCTTGTAGTAACCAATGTCCCAGTAGTGAATCCTGGCCTCGGGATCGCCCGTGTCCTTTGCCTTGAGTTGGGCCAAAGTGGCCAGTTCCTGTTCAAACTTTGGTTCCAGTCCGGTCTTGAGTTTCTGCAGAAAGTCCCAGGCTGTCTGCCCGTTCTTGGCCATCTTGATTTCGATGCGGTAATCCGCCCAGTTCTTGTATCCGAGCAGCGTGGCGATTTCGGCCCGGGTCTTGAGGATTCTTGTGAACAGGGGGGCATTCTCCTTCAGCACCCGGCTGGTGCGGGCAATGGACAGGCGCTTGCGGGTTTCTTCCCGTTTGGCGTTGCGCATCACTTCCTGAACCTGCCAGGTGACATTGGCGTTGATCCGGTACTTGCCGTCCTTGCCCAGCACTTTTTCATTGCTGAGGAAATCTTCATTTACGCCTTCGAGTTCCTCGCGGGTGAATTCGACAATGGGTTTGGCATCGGAGATATTGCGCTTGAATTGCAGCTGAAGCTCGTTGAGGCGGTTTTTCAACAGTTGCAGGCGGTCACGTTTTTCCTTGGGAAGATCCATGCCGTTGCGGCGATAGTCGCGCAGTACGGTCTTGAGGTACATGGCGTCTTCGCCGCTGACCTCGGGATGGGTGTCGGCAAAGTCTTTCACGGCCTTGTACAGATCCCGGCGGAAGCTGGTGTCCACGAACCAGGTTTCCAGTCTCCGGGTGGCCACTGCGGCAATCTCCCGCATTTCCTTCGAGGGGCTGGTTTCCTGGATAACATCGATGCGTTCCGCGGCTGTCATGACCGGCAGGTAGGCCTTGTCCAGGGCAGTGATGGTGTTGGCGAACGTGCGTTGCTCGGGTTTCAGGGCAACGATGGCGTTCAGTCTTTGGTCTGCAACGGAAATGGCGGTTTCCATGGTGGCCTGCAGCTGGGCCGGAGTTTTCTCCCATACGGGCAGGTCGAAAACCACATTGGCTTTCCGGGCTGCCGGCTGGTAGTCGGAAAGCTGCTTGGGAGAGGCAACGGCGTTGCCCGGAACGGAGACGAGGCTGAGCAGCCCCGCCATGAAGATGACACCTGCTTTGGAAATATGAAGCATGATATTTTCCTTGATGTGGAAGAACATGTTTGAATACCCCTCTCACCCCGGCTCTCTATCCAGGGATGGGCTGGTGTGACATCTTCCCAGGGGTGAGGGAGCTGTGCAGTGGTTTCATTCTATTGTCGAGGGAGTAAACAGCTTGCTCATGGCAGTTAGTGTTCGAGTATGTACAGGTCTTTGCTGTAGTTGTGATCCAGCACGTTGGGTACGTAGTTACCCACCCAGGGCTTGATGAGGTGGCTGGATACATAGGAATAAATGGGGATGACCGGATGGTCGCGCAGCACCAGGGCTTCCGCCTGGCGCATGAGTTCGAAGCGCTTTTTGGGGTCGCTTTCCACGCTTGCCTGGCGCAGCAGTTCATCATATTCGGGGTTCACGTAACCCGAATCGTTGAGGCCATGCTTGCTGTGCAGAATCTCCAGAAAGTTGTAGGGGTCGTTGTAGTCGCCAATCCAGCCGGCGCGAAATACCTGGGTGACCTGTTTCTGCTTGCGGTTTTCCAGAAACACCTTCCATTCCTCGTTGACCAGCTTGGTTTTCACGCCCAGGGCCTGCTTCCACATGGCGGCGATGGCGATGGCGATCTTCTTGTGGTTCTCGCTGGTGTTGTAGCGGATTTCCACCGTCAGGGGGTTGCTTCTTGAATAGCCAGCTTCCTTGTAGAGCCTGCGTGCTTCTTCCACGCGTTTCTTCTGGGGCCAGTCGGCGTAGTCCAGTCGCGCGGCTTCATAGCCGTTGATGCCGGGAGGCACCCAGGAATACAGGGGCTTCTCTCCCAGGCCGGTGATGCGCTTGGTGATGATTTCACGGTCGATGGCCATGGACAGGGCGCGGCGCAGCTTGGGATTGTCCTTGAAAGGCGGCCGGGTGAGGTTGAAGCCGAAATAGTAGCTGCCCAGGTAGGGCGCCACCTGCAGTTCATCGGCCAGGTTTTTCTTGATCCACTTGATCTGCTGGCTGGGCACGTCCTCGGTGCGGTCGATTTCCCCGGCGCGATAGCGTTTCAGCTCCGTGGACTGGTCCTCGATGGGATAGTAATACACGGTGTCGATGATGGTGTTGGCGTTGTCCCAGTAGTTGGGATTGCGTTCCAGCTTGATATGGGACTGGATCACCCATTCCTTGAGTACATAGGCGCCATTGGACACCAGCTTGCCGGGCCGGGAAAACTGGTCGCCGTGTTTTTCCACGCTGGCTTTGTGTACCGGATAAGTGCTGGAGTGATTGAGCAGGCCCAGGAGGTAAGGGGTGCTGGCCTTGAGACGGATTTCCAGGGTGTAGTCATCCAGGGCTTTGACTCCAAGGTTTTTCACAGGCTGCCTGCCGGCGATCACGTCCTCGGCATTGAGGATTGGCGCGAGAATCTGTGAGTACTTGGAGGCGGTGGCCGGGTCCACGGAGCGGCGCAGGCCATAGACGAAATCATGGGCGGTCACCGGGTCGCCATTGGACCACCTGGCATTCTTGCGGATGTGGAAGACATAGGTCTTGCCGTCATCGCTGATTTCCCAGGATTCCGCCGTTCCGGGAATCACCTTGCCATCAGGCGCCTCTATGGTCAGGCCTTCGTAGAGATCCCGGAGAATGTTGGAGGAGGGCACGCCCTCGGCCTTGTGGGGATCCAGGGTCTGGACTTCGGCGCCGTTGCCCCGGTGCAACACCTGATCCTTTGCGAGGTTGTCCGGGCGCGAGAAGGCCGTGGCGGAATAGCTAAGGACTGCAACGAGCAACATGACCAATGAGCTGCGCATAGGTGATCCTCGGAAAGCGGGTAACGAAAGTTGAATGGTTTCTGAACGAATTCCGCTGAGTGTGGCACTCCTTGCGGATGATGTCCATGTGGATTTTTCGGGGTTACATGGTGCGTACCACGGTAAGCTTCTGGCCCGGATGCAGGCGGTCGCTGGCAAGCTGGTTCCACTTCTTCAGGTCGGTGATCTTCACCCCGAACTGGCGGGCGATGGCGTACAGGGAATCGCCCTTGCGCACCTGGTAATGGACTCTTTGTTTTGCATTGGGCGTGGGGCCCAGGGCTGCCACCGTGGAGCCCGCGGACAGGGGAATCATCAGGTGGGCGCCCGCGCGGATGCGGTGGCTCTTGAGGTGATTGGCCTGCATCAGCGCCTTGACGGTAATGCCATGCCTGCGGGCGATCCGCCCCAGGTTGTCGCCCGGCTTGATGAGATAGCGCGTCCAGCGCATGCGCTGGTCTTCCGGCAGGGCAGCCAGTTTCTCGGTAAAGCCTTCGGCTTTGTCGGCGGGCAGCAGCAGGTAATGGGGACCCTCGGGATGTGTGGCCCAGCGGTTGAAACCCGCATTCAACTGCAACAGTTCCTCGGGCGTCATGCCGGCCAGCCTTGCGGCCACTTTCAGGTCGATCTGTTCGCCGATCTCCACCTTCACGAAGCGGGGGTCATTGTCTATGGGGGGCAAGGCCAGCCCGTACTGCCGTGGATGATCGATGATGCGCGCCAGGGCCAGCAGCCGGGGGACATACTGCCGGGTTTCCGCGGGCAGATCCAGAGACCAGAAATCCACGGGCTTGTCCCTTTCCAGATTCTTGCGCATGGCCCGGGCCACGGTGCCTCCGCCGGCATTGTAGGCGGCAATGGCCAGCAGCCAGTCGCCGTCGAAGCGCTTGTGCAGCTTCTGCAAATAACCCAGGGCCGCATCCGTGGAGGCCACGGGATCCCGCCGCGCGTCATACCACCAGTCCTGCTTCAGGCCAAAATAGCGGCCGGTGGCGGGCATGAACTGCCACAGGCCTGCCGCGCCGTGGCGGGAGTATGCGGTGGGTCGGAAGCCGCTTTCCACACCGGGCAGCAGGGCGATTTCTCCCGGCATTCCCCGCCGCTTCACTTCCTGGAGAATATAATAGAGATAAGGCTCGCCCTTGCGCAGCTGGCGCACCAGGGAATCCCCCCGGGCAAGGAACAGCTGTACTTCCCTGTCGATGGCCGGGTGCTGTATTTCTCTCAGCTGGTAGTCGTGGGTCAGCAGTTTCCACAGGTTGGTTTCTTCCGGGATCTGCGATGATGATTGCCCTTGGGGCAGTCCAAGGGGGTCGAAATAGCTCTCGGAAAGCCTTGGCAGGGTATCGTCCTGTTCCGGCGTGGACGCCAGGTTGGACTTGTCCTTCGACGGATTGCTCACGCAGCCGCCCAGCAGCAGGAGCAGAAGCGCAAAGGACAGTATTCTGAACAGCATGACAATCGCAACCACGACAGAATCAATCCCGTAACTATACGAAAAACAGGCCGCCGGTTCCACAATGCCGGTGCAGGCTCTACAATGCCGGAATGAACGCGGCGGACGAATACTTGCATCAGTTCGAGGCCCTCAACCGGTGGTTTGAAACCGATATGGGGAAAATGGTGCTGGAGCATGAGCGCGAAGTCCTGCAGCAGGTTGTCGAGGGACTGTTCGGTTACTACTTGCTGGAGCTGGGTTGGTTGTGCGACATGCCTTCCTATACCCAAGCCTCACCCATTCGCGGCTTCTACCGCATCAATCCCTGCCATGATGCCGAGAGCCAGCTGGTGGCCATGCCGGAAGCCGTTCCCATCGCCACGGACAGTGTTGATGCCGTAGTATTGCCCCATACCCTGGATTTTGCCGACGACCCCCGGCAGGTGCTGCGTGAAGTGGAGCGCATACTTATTCCAGAGGGACGGGTGGTGATCGTGGGCTTCAATCCCTACAGCCTGTGGGGTCTGCGCCGCCGCTTGCCGGGCGCCAGCCAGCGCCTGCCCTGGCGGGGCCATTTCATTTCCTGGGGCCGGGTGCAGGACTGGCTGTCGCTGCTGGGTTTTGATATCGAGCAGACCCGCAACCTGTTGTTCCGACCGCCCTGGAAGAAGGCCTTTCTGCATCGGCGTTTTCATCGCCTGGACAGGATTGCTCAGCGCTACTTGGCCGGATTCGCCGGTGTCTATGTGCTGGTGGCGGTGAAGCGGGTGTCCACCCTGACCCCGGTAGGCCTGCGCTGGAAATTGCGGCGCAGGCCGGCGAGGGCGCCGGTTCAGCCAGTAGCCAATTGTGTGAGGGCACAAAAGAATGACGGATGAGAGGGTGATGCTGTATACCGATGGCGCCTGCAAGGGCAACCCGGGTCCCGGTGGCTGGGGTGCCCTGCTGCGCTATCGCGGCCGGGAGAAGGAACTCTGGGGGGGAGAAAAGGATACCACCAACAACCGCATGGAACTGCAGGCGGTGATCCGGGGGCTGGAGGCGCTCACGCGGCCCGCGGCGGTGACGATAGTTACTGATTCCCAGTATGTGAAGAACGGCATGAACCAGTGGATACACAACTGGAAACGCAATGGCTGGAAGACGGCGGCGAAGAAACCGGTAAAGAACGCGGATCTATGGCAACGGCTGGACACCCTGGTGCAACGGCATGATGTGAGCTGGGAGTGGGTGAAGGGCCACAGTGGCCATCCTGAAAATGAACGCGCCGATGAACTGGCCAACCGGGGAATCGAGGAATTGCTATGAGCAGCATCAGCAGACAGATTGTGCTGGATACGGAAACCACGGGCCTGGAGCCTTCCCAGGGGCATCGCATCATTGAAATCGGCTGCGTGGAACTCATCGACCGCCGGCTCACCGGCAATGATTTCCACCAGTACCTGCAGCCGGATCGGGAGATCGATGCCGGGGCTGTGGAAGTTCATGGCATTACCAATGAGTTTCTTGCTGACAAGCCGCGTTTCGAGGACGTGGTGCAGGATTTCATGGATTATGTGCAGGGCGCCGAGCTGATTATTCACAATGCGCCCTTCGACGTGGGCTTCATCGACGCGGAGCTGGAGCGGGTGGGGGGCTGGAAGCGGCTGGACAGCTACTGCCGCATCACCGACACCCTGGTCATGGCGCGTAACAAGCACCCGGGGCAACGCAACAGCCTGGATGCCTTGTGCGGTCGTTACGATATCGACAATTCCCAGCGCCAGAAGCACGGCGCCCTGCTGGACGCGGAGATCCTGGCGGAAGTCTACCTGGCCATGACCGGCGGCCAGTCCGTCCTGTTCCAGGAGGAACAGGGCGCGGAGCAGGGGAATGGCGAAGGGCAGCGCATTCGCCGTCTGCCGGCGGACCGGCCGGCCCTGGCCGTGGTGCGGGCCTCAGCAGAGGAGCAGGCCGCCCACGAGGCTTTTCTGCAAAGCCTGGGGGATGACTGTTTATGGTCTTGATGCCAGCCGCTTCCCTGATCGCGGGAAAATCCGTACCGTAGGTCGGACTTCAGTCCGACCTTGCTCTTTTGTGGCGCCTGCTGTCGGGCTGAAGCCCGACCTGCGATCATGGCGAGCCATGCATTTCGGGAAAGAGGACTCAGGCCACCTTGCGTTCTTCCTGGGAAACGGCCTTTTCGCCGGCGGAAGGCCGCAGGGGGTCCGCTCCTATGGTGCCTACCAGGGATTCCAGATATTCCGGGCTGCGGGTATGAGCCAGCCTGGCTTTGGCGCTTTCCAGACGCTTGGCGATGTTGAGACGCCGTGCCTCGTCTTCGTAGCCCGGCTGGGCAAGGAAGTTCTCCAGTGATTCGATATGCCGTTCCCAGAGGGCTATGTCCCGCTGCTGCTTCACTTCCAGGCGCTCGTGGTACCAGTCCGAGGCGAGGAGGGACTCGCGGGTGAACATGGCGCGAATCTCCGGATGGTGGACGTCCTTGCCCTCGTACTCACCTGTGGCCATGATGTACAGCAGGGCGCGCAGGGGCGGGCAGGCTTCTTCCACGGAGCCGTCGTCCAGGTAACGCTGGGCCACCTTGCGCTGGGCTTCCACGATGTTGCTCACCCCGTCGGCGAACACGTCCATGTCCTGGGTCTCGGGCTTGAGAATTTCCTCCGTGAACACCTGGTTGGGGTTGTCGAAGATCTTGCCCAGGAAGCCGTGCACGAAGCGGTCGGTGATGCGGTAACCGAGGCGGCTGGCCAGCACTTTCTCGCCCTTGTGTTCAAAGTCGCGCAGGGGCTCGAGGTAGCCGTGCTCGATGAGATTCTTCGGGTCCCGCTGGGTCGGGTGCAGCCGTGCCCAGATCTCGGGAATCAGCAGGCTGATGTCGTGGTCCACGCGCAGGTCCGGGCCGATGAAGCCGGCGGAACTGGAATAGCCGGCGTAACCCGTGAGAATGAAGGATACCAGGGCGTTGTTCAGATCCGCTGTGGGGCGCAGGGCGTTGAACGGCCCCTTGGTCAGAGCACCTTCGCTGCCGGCGCCGGTGGTGGACGGTGACTTGCCCGTAAGGGAGCAGATGAAATCCATGAACAGCTCGGGCAGCTCCTGGTAATGAATGGGGTTGTACACCGCCAGGGGACGGATGCCGGGTTCCGGCGGGTTGTTGCGCCGGCCGGCCAGCACGGCGTCCACGGGCTGGCACACGGGCTCGCCCAGGGGCAGCTTGCGGTGCAGGCGGGCGCCCATCTCAGCCACGTGTTTGCGCACGGGGTTGATGAGATCCGGACGGGTCTGCAGGTAACGGGGGTTCTTGGACGGCTTGCCGTCCACCAGGCGGGGATGGGCCGAGGATACCACGTAGCCCTTGCCTTTCTTGTAGGCGGACTCCAGCAGCTTGCGCATGGGCGAGGTGAAGCTGCACAAGGTCATCACGTCTTCCACCACCCGGGCCAGAGCCTTGCCCTTGAGAGGCTCGTAGTTGGCCAGGAAGTTGCCGGGCTGGGACATGTCCTTTTCCGTCTGCTTGTCGTAGCCGGGGATGACGGCGTCGTCGGGCCGCTGGAAGAGGCGGTACTCACAGTTCTTCACCAGCTTCACACTGTGGGGATGCTCGTCGCCGGGGGCGCAGTGGCTGATGGCCTTCACCGGCACCACCACGGAGGCGCTGATGTCGTCTTCCATCTGCACCTTTTCTGCGGCGATGAAATCCTGGCGCACCTTGAACACCCGCCACTTGTTGGCGCGGTCGAAGCCCACCCGCAGGTAGGAGGCGATGACCTTGCGGTCGTGGAGCTTGAGTTCGTGGCCGGGTGCGCCGTCCACCACGTCCACGGTGAGATGCTGGCGCCACTGGTTGCCCCATTCCTGGCGGTAGAAGCGCTTGATCATCAGCACCAGGGCCAGGATGCGCGGCGGAATGGATTCCAGCCACTCGTTGTACTCGTCCGTGTAACTGGAGGAAGGGGTGAGCAGCTTGATAACGGAGCCCAGGCTGCGCTCCTCGCTCAGGGGCTTGCGCGTGGGATCGCGGTCCTCGTGTTCATGGCCGGGCTTGAAACGGGTGGTGTAGTCCCGGTCGAAAATCTCCTGTACCCGGTCCAGGTCGGCCTGCAGTTCATCCACGAACAGGGGGGAGTAGATTACCGCGTCGTTCAGGGACTTGGAGATTTCGGACTTGCCGCCGCCGGACACGGTGCTGGGCTTGTGGCAGAAAGTGCCCTCGGGGTCCATGCCCACCAGCCGCCACGAAGGCGCGCCGGGGTGTTTCTTCATCTCGATCTTGTAGCCGTTGGGCTGGATATAGATCTTGCCCGGCTGCAGGCGGATTTTCTGCTTCTTGCCGTCCTTCCACCAGGTGATGGTCTGCTTGTTCAGATCCATGCGCAGATCCTGGGGCACGTAGATGACGTCCGGGAACTTGCGGTCGATGGCGTAGCCCTTCTTCTTTACCTTCATCAGGGGGCCGTACATGCGTACCATCTCGTCAAAGCTGTAGTTGGGGTCCCGGGTACGGCTGTCCACACCGTATTCCTCGCCGTGGTTGCGGCGCGGGAAGGCCAGGGCGCCGCCGGCATGCTCTTCCTCGGCCAGGCCAAACAGGTTGGCGGAATAGCCGATCTGGGTCTTCACTTCCTTCTTGCAGTAACCGTAATAGTTGTCCGCAAGAATGGTGACGATGACGCCGCGCTCGTCCCTGGCGGTGATCTTGAAGGCCTGGCCGTCGTTGTACAGTTCGTTTTCATCCTTCCAGCACATGCCGTCACGGCGCTGGCGCTCGCTGGCCTCATCCCAGTGGGGCAGGCCCAGCTCTTTCTTGGTGAAGTTCACCAGGTGCGGCGCCAGAATCACGCAGCCCGTGTGGCCAGTCCAGTGTTCCACGTCCAGGGCGGAATCGAACTTGGGCAGATAGGGGTTGCCGCCGTTGCCGAAGATGCTTTCCACGAAATCCAGGTTGCTCACCAGGTTGCCGGGGGCGAAGAAGCGGATTTCCATGGTCTTTTCCGCGTCCATGCCGGGAATCTCCGGACAGACCACGGGACGCAGCAGCAGGGAGACGAACATTCTGGCCGGTGTTTCCTCCTCTGCCGTGAAAGGAAGGGTGAGCAGGGATTCGGGCGGGTTCAGGGCGTGACCGAGCATGCGCGCGAAGGTGGCCTTGGGCACGGCTTTCTTGTCGCCGGGAATGGGCAGCCCCCCCTCGGCAATGTGGAAAGAGCCCTTGGTGGTGCGGCGATCACTGGCGGGATTGTGCAGCACGCCCTGCTTCACCCGGTAGCTGGAGACGATATCGGACTTGAATTCATCCTTGCCCATGGGCAGGGACAGCTCCCTGGCCACGCCATGGCGGTCCAGCACGAAGGTGTTGCTGGGCAGGCGGGGCACTTCCATGTCCAGGTCGCCGAGATAGTCCTTCAGGTAATCCTCGATACGCTGGTCCACCGGGCAGCGGTAGTCCGTGAGCAGCCGGTTCTTTTCCCGGTATGTGCGCAGCAGATCGTCCGCCGTGGCCAGGAAATCCGTGGCGTAGCCATCGGCACAGGTAGGCTGACCGGAAGAGGCCAGCTTGAGATTGATGTACATATGGAGCTTTTTTCGTTCTTCTTCTGCGCTTGTGTCTGGCTGACCCAGACCGAGAGCCCTTTGGAGATCCATGATCTCGATTACCTCCGGGTAGCACCGCGAAACCCGGAGCCATGCGGCCGGGAAAACATCGGGAACTGACCACTGTTCAATTGGACAATGAACCGGTAAGGTTGCCCGAACTGGCGGCGTCGTTCAAGTCTGACGGGCTTTCAAAACCTTCTTTTCAATGGGCTATTGGAATATAAAAATTATATAAATCAACTAATAATGAGATAAACATGAATCGCTTTATGAAATTTTTGAAAGTGGCCTGCCCATGGAGTTGAGGCATCGAATTCAGGCCAGCTACCTTGCCGTGGTGGTTATCTGGAGCACCACGCCCCTGGCCATCCAGTGGAGCGCCACCCAGGTCGATTACCTGTTTGGCGTGACCGCGAGGATGGTCATCGGCCTGGTTATCAGCCTGATCCTGCTTAGAGTGATGGGCCTGTCCCTGCGCGGGGAGCGCAGGGCGGTACTCACCTATCTTGCGGCGGGACTGGGCATCTATGGCGCCATGATCTGCGTGTACTGGGGCGCACAGTACATTCCCTCGGGCTGGATCTCCGTGTTGTTTGGTCTCACCCCCATTGTTACCGGGATCATGGCACGGCGTTTCCTGGGAGAGCAGGCCCTCAGTGGCATGCGCCTGGTGGGTGTGTTTCTGGGGATAGCCGGGCTGGTGACGGTGTTCTGGGGGAGCCTGCATTTTTCTCCCACGGCCTGGCTTGGCGTGGCCGCCCTCATGGCGTCCGTGACCCTGCATTCGGCAAGCACGGTCTGGACCAAGGCCATCGGCTGGCAGGGACACGGACTGGAAATCACCGCGGGCGCCCTGGTGGTTGCTGTCCCCCTGTACCTCATAAGCTGGATGCTGTTCGGTGAACAATGGCCGGATGCCGTTCCTGTCAAAGCCGCCCTTTCCATCGTCTATCTTGGATCCGTTGCCACGGTGCTGGGCTTTGGCGCTTTCTACTATGTCCTGCGGCATGTGGACGCAACGCGGGTGGCGCTGCTCACCCTGATGACGCCCATTATTGCCCTGTGGCTTGGGCGCTGGTTGAATGGCGAGGAACTGACCTGGACGGTGATGGCGGGTACGGGACTGATACTTTCCGGGCTGACGCTCTATGAGTTTGGAGAACGAAAAAGCAGACATGCCGCGGCCTGATTCGGGGCTGAGTTTCCGGCCCGCGGCATTGTCATGTCGCCCAAAATAAAATATAAAGGCGATGCTGGCCAGCCTGGGTAGGGGATGTGCCTGAACAAGGAATACAGTTTTGAAGATCAGTCGTTTATTGGACAACAAGCACAGGGTATTGCTGACTTTCTGTCTGCTGGGTAATGCCGTCGCCGGTTCTGTCGTAGAGCCCATTCAGCCTCTCGAACCCAGAAAAGGGCTGGATCAGGATATCGTGGTTTTGGGCAAACGCCTTTTCCATGATACGCGCTTGTCCGCCGACAACACGGTGAGTTGCGCCCATTGTCACAAGCTCGACCTGGGCGGCAGTGACAACATGCCGGTATCTGTGGGCATCAAGGGGCGCTTCGGGATAATCAATGCTCCCACGGTATACAACCTCAATGCTCATGTGGCCTATTTCTGGGATGGGCGGGCGCCCACGCTGGAATCCCTGATACAGGCGCCCCTGCGCAATCCCGTGGAAATGGGCACCGACTGGCCGGAGGTACTGGACAAACTGAAGAAGGACCGCGTCCTGGTGGAAGCTTTTGAAAAAAATTTTCCGGACCAGGGCATGACCAGCGAAACCATTTCCAGGGCCCTGGCCGATTTCATGCGGTCCCTGGTGACTCTCGATTCACCCATGGACAGGTGGCTGAAGGGGGATGAGGACGCGCTTACCGAAAGGCAACGCAGAGGATACCGCCTGTTCAAGAATTATGGCTGCATTGCCTGCCACCAGGGACGGGCCGTGGGAGGAAATATGTATGCCACCATGGGGGTCATGGGAGACTACTTCAGGGACAGGAAGCGCCCGGTGAGCGAGGCGGACAAGGGGCGCTTCAATGTGACCGGAGAGCAGGAAGACTTGCACGTCTTCAAGGTTCCAAGCCTGCGCATGGTGGCATGGACCTCTCCCTATTTCCATGACGCCAGTGCGGCTACCCTGGACGAAGCCATCGTGACCATGGCGCGATACCAGCTGGGGCGTGAGATTCCTCCCGCGGACGTGGAAGACATCAAGCACTTCCTGCATGCTTTATCAGGTTACCATCCCTTGTTCAGGGAGCGTGAATGAAAGCAAGGGGTTTTCGCCAAGGGATGGTGCCGGTGCTGGTGGTGGTCATCATGGCTACCATCTATCTGTACAACCGTTTTGAGTCCATGAGGGAACGCAGCACGCTGTCTGCGTTGCTGTTCCAGATCCGGGAAGAGGATATCCGTCTCGAAAGAGATCTGGAGCGTATCATTTCCTTTCGCCTTCCCCACTATGATTCATTGGTGCAGTCCGCGAAGAACATTCGGGAACTGACGGAGGAGGTGAAAAGGCGGCAGACGTCCCTGGGAGGCTGGTATGCCAGGGAATTCACTACAGGGTTGAATGAATACCTGGATGCCCTGGACAGCAAGCGGCATCTCATCGAGCGTATCCAATCCCGCGTGGGGCAGGTCAGGAACAGTCTGCTGTATCTTCCCGGATTGCTTGAGGTCTGTGTCCGGAATATGCCGGGGGAAGAAGGCACTGGCAACCTGTACCATCTGGTTACGGACGTGTACACCCATTACCTTTTTCCCGACAAGCTGTCCGTGGAGAGCATAAGACGGATGGTGGAGAAGATCCGCAAGGAAGGGCTGATGAGCGCCGATGTCGATAACCTGCTGCGGCACGTGAATGTCACGCTGGACAATGTCGATCTGATGAACGCGCTGAAGGAAGACATCGCTGCCTTGAATATCGAGAACAAGCTGCATGAGCTGCGTGCTGCCCTGGTGGAGCACCGGGAGCATGATGACCGCGATGCCCTCTGGTTCGGCGTGCTGCTGTTGTCCCTGGTGTTCATGCTGCTGATCTGGTTGTGGAGAACCCTGGCGGGCCTGGATCAGGCGCGCCGCGTGGCCGAGCGGTCCCACGACAGGCTTCAGGACGCCGTGGAAAGCCTGGCCGAGGCCCTCGCCCTGTTCGACAAGGATCAGCGTCTCGTTCTTTGGAACACCAACTATGAAGCTTTCTACCCCTGGCTGAAAGGACAGCTGCGGCCTGGCCTCAGTTTCCGGTTCCTGTGCCAGCAGAATGCATCCCGGCTCTCGTGCATCACCCTAGATGGTGAGCCCATAACTGAAGAATGCGTAAGCTACAGGGACCCTGGGAAGTCCTATTACATGGAGCGTGTCGAGGAGGAAAAATGGTACCTGGCCAGCAACCGCCGTACCAAGGAGGGCGGCCTGGTCTGTGTGCGCACGGATGTCACCAGCTCCAGGAAAGCCGAACAGGAGTTGCGCAAACTGGGGCGCGCCCTGGACCAGAGTCCGGCTTCCGTGGTGATTACGGATACCGAGGGAATCATCGAATATGTCAATCCAAAGTTCGAGGAAGTTTCCGGCTATACCCGGGACGAAGTGATTGGCAAGAAGCCGTCCATTCTTAAGAGCGGTGACAAATCCAAGGAAGAATACGAGGAGATGTGGACGCAGCTCAAAGCGGGCAAGGAATGGCGGGGCGTGTTTCACAACAAGCGCAAGGATGGTTCCCTTTACTGGGAATCCGCGCGTATTTCCCCCGTGAGGGGTGAGGACGGGGAAATCGCCTATTTCATCGGCGTCAAGGAAGACATCACCAAGCGCCGTCAGGATGAAGCCCAGATACTCTATCAGGCCAACTACGATCTGCTCACGGGCCTGCCCAACCGAACCCTGCTCATGGACAGGTTGCGCCAGAATGTGCTGCACGCGCAGCGCGCTGGTACTGAATTTGCCGTGTTGTTCATCGATCTGGACAGATTCAAGGCAGTCAATGACCTGTATGGTCATGTGGTGGGGGACGAACTGATGAAGGCCGCGGCAAGCCGGCTGCAGTCCACGCTCAGGGAAACCGACACGGTGGCCCGTTTTGGCGGTGATGAATTCGTGGTGCTGTTGCAAGGGGTCAGCAGTGCCGACATGGCAGCGCTCATCGCACGCAAAATCATCGATACCCTGTCCCGGTCTTTTTCTCTGGGGGAGCGCAAGATATCCATCGGCGCCAGTATCGGCATCACCCTGTTCCCTGATGACGTGGATGCCAACGATGCAACAACGGAAAACATTGTGGGCGCCCTGCTCAGCAACGCGGATATGGCCATGTACCAAGCCAAGGCCCGGGGACGTAATTATTACCAGTTCTTCGAACATGAAATGCAGGACAGGGTGAAACGTCATGTGGCGCTGGAACAGGACCTGAGAAACGCAGTGAAGAACGGGGAGCTGCGGGTGTTCTACCAGCCCATCATGGAAGCCTACAGCAATGAAATGATCGGCATGGAAGCCCTGGTGCGCTGGGAGCACCCGAAACAGGGCATGATCAACCCGGACAATTTCATTCGCCTGGCGGAGGAGACGGGCCTTATCGGTGAACTGGGCGACTGGATATTTGCCGAGGCCTGCCGTCAGGTTCGGCAGTGGCAGGAACGCTACCAGGTATTCGTCAGCCTCTCTGTCAACCTGTCCGCCAGGCAGCGGGACAAGGGCTTCGGCCCCAAAACGCTGAACCGTATTCTGGAGACCAGCGGCCTGGAGCCCCAATACCTGATGCTGGAGATCACGGAAAACCTCTTGCTCAAGGAGTCCGACCAGGCCACGGCCTGGCTGTATTCACTCAAGGAGTGCGGAGTGAAACTGGCCGTGGATGATTTCGGTACCGGCTATTCTTCCCTGAGTTACCTGAAGCGTTTTCCCGTGGATACCCTGAAAGTGGATCGCAGCTTCATACAGGATGTGCCGAGTGACCCGGAAGACGTTTCACTGGTCACAGCCATTGTCGCCATGGCGGACAGCCTGGGCATTGCCGTGGTGGCCGAAGGCGTGGAAACCGAGGAGCAGCGCCTGTTTCTCAGGGAAATCGGTTGTGACTACATGCAGGGTTTCCTGTTCGACAAGCCTCTCTCTGCCGAGGAAATGGAGCAGCGCATCGCTGGCCCGGCTCGGGGACGGGAATCATAAGCGATAGGAAGATTCGATCTGTTCCCGGGTGAGGATGCCATAGATGCGCCAGATGCCCGGGGCCGACATGCGTCGCACATACAGGGCTTCGCCTTCGCCCCTGTCGAGCTTCTCCAGGGCTTCCTGCAGGGTTTGGTGCAGTTGTATGGGCGCCAGTTCCAGGCGCTTGCCGGGGATTTTCATCAGGTCTATGGGCGTTTCGCCTGTTTCTTTCCCCCCTTCTTCCGTTTCGCCGATATCTGTGGTTACGCTGTTATTTCGCGCTTCTAGGTAACCCGCCAGGGCGATGCCCGAGAGTATGGCCCGGGGTGTCTTGTCTTCCACGTTGTCTTCCACGATGACGATCCAGCGGGGCTTTAGTTCCAGCAGCTTCCAGGCCTGTTCCGGTGACACGAAACGCTGGCTGCGCACGAAACTTTTATCCATGACGCTGGCCACGCCCACCCGGCGCAGGGCGGCGATGACCGGATGCTGGCGGTAGTCCAGGCCCTTGGCCTTGAGCATGGTGATGAACAGGGATTCCTGGCCAAAGACCTCGCTGGCCGTGAGCCCGGCGATGACCACCACCAGCATGCCCGGCATGATGATCTGCGGGTTGTCCGTCAGCTCCAGCAGGGCGGTCAGGGCGGCCAGAGGCGCCTGCAGACTGGCGCCCATCACCGCGCTCATGCCCAGCATGGCGTAGAGGCCCGGCTGAATCTCCAGCCCCGGCAGCCAGTGGGCCAGCACATGGCCGAAGCCGCCGCCCAGGGT
>Ga0256832_1001153_pt1 | contig 17815 bp, 14 predicted proteins | sample 134614metaG_FD_190534 | JGI IMG/M metagenome (GOLD analysis project Ga0256832, IMG submission 190534) | Hydrothermal vent microbial communities from Lau Basin, Pacific Ocean - 134-614 | ecosystem: Environmental > Aquatic > Marine > Hydrothermal vents | place: Pacific Ocean: Lau Basin | collected...
AGGTGGTGGTGATCCCCAACGCCGTGGACCTGGAACGCTTCGACGACCAGACCCCGCCCGATCCCGAACTGCGCCGCCGCCTGGGCCTGGAAGGAGCCACGGTGCTGGGCTTTCTGGGCAGCTTCTACGCCTATGAAGGGCTGGAGCTGCTGGTGGAGGCCCTGCCGGCAATCCTTGCGCAAGAACCTCGAGCCCGCTTGCTGCTGGTGGGTGGCGGGCCACGACGCGAGGCGCTGGAAGCGGCCGTCGAACGGCTCGGGCTGGAGGACAAGGTGATCTTCACCGGCCGCGTGCCCCATGAAGAAGTGGCCGGCTACTATCGGCTGGTGGACATCCTGGTCTATCCGCGCCGCTCCATGCGCCTCACCGATCTGGTGACGCCGCTCAAGCCTCTGGAGGCCATGGCCCAGGGCAAGCTGGTGCTGGCCTCCGACGTGGGCGGCCACCGCGAGCTGATCCGCGACGGCTGGAACGGGGTGCTGTTCCGCGCCGGCGATCCGGCCGCCCTGGCCGAAGCGGCCCTCGATCTGATGAGCCGGCGCGGGGAATGGGACCGGTTCCGGGCCAACGGTCGCCGCTTCGTCGAAGAGGAACGCAACTGGCCGCGCAGCGTCGGCCGTTACCAGGCGCTCTACGAGCGGGTGCTCGGCGAGCGGGGAGGGCAGGGCCGATGAGCGTCGCCAATCCGACGATGGCGAATGGCAACCAACAGGGGCGCGGCTGGCTGGTCTGGCTCTTCGCCGCGCTCTTCCTGGCCGTCTATGGCCCCACCATGGCCTGGTTGTGGCACCGCTGGACCCTGAGCGTCTGGTACAACGGCCACGGCTTGTTGATCGCCGGCGTGGTGGCCTGGCTGGTCTGGCAGGAACTGCGACGTTTCTCCGGCCCCGCCGACGACGTCACCCCCTGGGGATTCGCCCTGGTGGTGCCGGCGCTGATCCTGCACATGCTCGACACCGGCATCCAGTCGCGGCTGCTCTCGGCCTTCTCGCTGGTGCTGGCCCTGCCGGGGCTGTCGTTGCTGCTTCTGGGCAAGGCCCGCACCCGGGCGATCATCTTTCCGTTACTGATCCTCTTTCTCACCCTGCCCATTCCCCTGGTCTTCACCGAGCACATCCATCTGGTGTTGCGGCACATCACCACCGTGGGCACCACCTGGCTGCTCCATCTGTTCGGCTTTCCGGTCTATACCGAAGGCACCCTGCTGGAGACCCCCAACGGCTCGCTCATGGTGGCCGACGCCTGCAGCGGCTTTTCCACGCTCTACGCCACGGTGACGGTGGCGGTGCTCACCGCCTATGCCGCGCGCAGCCGCTGGCGCCGGGTGGCGGTCTTGGCGGTGGCGGTGCCCCTGGCGATCGCCATCAACGTGGTGCGGGTGGCGGTGCTGGTGCTGTTGGTGGATTGGTACGGGCTCGACGTGTTGCATACCTCGGCCCATGAAATATCGGGGCTGGCCACCTTCGTGGTGGCCCTGCCGATCATCTTCTGGATCGGCTGGGAGGGAGACGCCCGGAGGGCGGGGGCATGATCTCGCGGCGTTATCTCGGCTCCCTGGTGGTCTTGTTGGCCATCGCCCTGGTGCCCACGGTGATTCATCAGTATCTGGGGCTCGACGAGGACGACGGCCGCCATCTGAGCGCCGTGCCGGAACGGCTCGCCGGGCTGGCCGGGCGGCCCACGGACCGTCGCAAGGCCTATGGTCGGGCGGTGTTCGGCGCCTACGAATGGTTCGAGCGGGAATATCTGGGGGGTGGTCGCCAGTTGCGTCTGTTCGCCGCCCGGGGATTCGATCAGAAGCGCCTTTACCACCATCCCGAGATCGCGCTTTCAAGGGGCGTGGACCTGGCGCCACCCCAGCTGATCACTTTGCCTGGTGATCCGCCGCTCCAGGTTCACCTGATGTGGGAGAAAGACGGCCGCGGGCTGGCCGCCTATGTGTTGCTCTACGGTGACCGCAGCATCGCCGACCCGGTGGCCAATCAGCTCCGCCATGCGGTGTGGCAGCTCTTCAATCCGCGCCGGCCGATGACGATTTTCTACGTCTCCGATCCCGCCCAGGCGCGACGCGCCGGCTTCGAGAACAGCCTTGCGGCAAAAGTGCTGCGCGAGGCGGTGAACGCCTTTCTCGAACAGGGAGCCCGCCGGCCGTGAACCAGAGCGGGGAAAACCGTCGCCCCCGGCTGGTGGTCTTCTCCAGCCTCTTTCCCCACGCCGGCGCGCCGGGCGCGGGGCTGTTCATCCGCGAGCGGATGTTCCGCGTGGGCCGAGAGCTGCCCATCACCGTGGTCTCGCCACGCCCCTGGTTCCCCGGCCAGGGATTGATCCGAAGATTGCGCCCAGGCTACCGCACCCCCGCCCCGGTGCATGAAATCCAACAGGGCGTGGAAATCTACTTTCCGCGCTTTTTCGCCCTCCCGGCGATCGGGCGCCGCTTCGACGGCTTCTTCATGGCCCTGGGCGCCCGCCGGACCCTGCGGCGCCTCCAACGGGCCGGCCGCCTGGACATCCTCGACGCCCATTTCACCTATCCCGACGGCTATGCCGCCACCCGCCTGGGACACCGCCTCGGCGTGCCGGTGACCATCACCCTGCGCGGCACCGAGGTGCCCCATGCCCGACGGCCGGCCCTGCGCCGTCGCCTGGTGAGCGCCTGGCGTTCGGCGGACAAGCTGTTTGCGGTCTCCCGCTCGCTGGCCGATCATGCCGTGGCCCTGGGGGCGCCGGCGGAGCGCATCCAGGTGGTGGGCAACGGTGTGGACATCGAAAAGTTCCACCCCATACCGCAGGCCGAGGCGCGCCGCCGCCTGGGGCTGGAAGAAGACGCCGGACCGGTGTTGATCTCGGTCGGCGCGCTGGTGGAGCGCAAGGGTTTTCACCGCGTGATCGAGCTCCTGCCGCGGCTGCGGGAGAAGTGGCCCGGCATCCGCTATCTGGCGGTGGGCGGCCCCAGTCCCGAAGGGGACATGAGCGAGGAACTGCGGGCCCAGGTGGAGCGCCTGGGCCTCCAGGATGTGGTGCGCTTCACCGGCCCGGTGCCCCCCGAGGAACTCCATGTGCCGCTCTCCGCCGCCGATCTTTTCGTGCTCGCCACGCGCAACGAAGGCTGGGCCAACGTCTTTCTGGAGGCCATGGCCTGCGGCCTGCCGGTGGTCACCACCGATGTGGGCGGCAACCGCGAAGTGGTGTGCAACGAGCAATTGGGGCTGGTGGTGCCCTATGGCGATGCCGAAGCGCTCCACGATGCCCTGGCGGCGGCCTTGGAACGGGATTGGGACCGGCGGGCGATCCTGGAGTACGCCCATGCCAACAGCTGGGACGAACGGGTGGCGGCGCTGGTCGAAGCCTTCCGTGCGCTCCACCGAAGGGAGGAGGAAAGACGGTGAAACCCTGGCTGGTGCGACGGCTGATCTATCCGCTCCACGAACGGCTGCTGCGGCGTCCCACTTTCGCCTATCTGAAGAGCCTGGAGGCGAGCCAGTGGCTCGACCGCGAAGCGCTGGAACGGCTCCAGATGGAAAAATTGCGCGCCCTGTTGCGCACCGCCCATGCCCATACGCCCTGGTATCGGCGGCTGATCGACGCCGCCGGGATCGACCTCGACGGCCCCATGAATCTAGAAGTTCTGCGCCGTCTTCCCACCATGGACAAGGCCACCGCCCGCGAACACGGCGACGAGATGGTCTGGCGCGAGGTGCCCGGCGGCGCCCAGCCCTACAACACCGGCGGATCGAGCGGCGAGCCTCTGCGCTTTCATTTCGGCCGCTGGCGCCAGGCTTCCGACGCCGCCGGGCGGATGCGGGCGCGGCGCTGGTGGGGGGTCGAAGTGGGCGACCGGGAGGTCTATCTGTGGGGCGCGCCGGTGGAGCTGAACAAGACCGACCGGATCAAGACCATCCGCGACCGCCTGTTCAATCAGCTGGTGCTCAACGCCTTCGAGATGTCGCGCCCGGCGATGGACCAATACCTGGAAGCCATCCGCGCCTGGCGCCCTGCCTGCATCTACGGCTATGCCAGCTCCCTGGCCCTGCTGGCCACCCACGCCAAAGAGCGGGGGCGGCGCCTGAAGCTGCCGGAACTGAAAGTGGTCTGCACCACCGGCGAGCCGCTCTATCCCCATCAGCGGGAAATCATCCAGGAGGTCTTCGGCGTGCCGGCGGCCAACGAATTCGGCAGCCGCGACATCGGCTTCACCGCCCACGAAACCCCCGAGGGCGAAATGTTGCTGATGAGCGAAAGCATCATTCTCGAAGTGCTCGATCCCGAAGGCCGGCCGGTGGCGCCCGGCGAGACCGGTGAAGCGGTGATGACCGCGCTCTGCTCCGAGGCCCAGCCCTTCGTGCGCTATCGCACCGGCGATCTGGTGACCCTCGCCGAGCGCCGGGACCCCGCCGGGCGGGGGCTCCATGTGATCGACGCCGTGGCCGGGCGCAGCACCGATTTCGTGGTGCGGCCCGACGGCACCATCATGCACGCCCTGGCGGTGATCTACGAGATTCGCGACAAGCCCGGCGTGGCCGCCTTCAAGTTCATTCAGGAAGACCTCCACCACAGCCGGGTGCTGGTGGTGCCCGACGAACGCTGGCGGCCGGACGCGAGCGAACGGGCGTTGGTGCGCGATCTCCAGGCCCGCCTGGGCGACCAGGTGGCGGTGACCATCGAGCTGGTGGAGCGGATTCCGGCGGAAGCCTCCGGCAAGTACCGCTACGTGGTGAGCCACATAGCCGACCAGTTGTTGCAACAAGGAACCGAGTCATGAACCCAATCGAGCTTCTCGCCCTGCCTTTTCGCTATCGCCCCTGGCGACCGCGGCACCTGCGCTTGATTCTCGCCAGCGCCCGGGGCATCTCCCGTCAGCCGGTTCGTTCCCACCGGGAACACCTGGCCGCCTGCATCGACTGGCTCTGTCGCGCCCAGGATCTGCGCGAAGGGAAGTCCGACGCCGGCGGGGTTTCGGCGGGATGGAGTTTCGAGGACGGCTGGTTGCCCAGCTACCCCGAAACCTCCGGCTACATCGTGGAGACCTTTCTTGCCGCCGCCGACCAGTTGGGGCGCCCCGGGTTGCGGGAGCGGGCCGGCAGGATCATCGACTGGGAACTGTCGATCCAAAATCCCGACGGTTCCTTTCCCGGTCATTTCGGCGAGCCCGGCAGTCATCCGGTGGTGTTCAACACCGGCCAGATCATTCACGGCATGATGGCCGGCCATGAGCAACTGGGGCGCGAGGAATGTCTGGAAGCAGCGGTCCGCGCCGGTCACTGGATGGTGGCCCAGCAGGACGACGACGGCTGTTATCGGCGCAACGTCCACAACGGCGTGCCCCATACCTACAACACCCGCGCCACCTGGGGGATGCTGCGTGCCGGCCTGGCCGCCGGGGACCAGACCCTGGTGACAGCGGCGCGGCGCAATCTCGACTGGGCCCTCACCCAGCAGAACGAGGCCGGCTGGTACGCCACCAATGCCTTCACCCCCGACCGCGACCCCTTCACCCACACCATCGCCTACGCCATCCGCGGTCTGTTCGAATGCGGTGTGTTGCTCGACGAGCCGCGCTATGTCGAATCGGCCCTGAAGGCCGGTCGGGCCATGGCCCGCATCCAGCGGGACGACGGCTGGCTGGCCGGCACCTACGATGCGGCCTGGCGGCCCACCGCCGGTTACTGTTGTCTCACCGGCCTCGCCCAGACCAGCCTCAACTGGAGCCGCATGATCCAGGAGACCGGCGACGAGAGCCTCCAGCCCCATGTGGATCGGGCGCTCGACTTTCTCAAGCGCAACCACGTCATCCGCGGCGATGGCGAAGTGGACGACGGCGGCGTGGCCGGCTCGGCGCCGATCTGGGGACGCTACTCGATGTTCGAGTATCCCAATTGGGCGGCCAAGTTCTTCGCCGATGCCCTGATGATGGACGACTGCCGCTGCGCGGTGCCGCCGGTCAACCGGGAGACGCGGACATGAGCGATCTCAAGATCATGATCCTGTGCGGGCGCTCCGCCCGCCACATCCATGTGGCCAACCGGCTCTGCCGGGCCGCCGAACCCCTGGCCATCGTCCACGAAACCGGCAGCCATCTCACCGCGCGCAAGGTGCTGCGCCTGCTCAACCCCAAGGTCACCGGGCGCAAGGCCTGGCGTTGGCTGCGCGACAGGCGTCGCTATGCCGGCAATCCCGAGGCGAAATTTTTCTTCGGCGAACGGCCGCCGCGCCTGGAGCGTCCGGAGCTGGTTCACGAGTTTCCCCACATCAACGACCCCGGGGTGGTTGAGCTGGCCCGGCGCCTGCAACCCGATCTGATCTGTGTCTTCGGCACCTCGCTGATCCGCGGTCCGCTGCTCGAAGAAGGGCGTCTGGGCATCCTCAATCTCCATGGCGGCCTCTCGCCCGAGTATCGCGGCGCCGACTGCACTTTCTGGGCGCTCTACAACGGCGAGCCCGAGAAAGTGGGTTGCACGCTTCATTTCATCGACGCCGGCATCGACACCGGCAAGCTCATCGCCCATATCCGTCCCGAGGTGCACGAGGGCGACACCGAACTGCCGCTCTTCTGGCGCGCGGTGCGCGATTCGGCCGAGGTCTATGCCGAAGCCCTCGACCGTCTGGAACGCGGCGAACCGCTGGGCCAGGTGCAGCCCCACAAGGGGCGCCTGTATCAGGTCAAGGATCGCGGACTGCGCCATGAGCGGGCGCTCGACCGGCGTCTCGCCGAAGGCATGCTCGCCGGCGTGCGATTGCCACGGCGGGTGACCTGGTACTTCGACGACGGGCGGCAAGAGCAGGTGGTGGCCGGGGAATCGGCCTGACGCGGCGCCTTCCGGGCGGTCGATCTGGTAATCTGAAACAAAGGTCTTTGATCATCACCGGCGCAGGCCGGAAACCATCCGGGAGGTGACCCCTCATGAGCGAAGAACTCACGCCTCGACAGCTCGAAGAGCTGCGGCAGAAACTTCAGGCCCGCCGGGCCGAACTCAAGACGCTGATCCGCGAGGAACTGCTCAAGGCCGACGCCGAGCAATACGGCGAACTGGCCGGCCAGGTCCACGATGCCGAGGAGGCCTCGGTGGCCGACATGCTGGTGGACCTCAACCTGGCCACCATCGAGCACCATGTCGCCGAACTGCGTCAGGTGGAAGAGGCTCTGGCCAGAATGCGCGATGGTGGTTACGGGGTCTGCATCGACTGCGGCGGCCCGGTGGGGCTGGCCCGCCTCCAGGCCAACCCGGTGGCGCTCCGCTGCATCCGCTGTCAGGAAGCCTGGGAGCGAACCCATGCGGGCACCAACACCCCGGCGTTGTGAACCGGCCCGGACGGTTCTCATGAAAGGCGGGGGGCGCTGCCGGTGACTGCCCACGACGACCAGGTGCTGTTGCTGGGGCCCACCGCCGGCGGGCCGGCGCCGCGGCGCTCCCATTGGCGCCTGAAGGTCTTTCTGCTCACCGTGGCGCTGTGCCTGGTGGTGGGGCTGACCTGGGATTTCCTGCGCCCGCCCCATTATCGGGTGAGCGCCTCCTTGCTGGCGGGGCGCGCGCCGGTGGCGGGGGATGAACCGGCGTTGGCCGATCCCCAGAACCTGGCGGTTCAAGGGCAGCGCCTGCTGGGCCAGCCCCTGTTGGAAGAGGTGGCCCGGCGATTGGCCGCAAAGGCGCCGGGCGGTGGGCCGGTGGATGCCGAAGGGTTGCGCGCCCTTTTCCAGGTGACCGCGGTCCCCGAGACCAACCTTTTGCAACTGAGCGCCGAAGGCGGGGATCCCCGCTTTCTGTCGTTGGCGGTCAACACCTGGATCGAGACCTATCTGGAACAGCGCGCCCGCGACGTGGCGGCGCTCGAAGAGCGCACCACCCGCAGTCTGCGGGAAGAACAGGCCCGCCTCAAAGCCAGGATCGAGGCGGCGCGCCGCGCCCTCGAGCGATTCCGCGCCGAGCACCGGATTCTCAGCACCGAACGGGACGAAAACCAGATCCTGGCGCGCCTCAAGGGGCTCAATGAGTCGCTCAACGAAGCCGAGGCCGAAAAGGTCAAGGCCAAGGCGCGTCTCGACGCCATCGAAGCGGCCCTGGCCCGGGGCGAGGCGGTGGTCCCCGACCAGGACAAGCGCACCTATGCCGCTCTGGCCGAGCGCGCCCAGCTGTTGCGTGAGCAGGTGGCCGAACTGCGCCGCAACTACACCGACAAATACATCGAGCGCTCCGCCCGCCTCAAGGCGATTCCCGAACAATTGGCGCGGCTCGAAAAACAGCTGCGCCGGATGCGTGCCCGGGGACGCGACCACCTGCTGTCCGAAGCCCGGCAACGATACGCCGCCGCCCGCCAGACCGTGACCGAACTCCAGGCCCAACTCGACCGGCTCAAACGCCAGGCCCAGGAATTCACCGCCCGGTTCGCCGAATACCAGGCCATGGAACAGGATCTCGAAGAACTCCAGAACCTCTATCGGACGCAGCAAGACCGGCTGGTCAAGGTGGAGATCTCCAACCGCCGCAAGTTTCCCCATCTTCAGGTGGTGGAGTGGGCTTTTCCGCCGGAACGGCCGTATCGCCCCCGCTACTGGCGGGATGCGGCCCTGGTGGGCGCGGGCGCGTTGGGCGCCGGTTTGTTCATGGTCTGGCTGGTGGGGTTCTTGCGTCCGCGCTCCGATTTACCGGCACCGGTCAACATGGGCATCGCCATCCGCGCTCCCGGCGGGCGGGAGGCGCCCGAAGCGCCGGAACGGGCGCCCTCCGCAGCGCTCGACCAGCCGCCCACACCTCCCGCGCTGACCCGCGAGGCAGGGCCGCTGCCCACCGAAGCCGAGCTGGCGCGAATGCTCGAGCGGGCCGACGCCCTGGGCCGCCAGCTGATGGTATTGCTCCTCAGCGGCGCGCAGCCCGAGGAGATTCCCGGCCTCGACGCCGACGATCTGGATCTCCAGGAGGGGATTTTGACCGTGGGAGGAAAACATCCCCGCCGCCTACGCCTCCCGCCCAAGGTGCTCGACTGGTTCAGCAAAGACGGGCACCCCTGGCTCGCCTGGTCGGAGCGGGGCGGCATCGACCGCGAAGAGATCGAAGCGCGCCTGCAGCTGGCGGCACGCCTGGCGGGCGTGGAGCCCTGGCGGATCCACGCCGATGCTTTGCGCCGGCTCTATCTCCAGCATCTGGTGCGCCAGGGATTGCGCCTGTCGTTGCTCGAAGAGCTGGCCGGTCCCATGTCGGCGCGGGAGCTTTTGGCCCTGGGCGAGCAGGCTCCGGCGGACGCCGACCGCCCCCTCGACCGCATCGATCCGATTTTCCCGTTGTTTCGCTGAGGAAGCTCTGATAAAAGCCATCCCTGGCTTTATCAGAGCGCTGAGCGGCAAACGCGGTTTGCGGCTTGCTACAAAATCAATCGCTTACAGCGATCGATTTTGCCGGCACATCCCTGTGCCGGGGGAAGGTCTGAATTTTTCAGACCTTCCCTGAGTTTGTCAGGAGCTTGCGCAAGTCGTCGCCCGAACCGCTGCGCTCGACAAGGCCGTGGTTTGTTTCTTTCCGGGGTCAGTCGCCAAGCCGCGCCGCCATCAGCAGACCGGCTGAGAGCATTCGCGCCAGGGTATCGGCGGCGGGGCGGCGCTCGGGCGGGGCCAGGCCCGCAAGCAGGCCGGCGCCGAAGGCGAGCCCCACGGCGCTCCAGGGATGTTCGCGCACCCAGGCGGCCGGAGTGGCCTCGGCGGCCACTTCCAGCAAGCGCGCCTTGGCCTCTTCCACGCTCAGCGGTTGGTCTTGAGACTCAGCCACAGAAAGCCTCCGGCGGCTCCAAAGGCGCCCAGGGCGGTGAGCAGCGCCGCCGGCACCGCGCCCCAGTGGGCGTCGGCGGCGGTGTGGAGGGCGAGCAGCACCAGGCCGGTGCCGGCCAGGGCCAGGATCACGGCCGCTAGGCCCAAGCCCACTGCCAGGGCGGTGCGCAGGGCATTACGCCGCAGCAACCGGCCCTCGGCTTCGAGCAGATCGGCGGCGGCCACCAGCAGATCGGCCGGCCCTTTCAGCGTCGTGCTCCCGGGCCGAGCAGGCGGCCCACCAGAAAGCCCAGGGCGGCGGCGCCCAGCAGGCTGGCCAGGGGGCGTTCGACGATCCGCGCCTGCACCGCCTCGATCGCCTCTTCGCCCGCTTCGCGGGCCTGGCGCAGCTTCTCTTCGGCACGCTGACGGGTTTCCGCGGCCTTGCGTGCCACCTCTTCGGCGGCCTGGTCGCGATAATCCACGGCGGTGTCACCCAGGGCGCCGGCCAAGGCGCGAATGTCGTCGCGCAGCGCGGCCAGGTCGGTCTTGAGCTGCTGGATCTCTTTTTCGAGACGGCGGTTTTCCAGTTCTTGCACGTTGTCTTTTGCCGTGGCCATGATCTTCACCTCTGATCGTTGGATGGCGGTGTTTCGGTGGGGGCCTGGTCGAGAATGGCCTTCACCTCCTCGCCGGAGAGCACTTCTTTCTTTTCCAGTTCGGCGGCCAGCCGGTCGAGGAGTTCCCGGCGGCCGGAAAGAATCTCGCGCGCGCGCCGGTGGCCCTGCTCCACCAGCTGCTTCACCTCTTCGTCGATGAGCCGGGCGGTCTCTTCCGAATAGTTGCGCTCTTCCTGCTCCACGCCGCTGAGGTACTGGAGTTCATGCACCCGCCCCCAGGTGAGCGGGCCGAGCTGGTCGCTCATCCCCAGGCGGGTGACCATGTTGCGGGCGATCTCGGTGGCGCGCTCCAGATCGTTGGAGGCGCCGCTGGAGATGCTCCCCAGTACCGTCTCCTCGGCCACCCGGCCGCCGAGCAGGATGGCGATCTGATCTTCCAGTTCCTCGCGGGTGGAGAGGAATTTTTCTTCCACCGGCAGTTGCAGGGTATAGCCCAGGGCGCCGATTCCCCGCGGGATGATCGACACCTTGTGCACCGGCTGGCCGGTGGGCACCGTCATCGCCACCAGGGTATGCCCCGATTCGTGGACCGCCACGCGGTGCTTTTCCTCCTTGTTCATGGCCCGGTGTTTTTTCTCGGGCCCGGCCAGCACCCGGTCGATGGCCTGCTCGAAGTCTTCCATGGTGACCGCGTCGTGGTTTTTGCGCACCGCGCGGATCGCCGCTTCGTTGCAGATGTTCTCCAGATCGGCCCCCACCATGCCCGGGGTGCGCAGGGCGATGGTGTGGAGATCCACGTCGGCGGCCAGCTTGAGCTTGCGGGCGTGGAGCTTGAGGATCGCCTCGCGGGCCTCCAGATCGGGCTTGTCCACCACGATCTGGCGGTCGAAACGGCCGGCGCGCAGGAGCGCCTTGTCGAGAATCTCCGGGCGGTTGGTGGCGGCCATCACCACCACGCCGGTGGAGGGGTCGAAGCCGTCCATCTCGGTGAGCAGCTGGTTGAGGGTCTGCTCGCGCTCGTCGTGGCCGCCCAGGGCCGGCCCGGCGCCGCGGGCGCGGCCGATGGCGTCCAGCTCGTCGATGAAGATGATGCAGGGCGCTTTTTCACGGGCCTGCTCGAACAACTCGCGTACCCGGGCGGCACCCACCCCCACGAACATCTCGATGAACTCCGATCCCGAGATGTTGAAGAAGGGCACCCCGGCCTCGCCGGCCACGGCGCGGGCGAGCAGGGTCTTGCCGGTGCCCGGCGGGCCCACCAGCAGCACCCCCTTGGGCATCCGTCCGCCCAGGCGCTGGATGCGTTGGGGATCCTTGAGAAACTCGATGGTTTCGCGCAGCTCCTCCTTGGCCTCTTCGTTGCCGGCCACGTCGTCGAAGGTGACCTTGGGCAGCGAGTCGGGATGGATGTGGACCTTGTTGCCCAGGTTGAGAAAACCCTTGCCCATGGTGCCCATGCGCTGGGCGAACCAGGCCCACAGCAGGAACAGCAGGCCGAAGGGCAACACCCAGTTGAACAGGAAGTTGCTCAGCCAGTCGCTGGAGGGGCGCACCACGAACTTGACGCCGTTCTGCTCCAACATTTTCGCCAGATCGGTGTGCCACAGCGGAAAGGTGATGAAGCGGCGCGGCCGGCCGGTTTGGGGATCATTGATGGTGAGGGTGCCGGTGATCACCTTGTCGGTGATGGTGGCCTCCTTCACTTCCTTCTTTTTGACGTGTTCCAGAAATTCGTTGAAGGGGATCTCCTGGCGCTTGGTCTCCTGATAGCCCTGCCAGAACTGGAAGGAGAGCAGGATGAAGAGCAGATAGAGCCACAGCGTGAAGTTGGGGCTCTGCCAGAACTTCTGCTTGGTGGTCTTGTTGATTTCGATCTGGGGCTTGTGGTGATCGCCGCCGATGGAAAAGTTGTTCTTGCTCATCACTGGTCCTGGCCGCGGCCGGGCGGCCGAAAGATGGGGGTTGCGTGAATCATGGCACAAAAAATGGGGGCGGTTTCAAGCCATCCAAGGTTCCGTCTCAAGAACCGGGCTCGGATGCCGATGGGTTGGAAGACCTGAATCACCGTCAGCCGGGGTGCCAGGGCTTGGCGGCGCCCCGTCCATCATCAGGAGGCCAGGATGAAGATCAACCAGCCGGTCACCGACCATGAAGTGGTCCTGGAGGAGGGCGAATACATCGTCTCCACCACCGATCTCAAGGGCTGCATCTGGGACGTCAATCAAACCTTCGTGCGCATCAGCGGCTACAGTCGCGACGAGCTGGTGGGCCGCAACCACAACATCGTGCGCCATCCCGACGTGCCGCCCCAGGTGTTCGCCGATCTGTGGCGCCGCCTCAAGGCCGGCCAGCCCTGGGTGGGGGTGGTGAAGAACCGCTGCAAGAACGGCGACTTCTACTGGGTGAAAGCGAGCGTGGTGCCCTGGTTCGAAAAGGGCCGCCAGGTGGGTTATCTCTCGGTGCGCACCCGTCCCACCCGGGAGGAGATCCGTCAGGCCGAAGCCTTCTATCGTGACGTGTGGGACGGCAAGATCTCCCTGGAGCCCACCCGTCTGGACCGCTGGAAAGAGCGCTTGCTGCGCCTGGGCGACAAGCCCTGGGTGCTGGCCGCGGCCGGCGGTTCGGCCCTGCCTCTGGGGCTGGTGGCCTGGCTGGCGGCTTCGGGCGCGCCCGCCTGGCTGGTGGCGGCGGTGGTGGCCGCCTGCACCCTGGCCTTCGTGGGCGGGGCGGTCTGGTTCCTGCGTCAGAGGCGTGCGCCCATGGCGGCCATGGCTGGTGCTCTGGAGGCGATCAGCCGCGGGCGTTATTTCGAATGGCTGGAGCGGGGTGGGATCAATGGTTTGGGGCGGATGCAGGATCTGCTCCAGTGCGCCCAGACTCGCTTCGGTTATGAAATGAGCCGTGCTCAGGATCGTGCTCGGGAGCTGGCGCGGGTGAAAGAGCAGCTCGCCGGCACCGTGTCTGACCTGGAGCGGGCCAAGGCGGAGCTGGCCGAGGAGCTGGAACGGGCGCGCCAGCAGGCCCGTGAGCTGGGGCGGGTGCAGGACGCCCTCCAGGCGGTCAGCGCGCGGGTGATGTTCACCGATTCCGAAAACCGCATCAGCTGCATGAACCGCTCGGTGTTAAAGCTGCTGGAAAAATACGAGGCGCGCATCCAGAGCAAATATCCCGATTTCAAGGTGGCCGACCTCCAGGGCCGCAACGTGGATCTCTTCGGGCGCGGCTGGGCCATCGACCCGGCCGACCCCCGGCCCTTCCAGGATGAGATCGAAGTGGACGGCTGCGAATTCCGGGTCTGCGGCACGCCCCTGGTGGACGATCAGGGAGAGGTTTCGGGCACCGTGGTGGAATGGCTCGACCGCACCGACGAAGCGGCCATGGAGCGGGAGTTCCAGGCCATCGTCCACGCCGCCTCCTTCGGCAACCTGGGCAAGCGGGTGGACGTGAAAGGCAAGGAGGGCTTTTTCGCCGAAATGAGCGAGAGCATCAACCAGCTCATGGAAGTGCTCGAAGGGCTCTTCCACGACACCTCCAAGGTCTTCGATGCCCTGGCCCGGGGCGATCTCACCGTCACCATCGACACCGAATATCAGGGTGCCTTCGAGCAGCTCAAGAGCGACGTCAACGCCACCGTGGGCAACCTCACCCGGGTGCTCACCAACATCCGCCATCACGCCAACGCTCTGAGCCACGCCGCTCATCAGATCAACGAAGGCAATCTCTCCCTGGCCCGGCGGGTGGAACAGCAGGCCGCCAACCTCGAAGAGACCGCCTCCTCGATGGAGGAGATCACTTCCACTGTGCGCCAGAGCGCCGACAACTCCCGCCGCGCCAGTGAGCTGGCCGAAAAGACCTTGGAGCAAGCAAAGACGGGCGGCGAAGTAGTAACCGAAACCATCGCCGCCATGGAAGCCATCACTCAGGCCAGCCAGCGGATCGCCGATATCACTAATGTGATCGACGGCATCGCCTTCCAGACCAACCTGCTGGCGCTCAACGCTGCAGTGGAAGCCGCCCGGGCCGGCGAGCAGGGGCGGGGCTTCGCCGTGGTGGCCACCGAGGTGCGCAACCTGGCCCAGCGCAGCGCCTCGGCGGCCAAGGAGATCAAGGATCTCATCGAAGACAGCGTCAAGCGGGTGGAGCGCGGCTCCGAGCTGGTCAACCGCTCCGGTGCCACTCTTGACGAAATCGTAGCGGCAGTGGCCCGGGTCAACGATTTCATCGCCGAGATCGCCACCGCCGCCAACCAGCAATACGCCGGCATCGACCAGATCAACAGTGCTGTAACGAGCATGGATAACGATACTCAGAAGAATGCCGCGATGGTGGACGAAGTGGCCAAGGCCAGCGAACTGATGGACGACCAGGCCCGAGAGCTGAAAGAGCAGGTGGCCTTTTTCAAGGTCTCCAAGGGCGAGGACGACTGGGACGGCGTGGAACGGCGCGGCAAGGACCGCCCCTGGAGCGGCCCCGGCTTCGACTTTGCCGCCGCCCGCAACAAACACCGCCTCTGGAAAGCCAGGCTGCGCGCCTTTCTCGACGGCGAAGAGACGATGAGCGAGGTCGAGGCGGTCTCACACCACGATTGCGATTTGGGCAAGTGGCTCTATTCCGAAGGCATGAAGAAATACGGCCATCTGCCCGACATGCAGCGTCTGGCGCAGATCCATGCCGAGATGCACGGCCTGATCCGCGATGTGATCTCCAAACACAACCAGGGCGCCAGCACCGAGGCCGAAGCGGTGCTCACCCGGGTGGAAAAATATTCCGACCGCATCGTGGAGCTTTTGACCAACCTGGAAAGGGCCACCTCGGAAGAAGAACGCTCCCAACCCGAGTTCGGCGGCGTGGACAAGGCGGTAGGCGGCGAAGAATGGGAGCATTTCTGACCACCGGTTGAAACAACCCGACCAGCGGCAGGGTATGTGATTGTTATACTGAACGGATGGGCCTGCGCTTCTACGACTCCATCTGCCGCCAGATCCTGCCCCTGGTGCTGTTGTCGGTCTTCCCCGGCCTGGGGTATCTGTGGCTGGGTTGGCTCAACGGCGTGGTCGGGCCGGCGGTGGGATGGTACGGCGCCATTCTCGCCGCCTCGCTCTGGGGGCTGGTGCTGGATCGCCGCTATCGACGTGGCGGCCTGGCTCAGCAGGAAAAAGCCCGTCACTACCGCCAGGTGATGGGCTTTTTCTATGTGTTGATGGCTTTGTGGGCCTTGATCTTCGTGCTCTATTGCCGCGAAACCCGCGGTCATCTCGATTACATCGCCATCTTTACCCAGATTGGCGCCACCACCGTGGTGGCCACCTTTCTCTACCCCGATCCACGCCTCTACCGCCCCGGCATCCCCCTGATGATGGCTTTCCTGGTGGTCTATTTCGCCACCATCGACGCCTGGTACGGTCGGGTGCTGGCGGTGTTCGCCACCATCCTCGGCGGGGTGTTGCTCTATGGCGCCGAACGCAGCTACCGGCTTTTGGACCGCATCCACCGTCAGGCCACCCACGACCTGCTCACCGGGCTGCCCAACCGCCAGTGGTTCGCCACCCGTCTCGAACAGAGCATGACCGATCTCAATCGCCTGGGCGGCTACAGTGCACTGATGCTTATTGATCTGGATCATTTCAAAACCGTCAACGACTCCCTGGGCCACGAAACCGGCGACGGCCTGCTGCGCGAAGTGGCCCGCAGGCTGCGTGATGAACTGCCACCCGATTGTCACCCGGCGCGCCTCGGCGGCGATGAATTTATCGTCATCCTCCATCGCATGCTCGAACTCGATGAAGGCGAGCGGCAGGCGGTTCAGATCGCCGATCGCCTTCTCGAGGTGCTCAAGCAAACCTATGTGGTGCGCGGTCACCACATTTTCATCAGCGGCAGCATCGGAGTGCGCTTTTTCTCCGGGCTGGACCGCGACGCCGGGCGCCTGATCCGCGAAGCCGATATCGCCATGTACGAAGCCAAGGCCGCCGGGCGCGATGGGGTGATCTTTTTCACCCCGGAGATGTCGCGCCGGGTGCGCCGCCATCTCGAAATCGAACGGCTGATCCATTTCGGCCTCGAACGACGCGAGTTCCGGCTGGTGTGTCAGCCCATCTTCGACAGGGGAGGGCGGCCGGTGGGTGTGGAAGCCCTGGCCCGCTGGGACAGCACCACCCTGGGGCCGGTCTCGCCCCTGGAGTTCATTCCCGTGGCCGAACAGACCGGTCTCATTATTGAACTGGGCGACCATCTCATGGAAGAGGCTTTCGCTTTGCTCCACGATTGGCATGATCAGGGGCTGCCGCTGCGCCATTTCGCCATCAACGTCAGCCTGCGCCAGTTCATGCACCAGGGTTTCGTGAAGCGAGTAGAGCGCTTGTGTGAGCGTTATCTTCCGCCGGAGCTGTGCGCCCTGGTGGTTTTCGAAATCACCGAAACCGTCATCAGCCAAGAGCTCGACCGGGTGGTGAAAGTGATGGAATCCCTGCGAGCTCTGGGCATCCGACTGGCCATGGACGACTTCGGTACCGGCTATTCCGCCCTGGGCTACCTGCGCAAACTGCCGGTGGACGAGCTTAAGATAGACCGCAGCTTCGTCGAAGACCTCGAAACCGAGGCCGAAAGCCGCGCCATGGTCACCGCCATCCTCGGCATCGCTCGCTTTCTTCACCTTGAAGTGGTGGCCGAAGGCATCGAAAGCGCCGCCCAGCTCGAATTTCTGCACGACAATGGTTGCACCCTGTTCCAGGGCCACCACTTGACCGCGCCCATGGCGCCGTCCGCCTGCCGTGATTTCTTGATGAAAAAGCTCGGCCAGGCCACCGCGGTTTCGGAAAACAGCGGTTGAAAAAGCCCGGGAAGGGCTTTTTCAACGCAACACCCCTGTAGGAAACTCTGATAAAAGCCATCCCTGGCTTTATCAGAGCGCTGAGCGGCAAACGCGGTTTGCGGCTTGCTACAAAATCAATCGCTTGGCGCGATCGATTTTGCCGGCACATCCCTGTGCCGGGGGAAGGTCTGAATTTTTCAGACCTTCCTGTAGGTCGGGCTTTGGCCCGACAGTCTACCGCTGAGCGTCGGACTGAATTCCGATTGAATACCCTGTCAATGTTCGGGTTCCACGCCGAAGGCGTCGATGAGGATATCGAACGCCACCTGACGGGCGCCGTGATGGAGCGCGTCGAAAATCTCGCTGTCGGTCCAGCCGAGCTGTCGCAAGGCATCGAGGTCGGCCTCGATCACGGTGTGAGGATCGCGCACGCCTTTGAGCGTGAACAGCAGCAGCGCCTTTTCTTTTTCGTTCAATGGCGCCTGGGCGGGGTCTCTTTCCATGGCCCGCAGCTCGCCGGGAGAGACCCCTTGCTGAAGCAGAATGCCCCGGTTGAGGCCGATGCAGTAGTCGCAGCCCTTGAGCTGGGAGACCAGCAGGCGGATGGCGGCGGTGAGCCGGCGCGACAGGGTAGGGTGGTCCAGGTAATACCGC
>Ga0256832_1001154_pt1 | contig 17798 bp, 12 predicted proteins | sample 134614metaG_FD_190534 | JGI IMG/M metagenome (GOLD analysis project Ga0256832, IMG submission 190534) | Hydrothermal vent microbial communities from Lau Basin, Pacific Ocean - 134-614 | ecosystem: Environmental > Aquatic > Marine > Hydrothermal vents | place: Pacific Ocean: Lau Basin | collected...
GTGCGAATACCGGCGTAAGCAGGTCGCCGTGCGGGGTGTGGAAGATGCCAGCGCGCGCCTTTCCGTCGGTTGCTACGATTTCAAAAGTGAAAGGTTTTGCCATAATGTGCTCTGAGAGGTGGTTTTTGTTTCCAAGCGCCGAGTATTTTACCGCACCTTGCAAATGGCGTTCCCCTGTGACAAATTCGTGCTCCTTAATGCCGTATATGGTGGTAAAATTTACCCATAATTCGCCGCTTGCCCTACCCCAAACAGACACTACCGCCCACTCCCCTGTACAATGCGTCCCTTCCAGATCTTTGTTTTAGGCCCCCCTGAAATAAAGGCGGATTCCTCTTACAATTTATCAACCCTGCGCCGGCGGGAGCGGGCAATGTTGTTTTTGCTTGCCGCCAGTGAGGGGGCGCTCGCGCGCGACGAAATAATTGACTTGCTTTGGGGAACGGGTTTTGATCCCGAAAGGGCAAAGCGAGCGTTTTCGGTTTCTATAAGCAGGTTGCGGCAGGCACTGCCCGAGGGGGTGTTGGTAAAAGAGGGCGGGGCGTTTCGCTTGATAACCGGCGGCTCGGTGTTTAGCGATTATCGGGCGTTTATGGAAGCAGTAACCCTGCACCTGCCCAAAGCCGAGCGTATCTCCAACGAAGAGCCCTTGCCGTCGGCGGTTTTGAATGCCCTTTTGGAAGCAGTGCGCTTGTGGAGGGGAAGGTTTTTGGAAGGCTTTGTGCCCCCTGCGGGCGCCGCCGAGTTTGAAAGTTGGATGTTGCAAAAGGAGGGGGAACTCCAAGAGCACCACCTTGCTCTGTTGCGCAGGTTAGCGTGGCATTTTTGGGCTGAGCGCGATTTGGGGTCGGCGATCCAGTTTGCGCGTCGGGCGCTCACGATTTCCCCGGCTGATGAGGATCTGCTCTTGATGGTGCTCAGGGCGTTGCACTGGCAGGGCAAACTGGGCGTGGCGCGTGAATTTCTTGCCGAAATGCAAGCGCGGCACGAAGAATTGTTCGGCGAGGGCTACAGCGAGAGCACTCTTCAGGCAAGCCGCCCGTACCTAAACCCTGTTGCCAGCCCTTCCCTTTCCCACGCCGCTTCAACGCCGAATGTGCCTTTTGTGGGGTATGAAGAGGAACTCAGTGCCATCAAAAGGCGGCTCTTGGAGGGCGGTGCGGTTTTGCTCACAGGCCAATCTGGTCAAGGCAAAAGCCGCCTTTTGCAAGAATTGGGCGCTCAGTTCAGCCGCAACTGGCGGGTGATTTCCGTCTCGTGCCACCAAGGGGAAAATTACCTGCCGTTTGCGCCGCTTTTGGAGGCACTGCCCAAGTTTGTGAAGGACGAAGAATGGCAAAAAGTGCCCCAAGAGTGGTGGCCGCATCTGTTGTTGCTGTTCCCTGAAATTGAGTTGATGCTTCCACCGGTTGTTTTGCCCAAGCCCTCGGCCATCTTGCAGGCTCAATTCATGGAAGCGCTGCGTCAACTTTTGCTTGTGATGGCAGAGGAAAACCCAATTTTGCTCACGGTGGACGACCTACAATGGGCAGACCTTGCCACGGTGGAAACTTTGATTTACTGGCATTCGCGTCCCCCCTTCAAAAAAACGCAGTTTGGGTCGTTAGGGGCAATCGTGATGGCCGCGCGGCAAACTTCGCTTGAAACCAGCCCAACTGTCAAGCCTTTGCTCCCGCTTTTGAGCAGTGGGGCAATTCCGACTTTTGTGCTGAGCGGGCTTTCTACAAGAAACGTGCGCGTTTTGGCCGAGCATGTGGCCGGGCGCCGCTTCTCCGAAGAGGAAGTGGCCGCCTTGTGGCGGCTTTCTATGGCCGGTACGCCGCTTTACTTGCTGGAAATTTTGCGCTTCCAACTCAAAACGGACAACATCAACAAACCGGTGCACGAGTGGGTTTTGCCCGATACTCTGACGGCTTTGTTGGAAACACGCCTGCGCGGCCTCTCGGAAAACGCTGTTGAAGTGTTGCAATTTGTGGCGGTGCAAGGTACGGAAATACCCTACCATGTACTGCGCTTGGCCGTAAGGCAAGATGAAGAGTCGCTTTCGGAAGCGCTTGACGAATTGCTCAAGGCAAAGTGGCTTGAATATCAGGCCAATGATGGGCAAGTGTTGTATTCGTTTTCCCATAATCGCATGCGTGATGTGATAGCCGCCCGTATTTCGCCCGGCAGGAGGCAATTGATAAACGCTCGGCTTGCCCAAGCATGGGAAGAGGCCTTGGGGGATGCCGCTCGCCGCAAAGCCGCCGTGATAGCCTACCACTATCAGCAAGCCGCCGAGCCCAAGGCCGCCTTCTACTGGTGGATTGAGGCGGCCCGCCATGCTCTGAGCATAGGCGTGGCCGAGCAAGCCCATCAGGCTTTTAGGAATGCAGAGAAACTGGTGCTCGGCGAGAACAGCCCGTTTAGCGATAGGCAAATTTGGTCGCTGTATGCCGATTGGCAGGTGCTGGCGGCCGATACGTTGGCTGTGGACGTGTTGAAGCACATAGCCGAGCAATTGAAAACGCTTGCCCGTTTGCATGGCTCGCTTTTGCTTGAGGGTGCGGCGCTAAATGCCGAAGCAGTTTTGGCTTCCCTTTCCGACAATGTGCAAGAAGAAGAGCGCCTTAGCCGAAAGGCGGTGCGGATACTTCAGGCTGAGCCCGGCGCGGAAATTGCTTTTGTTGAGGCGTGTGCGACTTTAGGTGGAGCACTTTCCATCCAAACCAAGGTGCGCGAGTCGCTAAATTGTCTGCGGCGTGGCCTGGATGCCCTAAAGGGCCACGAGGAGGATGAAGACGCCGCCCGCGCATTTGGAAGCCTGCATTACCAACTGGCCGTTACTTCGGCTTTGGCTTTGGATCCGCAAAAATCTCTTGAGCACGCTAACGCATCTTTGGATGCTTATAGGCGCAGCCACCGCGTCTTTGGCGTGGCACAAGCGCTTGCTGCCAGAACTTTAGCCCTTTTGCGCCTGCGCCGCTATGCCGAAGCCTTGCAGGACTGCAAAGATGCCGTTGAACAGGTGCTTTTGCTCAAAAAGGTGCGCCTGTGGGGATTCTTGAACGCTTATTGCGCAATGATTCACATGTCCACTGGCGAACTCAAGCAACTGCGCGAAACCGTTTTGAAAGTGCAAGGTGAGATTGCCAAAGGCCAGCCGATCCCCCGCGGGGCTTTGTATTTGATAGAAGGCGCCCTTGGAGATGCTTTCTTGCATTTGGACGACTGGCATAAAGCCGTTGAGCATTATGAGCGTGCCATTCAGTTTGGCGGCGATTTGCTCGCCCCAGGAGATTTGCTTCCTCGCTTGGCGCTTGCACATGCCTTTTTGGGTGAGGTGGAGAAAGCGGAGGAGGAAATCGGCCGCGCCGCCATGATTTACCGCCGGGAATTGGGGGAGCCACGCGGCTTCATTCAAATTGATGAGGCTATTGTGCACTACGTGAAGGGCGAGCGCGAGAGAGTGATTAGCGAACTGGAGCCCATTTTGCAAGACTCAGAACTTTTGGAAACTGCCGCGCGCTCTTTGGGCTACCTCGTGCTTGCTCACATTCAGGCAGAACTTGGTCACAGGCATGCCGCCGTGCGTTTTGCTAAAAAATCGCTGGAATTAGCCGAGCAGAGTGAGTTTTATTGGATGGCGATGCGCGCTTTGGCTGAATTGGCGGCCCTCGGTGCTCTTACCCCTGCTCAGGCCAAGCAACTGAAGTCGCTTTACGGCAAACTTTTGCCCCTTGTTGAAGATGAGTTTTGGGGGGAATCGGTGCGCCGGTTTTTGGAAACTTACCCGCTGAGCCCTCTCAGTGAATCCTGAGCCCGGCATTTGCCTCTGGGGGATGGCTTCGCCGCCTACGGCGGCTTGCAGCGACACCATCATCACATTTTGGGGGATTCTAAAGGTAATCGTAACTACCTACCCTGCGCCGAAAAGGAAGTTAACAAGCAGGATTTCAGTAGCGCCGCTATGCCGTGAAGCAACATTACACCTCTCTCGCCCTCACCACTCCCCCGGAGCCTTGCTTCGCGGCGGCTCAGCAGCGGGGGTAAGGTGATGGCGAAAAGCCACTGCAACGCTTGTGGGTAGGTAATTACAGGTAATCGCGCAGTTGGCGGCTGTATTCGGGGTGGCGCAGTTTGCGCAGGGCTTTGGTCTCAATTTGTCGTACGCGCTCGCGAGTGATGTCAAAATAACGCCCCACTTCTTCTAAGGTATGGGCTTTGCCGTCTAAAAGCCCAAAACGCAGTTCCAGAACCTGCCGCTCGCGTTCGCTCAAAGCCGCTAAAGCCTCTTGAATTTGCTCACGAAGCAGATCGCGCATGGCTTGTTCCATTGGCTGAGGGGTTTCCATGTCTTCCACTATTTCGCCCAGAGTTTGATTTTCTTCATCCCCCATTGTCAAATCAAGCGATAGCGGCTCTTCGGTTGACTTTAGGATTTTGCGCACTTTTGAAACCGTGCTTCTCCAGCGGTGCTCCAGCGCTGGTGGGAGGGGGTGGCCGTTTTTTAGGGCTTTTCGTATTTCTCTTTCCTCTTCGTCGCTTAGGAAACCGGAAGCCAGTGCAAGGTCTTCAATTTCCGGCTCGCGCCCCAGTTTTTGGGTGAGGTCGCGCTGGATTTTGCGGAGGCGGTGGTAGGTTTCAATCACATGCACGGGCAACCGGATGGTGCGTCCTTGCTCGGCAACGGCGCGCGAAACGGCTTGCCTTATCCACCATGTGGCGTAAGTGCTGAATTTGTAGCCGCGCGCGGGGTCAAATTTTTCAACCGCGCGGAGCAACCCCAAATTGCCCTCCTGAATCAAATCAAGCAGGGGCACGCCACGGTCAACATACCGCTTGGCTATGCTCACCACAAGCCGCAAATTTGCGCGCACCAAGGCAGTGCGTGCTTCTTCGGCGCGCTCCTCAATTGCTTTGAGATGCGCTTCCAGTGCTTCATCGTTGGGCAAGTAGCGGCGGAATGTGCTGTCGGAAGGCAACCTGCCGTTGCGGCTGTAAAAATCCCCAAGTTTGGTGGCGGTGGTTGAAGGGAGAGCGTATGAATCGGTGAAGACGGTGACAAATTGCGCCGCCGCGGCATCCCAAAATGGGTCTTTGCCCCATGCGCCGCTGCTGAGGTAGGAATGGATGTAGGACGGCGTGTCCGTATCCCAGCCGTCGGCAAGCATTTGCGCCTCGGAAAGCAGAAGCAGAAAATCGGGCGGCTCGCACCCCATTCGTTCCACGTCTTCAATGCCGCGCTTCCATGCGGTTCTGAGTTCGCCGTAAAGGGCGCAAAACAGGCCGCGCGGGCTCATCCCCTTTGGCGATTTGGCTTTTGGGTGAGAGCGAAGCCAAGTGATCCGCTTTTGAGCGGCAATCATCACAGCCAGCCAAAATTCCTGCTCGGCGGTGAGCAACTTTGCCTGCCCGATTTCGCGCAAATAGAGGTGCACCGGGTCGCTTTCGGCTTCGTCACCCGTTTCGTAAGGAAGCAAAGCGGCTTCGTTTTCGGAGATTTCAGGGTTCAGGCTCTCATCCTCTTCGTTTACTGCCCAGTTTTCTTCCATGGTGGATAATCCTCAAGCGGCGTAGGGGAGCAGGGGAAACCCTTTCTTCAGGGCGGCATCAAGCCTGCGGCGAAGTTGCACGGCTTGGTTTACGCGGCGGAGGTAGTGTTCGCTTTCGGGGTCTTCGGCCTTTTGCGCCTCGGCGAGCAGGAAATAAAGTTGCTCCAACTCGGCGTTGACCTGCTCATAACGCAGGCGGACGAGGTTGTAAAGCGCTTCGGGCAGGGCAAGTTCAGGGCGCTTGGCAAGGTGTTCAGTCAGTGCTAAGCACGTTTCGGCCTCTTCCAGCAGGGATTCGTCAAGGTTGGCAATGATATGGTCGTCGGGTTCGGCTTCTTCTTGGTTTGCGGCTTGTTGCACGGCAATGAAGAGGGCGCGCAGGGCTTCGGTTGGGAAGTCTTCGGCGCTTGGCGGCGGAAGGCCGCGCTCGCGCAGGCCGCGCTCCACGGCGAAAAGCATCATGGGGTCGCGCAGCAATGCCCCGATCACCAGCCGCCCGAGTTTTATGGTGATTGGCGGCTCGGCAGTGCGTTTTGCTCTTTTGGGCGTGGCTGGTGTTTTTTGGGAAATGGTCGGCGCGGGGCGTCGCTTGCGGCGCTTTCGCGCTGGCGGTTTCCATGCTAAAAGGGCGTCTTCATCCACCTTGAGCAGGTAGGCGAGTTTGTGCAGGTAGGAGTTGCGCTCAATTGGGTTTGCGACCTCGTAAATCAGGGGCAACACCTGCTCGGCAATTTCGGCTTTGACTTTGGGGTCATCAAGGTCGCGGTCGGCGGCCAAGGTGTTCATAATGAAAATGATGAGCGGCTCGGCGTTGGCGATAATCTGTCGCCAAGCGTCGGGGTCGGCAAGGGCAATTTCGTCGGGGTCTTTGCCTTCGGGGAGCAAAACAGCGCGCAAATCGGCGCGCAGGCGGCTTTCGTGGCGGATCAGCCCACGAGGGTCAAACGCTATTTCGGTTTCATCGCTCAGGCTTCGGCGGGCAACGTCCATGCTTCGCAGGGTGGCGCGGATGCCCGCGGCATCGGGGTCAAGCGCAAGGATAATGCGGCGGGTGTAGCGTTTGAGCAGGCGCATTTGTGCCTCGGTGAGCGCCGTGCCCATTGGCGAAACGGCATTGCCAAACCCCGCCTGCGCCAGCCCGATAACGTCCATGTAGCCTTCCACGATAACGACCTCTTTTTGCTCGCGGATGGCTTTAGCGGCCTTGTCCAATCCGTAGAGCAAACGGCCTTTGTCAAAAATCGGGGTTTGGGGCGAGTTGAGGTACTTGGGCACTCCTTCAGGGTCTAAAGTGCGCGCGCCAAACCCCACTGCCCGCCCGCGCACATCGCGAATCGGGAACATCACGCGGTTGCGGAAACGGTCGTAAGTTTTGCCGTCGTCGCGTTTGGTCACCAAACCGGCTTCAACCAATTCGTCCAGCGAATAACCGTGAGTCGTGAAATACTCCATTGCCGCATCCCATGAGTTGGGGGCATAGCCCAAGCCAAAAGCCTCAATGGTTTCGTCGCTTAGGCCGCGCCGATGGAGGTAGTCCAGCGCTGGTTTGCCCGCTGGGGTGCGGAGGTGATGGCGGTAGAAGGTGACGGCTTCGCTCATCAGGTCGTAAAGGCGTTGATGTGCTTCGCGCTCCTCTTTGGAAGGCGCGGAGCGCGGCCGCAGGGGGACGCCGGCGCGCTCGGCAAGGTATTCAAGCGCTTGCTTGAAATCCCAGCCTTCGCGCTTCATCACAAAAGTAAAAATGTCGCCGCCTATGTTGCAACTAAAACAGCGCCATGTGCCGGTTTCGGGGAAAACCACAAACGACGGCGTGCGCTTGTTATCGTGAAACGGGCAAAAGCCGATGTAGTTTTTGCCCGTTCGGCGCAGGTCTACCGTCTCGGAGACGATGTCCACAATATCAAGTCGGGATTTGATTTCTTCAACGGGGTCCATGACCAAAAAATCAAACGCAGATTAGTGAAAACCACAGATTACACAGATTAGCACAGAGGAGAAGATTAGCGATTTAGGATTTGCGGAAGGAGGCCAAGGGCGCCAAGGGTAACGCAAAGGCGCAGAGAAACGCAGAGGCACAGAGAAGCGTAGAGGCGCAGAGAAAAAATTCTGTGTTCTCTGTAAATTTCTGTGTCCTCTGTGGTTTCTCTTCAATCGGTGCAAATCTGTGTCAATCGGTGGATGAGAACGCAAAGGACGCCAAGAGGTTAACGCGGAGGCGCAGAGAAACGCAGAGACGCAGAGAAAAAATTCTGTGTTCTCTGTAAATTTCTGTGTCCTCTGTGGTTTTCTTCTTCAATCGGTGTAAATCTGTGCTAATCTGTGGATAGAAAACCACAGATTAGCACAGATTGTGGATAATTCTATTTCTCGGGCTTGAGTTCAATTATTTGTAAAGCGGTGCTCTCGGTGTCAAGGATTGCGAAAGTGGCTTTGCCGGTGAGGCCGCCGTGGAGTTCTCCCGGGTTGAGGAGCAGGGTGCGGGCGATACGGCTGGAATGCAGGTTGTGGTCGTGGCCGTAGCACACAAGGTCATGTTCCGCGGCGCGCGCCACCGCCCGCGCCACTTCCGGGTAGTGGCTCATCGCTACCCTAAACCCGTCAATGCCGAAATCGGCAAATTCGCCGTGCAACACCACATTGCCGGCTTGCTCGGCGATTTTCGCCAACATGCGCCGATCGCCGTCGTTGTTGCCCCAAACGAGATGCAAGGGCTTGCCTTGAATGCCCTCGGCGAGCCGCTTCAGCGTGAACGGCGAGCACACGTCACCACAGTGGAGCACCACATCCACTTCCCGCAAATGTGGGATGGCAAGGTCAAGGGCCCATAAATTGTCGTGTGTGTCGCTGAGCACGGCAATTTTCATAGCGTTGACTCCTTTGGAGGATAGAAAAAGTGTAGCACAAAAAAGGGTGGAGGTACTGAGGGAGTGAGGTAGTGAGGGGTTGGGGTGCTCGGGTACTGAGGTGCTTAGGTATCAGGCTCCCTAATCACTTAGTACCCCAATCCCTTAATCCCTCAATCCCTTAATCCCTCATTTCCTCATTCCTTCTCAGACGTAAATTGCCAGCAGAGCGCCCAAAAGCAGAAACGGAGCGTATGGGATGTAAGCATCCGTGCGCAGGCGGTGCCATCGGAGCAATGCGTAAAGCAGGAATAGCAGGCTGAAAGCACCGGCAACAAGTATCGCAAAGGTCAAGCCGGCAAGTATGCCGGGCCAGCCGAGTAGCAGTCCCAAATCGGTGGAAAGGGCAACATCGCCGAAACCGAGGGCGGGTTCTGTTGGCGGGGGTTGGTTGGCGCGGCGGGCTTTGAGGTAAGCATACCCGTTGCCGAGCAGGAAGAGAAGGAGCATTATGCTCGCGCCTGCCGCTCCTCCCAGCAAGGTAGCCTCCAACCCATGCCTCCAAATTCCCAAACCGCCCAAAAGCAAAGCGCCAGTTGCGCTTACCACATGCAAAATCAGCCGGTGCTCGGCGTCAATCACCGCCACCAGCATTGCATACACCAAAAGCACCCACATAGCCCAAAACCCCCACTTGCCGGGGTAAATCCACAGCAAAGCGCTGAGCACTGTGAGGGAAACTAAAACGATGCCGTGCCGCCAGCGCACCTTTCCACAATGTGGGCAGGGCTTCCACCAGCGTAGGTATTCGCCCCAGCCAAGCGCGCCGCCACACCTGCCGCACAGCGCTTTGCCAAGCCGTCCGTCTTTCCACGGGAGCACGTCGGCCAAATAATTCACGGGGAAGGCGGCTATTAACCCCATCAACCCAGCCAAAAAGAGGTTCATGGTTAGTGCCTTTGCCAGAATGAGACCAGAATGCCGAATATGCCAACTGTAAACAGGCCGAAAATCACCAGCGCGCTGGGAAAGCGCACGCCGCCGGCGCGTGCCGCGGAAAATGTGGGCACAACCAACGGAGGCGGCGGCGTGAATGTGGGCAGGCGGGTTGGCGGCACCTGCACCAAAAACTGCGCCGCCAAAGTTGGGTCAACCGTTGGGGTGGTGACCGGCGTGGGGGTGGGCGGCGGCTCTACAATCGGCAAATCGCCGCCTTCTACCCTCACGAGGTAAGAGTAAACCCAGCCGGTGCCGGTTTTTGAGCCCGGGTACACAATTTTTATCCATTCGCCCATGGGTGAGCGACCGATGGCGGGCACGCGCTCGCCTACCACCAGCACGCCTATGACCGGCCATGTGCCGCCGGGGCCAGCGCGCACATTTATTTGCGGATTGCCGCCGCCGAGCACTACGACCGTTGTGCCCATTGGCGTGCTCGTCACTGTGGGAATTGGAGTGGCGTCTTCGGCGAGGGCAAGGTTGGACGTTGCCGCTACCAGCGCCGTCAGCGCCAACGCTACCACTGCCCACCGAAGGAGAACTCTTTTCACTTGCAACCTCCTGCGAAGGTGTGAGCGCGATTATACCCGACTTCGTTGCTCGGCAAAGCCGAACGTTTCCAATAAAAAGGCGTCTCCACCACTACTTCGGTTCGCTTTGTGCTAAAATAGGTTTACACTCTTATTCCCATTTATTCCACAGGAGGAGGAAAGATGAACTGGCAAGATTTCATCAGTTTCCGCAAGATGATTACGCCTGCATTGCTTAAAATAATCTTCTGGATTGAAGTTGCAGTGGTAATCATTGGCGGCATTGTGCTTTTCTTCGTCTGGCTCGTCAGCGGTGTAAGCAACGGCAGTGTGGGAGAGATTTTGCTGGCAATTTTCGGCGTTCCCATCGGCGTAATACTCGGCCTGCTGTTGGTGCGCGTGGGCATAGAGTTGCAGATTGTTCTGTTTAGCATTCACGATACCCTCACCGATATAAAGAATTTGCTTGCGCAGAAGTGATGGTCTCTGCGACTCGCGAAGGCACGCATTTCTGCAATGCGTGCCTTTGCTTTTTTGTTTGGAGGGTGCACAAATGCGGCCTTTACAAGGCAAGAAGGTGGTATTGGGGGTAAGCGGCTCGGTTGCGGCGTATAAGGCGGCGTGGTTGGCCTCGCGGCTGGCGCAAGAAGGGGTGAAGGTGACCACGATTTTGACGCGCGCCGCGCTCCGCTTTGTTTCGCCGCTCACTTTTCGTTCCGTTACCGGCGGGCCGGCATACACGGATGAGGATTTGTGGGGCACGGATGGGCACGTGTTGCATGTTGGGATTGGCCGTGAAGCGGATTTGCTCATTGTTGCCCCCGCAACGGCAAACACCATTGCGAAACTCGCCACCGGTAGCGCCTCCGATTTGCTCTCCCTGACCGCCTTGAGCACTGGAGCGCCACTTTTGCTTGCTCCAGCGATGGATGGTGGCATGTTTGCCAACCCCGCCACGCAGGCGAATTTGGAGGTGCTGCGCGAGCGCGGCGCTTCGGTAATTGGCCCTGCTTCGGGACATTTGGCTTCTGGCTTATCGGGTGTTGGGCGCATGGCCGAGCCAGATGAAATTTTGGGCGCTGCCCGCTATTTGCTGACCCGCGAAAAGCCGCTGAAAGGCTTTCGGGTGGTGGTTACCGCCGGCGGCACGCGCGAGCCTTTAGACCCCGTGCGGGTGCTAACCAACCGTTCCACAGGCAAGCAAGGATTTGCGCTTGCCCAAGCGGCTTTGGATTGGGGGGCTGAGGTTACCCTCATTTCTGCCCCAACTTGCCTGAAACCGCCCTATGGCGCGAAGTTTGTTCCTGTGCAGACGGCCGATGAAATGCGCTTGGCGGTGTTCGCGGCCCTCCCTTCGGCGCACATGCTTTTTATGGCCGCGGCAGTGGCCGATTATCGCGCTTCGGAGGTCGCCGAGCAGAAAATCAAGAAAGGCGCCAATTTGCACCTTGCCCTTGTGCGCACCGCCGATATACTCGCCAAGGTGGCCGAGCGCCGTGATGATTTCCCCAACTTGCGCTTTGTGGTGGGCTTTGCCGCCGAAAGCCAAAATTTGCTTGAAAACGCGCGCTCAAAACTCCAAGCCAAGCGGCTGGATATGATAGCGGCCAATGACATTACCGCGCCCGCCAGTGGGTTTGCCGCCGATACCAACCGCGTTGTGCTCCTTTTCCCCGATGGGCGCGCCGAGCGCTTGCCGCTGATGAGCAAGCACGACGTAGCCCACCAAATAGTGTTGCGCTCGGTTTTGTCGCTTCAAGGCAATAAAATTTTTCACTTGGTGAGCAAATTTGCGTGGGAGCAGGCTGTGAAGCGGGGCTATTACGCTCCGCCGTCGCTGGATTCGGCTGGATTTATCCATTTTTCAAGGGCGGATCAAGTGCCGCGCGTGGCCGATTTGCTCTTTGCCGGACGTCGCGATTTGTTGTTGCTCACCGTGCCGTTGGAAGAGGTTTATGCAGATCTGCGCTGGGAGGAAGTCGGCGGCGATCTTTTCCCGCACCTGTACGGGCGGCTGCGGGTGGGCGCAGTGGCTGAGGCCGCGCCTTACCTTCCGGATGAAAGCGGGCATTTCCCGCCTTTGCCGTGGGGTTGAAGGCGGCATGGGTGATTACACAAACCAACAACGCCCGCCAATTCGGCGGGCGTTGTTATTTCTCGTGGGTTAGGGGGTTTTAGGTTGTGCGGCGTAGACGGCGCGCCAAGAAAATGATCACAATAAACAGCGCGGCCAGCGCTATCAGCCCGGGGAGCCCCATTTGGTCGCCCAAACCGGTTTTCGCAAGCGCCGTTGGGCTTGGGGTGAGAAGAGTTACGGCTTGGTTGGTGGCGTATATGGCTGTGGCTGTTAGGGCAAAAGCCGTTGGGTCTATTGAAGGCGTATTGGTGGCCGCTGCCACTACCACCGGCGTTGGGCTTGGCTGGCTGACAAGCGCAGGGGTTGGAGTGGCGCTCTTAGGGGTGGGGGAGGGAGGCATTGTGGGCGTGATTGTGGGCGTTGCAGTCCATGAGGCGGCTTGCGCAGTGGCCGTGAGGGCTTGGGCTATGGCCGTGTTTTGGGCGTTTACTTGCGCCACTTGGGTTTGCTGAGCGTGCCGCTTTGCAGGGGCGATGAAAACTTCATAGGCTGCCAAGATGCCCAGCGTTAGCAGTAACATCAGCACAATGGCCGCGACCGCGATTAGGAAGGTTTTATTGTCGCCGCCTTCCTCTTCCCCTTCTTCTTCTCCTAACAGGGTTTCTTCCCCTTCGTCGTCCAGCCAAGTGGGTTCTTCCGTTTCGTCGCCAAAGGCTTCGGCGTCGTCTTCAAAATCCGGCATTTGAGTTTCATCGTCTTCAAACATGGCCCTCTCCTTTCGGGTAGTATTACGATTGTACCAAAATTTCTAAATTTGCCAAAGGCACTAAAGCGAGTTCGCCGTTTTCAAGGCGAATTTTAGCGGCCGGGGCCTTCACCCCACTGGGAAATTGGCTCATCCCGGGTTGTATTGCTGTTACTTGGCCTATTGCACCGGCGTAAGGGGCGCGCGTAATCCTCACCTTGGTGCCTACTGTTACTTCATCAAAGTCCGGCGGCGGCTCGTGGTGTTCTGCGCTCGGCAACGGGGCGACGATAACCGGACGGCCTCTGTGGGGCTTTCGGGCTATCATCGCCACGCGTTGGCCTACGCTTGTGGTGAGCAATTTGAATGAGTGAGAATCCATAGGCCGGTTGCCAAAGCCGTTTATGACCACAATGGGGAAGGATACTTTTAGGGCTTCGGGCACTAATTTTGCCCGCATGTAGCCGACTATAAGCCCACGGAGGGGGAGTGAGTCGGCTATTTCAAGTACTTTGGCTTCTGTGAGACGGCTTGCGATGAGGATAAGACCGCGCTTTTCAACCGACAGGTCTTTGGTGGTTATTTCGGCTTCTCGCTCTTGGGTGGCCGCACCCAACATGCCGTAGTTGTAGCGGCCGTTGCCCCAAATGCCGTCCACCACCATGCCCGTAGTTGCAAGTTCTGCGCCTAAATCGGGTATCACGGCGCTCACTTTGGCTGGGATGACTGCCCTCAGCATGTATGGCTCGCGGTATTCCTCTATGAGGATTTGGCCTTCCTCAACCAAGATCACTTTGCCGTCCACCGGGGAGCGCACTATGCGGCTGAGAAAGCCTTGTTTGCGGGCTAAGGTGTCGCCTGCACGCAGCAAGTCTCCCGGCTGGCACAGGATGAATTCATTGGCTTTAGAGCGCGGCACCCCGAGCGCGCGCGCTACGTCTACGAGACGGTAGCGCGGGTCGGCCGATGCTTCGGCTATTACATCGGAGGCTTTTACTGTTTGCCCTACCGAGACGAGCACTTTTCCCGGCACAGGCAAAAGGCGCTTTTCGCGCACTTCGGCTATTGGCATTGTGCGGACTACCGGCCTGAAAACCATTGCGTTCTCCTGAAGTTGGTGCAAAAACTATGCCCATCTGCTTAGCGAGGCGAGCCATTTAGAAATTTGCTCGCGGCGCTTTTCGGGGTCTGTGTGGAGCATGATGGGGCGGCCGCGGGCATCTATCACCACGCCGATTTTGCTCCCGCTCACATTTACCGTGCCTCCGCGCCCTGCTCCAAAGCCGATGTCTGCGCCATGTAGCGGTTGCAGCCGCAGGCGTGCTTTTTGCCCGCCGTGCAGGCCAATTACGCCAATGGTACCGCTCTTGACTTCTATTTGCTTCTTTGCGCCTGTTGCGAGTTCCACTTCGGCTCTCAACAATGGCACTCCGAGGCGTTTGAGTTTCTTTGTGGGGGTTATCACCGTTGCGAGTACCGGCAAGTGGTATGTGCTGAGCATTTGCACCGTTAGGATGGGGTTGATGTCGGCGGCCGCACCCAGCGGCGCAAGCAATTGGTTTGTATCCAGCACAAAGGTGGTGACGCCGGTGGGCTGCAGGCCATCCAGCAACGTCATCAACGCTTGCGGCGGGCTGGCCGCTTTGGTGAGGATTCCGCCGCTTGCCAAAATCGGCTCAAAGGCCGGTAGGAGGCCTTTCGCAAGGTGTTTTTGTTTGGGGAAGTCCTCGTAAGTGCGCTTGATGGCAACTCGCAAAATTTCTCGCGCCAGCGCTTGCTCTACCAGCACCTCTTCTTCGGTTACGGGGACGCTTTCGGGGTAGAGCATTTTGTTGTAGAGGTAGTCAATGATTTCATCGGGTGGGATTTCTTTTGGCAGCCAGCGCTCAATTTTTTCTATGTGGGTGTGGGAGTAGAGTTTTGCCAGCGGCGCGCCCAGTCCGAGGTCGGAAAAAACCTTTTGGCGGCCGCTTCCTTCCCATGCGAAGGCGATTGTGGTCGCCGCCGCGCCGAGATCCACGCCGAGCACCCCTTTTGGCCCGCCGTAAATTTTGCTCAAAATGCGCACAATTCTCCCAAACCCGTGCGCCGTTGGGTAAAACACGCTTTTGCCCGCGGCTTGGCTAAGGATAGCGTTTAGTTGCGGCATTTGGCGCAGGCGGATTGAGCGGTAAATTTCCAGCAGTTTTTCCTCTGCAGGTTCTAATTGCTCTGTTTCCAGCGTGGGGCGCAAGTTGTGTGCTAAATGAACCGGAGTGATGCCGCTTAGGGTTTCTTCCACCTCACGGGCAAGGCGTTCGTTGCCTGCGTAAAGCACCTCAAACCGTCGCTCCGGCGGGAGCAGGTAGGCGGCCAGACCCACTGCCTCCAACATTTGCTCCACCGAACGGCTGGCACCGTTGTTCAGCCCGCCAGCCATAATTACCAAATCGGGGTGTGCTTGTATGATAGTGTTTATGCGCCCTTCCGTGGAGCGTTTGTCGCTGGTATGGAGTTCTGCTTCAACGGAGGAGTAAATCGTTGAGGCAAGCCGACGGGCGCTCTGGAGGGAAACGTCTTCCAGCACGCCCACGCACACCGTTTTTATTGCCCCGCCTGCTGAAACGGTAAGCACGAGTTGGTCTACCCCAACCGCTTCGCTGCGGGAGGGCACGATTAGGCTTTGGTCTTCGGCCAACAGCACCCTGCCGGTGAGGTTTTGAACTTGCGTTATGGCCTCTTGAATGCCCAATCTGACGTCGTCGTAGGGGCGGCCGCTCGTGGTGGGTGCCGTACCGGCGGCAATCAGGTGGTAGCGCCCTTCAACGACGTCAAAAAGCAGAGCGCGGGTGTTGGCGCTTCCCACGTCTAAGGCTAAAAGAGAATCGGCGTCAATCAATGAGGTAGCCATATAGCCTCGTCAATGGTGTAAAAGCAGGATGAGGTATTGCCACAAGTTGCTGGCGCTAACCGCCAACGAAGTTATCGCGGCAAGGTAAACGCCGGCGAAAAGCGCGCCAAAGGTAACGGCTATGAACCATTCGCCGAGTTTGGCGAGGGCGTTTATCCACCCCGGGCGGGTGGGCTTTTTGTTGTGTTTTGCGCTTGCTGAAAAATGGAAGTAGGCCAAGGCTGCCACTGTGCCAATCAGCATAAAAGCGCCGCTCACCAAAAATTCGGCCGTTCCTATGCCCTGTTGGCGCATTAGGGCGAGGTTGAAGGCATCGGTTGTAGCGCCTACTTGCGGGAAAATGGTGCCGGTTACCGCGCCGCCCACTGCGGCCGCCGCACCCGTTCCCACCAGAAAGGCGACCGAAATGTTGCCCAGCCTCCCCGTTTTCCCCGGGAAAATTTTGAGCAGCATCAGCAATGCCAAAGCGAGGGGGAGCAATGTGATCCACGAATGTTGCACGATGAGGGGGGTGAGTAGCATTGGCAGGAGGATGCTGCGCAGCGCGACAGCCCCCGCATAGCCCGCCGCCGCGCCGATGAATATGTGCATCACCCAGCGAAAGAACGCCCAATCTTCCAGAAAGACATAACTGAGCACGGTCAGCGTTACCAGAAAGGCAATCGCTCCACCGATAAGGTCGGCCATGTTATTCCTCCACCTCAGCCGAGCGGTGTTTGCGGTCTATCAGCCCCAAAATCCAAGCGTAAAGCCCGCCGAGCGCCATCAGCACCACCACTGTGAGCGTAATGAGGGAGTAACTGCTCCAAATGCCGCGCTCTTTTTGTGTGGCGCTTTGGCCAGCCATCTCCCTGTAGGCCACTCCGCTTTCCAAGCCGGTGATTATTCCGCTAACTTGGCGCTGAGCGGTTTCGTAGTATGGCGCCACTAAAGGCTCTGCTTGGGCGCTTATGACCATGACAAGCGGCGTGGTTTTCAGTGCTGGTTGCACCTGCTCAATCCATGAACGAGCGGTGTCAGGGTCTTCTGTTATGACTAAAACGAGGTCAAAGTCGTTTGCCGTTTTTATTTTTTGCAGGATGGCGGAGTTCCAAACGTTTTTGTATCTCAATACGCTTGGGAGCACGGCGCGCGGAGAGCGGGCAAAGGCATAGAGCGCCGCTGTTCCTCCCGGCAGGTAGCCGAGGTTTAGGTAATCGGTCCCTTCACGGTAGGTTTTGCCGGCGCTTGCGTTCTCAATTAGCCGCTCTGCCATGCCGCCGCCGACGGGGTTGGTAGAAATAGCAACAAGCCGCACCCCTTTGCCTATCAACTGCGCGAGCGCGGGTGTTGCGGCGGCTTCTAATTCGGCGCTGAAGCCCAGGTTGTAGTCTACTCCGACCAGCACCACGCCTTTGGGTGGAACTTTGTCTATTAGCCGTTTTGCCGCCAACGCCGAGGGAAGTGCTTTGTTGGGCAATGGGGCTTGCAGGGAGGGCAAGAGTAGCGGCAAAAAGGCCACAACGAGTAGAACGAGCCCAAAAAGACGATGCAAAATTCGTCCGCCGACTTTTTTGCGCTTTTTGGGCAGTTTTTTCGGGGAAAATTCTTCTTGTAGCAGTTCGGTGATGGCTTTGAGGCGTTTTTCTTCTTCTTCCGAAAGGGTTAGGCGAGAGGATGTGACGCCTATTTTCTGCTTGGGCGTTGTTGCGGGTGGAGCGGGCGGGATGACACCGCGAAGGCCTGCCAACGGGCCGGTTGATTCCACCGGCTCGTTTATGCCCAACTCTTCCGGCGAAATTTCCACCGGCCGCATTGCCTCAACCCAAGCGGGAAGTTCTCCTTCGGGCAAGGCTTCGTCCGCCGTTTCACTTTCTTCAGGTTGGCCGAGAGCGGTGAGGAGGTCTTCTTCGGTTTCGCCGCCGAGTTCGTCCAGCCAATCGGGCAGTTCCTCGGCAGGCGCGGCGGCGGCAGGTTCGGGCTCGGCTTCGGCGGTGGAGAGTTCTTCTGCCGCGCCAAGTTCGTCCAGCCAATCGGGCAGTTCGTCTGCGGGCGCGGCGGCGGCCGCGGTTTCGGGCTCGGCCTCGGCGGTGGAGGGTTCTTCTGCAGCGCCGAGTTTGTCCAGCCAATCGGGCAGTTCGTCTGCGGGCGCGGCGGCCGCGGTTTCGGGCTCGGCCTCGGCGATGGAGAGTTCTTCTGCC
>Ga0256832_1001155_pt1 | contig 17797 bp, 14 predicted proteins | sample 134614metaG_FD_190534 | JGI IMG/M metagenome (GOLD analysis project Ga0256832, IMG submission 190534) | Hydrothermal vent microbial communities from Lau Basin, Pacific Ocean - 134-614 | ecosystem: Environmental > Aquatic > Marine > Hydrothermal vents | place: Pacific Ocean: Lau Basin | collected...
TCACCGCTCAGGGGCAACAGCAGGGCCAGGTCGGTGGGGATGTACGCGTGCTCGACCAGCCCCTGGGGGGTCTCGAGGAAGGCGCGGCCCACCAGGGCCCGATACCAGAGCCATTCGGTGGGCGATTGGGGCTGGCGGTGGGGCTGGGCCGCGCGGCGTTCGGCCGGCGCGAGTTCCCGCAGCGAGCCGTAGCGCCGCACGAACACGGCCCAAGGCATGGTTCCCCCATGACGATGCAGCGCGGCCAGGGCGGCCTGCGCCTCGCCGGGCAGTTGTCGCCAGACCGCCTCCACCCGGTCCACATCCAGCAGGGCCGCGGCCAGGTCGTCCACCTGCAACCGCGGCAGGTGCAGGCCCCACGCCTCGGCCACCATGCGCCAGAAGTCGTGGTCTTCGGCTTGCAGGCGGGCCCGCAGCGTGAGCATGGTTCAATCCGCCGGGGTGTAGGCCACTTGCAGGGCCGCGGGGAGCAACTCGACGGTGACCTGCTGCACCTCGTCCTGCGGCCCGGCGAAGATTTCGCCGTCCAGGTGGATGGGCATGGGGCGGTCGGTGCGCAGGTGCAGGCGCCGGAACGCGCCCCCGCGGATGTAGTCGAAACGCCATTGCGTGCCGCGCAGGAATTCGGGCAGCAGGCGCAGCATGGTGCCCCGCGACACGCCGGGGACCAGCAGGTAGTGGAACAGACCGTCGTCGGGCCGGGCGTGGGGCGCAATGTGGAACCCGCCGCCCTCGCGCGGGCCGTTGCACAGCACCAGCATCAGAAACTCGGCCGTGAGTTCCTGGTCGTCCACGCGCAGATGGCCCGACCAGGGCCGATGGTCGTGCCAGATGGTTTGCAGCACGGCCACCAGGTAGCGCAAGAAGCCCCGCAAGGCCAGCCGCCGCGAGCGGATGGTGACCACCGCGTCGAAGCCCACGCCGAAGGTATTGCCCCAATATTCCATCCGGCCGTTGTCGTCGCGCACCCGGCCCACATCCAGGGCGCGGGTGGGGGCCTGCAACGCCCAGTGCACGGCCGCGCGCGGGTCGCGCGGCGCGCCGACCGCGTGGGCAAAGTCGTTGCCGGTGCCGATGGGCACCACCGCGAGCGCGGGGCGCTGCGCCGCGGGCACCTGCATGAGGCCGTTGAGCACTTCGTGCACGGTGCCGTCGCCGCCCAAGGCCACCACGCGCTTAAAGCCGCGCTGCGCGGCTTCCTGGGCCAGGCCCACCGCGTGGGCCCGCCCCTGGGTCTCGGCCCACTCCCAGGGGGCCGCACTCTGGCGCAGGGCGTCTTGCAGCAACGGCGCCAGGCGCGCGGCCTGGCCGTTGTTGGCCGTGGGGTTGAAGATGAACAGGGTGGGTGCCGTCATGGTGTATGCGAAGGTCCGGCCAGGGACAGCCCGCGCAGGCCGTCACAACCCGCGGCCCGGCGGCCGCACATAGTGCAAAATGCCCAGATAGCCCAAAAAGGCCCCCGACAGCGTGGCCCCGTAACTGACGAAGGCCAGCAAGAAAGTGGCCTCCAGCACCTTGACCACCATCAAGAAGGGCAAGCCCGCGCCCAGGAACAACAGGGCCGCGGCCAGGATGAGCAAACGCCGGGGAGACCAGCGGCTGACAATCATGGCGTTCTCCTCGCCGCCCCGCGCGGCCGCGGCTCAGGCCAGGTCGCCCAGGTCGTCCTCCAGGACCTGCCGTTGCTGCGCGTAGCGCTCGTCGTACAGCCAGCACGCGGTCAGGTGGTGCGGCCGCGTGGGGAACTCGGGCGGCACATTCACATCGCACTCGCCCTGAATGGCGTACTTGCAGCGGGGGTGGAAACGACAGCCGGGCGGCGGCGTGACCAGGCTGGGCGGCTCACCCGGCGGCACCTCCCGCAGTTTGCGCGCGTTGGCCGCGTCGGGGTCCGAGATGGCGTTGAGCAGCGCCAGGGTATAGGGGTGCTGCGGGTGCCACAGCAATTCGTCGGTGCTGGCCTTTTCGATGACCTTGCCCGCGTACATCACGAAGATGCGCTCGGAGAAGTAGCGCACCGTCGAGAGGTCATGGGTGATGTAGATGACGGCCAGGTTGTGTTCTTCTTGAATCTGCCGCAGCAGTTTGAGGATTTCAACGCGCACCGACGCGTCGAGCATGGAGACGGGCTCGTCCGCGACCATGAGTTTGGGGTTGCGAATCATAGCCCGAGCGATGACCACCCGCTGCTGCTGCCCGCCGCTGAGCATGTGGGGGAATTTGTTGAGGAAGTCCTCGGGCGGGCTGAGTTTGACCTCTTCCATGACCGCGCGAATGCGGGCCAGGCGCTCGTCGCGGTCTTTGACGCCGACCAAAATGAGCGGCTCTTCGAGGATGCGGCGCACGCTCATGAAAGGCGGCAGCGCGCCGAAGGGGTCTTGCTGCACATAGCCCACCTGCGAGCGGTACCAGCGCAGGCCGGCCCGGCCGCCGGCGAAGATGTCCTGGCCCTGGTACAGAATCTGGCCGTCGTGCGGGGGCACCAGGCCCAGGATGGCCTTCATCAGGCTGGATTTGCCGCAGCCGCTCTCGCCCACGATGGCGATGGCCTCGCCTTCGTGCAGGTCGAACGACACATCGTCCACGGCCTTGACATAGCCGGCCAGGCCAAAGCCCCATTTGCGCAGTTCATACCACACCTTGAGATGGCGCACCGAGAGCAGGGCCGGCCGCTCGCTCGCGGGGGCGGCTTGCGGGGCAGTTTGCGTCATCGTGGTCATGCGGAAGCCTCCCTAACCGGCAGGTTCAGTCGCCCGTGGCGACCGCGGGCTGGGTGCCGTACACACCCTGGGCGTCTTTCTCGAACAGCCAGCATTTGACCTTACGCCCATCCACCAGGAACAAAGGCGGGTCTTGGTCGCACTTGTCGAAGCGGAAGGGGCATCGGTCCGCGAAACGGCAGCCCGTGGGCGGGTCGAGCAAACTGGGCGGCTGACCGGGGATGAACTCCAGGTCTTCGTCGCCACGCAGTTTGGGCACCGCGGCCATGAGCATGCGGGCGTAAGGATGCAGCGGCTCCTTGAAGAACGATTCCGCGTCCGCGTTCTCCACCATTTGCCCCGCGTACATCACGGCCACATCGTCGGCCAACTCGCTGGAGGTGGCCACATCGTGGGTGATGAGCATGTAACTGGTGCCGGTCTCCCACTTGATCTTCTTGAGCACATTCATGATGTTGGCCTGGGTCAGCACATCCAGGGCCGAGGTCGGTTCGTCCAGGATGATGAGCCGCGGGCGGGTGATGAGGGCCATGGCGATGGCCACCCGCTGCCGCATGCCGCCGCTCAGTTCGAAGGGGTAACGGCTGAGGAACGACTCGGGCACCCCCACAAAGCGGAACATCTCGCGGGCCCGGTCCAGGGCCTCTTCGCGCGAGACATCCTTTTCGTGGATGAGCAGCGGCTCCGCGACCTGGTCACTCACCCGCAAGACGGGGTTGAGCGCGTTCATGGCCGCTTGCGGCACCAGGGACATCTTGGCCCAGCGGATGTGCAGCCGAAAGTCCTCGTCGTCCAACGCCATGATGTCCTGGCCGTCCAGATACACCCGACCGGTGTAGGCATGGACATTGCGCGGCAGCAGCCGCAACACGGCCTTGGCGAACGAGGTCTTGCCGCACCCCGATTCGCCGATGACCACCACCGCGCGCCCCTCGTCCAGTTCGAAGTCCACATGGTCCACGGCCTGCACCACGCCCTTGGTCGTGCGGAAGTACAGCACCAGGTCTTCGGTCTTGAGCACCGGTTGCGCCGAGGTAGAAGGTTGACCACTCATCGGTCCACTCTCACTCCATAGGGGGATGCGGTGGGCTACAGTTCGCGCAGCCGCGGGTTGAACACCCGATCCAGCGAGAAGCCCAGCATGGCGAAGCCAATGCCCGTAATCATCAGCAAGAACGAGGGCTCCAGCACCCAGTAATACAGGCCCTGGTAGAGGGCGCCGTTGGCGCGCGCGTCGTCAATGACCTTGCCCCAGGTGGGCAGCACCGGGTCGCCCAGGCCCAACACGGCCAGCGAAGCCTCCAAGAACACGAACGAGGGGATGAGGGTAACCAGCGACGGGATGATGGTGGGGATGATGCGGGGCACCATGTAGAAGAAGATGATGCGCCAGTCGCTGGCCCCGTAGGCTTTGGCGGCCTCGATGTAGGGCTGGGCCTTGACCTGCAAGAAGATGGCCCGGTTGGTCTTGATGCCCGCACCGAAGATGCTCAACAGGATGATGACGCCCAGCATGGCCCACAGGCTGCGGGTGTAGAACACACCAATCATAATCAAGATGGGCAGCACAGGTAGCACCAGATTGACTTCGGTGATGCGCTGAATCAGCGCGTCCACCCAGCCGCCGTACCACACGCCGATGGCCGCGATGAGCATGGTGAGCACCGTGGTGCCCATGGCCGCCAACAGGCCGAAGGACAGCGCCACGGGCGTGCCCCACAGCAGCGCGATGCCCAGGTCCCGGCGCAGATGGTCGGTGCCCGCCCAGCCGTAGACGGTGCCATAGACCACCAACTTGCTCTGCAGGGTGTCTTCGGGCTCGAACAGCGTACCTTCCAGGCGCACCTGATAAGTGCCCTTCATGGGGACGGGTTCCGCGGCCGCGGGGTCTTCGGCAAACAGGCCGACCACGGGGTTGACATTCTCGGGCAGTTTCAACTTGCGGCCCAGTTTCTCGTCCTGTGACACCCGATAGACCCGCTTGCCGCCTTCCACCGCCATGTCGGCCAGTCGCACTTCCGTGCCGTCGGGCTTGACCCATACCACCGACACATAGGGGGCTTTCTCGCGCACCTCGGCAAGCAGGGTGATGGCAATCTCTTGTGGGAAGTCATCGTACGGGTAGTCGAAGGAGTAGACCACATCATCGGTCCACAAAGCATCGCTGACCTGGGCCTGCTTGCGCTCCACGCCCGCTTCGTCATCCGAGGTCATCTTGATGGTCAGCGGGCGCTTCTTGGCCGTGAAGTTGTTGAACCACGCGGGCGCGGCCAGTTTGGGCACATCGCCCCAAATCTCCTCACCGCCCCGCCAAAGCCGAATGGCCTCCTCGTAGGGGATGGTGACGACCGTGTAAATGGACACCGCCACCAAAAAGATGATGACCACCAAACCGGCCAAAGCCGAAGGGTAGCGTACAAGTTCTTTGAAGGCACCCCGTAACATTGGGCACTGTCCTCCTTGCGCGAGGTCCGATCGATCAGGATTGGCGCCCGCCGCCTACCGTCACCCGCGGGTCTACGATGGCGTAGATGATGTCCAGCAGGAAGACGGTCAGGGCCAGCAAGTAGGCGAAGATCACATTCGAGCCCACGATGACGGGGGTATCAAACAACTGCACCGCGTGGAAGAGCACCCGCCCCAGGCCCGGCCAGTTGAAGATGGTCTCGAAAATGGGCGCGCCCATCCACACGCCGATCACGCCCAGGGCAAAACTGGTGATGATGGTGGGCAGGGTGGGCCGCAAGATGTACCGGCGCTCGATGGCCCGCGGGTGCACGCCCTTGGCCCGCGCCATTTCCACATAATCTTCACTGGAAAAGATCAAGAAGAAGGTGCGCCAGCCATATACGCTGATGAAAATGGAACTCAGCGTCAGGGCCATGACGGGCAAAATCATATGGTAAGCCACATCCAGGGCATAGCGCACCGGGCTCTCAGGCGGCGGCACCGAGACCATACCACCGAAGGGCAGCCATTTCAGCCAGGCTGCGAAAATCAAGATGAGGAAGATGCCGTAAAACCATCCCGGAGCCGACGACAGAGGCGACAGGGCCACAAAGACGCGGTCCAGCCAACTGCCGTAATGGCGAGACAGATACAAGGCGATGAAGAGGGCGATGGCAAAGAGCACGACCTGGGAAGTGCCGAACAGCACCAGGGTCGCGGGCAAACGTTCCAGGATGATGAGACGGACCTGCCGCGAGCCCGAGTCGCTGGTCATGTTCTCCGAGCGGCCCAGATCCAGGGTCAAGGCATGCTTGAGGTAATTGAAACTGCGCACCAGGAAGGGCTGGTCCAGACCCAGCCGTCTTTCTTCGACCGCAACCTCGGCGTCGATGCGCTTTTGCCGCTCCTCGGGGGGCAAGGCCCGAAAAGCCGGGTCGTTCTGGAATTTGATTGCGATTTGCTCGCGAATTTGAGAGCGCCGAATCTCATCCACATACCCGCCCATGTTGGCGATGAGGATGGTCAGATACACGCCGATGACCACGGTAATGAACAAGGCCACCAGGCGGGTCAGGGTGTAGCGCAACAGGCGCTTCCAGGTGCTGGGGGCGCCACGGGCCCCGGTCCCTCGCTGCTCGCCTTGCGGCGCAGGGCCACCAACTTGTTCGGCCATATCACCACCTTCGTCCAAGTGGGATGGGATTGCCCCCAGGGGCGTGGGGAAAACAAGGGGCGGGCGTGGATGGCCCGCCCCCTGTTTGTTGTGCGTATCCCTACATGCGTGCGTCTCGCCGCATGGCTACGGGATGGAGAGGAACTCGATGCTCTCCAGCGCGGGTACCGAGACCCGGATGGAGGTGACGGCCACTTCCAGGCGGTTGGCGCCTACGCCCAGTTGACCGAGCACATCACCGCCCAGGGTGATTTGATAGTGCCCGTCTTCCACCAGGTCGGCGGAACCCGAGGCCACCACCGCGCCCTGGGAGTCGAACAGCAGGTACTTGACGCCGCTGATCTCATCCGCGGGGTACGGCGCATCCTGATAGGTCACATACACATCGAAGACCGCCTCGCCTGCGCCCGTGGAGACCCGCGCCGGCCCTTCGATGGACACGGTGGCCAGTTTGGGCTCACCGAAGCCCAGCCACTTGTCCGACGGGTCCGGATAGGCCTCGTAGCGCTTCAGCACCACGGTCTTCTCCAGCGGGAAGACGCCGTCCAGGTAGAAGGGACCGGTGCCGACCCAGAAGTGACCCTTGGCATCGTACCAGGCCTTCAGGTTCTCCCAGCGGGCCTTGGCCTCGTCCGCGGTCACATACATCCCCATGACATTGGCATAGGGGATGTAATTGTCGGCCATGGCCTGATCCAGGTACTTGGCCAGGATCTCCAGGCTCGGGCCGGCCACATAGTTCATCCACTCGACCTCCAAGGCGTCCGCCTTGTCCGCGCTGAAGGCCAGTTCCTGGTTCTCCTCGGCCAGCACGCCCAGGGCGATGGTGTGCCACGCGCCCTCACCGTAGCCGTATTGCGGCCACAGCGTGGACACATTCAGTTCCGCATCCAACTGGAAGGAGTCGGTGTAGTACTCGATGACCAGCGGTTGCTCGGAAACGATGCGCACGCCCTTGAACACGCTCAGGAAGGACTCGAAGTCGGGCTGGTAGGACTCGTCGAAGATAGCGCTGGCTTCCTTGCCCCGGTCGAAGGTCATGATGAGGCCCATGACGATGTCGGCCACATCGAAGGGGCTACCGTCGTGCCAGGTGACCTTGTCGTACAGGTCTTCCGGATAGTAGACCACGCTCTTGACCCGAGCGGTCACGGGCTCGCCCTTCTCGCCGGCGGTGATGAACTTCTGGGCTTCCGCGTCCCAGTCCACCCACGCGTCGTCGGGCACCTGGATTTCATCCACGAACTCGAGGCTCACCCAGTCCAGGGTCTTGGTGATGGGGGTACCCTTCACCGCGAAGACCTCGGCCTTCTCGATGCGCTGCGGCCAGGCCAAACCGGTGTAGGGGTCGCTGACGACGCCCCAGTCGCCCGTGGCCCGGATGGCCTGCATGTCGTAGATGGCGTCGGAGCCGGCCACCGGGTTCCACACATCGGACAGGATGTCCGCGTTCACCCAGGTCACGCTGCCGCCGGGCTCGTCGCCCACGCGCAGGGTGTAAGGCCACAGGACCGCGCCGGAGATACCGCCGGCCAGGTCATAGGCCACATGGATGTCGCTGCGGACCACGGAGAAGGACTTCTGGTCCACCAGCCAGATGCGCACGGCCTCTTCATTGGCCAGGCGCAACGCGGTGCGGAACAGTTCGTCGCGCTCGGCCATGTCCGCGAAGTCGTTGTTGGCCAACTTCTCGGACGCGGTGTCGAACTCAGGCGAGTTGCGATAGGCACCCCACAGGGCGATGCCCAAACCGCGCGGGGTGTAGAAGAACTCGAAGTTGCCGCCCTGGTCGCGGCTCACCGCGGTGGTAATCCAGCCGCCGGTGTAGATGTGCCATTCACCGTCCGCGGGATTGCCGCGAATCCAGTAGGCGCCCAGGTCGGAGAAGGTGCCGTAGCGGCGTTCGACCTTGAAGCCCAGTTCTTCCAGTTGGTTGGCGACATAGTCGCCGATTTCCTTGCGCTCGTCTTCGACGCGGATGAGGACGATGATGGTGACGGGCTCGCCGTTGTAGGTCCAGATACCGTCCTCACCCATCTCCGCGCCCATGGCCTCCATTTCGGCGGTGATGACTTCCTTGGCCTTCTCGAAGTTGTAGGCATACTTGGCCTCGACTTCCCGCACGGTGTCAATGTAGCGGGCATAGTCGGGGAAGGCGCTGGTGATGGGCAGATACTTGGGGGTGGCCAGACCGCCCATGATTTCCTGGGCGATGTAGTTCCGGTCCACCAGCCAGTTCATGGCTTCGCGCACCTTGGGGTTGGCGAAGGGGTTCATCGCGCCGTTGTCGAATTCGGGCTTGACCTTGGTGCCATCCCGCTCGGTGACGACGCCATCCTCGGCTTCCACACCATAGGGGTTGATGGTCAATTCGTTGTAGACGCCGAAGAACTCGACCACCTTGATGTTGGGGTCTTCCTTGGCCGTCTTGTACAGGTCGGGGTTGCCGATGGTGAAGGCATAGACATCAATGAGCCCTTCTTGCAACCGGGTGACCGCGGCCTGGCTGTCGGTCTCGGTGATGAAGGTCACCTCGTCCACCCAGGCACCGGTGTGCGCCGGCTTGGGCTCTTCGGTCGGCTGCGCCTCTTCGGTAGGCTGCGGGGCCTCGGTCGGCTGCGCCTCTTCGGTCTGCGGCGCTTCGGTGGCCGGGGCTTCGGTAGCCGGGGCCTGCTCCCCGCCACACGCCGCCAACGCGAGGGCCAGCATCGCTACCAGAGCGAACACCAGCCAAAGTTTGCGATTACGCCACATATACTCCTCCTTCCGAGAGAGTGGGCTTTACGAATATGGCAGACTAAACTATAGCATAAAGGCCCTGACCTGTCAACGCCGCCAGATCATTATGTAACGAAATGAAACAGCGCCTCGGCGTTACGGGTGGTCACGAGGGCCAGCGCTTCCTCTGACAGTCCCCGCCCTTCGGCCACTTTGCGCCCCACCCATACCACCCACGCGGGCTCGTTGCGCTTGCCTCGATGCGGATGCGGCGCCATGAAGGGCGCGTCGGTCTCCACCAGCAGCCGCTCTAAGGGCACGGCCTGAGCCACCGCCCGCATGGTGGCGCCGTTCTTGAAGGTCACCGGGCCCGTGATGCCGACGAAGAAGCCTAAGGCCACGGCCCGCAAGGCCTGTTCCACCGTGCCCGAGAAGGAATGCAGCACGCCCGGCCTCGTGGCCAGGGGATGCCCCTGCGCGCGCAGGCCTGCGACCCAATCGGCCAGCATATCCAGCAAGTCGTCCACCGACGCGCGCTGGTGCAGAATGACGGGCAAACCCACCTCCGCGGCCAGGGCCAGTTGTGCCTCCAGCGCGGCCCGCTGCTGCGCGGGCGGGGTGTAGTCCCGGTAGTAGTCCAGACCGATTTCGCCGATGGCCACCACGCGCGGATGCTCTGCCAACTCGCGCAGCGCATCGAGGGTACGGCCACCGTGCCAGGCCTGGGCCACGCTGTTGGGGTGCACGCCCACGGCGACGAAGTAGCCCTCGCCGTACTGCTCGGCCAGGGCCAGGGCGCGGCGGGCCGAGGGCACATCCAGGGCCGGGTCCACCCAGCGGGTCACGCCCGCGGCGCGGGCCCGCTGCACCACCGCGTCCCGGTCGGGGTCGAACGCGTCCAGGTGCAGGTGCGTGTGGGTATCCACCCACATGGCCTCAAGCCTCCGCGGGTGGGGTTACGCCCGCGATGCGCAGGCCGTCGTGCAGAATCGCGTCCAGGCGGGCCGGGTCCGTGGTCTCGCAATACACCCGCAGCAGGGGCTCGGTGCCCGAGAAGCGAATGAGCAGCCAGCCGCCGTCTTCCAGCAAGAACTGGTAGCCGTCGAGGTCCCGAAAGCCCACCACCTTGAGCCCGCCGATGGTCGCGGGTCGGGCCGCGCGCACTCGCGCCTCGATGGGGCCCCGGTCGCCCTGGAAGGGCACATCAATGCGCTTGTAATGAGTGGGGCCCACGGCGCGGAAGAGCAAGTCCACCAACTCCGACGGCTTCTTGTTCAGCCGCACCATCATGTCCAGCACATACAGCCCGGCCAGAATCCCATCCCGCTCGGGCACATGATTGCGGAACGCGTAGCCCCCCGATTCCTCGCCGCCAATGAGCGCGTTCACCTCCAGCATCTTGGGCGCCACATACTTGAAGCCCACGCCCGTCTCGTACACGGGCACGCCGTATTGCCGGCCCATCTTGTTGAGCAACGCGGTGGTCGAGATGGTCTTGACGATGGGCCCGCGCTCGCCCCGCACTTCCAGGAAGTAGTAAGCCAGCAGGCCGTAGACCTTGAGTTGGTCCACGAAACGGCCGTGCTCGTCGCCCAGGCCCAGGCGGTCGGCGTCGCCGTCGTTGATGATGAGCACATCCGCGCCGCGGCGCACCGTCTCGGCCAGGCCCACATCCACATTGGGCGGAATGGGCTCGGGCCGCTTCATCTCGGGGAAGATGGGGTTGCGCACATTGTGGATTTCTTCCACCACCGTGCGCCCGCCGCCGATGAGCCGGGGGAACCACCCCGCGCCGTTGCCCCACATGGGGTCCACCAGCACCTTGAGGCCGGCGTCGCGAATGCGCTCCAGGTCCACCAACTCGCGCAGGTGGGCGATGTAGGCGGGCTTGGGGTCGAAGACCACCACCCGCCCCTGGGCCTGGGCCTCGGCCAGGGGCACGCGCACCACCGCGTCCTCGGTCGCGGGGATACGCGCCTCGACGGCCCGCAATGCGGCCGGGGGCAGCGCGCCGCCGTGCCGGTCGCGCACTTTGAAGCCGTTGTCGCCGGGCGGGTTGTGCGACGCGGTGATGTTGATGGCCGCCACCGCGCCCTTGTCCACCACCGCGTAGGAAATCACGGGCGTGGGCGTGGCCTCCTGGGTGAGGTACACCCGCAGGTCGTGGGCGGCCAGCACTTCGGCCGCGGCCGCGGCGAAATTCTCCGAGTGGAAACGCTTGTCATACCCCACCACCACCCACGCGCCCCGGTGGCCCTGGTCCAACAGATAGCGGGCGAACCCCTGCGCGGCGCGGCGCACATTGGCGAAGGTGTAATCCTCGGCAATGGTGCCGCGCCAGCCATCGGTACCGAAGCGGATGTCGTTGCGGGGCATAGGGACCTCCTTGGGTCGAATGTGGGCCCGGCCCCTCAATCCAGGGGCGTCGGGGTTGGCGTGACGAACAGCAACAGATGATACAGCACCCAGCCCTCTTTGACGCGGCCGAATTCCTCGAAGCGCACCTTGACCCATTGCAAACCGTCGGCTTCGGCCTGTTCGGGCAGCACGATGACCTGGGTGCCGTTGAGCAAGCCGGTGAAGGCCGGGTAATCGAAGCCGGGGCCCTCGCGCACATAGATGCCGGTGTAACGCACCGACGCCCGCACCACCGCGTACATGGGCGTGGCCGTGGGGGAAGGGGTGGCCGTGGGCCACACCACGGTGTAAGTCGCCACCGCGCCGGCTGCGGTGGGCGTGGGGCTGGGCAACGGCGACGGCGTGGGCGTCGGGGTCCCGGTGGGCGTGGCCGAAGGCGCGGGGCTCGGCCGCTCGGAGGGCGCAGGGGCCGCGGTCGCGGTCGCCACGACCGGCGCCTCGGCCGTGGGCAGCCGTCGCTGCAAGTCGGCTTCAGCATAAAAAAGGAAGGAACCCAGGCCCAGCACGAAGAAGAGCACCAGCAAACCATAGCCGGTCCAGGAAGCGGGGTACAGCCCCAGGAAGACCAGGGTCACCCCGGCCAGCACCCACGACCAAAACCAATGGGTGGCGAAGGCCACCAGCGCGTCCTGCGCGGCGGGCAGGTCATGCCGGGCCACGAACACGCCGGCCCAAAACAGCGGCAGCGCCAGCGCCCAGGTCAGGGCCGCGCCGGGCAGCAACGCCGCGGCGCGACGCCGGGCCAGCAACACCGTGCCCCAGGCCGCGGCCACCAGCGTGACCACGAAGGTGGTCATGTCGGGGCCGACCCAGGTCTGCGCGTCCAGCGCCCAGGCCGCGCCCGCGGGGGCGGCCCAACGGCCCACCGCGTAGCCCACCACCCACGCGGCCAGCCCCAGGCCCAGGGTGAGCCCCGCGGCCCGCCGCAACACCGGCCGCAGACCCAACACCAGGCCCAGCGCGCCGCCCACCACCGGCGTGACCCAGGGCGTGAGCAGCGCGCCCAACAGCCACAACACGGGATGCGGATGCACCGCGGCCCAGGCCCACACTGCCAGCGTCAGCCCAAAAGTCACGGCCAGCCCACAACCCGGCCGGGTCCAGCGTAACAAGAAGCGCCGCAAGCGGGCCTGCTCGTGCGCGTCCAGCGGGGCAAAGGGTGAGCGCCGCGCAACGCCGCGACGCGGGCGCGCGGGCCGCGCGTCCGCCGTCGGGCCCGGCGCGGGCGCCGCGCGCACGGCTTCAGCCGCCGCGACTGCGGGTTCGGCAGGCTCCCCGGCCGCGGGCGGCTCGTCGGGGGATGGCGGCTCGGGCTCGGCGGCCCCGGCCGCAGGCCGTGGTTCGTCCATCATACGCTCTCCGGCCGCGATTATACCCCAAGGGCCGCGGTATAATGCCCAGGGGCCACCTGCGCCCCGGAGACGAAGGCTCATGCTCACCGAATTGCGCGTGCAAAACCTGGCCATCATCGAGCGCGTGCACCTCACCCTGGGCCCCGGCCTCACGGTGCTCACCGGTGAGACCGGCGCGGGCAAGTCCATCTTGCTCGACGCGGTGCAACTGCTGCTGGGCGCGCGCGCCGACACCCTGCTCATCCGCGAAGGCGCGGACCGGGCCTATGTCGAGGGCATCTTCACCCTGACGGGCACCGCGGGCGCGCAGGTGCGCGAATGGCTGGCCGCGGAAGACCTGCTGGACCCCGACGCGCCCGACCAGGTCATTCTGGCCCGCGAAGTGCGCCGCCAAGGGCGTCACATCGCCCGGCTCAACGGCCGCAGCGTGAGCGTGGCCCTGTTGCGCAAGGTGGGCGCGGCTCTGGTGGACATCCACGGTCAGGCCGCGCACCTTTCGCTGCTGCGGGTGCCGGCCCACCGGGCTTTGTTGGACCGCTTCGCGCGGGCCGAGCCTTTGCTCCAGGCCTACCGCACGACCTACGACCAACTGCGCGAGGTGAACGCCGAACTGGAACGCCTGCGGGCGCTGGAGCGGGACGCGGCCCGCCAGGCCGATTTGCTGCGCTATCAGATCGAAGAAATCACGGCCGCCCGGCCCGACCCCGCGGAGGAAGCCGCGCTGCGGGCCGAGCGCACCCGCCTGGCCCACGCGGAACAACTGGCCTCGCTGGTGCAGCAGGCCCTGCTGCTGCTCGACGAAGGCCTGCCCGAGGCCCCCGCGGTCACCGACGCGCTGGGGCAAGTGGTGGACGCGCTGGAGCACCTGGCCGCGGTGGACGCGTCGCAGGCCGACCTGGCCGCGCAGGCCCAAACCCATCTCGAAGGGCTGAGCGACCTGGCCCGTGCCTTGCGCGACTATGCGGAACAACTGGAGTTCAACCCCCGCCGCCTGGACGAGGTCGAGAGCCGCCTGGCCCTGCTCGACGACCTGAAGCGCAAGTATGGGCCCACTTTGGCCGATGTGCTGGCTTTTGCCCAAAAGGCCCAGGCCGAACTGGACGCCATCGAAACGGCCGGCGACCGCATCGCGGCGCTGGAGGCCCGACGGGACGCGCTGCGCCGCGAGGCCGGCCAACGGGCCTGGGAACTGTCGCAGGCCCGCCGCGCGGCCGCAGACCGGCTGGCCCAACAGGTGGAGCAAGGGCTGCAGCGACTGCGCATGGCCGCGGCGCGCTTCCGCGTCCACCTGGCCACCCGCGCAGACCCCCACGGCCTGCCCCTGCCCAACGGCGAGACCGTGGCCTACGACGCGCACGGCATCGACCAGGTGGAATTCCTCATCGCGCCCAACCCCGGCGAAGGCTTCAAGCCCCTGGCCAAAATCGCGTCGGGCGGCGAGACCTCGCGCCTGATGCTGGCCCTCAAGGCCGCGCTGGCCCAGGCCGACCCGGTGCCTACCCTGATTTTCGACGAGATTGACCAGGGCATTGGCGGACGGGTCAGTGCGGTGGTAGGCGCCATGCTCTGGGAACTGGCCCGCCATCACCAGGTGCTGTGCGTCACCCACCTGCCTCAACTGGCAGCCTTTGGCGACCAGCATTTGCGGGTGGAAAAAGTGGTGGACGGCCAACGCACCCGCACCCTGGTGCGCCCCCTGACCGACCCCGAAAGCCGCCTGGCCGAACTGGCCAGCATGTTGGGCGGCGACACCCCCACCAACCGCGCGGCCGCGCAGGCCCTCTGGCGTCAGGCCCAAAATCAGCGGTCGTCATCGAACGCGGCGTGAGCCCGCGCCCGCCGCGTGTCACTATACAAGCCCCTTTTCCTTCGCTATAATGCAGCATAGATAGCGGCCACCCCGCCGATTCTCCGCACAACCTTCCCCACTTCAGGAGGGCACTATGTCCAAACGCACTTTGTGGATCATTGTCGGCGTGCTTGTACTTTTGTTGGTGGGTTGCGGCGTCTGCTTCGTCACGGGCGTGGGCGGGGTCCTGTTCGCGACCCGCGAGCCCGAACAAGTCGCCCTGGAGGTGCAGGCCCCCACCCACGGCCAGGTGGGTGAGGACATCGTCGTGAACATCGTCATCCACAATCAGGCCAACCGCACGCGGGTGCTGGACAGCATTGATCTGGAGGACAGCCTGCTGGGCGGCCTGAAGGTGATGGAGACCTGGCCGCGCACCACCGACATCGTGCCCGGCGCGGGGTTCACCTCCTATTACTTCGAGATGCCCATCCCGCCTGGGCGCTCGCTGCTGGTGCGCTTGGTGCTACGCGCCCAACAGCCGGGCCTCTATCAGGGCGATGTGGATGTGTGCATCGACAGCGCGGTGCGCTGCATGACCTACACCCTCAACATCCAGATTGCCCCCTGAGGTCCGGCGCCCATCCCGCGCGGCCGAGCGCCGCGCGTAACCCGGAGGGGGCCATGTTCCAGACACTGCCGACCATCCGACCGTCGCCGCTGCGTGGGCAGTGGTATCCGGACGACGCAGCCGTGCTGGCCGCGCAGGTGGACCGGCTGCTGGAGCAGGGCGCGGCCCGCCTGCCCGACCTGCCCGGTCCACCCCTGGCCCTGGTCGCGCCCCACGCGGGCATTCGCTACTCGGGCCCGGTGGCCGGCACGGCCTTCGCCGCGGTGCGTGGCCGCGCGGTGCGTCATGTGGCCTTGCTGGGGCCCATGCACTATGTCTACCGCCCTCCTTTGCTGACCACCGCGCACCAGGCCTACGAAACGCCTTTGGGCGTGGTGCCCGTGGCGACCGACATGCTGGCCGCGCTGAACCAGGCCCTGACGGACACCCTGGGCCTGGGGCTCACCCCCGTGGCCCAAGACCCCGAGCATTCCTTAGAGATGGAGTTGCCCTTCTTGCAACGGGCCCTGGCCCCCGGCTTTCACATCCTGCCCCTCATGTTTCGCACCGTGGAGCCCGCGGTGCTCGAAGCCGTGGGGCACGCGCTGGCCGCGTTGCTGGACCCGGCCCGCGACCTCATCGTGGCCAGCAGCGACCTGTCGCACTACTTCCCTCAGGCCGTGGCGCAACGGCTGGACCGAGAGATGCTGCGGCGGGTGCTCGCGCTGGACCCCCTGGGCGTATTGCTGGCCCAAGAGCAGGGTCTGGGCCAGGCTTGCGGCCGGGCCGCCCTGGCCGCCATGCTGTGGGCCGCGCGCGATTGGGGCGCGCGGCAGGCCAAACTCCTGCATTATGCCACCTCGGGCGATGTGACCGGCGATTATGAGGCCGTGGTCGGCTATGCCGCGGTGGCCATTTTGCGATAGAATACCCCCAATCTCCTTGGAGGTGATTTCACATCCGATGGTCTTACTCCTCGATTTCGCCCTCATTGCGCTGCTCATCGCGCTCAACGCGTTCTTCGTCACCATCGAATTCGCGGCCGTGGTCAGTCGCAAACCCCGGCTCATGGCCCTGGCCGACCAGGGCAACCGCGGTGCACGCCTGGTGCTCCAATGGCTGGAAGGCCCCCACAGCCGTGACCGGCTGGTCGCGGCCGCCCAATTGGGCGTCACCATCGTCAGCCTGGCCCTGGGCGCGGTGGGTGAAAGCACCTTCGAGGCGCTGTTGCACGAACTGCTGGGGGATGCGCAACTCCCGGCCGGCTTGAGCCTGTTTCAGGCCGTGCTGCCCGCCCTTCCCCTGGCCCTCTCGCTGGTCATCGTCACCAGCCTGCATGTGGTGCTGGGCGAGCAGGTGCCCAAAGTCGCGGCATTGCGCCACCCCGAGACCACGGCCGCAACGCTGGCACCGTTGATGCAAATCTTCCTGATCGTCTTCCGCTGGTTCATCGACCTGCTGGACTGGATTACGCGTGTCATCCTGGGCTGGTTTGGCCTGCAAACCCAAGCCCACGCCAGTTTAAGCCTGGAAGAACTCAAATACCTGGTGCAAGAATCCGAAGCCGAAGGGCTCTTGCCCGAAGAAGAGGGCGAGATCATCCATGCGGTGCTGGACTTCTCGCAAGTGCTGGTGCGTCAGGTCATGGTACCCCGCACCGACATCGTGGCCGCGCCCGCGGACGCGCCCCTGGCCGACGCGGTGCGGCTGGCCGCCAAGCACGGCGTCACCAAAATCCCCCTCTACCAGGGCGACCTGGACCACATCGTGGGCATCGTGTACCTGAAGTCCATCCTGCCCCGGCTGGCCGAAGGGCAAGTCAACGGCACCCCGGCTCGCGAAGTGGCCGACGAAGCCCTGTTCGTACCCGAAAGCCTGCCCATTCGCGAACTGCTGCGCCTGTTCCGCGAAAAACGGCAGCACATCGCGGTGGTGGTGGACGAATACGGCGGCACCGCGGGGCTGGTGACCCTGGAAGATGTGCTGGAAGAACTGGTGGGCGAGGTCAGCGACCCCTTCGACCAGGACCGCCCCGATGTGCAGCCCCAACCCGATGGGTCGTGGCTGGTGGACGGCATGGCCCTCATGGACGATGTCAACGAAGCCCTGGGCATCCACCTGCACGACCCGCACTACGACACCGTGGCCGGGTTCGTCCTGGGCCGTCTGGGACGCATCCCCCGCGAGGGCGACCAGGTGACCTGGGACGGCGTGCGCCTGACCGTGGAGCGCATGGACGGCCTGCGCATTGACCGCCTGCGTCTGGAGAAGATACCGCCGCCGGACACGACCTGACCACGCCCTCGAGGAGGATGCCCATGCTGTCCCGGGTGAACGCCTGCGCGCTGGTGGGCCTGGACGGCGTATTGGTCGAGGTGGAAGTGGATTACGGCCGGGGCCTGCCGGGCATTACCATCGTCGGCCTGCCCGACACCGCGGTGCAAGAGAGCCGCGAGCGGGTGCAGGCTGCGCTGCGCAACAGCGGCCTGGTGGTGCCCCGCCGACGCATCGTGGTCAACCTGGCTCCCGCTTCGGTGCGCAAAGCCGGCCCCGTGTACGACTTGCCCA
>Ga0256832_1001156_pt1 | contig 17793 bp, 14 predicted proteins | sample 134614metaG_FD_190534 | JGI IMG/M metagenome (GOLD analysis project Ga0256832, IMG submission 190534) | Hydrothermal vent microbial communities from Lau Basin, Pacific Ocean - 134-614 | ecosystem: Environmental > Aquatic > Marine > Hydrothermal vents | place: Pacific Ocean: Lau Basin | collected...
CCCAGGGGTCAGGCTGACATGCCCCGGCACCCGGTCCGGGGGCACATCGGCGGTTTCGATGCCGGAGTATTGGCGCAGCAGCCACTGGGCCGTCCACTCGAGCAGGCGATACACACGCGCCATGGCGTCGTCGTAGCGGCCCTGCCCCGCGCGGCGCTCGGCATTGCGCCAGAGGTCGTAGAGCCGCAGCGGTTCGCTGGCCGGCTTGTCGCCGACCAGGTAGTCGAGGATCACCAGAAGAGGCTGAATGCCCGCATCCCGCCCCAGAATCTGCCGGTAGGGCGAGAGCACTTCCCGCGCGGCGGCGTGATCGAAGCGATCCCACAAAGAGAAGGCCCGGCTCAGGTCGCGCAGGCGCAAAAAATCGCCCTGCAGGCCCGGCTCCGAGGGCGGCCCCATCGACTCGAGCTGATCGAGGGTTTCGTCATAGGCATGATGACGCCAGGAAGCGGCTGCCTGGGCAAGCCGCCGCCGGAAGCGGGTGCGTGCCACGCTGGCAGGCATCATCACCTCGGTGCCGGAAGTGACGCGCGTCAGGTCGGCACGATTGCCGGAAACCAGATGCAGGTCGACCTGCCCGTCGTCCAGCGCAGCGGTCACCAGTGCCGCACTCATGGTCTTGGTGCCGCCGGTATAGTCGGCATGGATGCGCTCCCGCTCGCGGTCGCGCGCGGAAAGCCAGCCCATGACCCGGTCATAGACATCATCGAGGGAATCCGGCTGCACCAGCAGAACCTCGAATTGCTCCGTCTCCAGCCCGACCTGCTGCGGAATGGCCGGCAGCGAGGGCTTGTCATCTTCCCGTCTGGCCCTGATCACCTTGCCCTGCCCCGTGACCTGCACATGGGAACCGGCACGCCCGGTTGCCGGATCGTCCCGCGAACAGACGAAGGCGACAAAATCCGGCCGCAGCGACTCGATCGCCTTGACAATGGGCTCGTGTGAGCCGCCGACGGTGCAGATGAGGGTGGTTTTCATGGGCACAGCTCCAGCAAATGAAGGGACTTCCGTTTCAATCGATATTCGGACTTGTTGCTCTTGCCTGGAGGGAACTCGGGGTTGTCACTGATACCGGTGACCGGGATCATATGAACAAGGTAGATGCCATTGAGGGAAAGGGATGTTTTCTTTTCAAGCATGGTTCAAGTTTTCCTTAAAATTGATCAAGCTATAGTCGACGCCATGAAAAAGGCCGATGTGCACTAGGCCATGGCACATCTGCCGGGGCACTGCTCTGCCGCTAAGCGGTGCGAGGGAATTGTCATCGCCTCGAGGAACAGGCCGGCAACTCGGTTGTTGGAGCTGGATCCAGACAAGGCGGAAAAATGCCAGTCCTTCGAACTGTCCAGACAGCATCTTGGCATGTGCTGGGCAATTTCAACAACCCCCCTCGACGACGAAGCGCCGGCCATTTTCAGTGACGAGAAAATACTCCCGAGCGATCCGATAAACCACGACAAGAAGCCGAAGGAAAAAAACAGGCTGCCCGAAAGCTGCACATTTATCTTCCTCATGACCGAATGCCAGCGTATCCCGCCGTCCGTGCGGGTACGAATCGAACCCGAGGAAGCCGATGGAGCGACATTCCCCGATTTCTGGCACCGCCAGCTTGGGGCGATGAAACTTGCTGTCCTTCTTGGATGTGACGCGCCTTGAACAGGTACAGCGTTACAAGTCCCCTTCCAGCCAGTCGCCCATTTGCCAGAACATTGAGCAGAGGTTGAAAATTATCTTGCCGGACGTGCAGATCCGCCTCTACCTCATCAAGACCGCCTGAAGCTGATAGCCGCATCACCACACCCCACTGGACTGCTTGAGTTTTTCCGCACACCCTCGAGTTGCATAGAATGACTGCGGGAACGAAACCATCGCAGAGCATGGATCTCGGCCAACCTTCCAATATGCAATTTATGAATTGCAGTCTTTTAGCTGGTCAAGTGCCTTAGTTTTCTTGGCCTTTTGCTTTTTCTTTTGACTGGATTTCAGGCCGGGAGCACCCCAGCCATATCTGTCATAAGTTTGCTCGATCTTTGCGGCGAGAGTAATGCGAAAATCACAAGGCCATGAGTTTGCACGCCGAATATAGTCATTGAACATCGTCACTACTTCTGTGTATCGCTCTTTGGTCAAAGTATCTGGCAATGCATCGATAGCTTCATTCAGTTCAAGCATTGACCTTTCGTGATCGGGAAGTGCGTCCAAAGCCGCCTGCTTTCGGGCTTTCTCCTCTTCTCTTTGTTGCTTGAGCAAGGCTTCTTCTCTCTCCTTTCTCTGTTGGGCAAGCTTTTCCTCCCGCTCTTTCAGAATTCTGGCGTACTGGGCGGCGACCTCGTAATCGAGTAGCGCCAGCTTGTTCTGTTTGGCCCAGACAAATTCATTCTTCCTTTCTTTTGGGTTGAGACACATATGTCTGAGCATCATTCCAGATGGAAGTCGTGTCGCGCATGTCGGGTCGGCCATCGCCTTCAATGCAACGATCTGAGGGCTGGCGCGCCAGCCACCACGTGTTTTCAATCGTTGCTCCATATTCTTCTCAAAATCACGGCTGGCGCGCTGAAGAAACTGCTGAAGACTGTCTGCCGGGCCCTGGTCGGGATCATTTGGGATGAGGACGGAACGATCATAGTCAAGTTCCACTCGAATTTGACCGAAACCAAAGGATTTTCCCATGCCGAGCGAATGACGCAATGTTCCGTCTCCTCCCCAGGTCAACGCCCATACGAGCAAACCGAGTTCTTCGTGCTTGAGGTTATGGAATACCAGACGTCCACGAAACCGGGTCCCTTCGCCTAGCGTTTCCAGCTTTACCTGCACCTTCTTGTTTTCGCGTTGATCGTCTTGTAGCTGTTGTACACCAGTTTGCTCGAGAGGGCGTACGGGATAGCGTTTGTAACCGCGTAATGTTGGGTTTGGCACCGAAGTGGTTGACATGTAAGTGGCGTACTGATTTCCCGTCAGTTGCCCCGACCGTCGGGTCCGATCAACCTTTTGTGTTATGTAGTTCGGAAAATAGGAAGGCTTGGGACCATTGAGAATGGTGTCTGGCTGGGCTTCTGTATTGGGTTCGCCTTCAGCGATGGCCATCTCGACGCTGACCCGCGCTCTGAGTGCATCAGACTGATTCTCGCCATTGACAGCGCCAAAAAGGAGATCGGAAAAATCATAACCGTTGTCTTTTCCGGGAACGTCGAGGTGTTTCGTGGATACATGTCTGATGCAGTCAAGGGTCGTGTAATCTCCGGCAAGACGGGGCATGTAGGCCAGGCCGATGCGCAGGATGCCGTTATCTTCCTTGTAGAAAACGGGTACTTTTCCGCCATTTCGGTATATCGACTTCCAATAGCCGTTCCAGGGACGGTCACTGTTGGGTTCATCATCTTCGTGGATATAGAGGAAGTCGCGCCAATAGCGGGTATCGACCCTGATGGCCCTTTCCGGGCTTTCATCATAGAAAATGAAGTCTTTTTTCTTGCCCTTGTCTTTTGTGCTGTCGGAGATCTGGCCAGTAAATACGGCGAATCCTTCATACGAGCCATAACCCGGTTTGGCAAAATGCTCGTCTATGGAAAACGGGACAGCGCGCTCGTCCCAGTTCATTTTCAGGCAGAGATTCTCCCATTTTTGATATTTATTCCGTACGCTCATTCCTTGCTTGAAAACAGGCTTGGGAGCGCCGGTGGCTTCTTCGATATCGCGATGATGCAGACGCTTCATCTGACAGGGGATGATTTCCTGGCCGCCATCCCCGGTTCTCCGAAGAAATCCGGTTTTAATGTTTCCGACCTTTTCTTTGTACGAGGCAGATACATACTTCCCTGATATGTCGCGTAGCCCCGGGCGTTGCTCATCCACCATGCGCATCCGCCCAAATCCCGCAACTTCGACGAGAGAACGGAGCATGCCCTTGAGACTGGAGCCGGGGATGGCGTAACGGCCATCCGGGAGCTTGAATGGACTCACTTCTCCAGGTGCATCTTTTGTAGCATTTTTCTGCTTGCCCCCGACGAGCAAAGGCGTTTCCGCCGTCAGCGTATAGTGAATCTCGCCGCTGTAACCGTCCTGAAACGGATGATCATGGGAAACCTGCCTGGCCCATTCGGGGATGACGATGGTCTCGGAGAGGGGAACGAAGTTATAGGGAGCCGAGATGGCTTGCATCCTGTTTTTGTCAAGACCTTGAGGGCAATTGGGACGAGCGTTCATGATCATTCCTCGCTGTCGGCGTTGATTTCGATGGCAGTGAGCAGGGTCAAATGCTGGATGTAACCGCGTTCACCAGCATCGCTCCAGTAGCGGCGGTAAACGAGATTGCCATTTACACCGTGCAGACGGTGGCGGACTTCATCGCAAAGCCCCGTACCCTGCTCGTCGTGGCTGTGAGTGGCGAGTGTCCAGCCCTGGCCGGTGTTTTGGCGCAGGCTGAGACTGTGGCCTTGCGCGGTGACGGCTTCGGCGGCGAGCAGGCAGCCCCAATCGGGTTCGGGGGTGGGCAGGCCGTCGGTGAAGTATTGCTGGCAGGACTGGAACTGGAGCCAGCCCTCCGTTGGTACCTTGACTTGCAGTTCCGCCCAGACTTCGTCGGGCTCGGTGAGCGTCAGCATGTTTTCCAGCTTTGGCGCGCCTTGCCACATCCGCGGCAGTTTGGCGCTTTCACGAAATTTTTCGTAGGCGTCGAGCGTTTCCATCAGGCGGCCTCCTCGTTGGATTCAGGCTTGTCGGTTTCGCTCAGCCAGTCGGCCAGCGGACCTTTCATTTCGCCGGTGAAAAATCCGTTGCCGGTGCTGGTTTTAGAGCCGATGGCGAGACGGCCCTGGCAGAGGTCGTCGAGTGCGTCGCTGAGCGCTTGGCGGACTTCGGGACCGGCGTTTTCTAGGGCACTCTTTTTCAGGGCGATGGGGATTGTCAGTTGACCGCCGAACAGGCTTTCCTCGTCGAAGAGCATGCGGTTGCGGACGCCGCCGGTGAAGCGGTCGATGGCGTTGTGCATGAGGTGAATGACCTGAGTCTTGTCGAGCGTAATGCTGATGTCATCGAGGATGAGCGCGCCGGCGCGTCCCGTTTCATTGCCATCCTTGCTGTCCTTGATCCAGCCGAGCAGTGAGTGGAGAGATTCTGGGCGTTGGTCGTCGAGCGTGGCGTCTTCGCTGTTCCACTCTCCGACGTGACGGCGGTAGTGGAAGGCAATGCGATGGGCCAGCGCGCCCTTGATCGACGAGGCGGGGACGAGGGGCATTTTCAGTTGCCGCTGGCCCTTGCCATCTTCCCAGATGATGCACTCTTCGGTTTTCGGCAACAGGTCGGCGGGTTTGTCGCCGTTGTCGCCGCACAGGCTTTCGTTTCCCTGTCCGATGCGCCAGGGGCCTTTGGCCTCGAGGACGAGTTCGCCGCTGATCCAGTCGCTGTCGCTGGGTGGTTCGATGTCCTTATGCTGCAACATTTTCGTATCGGCGAGCCCGCGCCCAAGCTGGGCGTAGTGTCTGCGCTGCTCGGGGTTCTCGAGATCGAAGCAGCCCTGATGCAGTTCGATGAGCCGCATTTTGCCGAGGCCGGCGCGGGTATTACCACCAAGGCGGAAGGCGGGGTGCCGCAGCAGACTGAGCAAGGCATTCCATTCGGCCTGGCCGGATTCGGGCGAGTCGGCCCAGAGCTTGAGTTCCACGGCGAAGCGATGGCCGGCGGGAAGAACGGCGCGGTCGAACTTGGCCTTGTCGGCGGCGGCGCCGCGATGGGTCAGGCGAACGCGATCGCGGTAAACGGGTGTGTCCTGCTGGTCCAGCACTGCCTTGTAGAGTTCGTCTTCGAGACGTTGCGACTCGGTGATGAGTCCTTCGGCCGGTCGGCCCTGGCTGTCGAGCAGCGCGCCCCAGGAGACCAAAAGCCGGGAAGCTTCGCCGTGCTTGCGTTTTTGGTAGCCGAACAGATCGTCGGCGGCGCTTTCGTCATCGCCATGGGTTTCGATCCAGAGGTGGCGCAGAACGCCGGCGAGACTGGAACCGGGCTGTGCAGGGAGCCCGTTGGCGTCCCGGACCAAGGCGGTGTCGAAAACGCCGTCGGGGTTGCCGGTGCTGACGGAGAGCGCAGTGGCAGCTTCCAGCGTGAAGCGGGCGATAAAGACAGTGCTGCAATCAAGTCGGTTCATGGTCAGACTCCTCGGGTCTCGATGACGTCAGCGATGCGGTCGGCCAACCTTTGTATAAAGAGGGCGTAAGCGCGGTTTTTATGCGTGTCCGGGATCTCGCTGGTGATCTTGTCGAAGGCGAGTTTTTCCTTGAGCAAGTCGGCCAGTTTTTGTGGCGGCCGGTCGGCTTCCTTCACGGGTATTTCGATATTCCAACCATCGCCTTTCGGCTTGATGCGCGCCTTGTCTCCCTGAAAAAGATCTTCGAATATTTTCCGGCCAGTCTGATTGCGGGCGACGCTGCCGACCCCAGCCCATTGCGAGCGCGACGGGCCATAGGCGATGTCGCCGGTAACACCGTTGAAGCGGCGGGCAGCGTCGATGGCGTTGTTGTACATGGCGAGATGCTGCTGGACAAGGGTTTCGACGGTGTCGCGCCAGTCGATGTTGGCGCGGCTCTTCAGCCACTGGATCAACGGATCGTTGACGGGTTTTTCCACTTCGCTATCCATCCTGGGGAGTGGGGCCGGTTCGTCGAATTGGGGGCACTTCGTTGCCAGCAGCGGCGAATTGACCCACATTCGGCCAAGTCCGGTTTCACGGTACAGACCCGCGCCGTTGACATTCAGTTGTTGCAGGGCGCCAGGATCGTCGGGTTTACCGCTGAACGTCATGATGCTCCCTGCCTGCACAACCAGACGCTCATTGTCGTATCCCCGGCGGGCGCTGTTCCACGGAGAGTAACGGCGAGTGCGCAGGAATGTGCGCGACCAGTCAATCTTGCAGCCGTCAAGGCCGAAATCTTCTGGTGCAGGCTCAATTTTCGGATTGCCAAATGCATCAGCCAGCGCCAGATCGGAGAGCAGCCACAGGATCAGTTCGTCGGTTTGGATGTTGCCGGCTTGGGGTGGATCGAGTTCGATCGGCGTGATCGCGCAGCGACCGTATTCGGCGGAGCGGGAACGGCCTAGCAGTTGCTCACCGCTCAGCGCATCGATGATCCCGTCGAACTGCGCCTGATCAATATCGTCGTCCGCTTCGACAAAGGCGACAAACAGTTGCCCGCGCAGCAGGGCGTCGTAGCCAAACAGCTGGGCTTCTTCGGCGCGACCGGTTTCGGGGGCGATGGCGGTTTTCAGCCGCAGTTCGCGTGCCGGGGTGGTGTAACGCCCATCGGCGTGGATGTAGCCGCCGCGCATTTGCTTGAGCTGGCGTTGCTGTTCAGTGGTGTCGTGGAGCCGGTTGATGATATTGTCGGCATTTAGCCGGGTAGCGCCCCGATCCTCTTTCTTGTAGTCGGCGAGCTTTTCGTAATGCCAGCAAAGCGGCGTTGGCCAGCCAGGCGCTTGGCCATCCCAGGGGGTGGCGTCTGAAAAGCGTAGCTTTCCGCTGTGGAACAGGGTGTAGGCGACGCGCCGGTCGAGCGTGTCGTAGCGACGGCTGGCGACTGTGCCGAGCAGGGCTGCGCCGGGGATATAGTCGAGCGATTCGTGGCCGCCTTCGGTGGCAGCGCTGGCGCTGAAGACGCAGTCTTCGAGCAGGTCGATAGCAAGGGCCTGACGTTTCATGGCTGTACCTCCAGAGTGATTTCGGCGCGTCCGAGGCCGCGACTGCGGTGGGCGCCAACGGCGTCGATCAGGTGCAGAATGTCGCTGATACGCTCGTCCCAGCCGTCGGGCGGGGTTTGTCCGGGTACGGGTTCGATTAAGGCTTGCAGCTTGACCGGGATGGTGACTTCGATGCCGCGCAGGCTGTGTTTAAGCGCGGTTCCGCTTTCGTGTTCGACGGCGGTGGCGTAGAGGCCAGCGTACAGTGCGGGGGTCAGTCTTTCGCCCTCCGCGCTCGCCAGCCAGCGCCGTTGAGCCTGGGGGAGCATGCCGTCGGAGATTCGCAGGCAGCCGCGTTCGGGCGCGCCTTCGTCGCTTGGATTGCGGCGACCAAAAAGGGTGTCGGTCATGCCCTCGAAATGGTCCCAGCCCCAATTTTCCGCGCGGGCGACAGCGTCGCGCAGCAGCCCCTTGAGGTGGCGTCCGGGAAGTACCGGCAGCCCATCAGGGTCGCGCTGGACAACGGCATCGTAAACGCTGCCCGCATCGCGTCCACCGCCGGCATGCCAGTAGCCTTTGAGATCAATGGTCAGTTGCGCTTTCATGCTGCTTGTTCCTTTTGAGTGTCTGTGGTGGATCGGGCGCACATCAGGCTCAGCAAGGCCAGCGCGTCGCCTAGGGGACTGCGGCGGATGCCATCGTCGCTGTCGCTGTAGGGCAGTGGTGCGTCTTTTGAAATGCCGGCGAGTTTCTTCATCAGTTCGTCATATTGCTCCAGGCATGATTTTTTCTTGCGCTCTTGCGTTGCGTTATCAGACTCTACCGGACACCATTTCCTGGTGCGCTCGTCCGCCATCAGTTGTCGCCAGCGTCGGTAGCGCCGCTCGGCTTGGGCCTTGTCGTGCCCCATCAGTGTCATCAACTGGCGTGTGGGACCGCGCGCCATGTCATCGGCGCCAAGCGTTTTGGCGAGTTCGAGCATATCAACGAGCCGGGGCTGTTGCTCTTTGAAGTAGTAAACGCCGAGGGTGTCGATGAAGGTTTCGTCGCCGAAGCGGTGCGAGAGCGCACGTGCGACGATCTGGCCGTAGTCGTCCACCAGCGAGCCGGTAATTCGGTAGAATGCGATGGAGGATTCGGGATCGTCCTGGTTCAGCGCCTTGGCCTTTTTTTTCGCCTCGCCGACCAGAGCTTCGACGAGATGGATGGCCATGTGGAAGGGCTGGGAAGCGCGCAGAAAGACGAGGCCGAAGCCGAGTGTGAGTCTCTGCGGCAAACCTTTTATTTGATGATCCTTGCCAAGTTTTGCGAGTTCCTTGCGACTGGCGCTTTCGAAGGCTTCGGAGAATACCCTGCAATAGTTCATGGCCAGATCGGCGCGAATGATGACGGTGATGTCGTCGCCGCCGAGCAGGATGGGACGGGCCGCCAGGCATTCACCGTCTCTGCGCACGGGCAGCAGAATTTCTTTTGTGGCTTGTTGCGCCGCACTTTGCGTGGTGGCGGCAACAGCTTTGGAAAAAGCGCTGAAGAGTTCGACGAAGCGGCTGTCGTTTTCCTTGGCCGCATCACGAATGTGCATCAGTAACTGTCCCAACCCGTTGCCGTCGGCATGGATCAGCGCGACGGTACGATCATCGCCGCTAAAGGGAAAAGCGCCTTTCGCACTTTCACCTTCCAGGTCCGTCGGCCAGTCGCGCCACCCCAGGTTGCTGACTTCCGGAGCAAAGCGTTTGAGAAAGCCCGCCCTTGACAGATCGGCCATCTGCTTTTTCCTGGCGGTGGCGGCATCCATCGGCCCGTCCTTGGATTCCCAACTGACGTCGCCATCGGCAGGTTGCCCAGTGCGCCGCGAGCGGGTAGCGAGCGGGCTGGCCAGCGGCAGATTCGGGCGCTTGCGATTGGCGTCGGCTTTCATGGCCCGGCGCGCAGCTTCGAAGGCTTCGGCATGGGTGGTGCCGCCTTCGCCAACGCCCAGGCTGAAATCTATGCCCGGCGCCCACTGCTGCACCGCAAGGGTCCACAGCCGCAGAAACCGCATCAACTCGTCGCGGTCATTGCAGAAGGCATAAATTGCACCGCCCGCGCGTCGGGAAAACTCCATGGTTTTCTTATCCATCCCCAGTGCGTTCAGAACATTGTCGAGCAAATTCCCATCGCCATCAGTCATCTGATCGAGCAATTCGCTGGCGCCTGCCACATCACGCAGCCTGCCCGATGAAAACAGATAGGACTGGATGGAATTGAGTTCAAAAACGAGTGCGTGCATGTCGTTCTCCGGTTATCGGTTCTGCCCCGCCTACAGGTTTTCCGCAAGGGCTTTCAGCGTCCAAAATGTCAAACTTGCCTTCAACTGTCACCAATCGCTGCTGCCGATGGGAGATCCCCGGCTTCAATGGCCTGCAACAACAACTCCATGGTTTCTTTCATCTGCGTTTCATTGAGCAGTGCCTTTTGTACATCACTTCTGGATGGCCGGGTGCCATGGGCGACTTGGTTGCGCAGGTTTTTCAGCAGTCGATACTGCTCCCACTCGCCCGGGAAATCACGGACGCTTCCTTCGTAACGCTTGCGCAGCATTTCGCGTTCGGAAAAGTCCTGAACCTGTACTCCTGCCAATTGACACAGGCGGGTGATGACAGCTTCATAGAGATAAAGCACTGCGCGCAGATAGTCGTCATGTTCCAGGGAATGGCGTGCCAGACGGATTTGTTTTTCAAACTGCTTCTTCTCACTTACCCAAGCCAGCCGCTGGCGCAGGAGAGGCAGGACGAGCTCCGCTTCCGGCGCATCGAGCCTGGCGCTTTCCATCTGGGTCAGGGCCTGGCGCAATTTACCGGTGGCTTCGCCAACATTGAGGATGTTTTCGAAGTAGGCTGCCTGCCGCAAGGCATCCACCAGTTGGTCGTCCGCGCCGGCCTGCTCCAGTAACCGGACGAACACGCCATAGTCGCCATCCTTGTCAAATCCGTACAGTGCCTGCAGCCAGTCCATGAAACGCAACAGCCCGGACAATTCCATGACCGGCGCATCATCGGTCTCAGGATCGAAGGCGCCATACCAGATACCACTGATCTCAGCGTCCATGGCGAGGCGAAGATACATGGCCGCCAGCAACATCAGCATGGGCAGATGACGGAAACCGTGGGTGACATCCAGGTCGATCCGGTCACCATCGCTCACCTCTTCCGCGAGAATGCGCAGCAGTTCCGATTGTTCCACCGGTGTGCGGCAATAGGGAATGATGCGCAGCGTTACATCGACCGCCAGCTCTTTGGAAAGCAGCGGGGCCAGCGATCTCAGCAGGGACTCGTCGACACATTTGTGCTCGACCGCCTCCATGAGGGCGACCCGTTGCTCCTCGCTCTGCTGACCCAGGTCGATATCCTTTTCGAACAGGTGATCCCACATGCTGCCGGCCGTACCGAGTATGACCAGCCGATCGGGTTGCAGCCGATTGGACAGCTCCCGGCCGAAAAAGGCCACTGGCTCGCTGATGGTGTCATCGGGGAATCGATATTCGGTGGTACGATAGCCTTTGTCGTTGCGCAGTACACGACCTAGGAAGGTAATGAGTGTATGAGTCATGACAATTACACCAATATGGAGACTTTTAGGATGGGTCGTGGCACAAAACACTCTGGCAACGGCTGATCCGTTCGGCAGATATTCCCGAACTATCCGTCAACGGCTTTTCTGTTTGACCTTTTGCTTGATTCTCCCGGCAAGGGCGGGAATTCTTTTCGATGCCGCTATGCCCTCCCACTCGAAGCAGGAATGCATCGTTGCGATTGATGCACTGGCGGATGGAATCATCGTTCAACAGGGTTTCGACAGTTTCGCGCCAGCTGTCAACGAATTTTTCGAGATCACGAAGATAGGCTGAAAAACCCATGCGGCAACTCGAATCCATCTTGTCTTTCATTTCATACTCACTCATCTTTTTTCGTCTATCTGCCGCAATTCAATTCAGAGTTCAGTTTGACTGGTGGCATCGCTGATTTGCAACTCACCCCCGTCCTCCAGCTCCAGCGCCGGGACGCTCTGCATGGCCGAGCCGATGATGCCCTGCAGGTCGCCGTACATGCCGGTGGTGCCGAGCATGACACGTTCGATCTGCTTTTCGCGTTCCTTCCAGTGCCGGTTCATGGCGCGGCGTTCGCGGTTGACCTGTTCCTGCATCGCGGTAAAGGCCTCTACGATGGCTTCGACCCGGTGACGGAACTCGTCGCCGGAGAGGTAATCGTAGAGCAGTTGAAGCTTGGCGCTGACACCGGTGGCGGCGGCTCGGGCCTGGCTTACCGTGAGCAACTGGCTGCGCAGGGCACCGGCCAGCGGCAGGGCGTGGGCCCTGTCGCAGATCCAGACGCCATCCTTCTGGCCGAACCCGGCTATGCCTTCCGGCAGCGCCATGGTGACCAGCACGGCAACCGCGGCTCCCGCTGCACGCTGGTCGTCCTTGAGCTTGGGAATCCAGCCCGGAGAGAACTTGCGGGCGTTCTTCGCTTCCCAGATGATGCTGCCACATTCGACGAGCCGTTCGTTGATGACCCGTTGCAGCACATCGGCGCCGCGGGCGCCCTTCTTGACCGGTTCGATGCCGTCCACCGGAAAGGCTGCGGCGAGGCTGTCTTCCAGGTCCTGTTCCAGCACTTCGCCCTGCAGTTCCTGTGAACCCAGTTCGCTGCGGCGGCGAGCGTCTTCCAGGGACTGCCGCAGATCCTCGATCTGCTTTTCCTTTTCCCGCAGCTTCAGTGCCTGTTCGTCGGCGAGCCGCTCGCGCAGCTGTTGCTCGATCTGGCGGCGCTCGGCATCGATGCGGCGCTGCAATTCCAGCTCCTGATCCTGCGCCTTGCGCTCGAGTTCCTGTTTTTCCCGCCGCAGTGCGAGCTCCACTTCCTGAGCCTGCTTGCGTTCGCTGCGCTCGCGCTCGAGTTGCTCCCGCAGCAGGCGTTGCTCCTGATCAAGTCGAGCGGTTTCGACCTGAAGGCGCTGTTGCAGCTGTTTCTTCAATTCGGTATCGAGACGCCTTGCAACGGCTTCGTCGATCTCCTGCTGCATCTGCTGTTCCTTCTGCTCGAGTTCCCGCATGCGTTCGCGGGCCTGCAGCTCCTGCCTGCGAGCCTGTTCCGAGCGGACGGTCTGCTCCTTCAGTTGTCGGCGCAGATCCTCGAGTTCCAGTCCGCTCTGCTCCCGCACCCTTTCCTCGGCCTCGATCCGGGCCTGTTCGAGCTTCTTTTTCAACTCGTTCCGGTGGCGGCGCTCCAGATCCTGGCTGATCTGCTCGCGCAGCACGCGGGAGATCGGGATCTCGAACTGACAGTTGGGACAGGTGATGACGGTTTCGTTCATGCCGGGCTCCGGTCTTGATCAATGGCACCATCCTGAAGGATTCGGCCGGCTTCCGTATCAACGGCAAGCTTGCCGTCGTGCCTGAGCACGATGACATCCGGCTCGAGATCCAGGCCAAAGGTCGTGTTCGGGCGATGCCCGCGGCCGTGCAGACGGTAGCGACGGGAAAGGCTTCGACCGAGATTTCCTTCCAGTTCGCGATTCATCTTCGACTTGCGCTGCTCGAACCAATCCTTCAGATCCTCGCTGTTCAGCGCAGTCTCGACCTTCTCGAAGTCGCCGCTGTGAGGCCCGACAATGCGCGCGTATTCCGCCAGGTAACGCGCCCCCAGATCGGGGCTGTCGTGACGAAGACGCGGCAGCTCACCGTTTTCCGCGCGGGCAAACATTGCCAGAAAGGCGAGACTGGCCGGCGTCAGCGAGATGGTTTCGCCGGATGCCACAACCCGACGGGCCGCCAGATCGATTTCGAGCCGGGGCGGTTGCGAGGCCTTTTGCGCCGCCGCCACGACCGAGCTGAAACTCGCCCTTCCCTGCTGTATGAGCATTTGCCGGGGCAGTTCGTCGCGCAGCTTCACGAAGGGGATCTCCGCCAGCTCCACCCGAGGGTCCGTCAAGGACTGGCTGCGGGTTTCCATGACGTCGGTGGTGGGCATCGGGTAGAAGAAACTCCTGCTGGATTCGAATGGTTCGCTGACCAGCACATGGGAGAGCCGGTCCTGCGGGCGACCGAACAGGGAAAGGGCATAGCCGAGATAGTAGCCCAGCGTCTTGCGGCCGCCAGCGATGGAGGCATGCAGTTCGCTGTCGTCCTCGCGGGTGAACTGCCGCACCCACTCGGTAATCTGATCCGCAGCCTGCTCGTTGTCCTGTGGCGTGCGCACATCCTCCATCGGCGAGCCATCCGCACATTCGAGAACATGAATGTGGCTCTCGTCAAAACGAATGGCGGGAAGGTCGTAATCCTCGATCAGCCGGGCAAACCAGGCCGGCTCCTCGGAGAGCAGGGACAGCCGTACCTGGTCGGCGCCCTCGCTGGTGGTAATGACATGTATCTCGTCCGGTATCCAGGGGGATTCCGCATCGGTCGCCAAGGCGTACAGGGTCTCGGTCACGACCTGGGGCGAAAGACCGGTCACAAAGAGAAGAATTCGTTTCGGCGCATTCATGGCCCGGCTCCATTGAAAGTTGAAGGGGTGTTCGTCCATCCCTGGATCCCTGGCCATTGCCCTGCGGCATTCCCGAACCGGCCCGAACCCATGCAAGATTACCCCGCAACCCGCAAGGGATCGGGAACGGCAAGCTTGTCATGCCCGGTCACCCGGTATTGCCCCAGGCCCATGATGGTGGCCTTGCCCGCATGCAGGAACTGGCCGATCCACAACCAGGGCCAAAGCTCCGTTCGGCCCTGCAGATCCAGCTGCGCCCAACCGGTTACACCGGTCAGCGGGATGCGGCGCTTCTGACGCGCCGAGTAGCGGACCCATTGCCGGTCCCGCAACTGATGATCCATCCAGGCCAGCGCCAGGGCGGATCGGTGCAATGCCTTGAAATCGGCCTCCCTGGAGGATTCGCCATGGAAATACTCCAGCATCGAAAGCCGTCGGGTGAGACTGCGCCAGAGATGAACCGGCTGAAACTGCTCCGCCCGTATCACCCTGCCCTGACTGACAAGACGAAGCGGCGTCTGGAACTCGATACGGATGGAATCCTCGGGAGCCTCGGGGGGCTGCAGAAGCCGCAAGTCGGTTCGAATCGCTCCTCCCTCTTCACGGTCCCACAGCCTCACGGGAGGCTGCCCCGCTACGCTCTGCTCAACGCGAAGCAAGGACAGTCTGACCCGATCCCGACCGAGACCCGACTGCCCGGCACGCTCCAGAGCGTGAATGAGGTAGGGCAGCCAGGAAACGGCCCGCGTTCCGAGCAACATCGTGTCAACGTCGAGTTCTCCGCCCGGCAGAATATGCCCGGAACGGGGATTGTTGCGAATCACAAGGGGATGCGGCACGGAATTGTAGCGGCACATCCGGTCCGCACCGGGCGGCGGAGGCGTCTCGAAGAGGCAGGAATAGGCGCAGTTGTCACGAACCAGGCACCCCCCGCAGTCCCTGGCTCCGGTCACGCAAGCGGTTCGTTTGAGCGCATGACCCAGCGCACCACGCCACATGGAGGCATTGAAACGGGGGAGAAAGAAATCGCTTTCGGTCCGGAACTGGAATCGAAATTCCGCCAGGGGCAAGGCATATTCAAACGAATTCCCGGCTGTCCCTCTTGTTATGGTCAACTGCATTATCACTCCTTTGTATCGCCAACGAATATACCCCAGAAATGGACCGGAAATCAAAGGTCCATGTCCTGTTGCGATACCAGCCTGCCACGGGAGTGACGGGAACGCCTGGGCGGCAAGCTTGCCGGGTGACAGACCCGACACTCTCATGAGTCGGTCAGGGCACACCCTCTTTCAGCAGATGCCTGGAACCCGAGCCGAACGCTCCAGGGCCAGGCTGGAAGAGGCCTGCATGCTCAATTCGACAGGGGAAGCCCCTGCCCCCTGCCGCCAAGACATCGATCGGGCACATGATGCCGGAACCACTTCGGGTTTTCGGAAATCTTCCGGGCAAGACCCGGCGGGACTCTGCCGGTTCTCGGCGGTCACATCTCAAGCCTCACTGGATATAGGCATAGCGGAATTCTTCCTTGCACTCCGACGCCAAAGCATTGCAGACACGCAGCACGAAGTAGGCGCCACGCGGCAGGTAATTCAGATACTGGCCTGCATTGATGGGGGGGTTGGCGATGGAGCTTGGATCGCAACTCATGTATCCGTCCGTGCCAAACTGGCAGGACAGATCCTGGCTCATGCCGCAGCTGAAGATTCCCGAACTGCCACAATTCATGCCGTAAAGCTTCAGATTGGGGGTAGTGGCGATACTGCCGTCATCGCTGAGATAGACTTCCATCGTATAGGAGTCGACACCGCTGACTTCCCAGTGAATCGTGAACTCGCCGTTCCCGATTGCCGTGTCGATAATCGGAGATCCGTTTGAGAGTGTGCCTGCGGTCGACTGCACAGCATAGGTGTCAAGTTTGATGCTCCCGCCACTGTCCTCCGAATCGCTGCTGCTTCCACAGGCCGTGATCAACCCTGCCAACAATGCCAGGGCACCCGCTTTCGTAATTTTTTGCATGATTTCTCTCCGTTTTTCACTGGTTTCCATCAGGAACAGATCGGCATATTGCGACCAATACCAGCTTGCACATTTCGCCTTGTATTGCAGCCTTGCAAAAGGTGATTCATAAGCAGCAGCAGTCGCAGGAATGCCATCTTCAATCCCTTTTTCATCAGGGGAGGTCTTTGGACCAACAAGAAACTTCTTTACCCTCTTTGGGTGATGTCTTAATCCCTTTTTCATCAGGGGAGGTCTTTGGACTCGTGCGGAATGTGACCCTTCCGATTCTCAAGAAAGTCTTAATCCCTTTTTCATCAGGGGAGGTCTTTGGACTGAGCTGCCTGTAACATTGTTTTCTACCACAACGTCTTAATCCCTTTTTCATCAGGGGAGGTCTTTGGACGATCGTGGATGGGCGATCGTCGATGCGCAACAGGTCTTAACAGGCCGTTGAAAATACTCCGCCTGACACGGTCTTTCTGGCGGAGAGCAGCGAATGAAGCACAGCGATACCTACCCTTTGGCTAGAAATTGGCCAATTTGGCGCGATTCTCCTGTTTTCAGGCACACCAACCCCATGGGTCTCGGCCTTCAACATGTCACTGCCCCCAGGTTGCGCATTCGAACCAGGTTGTAGGCGGCGGCTCCCAGCACAAACTGGAAGTCGAGCTTTTCACGTCCTACGAACCGGCTCTTGCGCAACCCGCCAACGGTCTTGAGCCAGCCGAAGCATTCTTCGATCCGCTTGCGGATCGTCTGGCTGGTTTGGTAACCCGGATAGCGGGTGGTGCGCCCGTCGATGGCCGATGAGCGGTTGGTGTCGTTCTGGGCTACATGAGGCGTGGCGTTGGCACGGCGCATCGCGTCGACGAAGCCCCGGGTGTCGTAGTTCTTGTCTGCGCCCACCGTCACCCGGTGTGTGCCGGTGAGCGCTTCGACCAGGGCAACGGCGGCCTCCCGTTCGGCGGTGCCCGTCGCCTGGGTCACTTGGGCATCCACAATCAGTCCGTGACGGTTCTCCATCAGCAGGTGCCCCATATAGCTGAGTTTGGCGGTCGTCCCCTTGCTCTTTCTGAACAGCAGCGCATCCGGGTCGGTTTTCGATGCATGCGTCTCCCGCCTGCGCTTCTCGCCCCGGAAGTCCACCGTGGGGTTGCGCCCGCCGTTTTGGCTGGGCGGTTCGTCTTCGTCCTTCGGACGATAGCTCTTGAGCGAGGCCAGGGCCTCGATCAGTGTGCCATCCACGCTGAAGTGTTCTTTCGACAGCAGGTCGGCGGCCCGGGCCTGCTCCAGCACTTGAGCAAAGAACTTGTGCGCCACCTCGCCTTCGAGCAGCCGGTCCCGGTTCTTGGTGAAGGTCGAGTGATGCCAGACCCGGTCGTCCATGGAGAAGCCCACGAACCAGCGAAACAAGAGGTTGTAGTCGATCTGTTCGATCAGCTGGCGCTCGCTGCGAATGGTGTAGAGGGCCATCAGCAGCTGGGCACGCAGCAGTTTTTCCGGCGGGATCGAGTCTCGCCCCAGGTCGGCATAGAGGGCATTGAACTCGTCGTTCAGTGCCCGGAGCGCCTCATCGACCATTCGCCTGATGGGGCGCAGCGGATGA
>Ga0256832_1001157_pt1 | contig 17785 bp, 15 predicted proteins | sample 134614metaG_FD_190534 | JGI IMG/M metagenome (GOLD analysis project Ga0256832, IMG submission 190534) | Hydrothermal vent microbial communities from Lau Basin, Pacific Ocean - 134-614 | ecosystem: Environmental > Aquatic > Marine > Hydrothermal vents | place: Pacific Ocean: Lau Basin | collected...
GGGCCTCACCACCACCGGGGCCACGCTTTTCGACCCGCCCGAGAGGCTGAGCGAGGCGCTGCATCTGTGGCGCGCGCTGGTGGGCTGGCTCGGCGGCTTCATGATGTGGGTGCTGGCGATCTCCATCATGGCGCCGCTCAATCTCGGCGGCTTCGAACTCACGACCTCGGGCGGGATCGGGGCGGGAGGCCCGCTTGAAGGCTTCGATCCCGGGGGCGGGGGGGGTGATGGTGGCGAAGGTGCTGTCCGGCGCCATCGCCTGATGCGCTACAGCCGCCGCCTGCTGCCTGTCTATATCGGGCTGACGCTTCTTCTCTGGCTCGGCCTCACGCTGGCGGGCGATCGCTCCTTCGTGGCGCTCTGCCATGCGATGGCAACCATGTCCACGAGCGGCATTTCCCCCGTGGGCGGGCTCGAAGGCGCCGGCGCGGGGCTGGGCGGAGAGATGCTGATCTTCGCCTTTCTCCTCTTTGCCATCACCCGCCGCAGCTTCCTTTCCATCCCCCGGGGCCGCTTTCTTTCCCGCCTCGGGCGTGATCCCGAACTGCGGCTGGCGTTCTGGATCGTGAGCGGGCTTGCCGTGGTTCTGTTCCTGCGCCATTTCATCGCTGCGCTCGATCTCGATGCCGCGGAGGATCCCGCCGCCGCCGCCCATGCGCTCTGGGGCGGAGCCTTCACCGTGCTTTCCTTTCTCACCACCAACGGCTTCACATCCGCCTCATGGGACGCGGCGCAGGGCTGGTCGGGGATGAACACGAGCGGGCTCGTTCTTGTCGGCCTGGCGCTGATCGGAGGCGGTGTGGGCACCACGGCGGGGGGGGTGAAGCTCTTGCGGGTGATCGTTCTCTATCGCCACGGGGCGCGGGAAATCGAGCGCATGGTCTATCCCTCCTCGGTGCAGGGCGCACGCGGCATCGGGGGCCACCTGCGCCGCAACGGCGCCTTCATCGCCTGGGTGGGCTTTTCGCTGTTTGCGTTTTCCATTGCCCTGGTGATGATCCTGCTTTCGCTGGCCGGGCTCGATTTCGAGGCGTCCAGCATCTTCTCCATCGCCGCCTTCACCACCACCGGCCCGCTGGCGGGCCTCGCGGGCGATCATCCGCTGGCGTGGTCGGACATCGGCACCGGGGCAAAGGCCATCCTGATTCCGGCCATGGTGCTGGGCCGGCTCGGCACGCTCACCATCATCGCCCTGCTCAACCCGGATCTGTGGCGGCGCTGATCGTGGTGGCCCGCTGCCGCGCCGGCACCCTCCGCCCCCCATTCGCACCCATGCGCTGCATCCCTGCAACAACATCGTTTACCACCCGGCAACAATCTGTTTTAGGGGGTGGAATCTTGCGCAAAGCCGTTCCATAATCATGCGGGATGTCATGTATCCTGCTGGCGGTTGGCCGGCAGATAACAAAAAAAGGTGAAATAGATGGCTGCCGACAGACAGAATTTGCAGGATGCCTTTCTCAATCACGTCCGCAAGACGAAAATTCCGGTCACGATCTTTCTCATCAACGGCGTGAAGCTGCAGGGCGTGATCACCTGGTTTGACAATTTCTGCGTTCTGCTGCGCCGCGACGGGCAATCGCAGCTTGTCTACAAGCACGCGATCTCCACCATCATGCCGAGCCAGCCGATCAGCCTCTACGACGGCGAAGAATAGCCTTGGGCGAGGGGCGTCGGGCGGGGGATACCCGCGCCTTCGTGCTGCACCCCGATATCCGCGGCCACCGGCGCAGCCAGAGCCCCGAACATGCGCTCGGCGAGGCCATGGCGCTGGCGCGCGCGCTGCCGCATGTGGAGGTGGCGGGGGGCGAGATCGTCAGCCTGCAGAAGCCGCGGCCGGGGCTTCTCTTCGGCAAGGGGCGGGTGGCCGATCTTGGCGCGAAATTCGCCGCCGAAGGGATCGATCTGGTGCTGGTGGACGGCCCGCTGACGCCGATCCAGCAGCGCAATCTCGAGCGCGAATGGGGGCTGAAGATCCTCGATCGCACCGGGCTCATCCTCGAGATCTTCGCCGATCGCGCCCAGACCCGCGAAGGCGTGCTGCAGGTGGAGCTGGCCGCGCTCTCCTATCAGCGCACCCGGCTGGTGCGCGCCTGGACGCACCTCGAGCGCCAGCGCGGCGGGCTCGGCTTTGTCGGCGGCCCCGGCGAAACCCAGATCGAGGCCGACAGGCGCGCCATCGACGAAGCCATCCTGCGCCTGCGCCGCCAGCTTTCGAAAGTGGCGAAGACCCGCGCCCTGCACCGGCGCGCGCGCGCCCGCGTGCCCTATCCGGTGGTGGCGCTGGTGGGTTACACGAACGCCGGAAAATCCACCCTCTTCAATCGACTCACCGGCGCGGAGGTGATGGCGAAGGACATGCTCTTCGCCACCCTCGATCCCACCATGCGCGCCGTCGCCCTGGCCGATGGGACGGAGGTGATCCTCGCCGATACGGTGGGCTTCATCTCCGATCTTCCCCATGAGCTGGTGGCCGCCTTCCGCGCCACGCTCGAGGAGGTGCTCGATGCGGATCTGATCCTGCATGTGCGCGATATCGCCCATCCCGAAACCGAGGCGCAGGCCGCGGATGTGCGCGCCATTCTCGAAAGCCTCGGGGTGGGGGCGGCAACGCCGGTGCTGGAGCTGTGGAACAAGACGGATCTGCTCGCGCCCGAAGAGCGCGCGGCGCTGGCCCGGCGCGCGGGGCGCGCCGGCGACGTTCTGGCGATCTCGGCCGTCACCGGAGAGGGCATGGCGGCGCTGCCGGCCTTCCTCGCCCGTCATCTCGAAGCGGAGACGCGGGAAACGGAAATCCTGCTTCCGCATGACGCGGGCCGCCAGAGGGCCTGGCTCTACGCGCAAGGGATCGTGCTTGGCGAAACGCAGGAGGAAGGCGGCACGCGGCTTGCCCTGCGCTGGAACGCGCGCCAGGCGGGGCAATATGCGGCGCGGTTTGGCGAATTGCGCGAAGAAAAAGTGCCGGAGGGCGAAGGCTGAAGGCTGTGAAGGCCGGGCGCTGACGGGACGCCAACCCCTCAGCCGTGTTCGGCGCGCGCTTCCCCCGCCAGCCGGCTTGTCAGCAATTCGCCGCTTTCCTCGAGGATCGGGTAGGCGACGATGGTGAAGGATGCGTTGATCTGCTTCAGTGCCCGCAGCGTCTCCTGGTGGATGTTGCTGCTCTCGATGCTCTCCGCCAGCCCCGCGCGCAGCCGCTCCATGTGACGCTGCTGGAGCGTCTGTTCGAGATCGCGCACCGCGTCCTTCTCCTCGACAAGCTGGCGCGCGGCCTCGATGCTGCCCGTCATCAGCACATTGAGCGCAAGCTGCACGTTGGAAAGCACCCGATCGTGAAAATCGCACAGATCGCGCCAGCCTTCGGGCGAGAAGGTGATGGCGCGGTCGCGCACCTTCTGGGCCATGGAGAGCATGTTTTTCGCGATCACGTCGCCCGCCGCCTCGAAATTGGTGGCGTTCGAGGAAAGCGCCATGGCGCGGTGGGCGAGCTCCTCGGACAGTTCCTGCTGATTGAGCTTCGCGAGATAGAGCTTGGTGTCGAAATACATGCGGTTGACCTCCGCCTCGCGGGCGCGGATGGCCTTGGCAAGGGGATCGTCCCATTTCTCGTAAAGCCGCATCACCGGGGCCAGCATCGCCTCGATGGTTTCGCCGATGCGGAGCACTTCGCGCGAGGCGCAGGCGAGGGCACGATCGGGATCGGCGAGAGCCTCGGGATCGAGCGCGCTCAGGCGGTCGATTTCGGCATCCCCCGCATCGGGGCTTTCAAGGAGCGTGGCGAGGAGGCGGGTTACCGGCCCGATCAGCGGCAGGCCGATCAGGGCGACGGCGATATTGTAGGCGAGGTGGAGGTTTATCACCTGGCGCGCGGGGGCGGCACCAAGGAAGGACCAGTCCACCGGCAGGCGCGAAATCGCGGCCAGGCAGAGGAGCGCCCCGCCGCCGCGCAGCAGGAGATTGCCGAGCACGATGGCGCGCGCTTCCACGCCCGCCCCCAGTGTCAGCAGCAGGGGGATGAAGGAGCCGCCGAGATTGGCGCCGAGCACCAGCGCCATGCCGGCGCTGGCAGGCAAAAGCCCCTCGGCCACGAAGGTGACGAACATCAGCACCGCAGCCACGCTCGAATGCATCGCCCAGGCCAGCAGCGCGCCGATCAGGAAGGCGGAGATCACGTCATTGCCGAGATAGGCGGCGATGGGCGCGATGGCATCGCTTTCGCGCAAGGGAAGCGTGGCAGCGCGGATCATGTCGAGCGAAACCAGAACAAGGGCGAGCCCCGTCAGGATCCGCCCGCCCTGGCGCACCGGGCGCCGGCGCCCGCGCAGGAACATGGAGACCCCGATCAGGAGCAGAAGCGAAACCATCCAGTCGGCGCGCAGCAGCAGCACCTGGGTGATGAGCGCCGAGCCCACGTCGGCGCCGAGGATGATCGCAAGGCCGAGCGCCGCCGCAAGCGTGCCCTTGGAGGCGAAATTGGCCACCAGCAGCGCCACCGCGGTTGAGCTTTGCAAGAGCATCGCCGCCAGAAGCCCGGCGCCGGCCGCAAGCGGCGGGTTGCCGGCGCTGCGCCGGATCCATTTGCGCAGCTGCGCCGAGAAGGCGCGCTCCACCCCGGTGCGGATCATCCGCACCGACCACAGCAGCAGCGCCGCTGCGCCGGCGAGATGGAGAAGAAACAGCAGCATTTGGCGCGCCTCTCGGTGATTTCCTCAAGTAACGCGCGAGCTTATGGGGCGGGGGAGGGGAATGCAAGTGGGGCGGTGCCATCCGGGGGCCAGCCCCCGGACCCCCGGAGTATTTCGGCCAAGATGAAGATCAGCGACGGAGCGGGGCGTGCGTGGGGCGAAGGGTGAGCCAGATCAGCGCGCCGCCGGCAAGCGCGAGGAAGGGGATCATGGCGAGGTTGACCGCCTGCCAGCCGGCTTCGGCATCGCCGCCCGAGCAGTTCATAAGCCCGCCCGAGGCGAGCGAAGCGAAGGTGACGCCGGCAAAGACGATCATGTCATTGAGGCCCTGCACGCGCAGGCGATCTTCCGGGGGTGCGGCGGCGGCCAGCATTGTGGTGGCGCCGATGAAGCCGAAATTCCAGCCGATCCCCAGAAGGATCAGCGTGGCGAAGAAGGTGGTGAGATCGACCCCGGTCAGTGCCACCATGCCGGCGGCGGCGAGGATCGCGAGCCCGGTGGCGACGATCAGCCGGGCGCCGAAGCGCGAGATCAGGAAGCCGGTGAAGAAGGAGGGGATATACATCGCCAGCACATGCGCCGAGACGATATCGGCCGCATCGCCCTGCTCGTAGCCGCAGCCGACCACGGCGAGGGGTGTGGATGTCATCACGAGGTTCATCAGCGCGTAGCTCACCATGGCACAGATGATGGCGACGAGGATCGGCGGATCCTTCAGAAGCTCGAGGCGCGAGCGCGCGGCCGCGGCGTCTTGTGCGCTCGGGCGGGGGGGCTTGGGGATATCGAGCAGGAGGAAGACGAGGCTGCCGATGATGTTGAGCGCGATCACAGTGAGGTAGGTGCCGAGGAAGGGGATCACCAGCGCCTGGCTTGTCTGTTTCACCAGCTGCGGGCCGATGATCGCCGCGGCGAGCCCGCCCGCCAGCACGAAGGAGATCGCCTTGGGGCGGAAGGCTTCGCTCGCTGTATCGGCGGCGGCGAAGCGGTAGAACCCTTGCGCCGACATGTAGGTGCCGGTGAGGAGCGAGCCGAGGAGAAAGAGCGCGAAGGACTGGCTGTAGAGCCCCCAGGCGGCGATGGTGGCGCCAAGCGCGCCGGCGCCCGCGCCGAGCATGAAGCCCGCCCGCCGCCCGAAGCGGGTCATGAAGGCGGAGAGGGGGGCGGCGGAGAGGGTCGAGCCCAGCACGATCAGCGAGATCGGCAGGGTGGCGAGGCAGGCATTGGGGGCGAGCGAGAGCCCGGCGAGGCCGCCCAAGGTGAAGATCATCGGCATCTGCGCGCCCAGCACCGCCTGGGCAAAGACGAGCACCGCCACGTTGCGCAGCGTCTTTGCATCGGGCAGGCCGGATTCCCGGGGGGCGTTATCCTGAACCGTTTCGCTCATGGGATTCCCTCTAGACCTTCTGCCCCGCGGATAAAAGGCGAAAAGCGGCGGTCCGGGCGGCGTGCGGGGCTCAGGCGAGATCGATCAGATGCGCAAAAGAGCCACTGACATTGCTCCGCGCAAGCCCCATGGGGGGCAGTGGCGCGCCTTCGGCGCTTTCGGCTTCAAACAGGGGGTCGCCCTCTGCGCGGAGCGTTGTGGCATAGTGAAATTCATGGCCGAGCCAGCGCCCGGCGAAGGGGCCGTGCCCGGCGCTGAGGCGGCGGTATCCGAGGTGCAGGCGGGGGCTGGCGAAGGAGGTTTCGAGGGGGAGGAGGCCGAGCATTCGGTGCCTGTTTCCCCCGGCATCGCCCAGACCCTCTCCAAGCACCATGTATCCGCCGCATTCTCCATAGATCAGAGTGCCTTGCGCGGCGTTCTTCAACATGGAATTGCGGAATGTGTCCGCGGCCGCGAGCCGGCCGGCGTGAAGCTCGGGATAGCCGCCGGGGAGGAAGATCATGTCGGCTTCCGGGGCGGGCTCGTCGGCGAGCGGCGAGAAGAAGCGGATCTCGGCGCCGAGCGCGCGCCAATCGGCGAGCAGGTGGGGATAGGCGAAGGCGAAGGCTTCGTCGCGCGCTATGGCGATGCGCTGCGCCGGAGGAGGCGCGGGGCGGAAGGGCGTAGGCGTGGGCAGGGGGGCGGCCAGCGCTGCGAGGCGATCGAGATCCACCCCGGCTTCGGCCGCATCGGCCGCGCGCTCCAGAAAGGGGCCGATCGCGCCGTGCTCCCCGGCCTGCACGAGGCCGAGGTGGCGAGAGGGCAGCGCGAGGGCGGGATCGCGGCGCATGCATCCCAGAAGCGGAATATCCACTTTATTCAGGGCTCTTGCCAGCATTTCTTCATGTCGTTCCGAGCCGGTGCGGTTGAGGATCACGCCCTTGATCTTCACGGCCGGATCGTGCCCGGCGAAGCCTGCCACCAGAGGGGCGATGGAGTGTGCCATGCGGGCGGCGTCCACGATCAGCACCACCGGCAGGCCAAGCGCGCGCGCCAGATCGGCGCTGGCGCCCCTGCCATCGGGGGGCGCGCCGTCAAACAGGCCCATGGCGCCCTCAATCAGCAGCAGGCCCTCTTCGGCGGCGGCGAGGCTCGCGATGCGGCCGGGCTGCATGGCCCAGGGGTCGAGATTGAAGCTTTGCCGGCCGCAGGCGGCTTCGTGGAAGCGGGGATCGATGTAATCGGGGCCGGATTTCGCGCCGCGCACCTGCACGCCGCGCCGGGTGAGCGCGCGCAGGAGGGCGAGGGTGAGGGTCGTCTTGCCGCTGCCGGAGGCGGGGGCCGCGAGGATCAGCCCTTCAGCCATCGCCTCTCTCCGCGGGGTTCGCGCCCTGCCAGGCGAGCACCGCGCGCAGGCCCACCGTGCCGCCCACGCAGATGATCGCCGGTGCCTGCAGCCCGCTCGCGGCCACATCCGCCCCGGCGCGCGCGAGCGTGGTTTCCAGCACCCGCTGGCCGGGGAGGGTGGCTTCCGTCACCACCGCCACGGGCTCGTCCGCCCCGCGCCCGGCGGCGATCAGCCGCTCGGCGATCGCGCCGATGTGCTTCATGCCCATGTAGATCACGATCACGCCCGAGCCCTGCGCCACCGCCGCCCAATCGACAGATCCCGGCGGTTCGCCTCTGGCGTCATGCCCGGTGACGAAGGTGACGGCCTGGTTGTGGGCGCGGTGGGTGACGGGGATGCCCGCATAGGCCAGCCCGCCGATCCCGGCCGAGATGCCGGGAATGATGCGGAAGGGGATGGCATGGGCCGCGAGCACCTCGCCCTCCTCGCCGCCGCGTCCGAAAACGAAGGGATCGCCGCCCTTGAGCCGCAGCACCCGGCGGCCTTCGCGCGCAAGCGCCACGAGGCGCAGCGAGATATCCTCCTGGCGGGCCGAGGGCCGCCCGCCGCGCTTGCCGGCGGCGATCAGCTCTGCCCCGGGGCGCGCGAGGCGCAGGATTTCCGGGTTCACCAGCGCGTCATGCACGATGGCATCGGCCTGGGCGAGGGCATTGAGGGCATGGAGCGTCAGCAGCCCCGGATCGCCCGGCCCCGCGCCGCAGAGCCACACCCAGCCGGGCAGAAGCTCGGGCCAGGGGGCGCCGTCGGGCAGGGGGGGGAGGGGGCGGGATTCGCTCATGCGCCCCTTATGCCGTCTGCGGGGCGGGGGGAAAAGGGGCTAGGCGGCGGTGCCGCGCGCGGTGAGGCGGAAGATGCGGGCGGGAATGCGATTGGCCAGCCAGCCCGCGCGCAGTATAGTCAATCGGATGAACGAAGCCGCCACCCCGAAACTGCGCCGCGGCTGGACGACGGGCGCCTGTGCCACCGCCGCCACCAAGGCGGCGCTGATGGCGCTGTGGGGCGGGGATTTTCCCGAGCGGGTGCGCATCACCCTGCCGGGGGGCGAGCGGCCTTCCTTCGCGGTGGTCAACCCGCGCCGGAGCGAGGATGGTGCCGCGCCCTGGGCCGAGGCCGGGATCATCAAGGATGCGGGTGATGATCCCGACGTCACCCACGGTTGCGAGATCCGTGCCCGGGTGGCGCCTTCGAAGGGGGGCGTGATCTTCCACGCCGGCGAGGGTGTGGGCACGATCACGAAACCCGGCCTGCCGATCCCGCCGGGCGAGCCCGCGATCAACCCGAAGCCGCGCGAGATGATGCGGGCGGTGGTTGAGGAAATGGCTGCAAGACACGGAAAAAGTGGAGATATCGAGATCACTATCTCGATCCCCGGCGGGGCGGAGATCGCCGCGCGCACCTGGAATCCGCGCCTCGGCATCCGGGGCGGGCTTTCGGTGCTCGGCACCACCGGCATCGTGCGCCCCTTTTCCTGCGCCGCCTGGATCGCCTCGATCCACCGCGGCATCGACGTGGCCCGCGCCATCGGCCTCGGTCACGTCGCGGGCTGCACCGGCGCCACCAGCGAGGCGGCGGTGCGCGCCCATCACGGCCTGCCCGAGGAAGCGATGCTCGACATGGGCGATTTCGTCGGCGGGCTGGTGAAGTATCTGCGCCGCCATCCCGTGCCCCGCCTCACCATCGGCGGCGGCATCGGCAAGATGACGAAGCTCGCCCAGGGCGCGCGCGATCTGCATTCGAAGCGATCGAAGGTGGATTTCGCCGCCCTTGCTGATATGCTGGGCGATGCGCGGCTTGCGCGCGCCAACACGGCGCTCGAAGCCTATGAAATCGCGGGGAAAACAATGGCCGGGAAGATCGCGGAAAAAGCCCTCGGGGAGGTGTGCGCGATGCTGGGGGATGCGCCCGTCAGCACGGATGTGGTGATCGTGGACCGCGCCGGGCGGATCATCGCCACGGCCGGCCCCGCCGGCGCCACCGAGAACACTGCGGAGGGCGCGGGATGAACCTTCTTCTGCTCGCGGGATCGGGCGAGGCGCGCGCCATCGCCCATGGGCTGGCCGGGATGGCGGGTGTCAGCACCATCGCTTCGCTCGCCGGTGCCACCCGCGCGCCGATGGATCTCGGCGTGCCCACGCGAGTGGGCGGCTTTGGCGGGCGGGTGGGTTTCGAGGCCTTCCTCGAGGCCGAGCGGATCGATGCGGTTCTGGATGCCACCCACCCCTTCGCCGGGCGCATCAGCCGGCGCACGGCGGATGTCTGCCGCCATCGCGATCTGCCCTGTCTGCAGGTGCTGCGCCCCGAATGGCGGCCCGGCCCCGGCGATCGCTGGATCTTCATCGACAACGAGAGCGAGGCCGCGGAGCACATCCCGGAAGGCGCCACGGTCTTCCTCGCCACCGGCCGCCAGACGCTCCTGCGATTCGCCAATCTCGCGGGCCGCTACATCATCTGCCGGCGGATCGACGAGGCGCGCCAGCCCTTTCCCTTCGAAAACGGCGAATATCTGGTGGGGCGGGGGCCTTTTTCGGTGGCGGAGGAAATCGCGCTTTTCAAGGCCCGCGGGGTGGATTTTCTGGTGGTCAAGAATTCGGGCGGCGAGGGCAGCCGGCCCAAGCTCGAGGCGGCGCGCGCGCTTTCGCTGCCGGTGGTGATGATCAACCGCCCGCCGCCGCCCGCGGGCGTGGCGCGGGTGGAAACGCCCGAAGCCGCGCTTCAATGGGTGCGGGAGCTTGCCCGGTGAGTGCGGCGGGCGAGCGGATCATAAGGTCGGATGCCTGCATCAGCGAGGGTGCTCAGTGGCTGGCGGCGCGCGAGGCGCGCTTTGGCGAAGCGCTCCGCCAGACCGGCCCGCTGCCGCTGCGCCTGCGCAAGGACGGCTTCGAATCGCTTCTCGATGCCATCGTCAGCCAGCAGCTTTCGGTGGCGGCGGCGGATTCGATCTGGAAGAAGCTGAAGGCCGCGCGCCTCACCGAACCGCACAGGATCGCCGCTGCCAGCGAGGAAGAGCTGCGCGCCTGCGGCCTCAGCCGCCCCAAGATCCGCTACGCCCGGGCGCTGGCCGAAGCGCGCATCGATTACGCCGCCCTGCGCAAGATGGCGAGCGAGGCGGTGATCGCGCGGCTCACCGAAGTGCCGGGCATCGGGCGCTGGACGGCGGAGATCTACGCGATGTTCTCGCTCGGGCGGGCGGATGTGTTTGCGCCCGGTGATCTCGCCCTTCAGGAGGCGGCGCGGATGCTCTTTGCCCTGCCCGGGCGCCCGGCCGAGCGCGCCCTGCGCGATATGGCCGAGGCCTGGGCGCCCTGGCGGGCGGTTGCGGCGCGGATCCTGTGGGCCTATTACCGGGTGGCAAAGGAGAGAGAGGGGATCAGATGAGCAAGGATGAGGCAGTGCGCGAGCTTCGCTACAAGCGCCGCGCGGCGGCGTCGGGGGAGGGGAAATCGCTTCTCGTCTTCCTGCATGGCTACGGCGCCAATGCCGAGGATCTTATGGGGCTTGCCGAGCCGATGGCGCCGCATCTGCCCGATACGGTGTTCATCGCGCCCGACGCGCCGGAAAAATCGCGCGCCAACCCTTTCGGCTATCAGTGGTTTCCGGTGCCCTGGATCGATGGTTCGAGCGAGGCGGAGGCGGTGGCGGGCATGGCGCGCGCGGCGGCGGATCTCGATGCCTTTTTCGATACGGTGCTGGAGGCGGAGGGCCTCACCCCCGAGCGCATGGCGGTGCTCGGCTTTTCGCAGGGCACGATGATGGCGCTTCACGTGCTGCCGCGCCGCCCCGCGCCGGTGGCGGGGCTTGCCGGCTTTTCGGGGCGCCTGCTGATGCCCGAGCGGCTGAAGGCGGAGGCCAGGAGCCGCTTCCCGGTGCTCCTGGTGCATGGCGATCGCGATGACGTGGTGCCGCCCCAATCCCTGCCCGAGGCGGCCGAGGCGCTTACGGATGCGGGCTTCGAGGTCTATACCCATGTCAGCCCCGGCACCGGCCACGGCATCGCGCCTGATGGGCTCGGCGCGGCGGTGGGCTTTCTGAAGGAGCGGCTCGGGGCGTGAGCGCCCCGTTCTCGACCTTACGGAAATTTCAAGATACAGGGGCTTGAACGAGTCCGGCCACCTTATATAGTCACCCCCGACAGGGAGTGACTATTGATGCGAGCCCTCGCACAGGACAGTGGTGATTTTCGGACGGATTTCGTCCATGCCCCCGGCGCGCTGCGCCAGCATCCGGCGCTGGTGCTCAATGCCGATTACCGCCCGCTCTCCTACTATCCGCTCTCGCTCTGGCCCTGGCAGGAGGCGGTGAAGGCGGTGTGGCTGGAGCGGGTCGAGATCGTGGCGCATTATGATGCGGTGGTGCACAGCCCGACGATGGAATTCCGCCTGCCCTCGGTGGTGGTGCTGAAGGAATACGTGAAGCCGCGCAGCCAGGTGGCCTTCACCCGCTTCAATCTCTTCCTGCGCGATGAATTCACCTGCCAGTATTGCGGCGCGAAGGGGGATCTCACCTTCGATCACGTGGTGCCGCGCGCGCGCGGCGGGATAACCAGCTGGGAGAACGTGGTGGCCGCCTGCAGCCCCTGCAATCTGAAGAAGGGCTCGAAATCGCTGCGGGAAGCGGGCTTTACCCTGCGCCGCAGGCCCCGCCGGCCGGCGGCCGAGGAGCTGCGCAACATCGGCCGCAAGTTCCCGCCCAACATGCTGCATGAAAGCTGGCTCGATTTTCTCTATTGGGATGCGGAGCTCGAGGCCTGAGTGGCGGGGGTGCGGGGGCTGTCCGATCATCTCCCGCCCCCGCCCCGCACCCCGGGATATTTATGGACCAATGATGGGGAAGTGACGGGAGACGTGGCGGGGGAAGGTGCGGGGCGTCAGCCCGAGCAGCTTGCCCCGCCGAGCACGCAGAATTTCGCGCAATGGGGGTGGTTGAGCGCCACTTCGCCCGCGGCCTCGCCGAGCGTGCGGCCCATTTCGAACTGCGGATCGTAGGGCAGGAGGGTGCAGGAAAGCACCACCGGATGCGCCGCGCCCTTGCGCTTCACCACCATCCGCGAGGTGGCGCACATCACGCTTTCGGGCGATTTGCCGAGGATATCCCAGCAGGCGGTGGTGATCTCGGGCACCTCGGCGGTTTCGTCCATTTCCGGGAAAAGCACCGTTTCTGCGGGGTCTTCAGCGTCGATCTCGAAGCCGTGTTCGGCATAGAGGCGGGCAAATCCGGCGCGGGTTTCGCGCTCGCTTTCTTCCCACAGCATCCGCCCCGCCACCGCCATGCGCGCGCCGATGCCCGCGAGCCATTTCATGCCCTCGATCGTGCGCGCGAAGCTGCCCGCGCCGCGCAGGCTGTCATGCCGGGGCGCGCTCCAGTGATCGAGGGAGATGCGCAGGGTGAGGCGTTTGCCGTGCTCTCGCACCAGTGCCGCCAGCCCTTCGCGCACGCGCGGGCGCATCATCGGGCGCATGGCGTTGGTGAGCACCAGCACCTCGAAGCCGCGCGAGAGCGCGAGGGCGGCCATTTCGTTCATCTCCGGGTTCATGTAGGGCTCGCCGCCGGTGAAGCCGATCTCGCGCGTGGGCAGGCCACGGGCGGCGATCTCGTCGAGATAGGGCGCGATATCCTCGGCCGAGAGATAGACCAAGGCGTCATTGGTGGGGGAGCTTTCGATATAGCAGTTGACGCAGGTGATGTTGCACAGCGTGCCGGTGTTGAACCAAAGCGTTTCCAGCGCCCTGAGGGCCACGCGGGCGCGGGGGGCGCCATCGGCGCAGATCTGCGGATCGGCGAATTTCTGGTGGCGAAGGCCGGCCTGTTCGAGGTTCATGTGGCGTTTCCCGTCGATTCCCGTTGTCTTTTCATCGGTTTTTGGTGCTAATGCTCCGCGAGGCGCCTGAAAACCCCGCCGGCGCGATCTGACGTTCTTGTGAACGCGGGCGTGCCGGGCATCTGCGGGCAACTGTGCGAATGGCAGGGGAGAGGCGCGGCAGGGAGAAGCGAGATGGCATCGCGGGTGATACCGGTGGAACCTTTCGATCTGGTGATCTTCGGCGGCACCGGGGATCTGGCGCTCAGGAAGATCATCCCGAGCCTCTATCGCCGCTTTCTCGTCGGGCAGATGCCGCGGGAGGCGCGGGTGATCGGCGCGGCGCGGCGCGCGCTCGACAGCGAGGGATACCGCCGGATGGCCCTTGCGGCGCTCGAGGAATTCGTGGCCGAGGAAAAGCGCGACCCGGAAAAGATCGCCGACTTCATCGAGATGCTTTCCTATATCCGCCTCGATGCGCGCGGCGAGACGGGCTGGAAGGAGCTTGCCGAAACCCTGCGCGAGGGGGTGATCCGGGTGTTCTACTTTTCCGTCGGGCCGGGGCTTTTCGCCGATCTCGCCGGGCGGCTTTCCGAGCACGGGCTCAATATTCCCGATTCCCGGGTGGTGGTGGAAAAGCCCTTCGGCCATGATCTCGAAAGCGCGCGGGCGCTCAACGCGGTGCTGGCAAAATGCTTTGACGAGCATCACATCTACCGCATCGATCATTACCTCGGCAAGGAAACGGTGCAGAACCTGATGGTGGTTCGCTTCGCCAACACCCTCTTCGAGCCCTTGTGGAACGCGCAATATGTGGATCACATCCAGATCACCGTGGCCGAGACGGTGGGCGTTGCCGGGCGGGGGGAATATTACGATCGCGCCGGCGCCATGCGCGACATGGTGCAGAACCACATGATGCAGCTTCTCTGCCTCATCGCCATGGAGCCGCCGAGCCTCTTCGAGGCCGATGCGGTGCGCGACGAGAAGCTCAAGGTGATCCGCGCGCTCGATCCGGTGCCGCCCGAAAACATCGTGCGCGGGCAATACGGGCGCAGGGGCGATATCCCCTCCTACCGCGAGGACGTGGGCAATCCGGAAAGCACCACCGAGAGCTTCATCGCCATGGAGGTGCATGTGAGCAACTGGCGCTGGTCGGGCACGCCCTTTTACTTGCGCACCGGCAAGCGGCTGAAGGCGCGGGTGAGCGAGATCGCGGTGATCTTCAAGGAGCCGCCGCATTCGATCTTCGGGCGGCGGCTGCCAAATCATGCGGGCAACATGCTGGTGATCCGCCTGCAGCCCAACGAGGGCATGGTGCTCAATGTCACCATCAAGGAGCCGGGGCCGGGGGGGATGCGGCTGATGGAGGTGCCGCTCGACATGAGCTTCGCCGAGGCGCTCGGCGAGAACGGCGCCGACATCCCCGATGCCTACGAGCGGCTCATCATGGACGTGATCCGCGGCAACCAGACGCTTTTCATGCGCGGCGACGAGGTGGAGGCGGCCTGGGCCTGGGCCGATCCGATCATCGCTGCTTGGGAGGAGCGGGGGGATGAGCCGCTGCCTTACGAGCCCTTCAGTTCGGGCCCGGAGGATGCTTTGATGCTCATGCACCGCTCGGGGCGGCGCTGGCGGGAGATTTCGGATGAATTTTAACGAATACGCCGATCAGGAGCTTCTGACGCTCGATCTCGCGCGCATCCTCGCGCGCGATCTGCGCAATCACCTCAAGCACAACGAGCGCGTGACCTTCGCCGTGCCGGGCGGGCGCACGCCGGTTGACGTGTTCGAGGAGCTCTCGGCGGTGCATATCGAATGGGAGCGGGTCGACGTGATCCTGACGGACGAGCGCTGGCTGCCCGAGACGCATCCGCGCTCCAATGCCGGGCTGATCCGCCGCCATCTGCTGAAGGATGCGGCCGCGGCGGCGCGTTTCCATCCCTACTGGCGCGCGGATCGGGAGCCCGAGGCGGCGGTGGGCGATCTCGCGCTCGAGATTTCGCCCCTGCTGCCGATCGAGGTGCTGCTTCTGGGGATGGGCGAGGATCTTCACATCGCCTCGCTCTTTCCCGACGCGGAGAATATCCGCGCGGCGCTCGCGCCAGATGCGCCGGTGCTGATGGTGATGCGCCCGCCCTCCCAGCCGGAGCCGCGCGTCACCCTCACCGCGCCGGTGCTGGCGGATGCCTATAACATCCACCTCGCGATCACCGGCGAATCCAAGCGCGCCGCGCTCGGGCGGGCGGAGGAAAGCGGTGATCCCGCCTTCGCCCCCGTGCTCGCGGTGCTGGACGAGGCGGAGGTCTATTGGGCGCCATGAACGGGGATTCGGCATGGCAGCGGCTGTTTGCGGCCGGAAAGCGCGCCTCCGCGCGGCGGATCGCCGATCTCTTCGCCGCCGAGCCGCTGCGCGACGAGCGTTTCACCATCGAGGCGCTCTCGATGCTGTTCGATTTCTCGAAAACCACGATCAGCGAGGGCGATCGCGCACTGCTGCTCGATCTGGCCCGCGCCTGCGCAGTGGAGGCGCGGCGCGATCGCATGTTTGCCGGCGCGCCCATCAACGAAACCGAGAACCGCCCCGTGATCCACTGGGCGCTCAGGCTGCCCGACGGCGCCTCCCTCATGCTCGGCGGGATCGACATCGCCGATCAAATCCTCGAAACCCGCCGGCGCATGGCGGCCTTCGCGCGCGCGCTTCGCTCGGGCGAATACCGCGGCGAGGGGGCGGCGGCGATCACCGATGTCGTCAATATCGGCATCGGCGGCTCCGATCTCGGCCCCGCCATGGCCACCCGCGCGCTTGCCCCGTATCATGACGGCCCGCGCTGCCATTTCGTGGCCAATCTCGATCCGGCCGACATCACCGATACGCTCGCCGGCCTCGATCCCGCCCACACGCTGGTGATCGTGGCCTCCAAGAGCTTCACCACCATGGAAACCCTGACCAATGCGCGCGTGGCGCATCAGTGGATGGCGGGGGCGGTGAAGGATCCGGGGCGCCAGTTCGTCGCCATTTCGGCGCATCCGGAGCGGGCGCGCGAATTCGGCATCGATCCCGCGCGGGTGTTCGATTTCCCCGACGGGGTGGGGGGGCGCTATTCGCTCTGGGGGCCGATCGGGCTTTCGCTGATGCTGGCGATCGGGCCCGGCGATTTCGCCGATTTCCTCGCCGGCGGCCACGCGATGGACGAGCATTTCCGCGCCGCCCCGCTTGAAGAGAACATGCCCGTGGCGCTGGCGCTGGCCGGGATCTGGCACCGCCAGGTGATGGGCTATCCCACCCGCGCCGTGCTGCCCTACGATCAGCGGCTGGCGCGCCTGCCGGCCTATCTCCAGCAGCTCGAGATGGAAAGCAACGGCAAGGGGGTGACGCTTGCGGGCGCGCCCCTCGATCTTCCCTCGGGGCCCGTTGTGTGGGGCGAGCCCGGCACCAATTGCCAGCATTCCTTCTTCCAGATGATCCACCAGGGCACCGATATCGTGCCTTGCGAATTCATGGCCGCGGCGGAGGGCTTTGAAGAGGATCTCGCGCCCCAGCACGGCCTTCTGCTTGCAAATGTGCTGGCGCAATCGAAGGCGCTGATGCTCGGGCGCAGCCTCGAGGAGGCGCGCGCCATGCTGGCCCGCGAGGGGCTTTCGCCCGAAGAGATCGAACGCCTCGCCCCCCACCGCAGCTTCCCCGGCAACCGCCCCTCCACAACCCTTCTCTACCCCCGCCTCACCCCGCGCATTCTGGGCCAGATCATCGCCCTTTACGAACACCGGGTGTTCGTGGAGGGCACGATCCTCGGCATCAACAGCTTCGATCAGTGGGGGGTGGAGCTTGGCAAGGAGCTGGCATTGGCGCTGATCCCGGTTCTGGAGGGCGAGGCCCCGGCGGAGGGGCTCGATCCCTCCACGCGCCGGCTGGTGGGCTGGCTGGCGGCGCGGCGCGGCTCGACCGGGTGAAGGCGGGTGACATGCCGGCGCAAACAGGGATAACCGTTTGTGCCGCCCCGCGCTTCGCGCTACCACGGCAGGCATGAGTGAAAACAGCCAAACCACCGCAGCCGCCAGGGGCTCCGCAATCACCGCCGATCCCGCCGCCCGCCCGGTGATCCGGCTCAGGCCCAAGGCCAATGCGCGCGCCATCCGCCACGGATTCCCCTGGATCTACGCCGACGAGATCGTGGCCGACAGGCGCACCCGCGCCCTTCCCCCCGGCGCCATCGCCCGCCTCGAGGATCACGAGCGCCGCCCGCTCGCCACGGTGGCCGTCAACATGGGCTCGAAGATCGCCTGCCGGGTGCTCGATCGCGATCCGCAAGCCGAGATCGGGCGGGCATGGATCGCGGCCAGGCTCGAGGCGGCGCTTGGCCTGCGCAGCCGCCTCCACGACGCGCCCTTCTACCGGCTCGTCCATGCCGAGGCCGACGGCCTGCCGGGCGTGGTGATCGACCGTTTCGATGATACGGCGGTGCTCCAGCCCAATGCCGCCTGGGCGGATGTGCTGGCCGATGATTTCGCCGCCGCGCTTCGCGATGTCTGTGCCA
>Ga0256832_1001158_pt1 | contig 17785 bp, 14 predicted proteins | sample 134614metaG_FD_190534 | JGI IMG/M metagenome (GOLD analysis project Ga0256832, IMG submission 190534) | Hydrothermal vent microbial communities from Lau Basin, Pacific Ocean - 134-614 | ecosystem: Environmental > Aquatic > Marine > Hydrothermal vents | place: Pacific Ocean: Lau Basin | collected...
AATGGTATTTTAGAGATAAAGTCAAAATCGAAAGAGGCAACACCTAATGATTTGCTACTAAATGCATTCTCTTTTGGTACTAATTCTGGTAAAACAGAAAGAGAGATAGAGGTTTTACAAACATTTCCAGTAAATAAAAAAGCTTTAGAGAAGGTTCACCTAGAGGTAAGTTACTATAGAACTGAGATGTATAAAGATATAGAGATATATAAAAATACTCCTATTACTATAAGCAATATAGATATTAAAAATAGAGAGTTGATTGGAAAAAAGTTTACAATTATTCCAAAGAAGAGAGGTTTTACTCTTAGTTATCCTTCATCTTCAATATTTTCAATATTAGATAATGAAGATGAATTAGAGAGTAAAGTATTTAATTATGATAAAGAGATAAAAACTAAAGATTTCTCATTTATTGTTCATAAAAATTTTGATTTTAAAGAGCCTATAAAGGTAAAATTTAATGGAGATAGTCGTCTTATTTTTGATGAAATAGTTAAAAAAAGATTAAAAATTTCACAGATTAGTCCAGATAGTCCATTGATTAAAATATCTTATGAAGATAATATTCCTGAACGAGCAAGTGCTTATATAGATGCATTAATGAATAGTTTTATTGAAGAGAGTATTAATGTAAAAAATGAACAAAATAATAAAATACTTGAGTTTATTAATGAGCGTTTAGACTCTATTCGTAAAGAGTTGGAGAATTCAGAGACTAAATTAAAAGATTTTAAAATTAAAAATAAGATTGTAGAGTCTTCAAGTCAAGCAAATAATTATATTGCAAAGTTAGCAGATATAGAGGTTCAAATTTCAGAAAATCAGTTAAAAGAGAAGCTCCTAGAGAATCTAATTATTTTTGCACAACACAATCAGATTTTAGACTCAATAGCCCCATCTCTAGCAGAATTAAACGATAAGCCAACTATTCAGCTTATTGAATCTCTACAATCTTTGCAACTAAAGGAGGGAGAATTAAAGGTTGAGTATACAGATAAATTTCCTAAACTTATTAATATTAGAAAACAAATCTTAAATATTAGAAAAAAAATTATATTAAATATGAAAAATTTAAAATCTAGTATTAAAGAGAAAAGTAGTTTTTTATTGGAAAAAAAGAGAAAATTAGAACAGCAGATTCAGCACTTGCCTATTAAAGAGAAAAAGATGGTCAACATTAAAAGAGGGTATGAGGTATCCTCTTCAATGTATAACTATCTTCTTAAGAAAAAGACAGAGAGTGAGTTACTTATTGTCTCAACGTTATCTGATTATAGAGTAGTAGATAGAGCTCATACTCTGCATAAACCAATTAAGCCTAAGAGAACACTAATAATGGTTGCATCACCTCTTGCTGGACTTTTAATTGGAGTTGTGTTGGCAATTATACTGCAAGGCTTTAATACTAAAATAAATAGTAAAGAGGAGCTAGAGAGTTTAGGGGATTATCCTCTTTTAGGTATTGTTCCTGAGCTTAACAAAAAGAGTGTTCAGCTAGAGGTATATAGTGAGAAAAATTCACCTTTTACAGAGAGCTATAGAACACTGCGTTCATATCTTCCTAAAAAAGATGAATCGGGCTTAGCAAAAGTTATTTTATTGACCTCTATTGAAGCAAATGAAGGTAAAACAACTATTACTGCAAACTTAGCTGCTATTACACAAATGGCAGGATACAAATCTATTATTTTAAATTTAGATTTACGAAAACCTAACTTGCATACCTATTTTGGTCTTAGAAATAGTAGAGGAATGAGTAGTTACCTAAGTGGAGAGGATACAATTCAGGATATTATCTTTGCAACCAAATATACAAACCTACATGTAATTACCTCTGGTCCAGTACCTGAAAATCCAGCTGAGTTGATACTCTCTCCACGACTTAATGAGCTTTTAGATATATTAAAGAGACGTTATGATTATATATTTATTGACTCTGCTCCTGTAGGTTTAGTAAGTGATACTATTCATTTAATGAAGTTGGCAGATTTAAATTTAGTAGTATTTAGAGAGGGTAAGGCTGAAAAATCTTTTGTATCTATATTGAAAGATATTAGTCAAAAGAATAATTTAAAAAATATTGGATTTATTTTAAATCATAGTAGTAGGAAAAATAGTAAAGATACTTATGGATATGGATATGGATATGGAAAGAGTTAAATAGGTGTGATGAGTATTTCACACCTACAGATATTATGCAGAGAGTGCAGCTTTAGAAGCCTCTGCAACTTTTGTAAATGCTTCTGGTGCATTCATTGCCATATCAGCTAAGATTTTTCTGTCAAGTTCAATATTTGCTAGTTTAAGACCATGCATAAATGTTGAGTAGTTCATTCCATTTAGTCTTGCAGCAGCATTGATTCTAACAATCCAAAGTCTTCTAAAGTCTCTCTTTCTCTGTCTTCTGTCTCTATAAGCATAAACTAATGAACGCTCTAACTGCTCTTTTGCTTTTCTGAAATGTTTTCTTCTTCCAGAGTAGAATCCTCTTGCTTGTTTTAATAGTTTTTTGTGACGTCTACGTCTAACTGTACCTGTTTTTACTCTCATTTTATTTCCTTTACCTAAGTACTATATTTTTACTGTTGGTGCCATTTTTAACTTTAAAAATGAACTTATCCTAATAATATTAGGAGTCTCTATTTGATTTTGTATCTAATTTTAAAAGTTAGATAATCATCTCTTTAATTTTTTTAGCATCTGCTTTGTCTACATATTTTGCTTTTCTATTAGCTCTATGGTGTTTACCATCTACCTTAGTCAAAATATGACTTCTATATGCAGTCCCTCTTTTGATTTTACCAGATTTTTTAACCTTAAAACGCTTTACAGCACCTTTAATGCTTTTCATTTTTGGCATAACTAGTTCCTTTTCGTTTATTACTCATAGAGAATGAGGTCGCGTATTATATCTAAAAATTATTAAATTGGAGAAGGAAGGCTCCCATTTAAGGGAGTTAGTAGTGTATATGTTAATTTTCTTTAATAACCTCAATGGTCTCAACAGCTTTAGAGACAGAGATGTTCTCTCCACTTTTTGCTTTTAGAAAGTTTACCCCTTTTGTTATTGGTTTTGGATTCTCTCCAACCATAACAGGTACTGCAAAAGAGCGAAGTTTTGGGTGTTGACCTGTCTCAACTTTTGTAAGCATACGAATATAGTAGAGTCCATCATGCTCTGAACGAACTTTCATGTTAATATTAAAAGATTTGTTATCTGGTGATATATCAAAACTTTGGTTAGTATCTATAGTGTCTACTAGTGTTAAGTTATCATCAATATTTATATTAACTACAACTTTTCCACTCTGTGCTGTAGTTGTTAGAGTAATATTAACATCTGCACTCTCATTAGCATCTACTTTTGTAGTTTTATAGCTCATATCTATTGGTGCACCTGGTTTGGAGTACTTTCCAACAGTTGTACCTTCAATAATAGTTTTCTCACCAATGCTTTTTACTGTAGTGGTCTCTTCTGGATCAATTTTTTTACTATTTGCATATATCCCAACTATAAGAAGTGGCATTAAGATTAATACTGCTTTTTTCATTATATTTTCCTTTTATATTATTATTAGTTTGAATTTTACCCTATTTTTTAGTTAATGCCTCTTAGTATTGAGGCATTCTTTTTGGTCTTCGTTTCATCATAGGTTTAACTAAGTTATCTCTTGTCTTTTGAAGAGTTCCCATACCTTTATTAAGAGCTACAACAAAACAGCTATTTTTAAAAGAGGCATCATAGACCTCTGCAATATACTCTCCAGGAGTTAAGTTGATAGTTAACTCATCACTACTAACTCCTTCAAGAGGAGACATACCCATAGATTTAAAAGGGTACTCTGCTTTATAGAGTACAATATCTGGGTCTCCATACTCTCCTCCATAAGGTTTTGCAGAGAATGTATAGATATCAGATGAGTCAATATTTACTCTAATATATGTACGATTTCCTAATTTGTTGTAAACACCAAATCTATTTTGATTACATTGGCTTATCCATTTTCCTACTTCTAATTTTCTATATACAGGTTTTGTAAACATACCTTGTGCCAAGTTTGTTCGGTAGTTACCATAGTTATCTTTAATAGTATTGATATTCTCTCCTGCAACAACACTATCTATAGCACTTTTCTTTGAAGGATTCTCTTTTTTAAGTGCTGTAATAAATGTAAAGATACTAGTAAAGGCATTTGCGTTACGCTCTTTATCTACCATGGCATTAAATATTGGTTTAAATCCTAGGTTTAAATTATCTGTTCCATCACTGTTTGCATCATATAAATCATAGAGTATTCTCTGCACAGAAGCCTCTGAGAACCAACCTGGATTTTCTGGAGTTGCACTCTCAATGTTCATATACCAACCAGTTGATTGATTTGGTCCAGAGGTATCAAAATAGATAGGGTCATCTGTTGCAATAGCTGACATAGCATTTCCAAACCCCTCACCAAATGCAACACGAATATCTAGTGCATCTCCTGCTGAGTGAGGTCCTCCAATAGAGTCTGAACGTGAAAATTTATCTTCAAAGAAGTGTGACCACTCATGAATAATAATATGGTCATCATACTCATCTGTATCTGAGTTTGCATCTCCAAGAATCCAAAGGTTATTGTTGCCATCATAGTTAGAGGTTACAATCTGTCCAAGGGCAGGGTCTCCTCCTGCTGCAACATTGTTTGGTGACCAGTTAATTAATAGGTGAGGAAATTTAATATTTGGATTAGCTTTAACTACCTTTTGCATAATTGTATTAATACTATCTAAAATAGCAAATGGTGCCGCATCACGTGAGCCTGAATAGCTCTGTCCGTCCCAACCAGAAGAGGCTCTTAAATCTCTTTTTGTTGTACCATCACCACTATTGTGAAGTCCTCCCTCAATAACATATTGAGCTTTCATATTTGTATTGTCTACAACTGACAAATCCCATACACCATCTTTAAACATTCTAGCATAGACACGAATCTTTACATCGGTATTTTTAGGGACATAGAGAACATACTCTCCCTTATCATTAGTTGTTGTCTCGGCAAGTACTTGGTCATTCTCATCAAGTGCCTTAACCACAACATACTTAGCTGTTTTTGGTTGAATATTATCATAATCTAATTTTACTTCACCATAAGCACTAATTTTACTTGGAACTCTATCATAGGTTACTGTACCTATTATCTTAGAGCCTTCACCAACAGTTACAGGTTCAGGTTTACAACCAGTAAATAGTATTAAAGTTAGAGGAAAAATTACAAATAGATAGAGTTTTTGTAACATAGTAGACCTTTCTTATTTAATTTTATAGTTTAACATATATTAAAGTAAAAATCTATACTTATTTTTTATTATTTTTTGTTATTAAATAGAGTATCAGTTTTAATAACCTGAGTTCGATGGAATATCATATGCAGCTTGGAGTGAATTTATAAGACAATTTGAATATAAGATAAAAGAAAGAGGTAAAATACTACTAAAAATAGATAATTGGTTTCCATTCTATCAAATATGTTCATGGTGCAAATAGTGGTAAAAAAACTGCATATAAGAAAATAGACTTGTAAAGAGTGTGGTACTACTCATAAAAGAGATATAAGTGCCTCTATAAACATAAAAAAACTATGGATTAGGTCAAATAGATAACAGATGTAATGCAGTGAAATCCCGTAGCGAAGAGAGGACAAATATGGCTGGAACAGTCGTAATACTAGCCTGTGGAGTTCCTTCTGACGGGGTTTCAATAACTTAAAAGAGTTGTAGTTAGTCATGGTTCAATGAAGCAGGAAGCCCAACCATCTTTAGCGGTTGGATAGTTCACGAGTAAATAAGAATCAGTTAGAGCCTTTAGTGTAGCTTTTTTATATAAAATGTGTATAAATTAGTCACTCTTTACCTATAGTATGTATACTTCTCCTATAAAAAAATTAGGAGTAGTAATGCGTTTTATACTATTTTTTATGCTGTTTTTTTCACTCTATGCTCAGAGTGAAACATTAAAAGTTGGGATTAAACCCTCTGAGCCATGGGTAATGTATGATAAAAATACATCTATTGAAAATCGTAAGCCAATAGGTTTTAGTATTGACCTTTGGAATAAGATTGCACAAGAGCTTCACCTTAAGACAGAGTGGGTCTATTATGATTCTACCTCTGAGTTAATTGAAGCTGCTAAAAATAGAGAAGTTAATGTCTCTATATCTGCTATTACTATTACATCTGCTCGTGAAAAAGAGATAGACTTTTCTACATCTATGTATGAGTTAGGGTTGCAAGTAATGGTAGATGCCTCTAAGTCTACAGCTTCTGTATTGGAGCTTATGGGTAAAGAGGTAAAAAAGATGATGAGTCTTAAAACTACTTTAATATTTTTACTTTTTCTTCTTGTTACCATTCATCTTCGTTGGTTTGTTGATAAAAGAGATAAAAACTCTACACTCTTTTCAAAAGAGTATCGCTTGGGTATTGTTGATGCTTTTTGGTGGGGGGTTACCATGCTTATTACATGGGAGACACCACCAAGTAAAGGGTTAGCTAGAGTTATTGATTTGATGTGGCATATTGTAGGGATTTTAGCTGTGAGTATCTTAACTGCTATTGTAACTTCTGCTTTGACTGCACAAGCTATTGGAGGTTCAATTCGTTCTGAAAAAGATTTGGCAGGTAAGTTTGTAGCAGCTGTAGCAACTGATGCACCAAGAAAGTATCTTGAGAAGATTGGAGCAAATGTGATTCCTGTTAAGAGTGTAGCAGAGGGGATAGATTTGGTACGTAAAGGAAAAGCAGAAGCATTGGTTCATGATGGTCCAAGACTTGTCTATCTTGCTAATAAAATTAATAAACAAGCTAATAAAAAAGTACTTCTTGTACTACCTTTTACCTTTAATCCTCAAAACTATGGAATAGTATTTCCAACAGGTAGCCCCTTAAAAGAGCAGGTAGATAGAGTCCTATTAAAGTTAAGAGAGTCAGATGGTTTAGAGAAGAGCTTTCATCAGAAGTTACAGGAGAAGTGGTTAAAGAAGCAGTAATTAAAATTTTAATAATCTAAATTCCACATTATATGTGGAATTAGATATTAGAGTAATAGCTAAAAGAATCTATAAGATAATTGGAAAGAGAGACTTGATTCTGAGTGCTCAACACTAGAGTCTCCTGTATATATATCTCCATTTTGAGGGTTTAGACCAACAATAGTCTTCATAGTAGTTGTTGTCTTAGGAGCATAAACATAAGCCATATCTACATAGAAGTTATCTGTAAACTCATAACCAGCACCTAAAGTATAGTGTTTTTCAGCAGTTGCAGGGAAACCTAAAAGGTTAAAAAGGTTAAGTGCATTTCCTCCTGCTTGTGCATAACTTCCAGCAGGAATTACAGCAGGTCCACTCTGTGCCTCTTTAATAGGATTTTTTGCATAGTTGTATCCTGCTCTAAATCTCCATTTAGCATCTTTGTACTGATAACCTACAGCATAAACATCTTGGTCGTCCCAACCAAACTCTTTGTAGCCTTTTGCATCTGACCATTTGATTTGCTTATAGTCAAAAGCAAAGGTATGCTTATCTATCTCATATCCAATACCAACACCAACTTGGGCAGGTTGCTCTAAGTGGTCGTTCATTGCGTTAGGGAATATACCAGCGTCTACAAATGGTTTAGTTGCACTTGAGAGTTGATTTTTATACTCCATATCAATTTCAGACTTATAGACTGCACCAAGTGTTACTCCATTTGTTAAGTCATAGTATGCACCTAGGTTTACACCGTAACCTAAATCTTGTGCTACACCATCACCAACATTTTTACCCTGAAAATCTTGATAGTTTATATCTAATGCACCATACTGAACAACAGGTGTTACTGCTACTCCAAATGTGCCTGTACTATAGGCAAGAGATGGAGCAAACTGCATTAACTGTAAGTTACTTACCATGTGCATATTTCCTGAGTCTTGGTTAGGTACTTGTTTCGCATCACGATAATCTACACCCATTCCTGCTGTTCCCCACATACCAATACCTACATACCAATTCTCATTTAGTTTATGAGAGATAGCAACACCTGGTATAATACTCATGTCTGCATCACTATTATGAGAGTTGGCAGGTCCCATTTTAGCAGACATATCAGGCATAAATATTGTACCACCAAAAGAGATAGATGTTCCTCTTGTACACGTAATTAAGGCAGGGTTACTTAGGGTTGACTCTGCACAGTGACTTACAGCAATACCTGCTCCACCCATACCACGTGATTTTGTACCTACCCCAATTAGATTATCACCATTTGTTGCATAGAGCATAGTAGATGTTAGAAGAGATAGTGTAACTCCACCTTTTAATATATTTGATTTTCCATTCATAAGAAAATACTCCTTTTCAATAAATAATTAAAATTAAGTATATCATATTTTATTTATTTTAACAAGCTTATAATAAAAAATTAATTTTTTCTATATATAATCTAATCTTAATTCTAATATTAAGACTTATTATGAAAATATTATCATTTAATATATATATTTTTTTCTTATAGAATACTCCATTGTAACCCATAGTTACAAACATTTTTTTATTCTTTAAACACTATTACTACACAACTTATTTCATCTATCTTTACGATAGTATAAACGTGATACTCTTCCATTTTTCTCTACTTTGTTGAAAAATGGTTACAGAGAATAACATCTTGTACAAAAAGGAGTTTTAATGACTCACGTGATGAATCATCACCCATATTTAGGTATCTTCTTCTTGTTTGTTGTGACAGTTGTAGCCTTTAATGCAACACTATTAGCTGCACGATTTGTAAGTAGAAGATTGGCAAAGCTCGATACAGAGAAGTTGAAGCTCACAATTTATGAGTGTGGACCAGAAGTTACTAAACAACCCAACACTATCTCAACACAATTCTATCTAATTGCTCTTCTATTCATCTTATTTGATGTAGAGATTATTTTTATGTTCCCTTGGGCAATTGACTTTAAACTACTTGGTTGGTTTGGGTTTGCAGAGATGGTACTCTTTATTGTACTTTTAACAATTGGATTTATTTACGCATGGAAGAAAGGAGCTCTTGAATGGCACAGCATAAAGTAAACTACGCCTCATCTGGAGGATTACCTGTAGCACTAACTACAGTAGACCACTTAATAAACTGGGGGCGAAGTAACTCACTTTGGCCTTTAACCTATGGATTAGCCTGTTGTGCAATTGAGATGATGGCATCTGGTGCATCTCGTTATGACTTTGATAGATTTGGAACAATCTTTAGAGCCTCTCCACGTCAGGCTGATGTTATGATACTTGCAGGAACACTATCTAAAAAACATGCAGAGTTTGCAAGAAGACTCTATGACCAGATGACAGAGCCTAAATGGGTAATCTCAATGGGAAGTTGTGCTAATACAGGTGGAATGTTTAATACATATGCAACGGTACAAGGTGTTGATAGAATAGTCCCTGTAGATATCTATCTTCCAGGGTGTGCACCACGTCCCGAGACACTTCAGTATGCACTTATGATGCTTCAAAAGAAGATTAGACGTGAGTCAGCAAATATGAAAAATAATACAAAACAGAACTTAAGGTTAATATAATGAGAAAGTATGTACCAAAAGATAATGTTCAGAAAAAAGCTTACTATACCGATAGATTTCATGTTGTACCATCAACTCCAAGAGAAGATGTTAGCACAGATGAGATTTTTTCAAAACATTTAGAGATACTAAGTGCAAAGGTAGAGGTAAAGTCAGCACGTATTGAACTTGGCTCAATGGTAGTAGAGATTAACCATGAAGATAACTACAAAGCACTTGAAATTCTTAGAGATGAGTGCAGTTATGCAATGCTTACTGAGATGAGTGCTGTAGATTACCTTGCAAAAGATGGAAACTTTGAGGTTTTTTATCAGCTCTTAAATCTAAAAGAGGTTAAACGAACACGTGTAGTGATGAGAATAGAGCAAGGATTAGCTGTTGAGTCAGTTGTTCCTCTCTATAAATCAGCAAACTTTGCAGAGCGTGAGATGTTTGATATGTTTGGAATAGTTGCTAACAACCACCCATTTATGAAGAGAATCCTTATGCCAGATGATTGGGAAGGGCACCCACTTCTTAAGACATATCCACTTGAAGGTGATGAGTTCGCCTCTTGGTATGAGGTTGATAAAATCTTTGGAAAAGAGGCTCGTGAGGCAATTGGTCCAGAGAACAGAGACCCTGCTCGTATAGATAGATATGATACTAAACGCTTCTCAAGAGTTGGGTATGAGGTTCCGTTTGGAGCAGACATCTCTAACGGTGAAACAGAGACTCCAATTGAGTATAGTAAAACATTCCTTGTTGATTATACCAAAGATAGTGGTCAACAACTAGAAGATAGAAAGTAGGAGGAGTTAGAGTATGCAACAACCAAATAAATTGTCACCATTTTTTGAAAACTTAAATTTTGAGCGTGACGACAATACTATGGTTATTAACTTTGGTCCACAGCACCCATCAGCTCATGGTCAGTTAAGGCTTGTACTAGAGCTTGATGGTGAACAGGTGGTAAAGGCCTATCCAGATATAGGTTATCTTCACCGTGGTATTGAGAAGATGGCTGAAAATATGACCTATAATGAGTTCTTACCAACAACTGATAGACTTGACTATATTGCATCTACATCAAATAACTATGCATATGCTTTAGCTGTAGAGAGGCTACTTGGTATTGAAGCACCAAGACGAGCTCAGGTTATTAGAACAATACTTTTAGAGCTTAACCGAATCATCTCACACCTCTTCTTTATTGCAACTCATGCACTTGATGTTGGAGCTATGTCGGTTTTTCTTTATGCGTTCCGTGAGCGTGAATTTGGAATGGATTTAATGGAGGACTACTGTGGTGCAAGATTGACCCACTCTGCTGTACGTATTGGGGGAGTTCCTCTTGATATTCCTGATGGGTGGATGATTAATCTAAGAAACTTCTGTAAGAAGGTTGAGCATGAGTTAGAACACACCTACAATGCACTTCTTCAAGAGAATAGAATCTGGAAGATGCGTTTAGAGGGTGTAGGGGTTATCTCACCTGAAGATGCTCTCTCTTGGGGCTGTACAGGTCCTATGCTAAGAGGTTCTGGAATAGCTTATGATATTCGTAAAGAGGAGCCTTATGAGCTTTATGGAGAGTTAGATTTTGATATTCCTGTAGCAGATACAAATGACTCTTATGGACGTTATAGACTATATATGGCTGAGATGAAAGAGTCTATTAAGATTATTAAGCAGTTAATCTTAATGTATGATGAGACAGAACCACAACTTATGGCTCATGCACCTAAGTATATCTCTGCTCCAAAAGAGGAGATTATGACACAAAACTATGCGTTGATGCAACACTTTGTGCTTGTAACTCAAGGTATGAGACCACCAAAGGGTGAAGTCTATGTTCCAACAGAGTCTCCAAAAGGTGAGCTTGGATTCTACATAAAATCAGAGGGTGAGCCATATGCTTATCGTCTAAAGTGTAGAGCTCCATCATTCTTCCATACAGGACTTCTTCAGGAGATTTTAGTTGGAACCTATTTAGCTGATGTTGTTACCATTATTGGTTCAACCAACATTGTATTTGGTGAGGTAGATAGATAATGAAAAGATATGACTTAAGACATCTACATGATGATTTTTACGATAGAATGGGTGAGCTAATAGATAGTGGACTACAAGCTGGTGAGGTAGGAATTTTTCTTTTTGAGGTTGGGGACTTCTCTCACATTCAAAAATCGGCAGATTTTATTAAAGCAAAAGAGGGTGTTGAGTTGATGAACTCTCTTAAGTTTAATGAAGTTGACTGGACTATTGTAGTTAAAAAGGACAAATAATGTCTAAGTTACTGTTCTCTACTTGGCGTGATGAGTTTATTGACAATCGTGGTAAACCATCGCAAGAGTGGAGTGAGTCGGCTTTTAAACTCCCTGAAACTTATCATGGAGAGCGAGATAGTAAAGCGTTTATTGGTTGGGATGGTGTTGCTATCTTTGACGAAGATATAGACGCTGTTATCTTAGCAACCAAATATGCTGCACAGTATCAAGAGTACTCTGAAGCATGTGGTCGTTGTGCTCCTGGTCGATGGGGAGGAAGGATTCTTTACGACTTACTCGACAAAATAGCTCGAGGTGAGGGAAGTCATAGTGATGTTGCTCACCTTAAAGAGATTGCTCAAACGATGATGGTTACTTCAAAGTGTGAGATTGGAAAGACTGTTCCAAAGCCTATTTTAGATTTAATGGAACACTACAAAGAGCAGTTTGATGAGTGTATTGACAATCAACAGCAATCTAAACACTATGATAGTGATACCTCATATATTGCTAAAGTAACTGCACCATGTACCGATATGTGTCCTGCACATGTTGATATTCCTGCTTATATTGAGGGTGTAAGAGACATGGTCTTTACTGACTCTTTAGTTGCAACTCGTCAAACTATGCCTCTAGCACATACTTGTGGGAGAGTTTGTCCTCACCCATGTGAAGATGCTTGTAGACGTGCTAATCTTGATGAACCTATATCTATTATGGAGCTTAAGCGTCTTGGTGCAGACTATGAGACTGACCATGAACTACCTTGGTTACACCCAAAAGAGCCAAAACCACTTAGAAACGATGGTAAAAAAGTTGCTATTATTGGGGCTGGTCCTGCTGGATTAACTGCTGCTTACTACTTGGCACTTGAAGGAATTGCTTGTCATATCTTTGAGGAGCTTCCTGTTAATGGTGGTGAGGTTGCAGTGGGTGTTCCTGAGTATAGAATGCCTGTTGATAAGTATAACAAAGATATTGAGTTAGTTTTGGGTATGGAGGCAGTTACCATTACTAACAACTGTCGTGTAGATGCCCAAAAGCTCAAAGAGATAGAGGCTGAGTATGATGCTGTTCTTCTTGCATTTGGTGCTAGGCTATCTAAGAAAGTTCGTGCTAAAAATGAAAATCCAGAGATGGGTGGTTATTGGGGTGCAATTGCTATGCTTGACAAGGTTAACTTATGGAATAAGTATGGCATAGGCTCTCCAGCCTCTAATGAGTTAAAAGACAAAACCGTTGTCTGTGTTGGTGGTGGATTTACCTCTATGGACGTTGTGCGTTGTTCTATTCGTGAGGGGGCTAAAAAGGTTATTATGCTCTATCGTCGTGATGAGAAGACCATTATTAGAAATACCACCTATGAAGAGTATCATGAGGCAGTAGAAGAGGGTGTAGAGTTTATCTTCTATTCAGCAATTGAAGAGATAATTGATGATGGAGAGAAGATTACCAAGTTAAAGGTAAATAAGTATGAGCAGGTTCCTGACCCTAATGGTGGACGACCTCAGCTTGTAAAGATTGAGGGTGGTGATTTTGAGTTAGAGTGTGACTACCTAATTCCTGCTGTATCTCAATCTTTAGATTTACAGATTCTACCTGAAGAGTGGAATATTGAGATGACAAGTTGGAACTCAATTAAGACTAATGGTAGAGACTACATGACCTCTCGCCCTGGTATCTTTGCAGCAGGTGACTGTGAGTATGGTCCTATGACCATTGTTAATGCTGTTGGTCAAGCTAGACGAGCTGCTTCTGTAATTAGTCGTTATATCTATGATGGTAAGTGTACTCTAACAGATGATGAGATTATGGAAGACCACTTGGCACGTCTAAAGGTCTACAACAAAAATGAGAAGATTACAGGTTGGATGCCAGGTATTCCTAGACAGGTTAGTGAAAAGTTAGGTGTTGATGAGCGTAAAGACAACAACAAAGAGGTAAACCTTGGGTTTACAGGTGAAGAGGCGATAAGTGAAGCAGAGCGTTGTATGCGATGTTATTACATATCGATGGTGGCTGTATGATGAGTAGTATAAAACAGAATATAGAACCAAAAGTTATCAATGTAACGATTGATGGAAAAAGCTGTTCAGGTTACTTTGGTGAGACTATTTTAGAGGTAGCACGTAGAAATAATATCTATATTCCAACTATGTGTTATTTGACTAAAACTCTTCCGATTGCATCTTGTAGAATCTGTTCAGTAAAGGTTGAGGGCGTTGATGGCTTTATCTTATCGTGTCAAGAGAAGGCTGTTGATGGAGCTGTAATTAAGACTAACGACACTGAACTCTACCAAGAGCGTCAAAATATTATGAAGCTCTATAATGTTAACCACCCACTAGAGTGTGGTGTGTGTGACCAGAGTGGAGAGTGTGACCTACAGAACAAAACTATGGAGTTTGAAGTCGATAAACAGACTTTTACTGCTCAAGATATGCCTAGAGCTGTGCAAAATTGGGGATATGTATCATATGACCCATCTTTGTGTATTATGTGCGAAAAGTGTGTAAGAGTTTCAACTGAAATTACAGGTGATGAGGCACTCAAAGTAAAATTTGGTGGTTACTCTTCAACCATTGAAAATGTCAAACAGGAGGCAAACTATGCTACCCTTGGTGAAGCAGCCGCTGTTTGTCCTGTTGGAGCATTAGTTGATACTAAATTTAAGTATAGTACAAATGCTTGGGAGCTAACAAAAATACCATCATCGTGTCCACACTGTGGAGTTGCTCATGATGTTACCTATGAGGTAAAAAATGGCAAAATTTACCGTACCTCTAACCAAGCAGAGTTTACTACTATGTGTTCTGCGTCGCGTTATGGGTTTGATTTTGCTAATGAGGGTGTAACTAAAGATAAAGATACCTTTAAGTTAGCTGTTGAGAAGTTTAAGAGTGCTAAAAGTATTGTTTTTGCTAAAGAGATTTCTAATGAAGAGGCTTTTATGTTTCAGATGCTTAAAGAGAAGATGGGTGTTAAGCTCATTTCGCCTGAAGCAAGAGCCTATCAGAAGTTTATGAGAGCCTATAGCTCAATTACAGGTAAACTACTCAATAGTGGAACACTAGAGCAACTCTCAAAATCACAAGCTATTATGGTACTTGGAACACGTATTAATGATGATGCACCTTTAGTTAAGTTTCACATTAATATGGCAAGTAAGTGGCATAGAGCTAGAGTAGCCTACCTTCACCCAATAGTAGATAACAATATTAAAAATATTGTAACTCAATATATTACATATGATATAGGCAATGAAGAGGCTGTTACAGCCTCTTTAGTATCTTATCTACTTAAAAATGTAGATGGAATTGATGTCGATGTAGATTTAGATGCTATCTCTAGTGAAGATTTAGAGCTGTTGAGAAAATCTCATATTAAAAAAGTAGGCTTCTCTTTAGTTGTTGGTCGTGACCTCTATGCTCACCCACAAGCACAGAATATTGCAAAGATGATAGCACTAGTTGAGAAGCATACCGATATTAATGTAGTAGTTGTTCCTCCTGCTGGAAATGCAATGGGTGTCTCACTCATTTGTGATTTGGACGATGAGATAGAGTCTCCATCTATTGGTTACAACGCCAAAGGTGATTTTACTCTCTCTAGTTTTGGAGGAGGAGATTTAGATATACCTGCTCTTAACCAGCAAGAGGGGACACTTACCTCTATGACCAAGCGTGTTGTGCCTATGAATGTGGCAGTTGAGTATGGGGGGTATGTCTTAAATGACATTATGAATGCTCTTGGTTTTAGTGCAGAGTATACTATTGACTATACAAAAATGTTACCAAATGAAAAGGGCTTTAGAAGTATAGAGTTTGATGATTTGCCTGACTATTTTGATATACAAGGTGTTGAGCATAGAGGTTATATGCTTAAAGAAGTATCAGTTTCAGCTAATGGGTCTGTTGAAAAATTGAGCAGTATTAAAAAATTAACTGGAGCAATAGTATACAACTGTGACCCACAAGAGCACTTTTCTCCTTTAACTGCACAATCTGACAACTTAACCTCTGATGCACCTCTTGTAGCTTCAGAGGAGTTTGCACAGGAGCAAGGGTTAGCAGATGGTGATACTGTTTGTTACACAATTGATGGTATTAAGTTTGAGAGAGTGTTTAAGATTGATACATCTATGAAGGGTAGAGTAGCACTTAATCCTACCTTTGATATGGGATTAAGTAGTGCTTTGTTATCCTCTTACAGATTTAGTCAAGTAGATTTAGAAAAGGTAGGAAGCTAATATGAGCGAGATTCAAACAGAAGAGAATATGGTTACTATTAGCATTGATGGTGTCGAGTATAAGGCAAAAGAGGGTGAATATATCCTTAATGCTGCTCGTGCCAATGATGTGTTTATTCCTGCTATCTGTTACCTTACAAGGTGTTCACCGACACTTGCATGTCGTTTATGTCTTGTTGAGGCTGATGGAAAGCAGGTATATGCATGTAATGCTAAAGTTAAAGATGGTATGTCCATTACAGTTGATACACCAAATATTCTAGAAGAGCGTAGAGCTATGATGGAGGTGTATGATGTCAACCACCCACTTCAGTGTGGTGTGTGTGACCAGAGTGGTGAGTGTGAGTTACAAAACTATACACTTGAGATGGAGGTTGATTCACAAAGCTACTCAATTAGAGATACTGAGCGTCATACAGTTAATTGGTCATCAATCCTTCACTATGATGCTGGTTTATGTATTGTGTGTGAGAGGTGTACTACAGTATGTAAAGATATGATTGGTGATTCAGCTCTTAAGACTACAAAACGAGGTGGAGACAAGCTAGATAAGTCTCTAAAAGATAGTATGCCAAAAGATGCTTATGCTATGTGGAATAAGCTTCAAAAATCAATCATTGCCCCAAGTAATGGTACAGACTCTACTGACTGTTCAGACTGTGGTGAGTGTATTGCTGTATGTCCTGTTGGTGCATTAGTAAGTAGAGATTTCCAATATACAACAAATGCATGGGACTTAAAGCGAATACCAGCTGTATCGGCTCACTCATCTGATGGTTTTGCTATCTACTACGAGACTAAACCACGCTCAATAAGTGATAGAAGAGAGAAAATTTTCCGTGTAACAAATGAGTGGAACTTTGTATCTCTTGATGGAGCTGCACGTTTTGGTTATGATTTTGAAAATGAGGGAGTAACTAAAGATAAAGAGGCATTTGCAAAAGCCATAGAGGCACTTAAAAAGGCTGAGACTATTAGATTTAACTCTGTTATCTCAAATGAAGAGGCATTAATGCTTCAAACTCTTAAAGAGAAGTTAGGAGTTAAGCTCTACAATCCAGAGGTTAGACCATTTCAGAAGTTCTTAAAGCTCTATAGCCAAGCTTCAGGAAAATCTCTTTATAACTCAGATAGTACAAAAGCTATGAAGTGTGATTTTGTTGTCTCTGTTGGTGGTGCATTAAGAAATGACTCTCCTGGGTTAAAGTATGCCTTTAACAATATTCAAAAAATGAACAAAGGTGCAGGACTCTATTTCCACCCAGTAGGTGATAAGCTTATTCCAACTTTTGGTAAAAATGTAGAGGTATTTACTCATAAAGTAGGGTTAGAAGAGGCTTCACTATATCTTCTACTTGACCTGTTTGCAGATGAAGCAAAACTTCCTGCTGATGTTAAGGATTATATTGCATCATTTAAAAAGTCTGAGACTAAGAGTGTTACTGAAAAGGTAACAAAGACAGTTAAAGAGATAGTGCTTGATGAAGCAACAGGAGAAGAGAAAGAGGTAACTAAAAAAGTTAAAGAGGATGTCGAAAAAGAGGTTACTGTTGAGAGTAATGGTCTAATTGAGATGCTTGGTGGTGACTCTGAAAAGTTCATGGCTAGTTTTGATAAGATGATGAAGAAGAAAGAGAAGTTTGTCTTGATGGTTGGTGAGGACTATTATGGTCACCCTAAGGCTGAAAA
>Ga0256832_1001159_pt1 | contig 17783 bp, 19 predicted proteins | sample 134614metaG_FD_190534 | JGI IMG/M metagenome (GOLD analysis project Ga0256832, IMG submission 190534) | Hydrothermal vent microbial communities from Lau Basin, Pacific Ocean - 134-614 | ecosystem: Environmental > Aquatic > Marine > Hydrothermal vents | place: Pacific Ocean: Lau Basin | collected...
ACTACTTTCTCATCATCTAAAAAATATACATCATCTTTATGTATCTGATAATGAGTATATATATTTAAGTGGATGATTGCTCCTATTAGAATATAGATTTCAAACATTTTTTTCCTTTTCTTTTATTGCTTTGGCACTTGTAGGGTGCTGTTTTCTAACGCACCAATTTGAATTTATCCTCTTTTAAATCTTCCATATCAATAAAAGCCTTTCGGCACAACTTTTTTATTTGCCAATTTTCATTAATGGTGCGTTGAAAACAGCACCCTACGGATTCACCCCACCATTGCTTGAATAATATGAAAATGGTCTTCAAACATCATTTCAGGTTTAACCTCGGCAAAAGGAACCCAAAAAGCTTTAGCAGCATCATCTCCACCTTTTACTTTTGGTAATTTGTCACCCTTTAACTCTATGAGGTAAGCATGAGTAACTGTTCTTCCTCTTGCTGACCTATAAGGGTCATCAAAGACTTGGGTTTTAGTTATGCTTCCTGCTAAAACAGGGGCTGGTACTTTTATGCGTGTCTCTTCTCTAAGCTCTCGTATAACTGCTGATTTAAGCGTCTCATTTGCATCTAAAAAACCACCTGGCAAAGCCATTAATCCTCGCCCTGGTTGTGCTTTTCTCTCTATTAAAAGAATGTGTCCACTCTGAACTACCACTGCATCTACCGTTATAAACATTGGCGTATATGGAGCATTGTCCCATGCAGATTTATATTTTTTTATAAAATGAAACTCGTTTTGAACTTGCTCATAGGCTTTGGTACTTTTGAACTTCTCTAAAGCTATAGATACATTTGTATTTAATACATTACTCAACTCTCCTTTATCAAAATAGAGTTCTCGAATGTCGGTTGATGAGATGTTATTGTAGTTCTCAACCTCTTCTCTTTCCCATTGGGGAAACTGAGTTAGGTAATCTGATGTATTATCTTTTTGATGACCTATAAGTCCAATTTTGGGTTTAGAAGCTATTTTAGAATGAACAACACCAGCGACTAGTTGTTGAACTGACTTAATCCATAGTTGGTCATTATAAGTGTAGTCAAGTAGTGGAAAAGCTAAAATTCGTCTGTTTTCTTCATCAGAAAATGCAGAACGCATTAAACTCTCTCGTTCATTAAAATCCCATGGGTTTCTAATGGTACGTGGCTGATACGCCGAACCAACTAAGACAATAACTTTGTCTGACAATTGTAATGCTTTGCGAATGACACTCTCGTGTCCTGTGTGAAATGGCTGAAATCTGCCTATAAAAATGAGGTAATCGTATCTCATCACTAAACTCCTTAGCGTGAATATTTGTTATGTATGGGTCTATCCCTATAACATTTTAGCATTAAGAAATCCTCTTAAGCTATGTTAGTGTAACGGAATTCTTCTTAAATCCAAATAATCACTTTAAAAGTACTATTTGGATTTTAACCTTAATGAGGAACACTTTCAATGGTTGAGTTAGCAATATGTGCTGGTACAAATTCTACATTAGCATCTGTACTTATTACACTATTTACTGCTTCAGTCCTTGTACTATTTTTATCTTTTACTACTGGAGTTGGTTCAAGTTTTTTCTCACCACATCCAATTGTAAAAAGAAGCGAAATAGTAATTAAGATATTTCTTACCATTCTTTCCTCCCTTCATATAAGATTTGAATTATTATAGTACAAACTATTGAATAACGTCTATAACTTGAGTAGCTGCACCATCTGTTTGTTCATCTACTACTTCAACAGCTTTATCTGTTGCCATATCAGTCATAGATGAAGATGTAGGTAATGTAGAAGCAGCTGAAGCTGAAGCATCGTCTATTTTTGTCTCAACAACATCTCCAACTTTTAAAGAAGTTTCTGGAGCATCTACTTTCATAGATGACAATTTTGTATCTACTTTTTTAACTGATGCATTTACTTTATCAGTAGCTGCACTTTTATTGCTATCAACTGCATTAGTTACTGCTGAACTTACTTTTTCTGTTGCACCTTTTGCCACATCTGCTGTACCTTTTGCGACTGAACTAACTGAATCTGTTACTTGTGAACATCCTGAAAATGTAATTGTTGCAATTACTGCTGCCGATAATATATATTTTGTCATAGTTTTTCCTATGTGTGTAAAATTTTCTCTAACCAAAGAGATTATGATATTATATTATATTATAACTTTTTCTGTTGTTAAACATATGTTATAGTTTAAATCTCTAAATTAAAATGGCTATAAATATAAATTTTATCATTAGTTTCAAATTTAACCTTATAACTAACTCTATAAAAATTTCATTTACTTATATTGAGTTTAAAGGGATTCTTGTTAAATATAAAACTTCACTCTTCTTTTTTATATTTAATTTTTTTATTTTATATTTCTTAGACTTTCTCTTATAAAATGATTAAATCTCTTTAGCTTTTGCATATGCTACAATTTCATCAAGATGTAATTCTCTGTCTCCATCTTCATCTATGGCTTTACTTTGGCACAATTCACAAGCTGTTCCTGCATCGGTCTCATCCATTAAAGCATCTACTGTCTTATGTCCTGCTTTTATAGCATCAAGTAAGGTTCCTAATGTTACATCGAAACACTCACACACCGTATAATTCATATCAAACTTTTCAAACTCTTCTATTGTCATAATAATTCCTTATAGTTTTTAATAATTATAGCAAAAATTATTAAAATTTTAATCTTAATGAGAAGCTATAGTTACATTTATATTATTTATATCAATAAATATCCTTTAAATAAAATTCCTACTTTTTTCTAATCATTTTAATATATAATAGCCCATTCAATAATTTAAGGAATTAATATGAAAAATTTTACAAACAGAAACGATAAACTCAATTACCTATCATTCGTACTAGCAGCAACGCTTTTTGTGGGTTGTGGAAGCTCATCATCAGGCACACCGAAAAACAGTGGAACAGGTGATATTGACCTCGCAAATTACTTTCCAAAAAGTGACATCACAAAAACTTTTACTACAGTTGAAGGAAACACTACTGATTTTACATCAGGTAGCTATGAAGATGTGATTTCTGTAGTTGAAAACAATACTACTAAAACCATAACAACTGTTAATACATCTGAAGTAACAACTATTACGGATAAAAATATTACAATAGTTGATGGAAATGACACTTATTCAAACTTTCGACATGTAAATATAGGTGATACATTTTACAGCTTGAAAAATACAGAGAGTCAAGATGTAAAAAAAGATAACATTAATTACGCAACAATTACAAATAAAGTTAATATTGAATGTAACATAGATGAAACACTAGAAGAATTCATTAAAGGTGAGCATAAATATACAGGCGATATATTAAAAGTCAAATGTATTAATAATGGAAAAATCACCATAGCTATTAATCCAACAATTATAGCTTTGGCTCCTGAGCGTTTTAAAGACATCAATGGAACACATGATAATTATGATATTTTTAATCTTTATTTTAAAAAAGATATTGGTCAAATTTCAGAAATTGATGACGATTGTGTAGTAGTTTCAGATGAAGTAAAAATTGTTGATGACAGAAAATCTACTTGTGTTGAAAAGCGTTATAGTTATGATTTTTATGTAGAAAAATAAAAATTTTAGAGAGGATAAAAACCTCTCTAAAAAGATTTTAACTAAAGAATATTAAATTTTACTCCTATTTTGGGTATAGATTAACTATTTTAAGCTAAAATAGCAAATACAATATAACAGTAAAGGCTTTTTTATGTATAAAATTGTTATTTTATTCACACTGACAACTCACTTTCTTCTCTCTGCAACATCACAACAAGTAGACCAATACATGAGTGTCACTCAAACAGATAGAGCATTGATAGAGATAGAACAGATATTTTCAAACCTAAGTGAAAAAATGAAAATTTCAGATGAAAATAGCACTCAACAGATGACTCTTGATTATCAAGTTTATCTTGGTAAACATATTAGTGAAGATGAGATGGAAGAACTTTTATCTATTTACCGAAAACCTATTATGCAACAGTATATTAATGAGATGAACATGTTTGATATTCCAGAAGAAGAGATGCGTAATTTTTTAACGACTTTAAAAGAAGAACCCATATCAACAGAACGTCAAGATATTATAGATGAACTTTTAGAAACAATGGTTAATGAAGAGTTACTCTTAAATTTTTATAGAAGCATGATGCAACGTTATCAAAGTAAAGATACAAATCAAAGTGAAGATACAAATCGAAGTAAAAAAAATAGTAATAATAAAGATAAGAAAACACTTACCTCTGAAGAACAACAATTTATAGATATTATGAAAAAAGGCTTAAAAGAAGAACTTCTTTATGGAACACAAGTTTTAAGCCTTGATGAGATAAAAAAAGTTAATGAGATTATGCACTCCTCTGTTATTACTAAAGCAACAAAAGTTGAACATGAAGCTATTATTAAACTAATGGAGAAGTTTATTAAAAATATTATTTCAGAACCTAAAAAATTATCAATAAAATAAAAAGTACGTTACAATTTCATTATGAAAAACTTACATAATGCACTTCTTTTAAAACAATTACAACAACTTAAAGAGCTTGGATACAAATATACTGATGCCAAGCCCTTCTCTTATGAAGAGCAAAACAGTTTAGAATTACCAAATGAACTAAATGAACTAAAAAAACAAGCACAAAATTGTTACCTATGCTCCCTAAGTAAACATCGTAACAATATTGTTTTTGGTGAGGGTAATAAAAATGCAGACATTATGTTTGTAGGTGGACTACCAATAGAGATGGAAGATGATGCAGGGAAAATCTTTTTAGGTCGTGGAGGAGAAATGCTCACGGCTATGATAGAAAAAGTTCTCGGTCTTCAACGTTCAGATGTCTATATTAGCAACCTTTTAAAGTGTCATCCCCTCAACACGCAAGAGCTACATGAGACACCATTTCATACCTGTAAAGCCTACTTATTTAAAGAGATAGAACTGGTCAAACCAAAAATAATTATAACATTAGGAAAAGAAGCCTATCACTATTTAACCAATGAAACCAGCGATTTAAAAGATATAAGAGGAGAGATGACAAACCATAAGAACTTTAGACTAATGCCTACTTATCATCCCAATTTTTTACTAAAAAACCCCTCTTTGAAAAAAGAGGTTTTTATGGATTTACAAAGAGTTAAGGGTTTATTATAGTTATGAAACATCTACCACCACTTCACCATCAACCACATCAAAAGTAACCGATGAACCCTCAACTACTTTGTCTTCTAAGATAAGTTCAGCTAATCTGTCCTCTACGACATCATACAAGGCTCGTTTGAGTGGTCTTGCACCATAGACTGGGTCAAAACCAACTTCAGCGATATAATCTTTTGCATTTTGGCTTAACTCTACCGTAATATCTCTTGAAGCCAATTTCTCTTTGATAGACTTAAAGAGAATATCAACAATACCTCTAATCGCTTCAAGGTTAAGAGGGTTAAAGATAACAATATCATCTAAACGATTCAAAAACTCTGGTTTAAAATGTCTTTTTAACTCATCGTTTACAGCTTTTTCTCGCTCATTTTTATCTTCAAACTCCATAATCTTGTCTGAAGCGATATTTGATGTCATGATGATGATAGTATTTTTAAAGTCAACAGTAACCCCTTTGTTATCTGTTAGACGACCATCATCAAGCACTTGTAAAAGTGTATTAAAGACATCGGGGTGAGCTTTTTCTATCTCATCGAAAAGAACTACTGAGTAAGGCTTTCTTCTTACTGCTTCGGTGAGTTGTCCACCCTCATCATACCCAACATACCCTGGAGGAGCCCCTACTAAACGTGATGCTGCGTGTTTCTCCATGTACTCTGACATATCAATACGTATAAGTGACTTTTCAGAGTCAAAGAGGAACTTAGCCAAGGTTTTAGCCACTTGTGTTTTACCCACACCAGTTGGACCCAAGAACATAAACGAACCAATAGGTCTGTTGGTATCACTAAGCCCTGCTTTATTTCTTTTGATTGCTCTAGCAACTGCTTTTAACGCTTCATTTTGACCGATAACCTCTTGATTTAAAATATTCTCAACGTTTAAGATTTTCTCTTTTTCGGTCTGCAACATTTTGTTCACAGGAATGCCTGTCCAACGACTTACAATACTTGCTATCATCTCCTCATCAACTGAGTTTTTAAGAAGTGTCCCCTCTTGACTCATCGCTCTCCAACGCTCTTCAAGAGCTACAACCTCTTGCTCTTTAGCTGGAATCTGTCCATGTTGAATCTCTGCAACTTTTGTAAAATCACCCTCACGTTGTGCTGTTGCTGCTTTATTTTTTAGAGACTCAATCTCTGCTTTTATCGTTGCAATATCATTAAAAACCTGTTTCTCGGTCTCAAATTGACTTTGCAGAGAGGCTTTTTTCTCCTCTAGGTCTGCTAACTCTTTTGCTATCTCTTCAAGACGTTTACTGTTTTTGTCACTCTCTTCCATCAAAAGAGCCTCTTTTTCAACCAAAAGTGTTGCTAGTTGGCGTTTAACTTTAGCTAACTCTGTAGGCTCACTCTCAATCTGCATCTTTAACTCAGCTGCTGCTTCATCAATAAGGTCAATCGCCTTATCTGGTAAGAAACGGTCAGTAATGTAACGGTCACTAAGCTTTGCAGCAGCAACCAATGCCGAGTCTGTAATGGTAACATTATGGTGTGACTCTAGTCTCTCTTTAATACCTCTTAAAATCTGTAACGCTTCATTGATACTTGGCTCATCTACTTTTACAGGTTGGAAACGACGTTGAAGAGCAGTATCTTTCTCAAAGTATTTACGGTACTCTTTAAGTGTTGTTGCCCCTATTGTACGTAACTCTCCACGTGCTAGAGCTGGTTTTAAAATATTGGCAGCATCATTACCACCTTCACTTCCACCTGCTCCGATAATAGTGTGAATCTCATCAATAAAGAGGATAATATTAGATGACTCTTTTACTTCATCAATAACTGCTTTAAGTCGCTCTTCAAACTCACCTCTATACTTTGCTCCTGCGATTAAACGGTTCATATCTAATGAGATTACACGCATATTTTGTAAACTTAGAGGAACCTCTTTGTTCACAATACGTTGTGCCAACCCCTCAACAATAGCTGTTTTACCAGTTCCTGGTTCACCAATTAGAATTGGGTTGTTTTTGGTCTTTCGAATCAAAATCTGCATCATACGTTGCACCTCTTCATCTCGCCCAATAACAGGGTCAAGTTCACCATCGAGTGCCCTCTTATTAAGGTCAATACCATACTGTTCTAACGCTTCTAATGCCTCATCTGAACTTTGAGAGTCGATACTCTTACCCCCACGAATAGACTCTAGTGTCTTTTTAAACTCAATTAAATCAATATACTTACCTAAAGTCTCTTTTATAAAATCTTCATCAATGTTAGCAATAATCCATGCATCAACAGCAAGATATTGGTCACCATTAGCGGCCATAACCCCTTCTGCTTTTTGTAGTGAAGCTACCATCTTTTGAGAGAGACGGATGCTCTCTTTTGTTACGGTAGAGACCTTTGGTAGTTTATTGACAAGACTCTTTACCTCCAGCTCTATTGCAGCTTTATCGGTATTCATTTTATTAAGTGCTTGGTGTAAGAGTGAATTACTATTGGTCAATAGACCCCACAATACATGTAGTGGGTCTACCTCTTGATTTTTATTGTGCAGAGCCAATGAGATTGATGACTCTATCGCTCCTGTCATCTGATTGGTTAATTTTTCTAAAATACTCATATCCTTATTCCTATTTATTTTATTTTTTATAATTGTATATCAAAACCTTGATAAAAAAATGCCACTTTTGTTGCAATAAAATGTTTAACAACTTAATTGAGGTATTATATGATACTTTCATTCAATATCACATAATTTATGTGTAAGATTATTAATTTAAATTACCACATATTAGTGAACTTTTAGTAATTTTTGATAGAATATATCTCTTAATTATGGCAACATTTAAATAATCTTATATTTGAATGATTATCACAATTTCAAAAACAATGGGACACTAACAATAAATATGATAATTAAAAATAAAAAAGCAATACTTTTGGGCTTCATTTCTACTATAACTGCATCACTTATCTTTGCTACCTCTGCAAACGCAGAGAGTGCTGAGTCACCAAGTAGCCAACAAACATCAAAACTTCAAGCTTATTTGAAATTTACAAAAATAGTACAAATAATTGAAGACCAATATGTTGATGACATTAATGCCAGTGATATTATCAATAATGCACTAAAAGGAATGCTCTCTAACCTTGATGCACACTCCTCCTTTATGGATGCAAAAGAGACAAAAGAGCTTCAAGTGCAAACCCATGGTGAATTTGGAGGTTTAGGAATTACAGTAGGTATGAAAGATGGTGCATTAACTGTTATTGCCCCTTTAGAAGGTACTCCTGCTGATAGAGCTGGTATAAAAGCTGGTGATATTATATTAAAGATAAATGACCTTGCTACTATGGGTATGACCATAGACAAAGCTGTATCTCTTATGCGAGGTAAACCAAATACCCCTATTGAACTTATGATTGTAAGAGAGGGAGAGAACAAACCTCTTAAAATCAAAATTATTCGTGACATTATAGAGATTCAATCAGTCTATTCAAAAACTATTGGCGATGACATTCTTTATTTACGAGTTACTTCTTTTGATAAAAAAGTGGTTAACGGTATAAAAAAAGCCATGAAAGCTCACCCCGAAAGAACAGGAATTATAATTGATTTAAGAAACAATCCAGGTGGACTTTTAGACCAAGCCATTGGTACAGTTGATTTGTTTGTTGACAAAGGTGCTATTGTAAGTCAAAAAGGTAAAGTAGCTGAAGAGAATGTTGTGTACAATGCAACAGCTCAAGGTACAAATAGAGATATTCCACTTGTTGTCCTAGTTAATGGTGGCTCTGCAAGTGCTAGTGAAATTGTATCGGGTGCATTACAAGACCATAAAAGAGCTGTAGTTGTAGGTAAAAAAACTTTTGGAAAAGGTTCAGTACAAGTGGTTATGCCTATTAACCAAGATGAAGCTTTGCGTCTGACTATCGCTCGTTACTACTTACCAAGTGGACGAACCATTCAAGCAGTTGGCGTAACACCTGACATAGAAGTAGACTATGGTGAAATTCAAAAAGTTGAAGAGGGAATCTCTATTAAAGAAAAAGATTTACAAAAACACCTTGAGAGAGAACTAGAAAAAGTTGATGGAAAGCATAAGAGAAAAGACAAAACTAAAGATAAAACACACATCACAGAAGAGCAAATATATAAAGATGCTCAACTTAAAAGTGCTATAGATATACTAAAAGCATTAATGATTACAAACAATATATAAGGACAAGCGAGATGAAGAAAACAGTGTTGCTTTATGAAGGTAAAGCAAAGAAGATTTGGAATACAGAAGATGAGACTCTTCTAATTTCTGAATTTAAAGATGATTTAACAGCATTTAATGGTGAAAAAAAGTCTAGTGAAGAGGGAAAAGGTGCCTTAAATAACAAAATTTCTACTGAGCTATTTAAAGTTTTACAAAAAAAGGGAGTAAATACTCACTTTGTAGAGATGCTAGATGATAATCATATGTTGCATAAAAAAGCAGAAGTTATCTCTATAGAAGTAATCGTTAGAAATATTGCTACAGGTAGTCTTAGTAGAAACCTTGGCATAGAAGATGGTACAGTGCTTCCATTTACATTGGTTGAATTTGACTATAAAAATGATGAACTAGGTGACCCAAAACTTAATGACCAACACTGTCTTATTTTAGAATTAGTCAACAATATAGATGAGTTAAATTACATTAGATTTATGGCAAGACGTATCAACACCATTATGCAAGAGTTTTTTGCCGATAAAGAGATGACCGTTGTAGACTTCAAACTTGAATTTGGTAGAGATACAGATGGAAATATTATTCTTATAGATGAATTAAGCCCAGACAACTTTAGATTTTGGGATGCCAATACAGGTGAAAGTATGGACAAAGACCGATTTAGAAAAGGTCAAGGTGGACTAAAAGTAGCTTATGAAGAGGTTCTAAACAGAATCTTAGGAAACAAATAGCAAAATTACACGTAGGGGCGACCTCAGTGTCTGCCCTCTGCTTCATAAACAAAAAAAGTTATATATAAAAAGTAGGAAAAAAAATGACAGCGATAGTAAACATATTTTTAAAAGAAGGCGTACTTGACCCTCAAGGTAAAGCAATTCATCATGCACTAGATGCAATGAACTTTGAAGGTGTAGAAGATGTAAGAATGGGAAAACAAATTGTTCTTAAACTCTCATCAACCAATAAAGAGGATGCTCAAAAAGAGGTAGAAAAAATGGCTGAAGAGATTTTAGCAAATACCGTTATAGAAGACTATACCATCGAGTTAGTATAATGAAACATATAGCTATTTTACAATTTCCAGGAACCAACTGCGATTTAGATACTAAGTATGCTTTTGAAAAACTTGGTTGTACTACTACCATAGTGTGGCATAAAGAGACTCAACTTCCAGAGAATATAGACTTAATTGTAGTACCAGGTGGTTTTTCATATGGTGACTATCTACGTTCTGGTGCTATTGCAAAATTTTCTCCTATTATGCAAACTGTTATAGAGTATGCTAACAATGGGGGAAAAGTTCTTGGTATCTGTAATGGTTTCCAAATTTTAACAGAATTAGGTCTTCTCCCTGGTGCATTAAAAAGAAATATTGGTCTTCACTTTATATCAAAATTTCAAACACTAAAAGTAGTAAATAATAGTAATGATTTTCTACAAAAGTGTCAAAAAGATGAAGTGTTAAATATTCCTATAGCTCATGCTGATGGTAACTATTACATAGATGAAGAGGCATTTAATGAGTTAGAAGCCAATGAGCAGATTTTACTACGCTATTCAGATGAGTATGGTAACCCTATTGTGGTTAATGGGTCAGTAACTTCTATTGCTGGTGTTTGTAATAAAAACAAAAACATATTTGGACTTATGCCCCACCCTGAACGTGCCTTAGAAAATATTCTAGGTTCTGAAGATGGTGTTAAAATGCTAGAAGGATTAATTGCTTAATGCAACATTATAAATCATATATTTTTACGCTAATTGCACTCTTTATCACCTTTACAAATGTACTACTGGCAAATGAAGTTGAATACAGTTATGTCCCTAAACAAGTATATGAAAAACAAGTTTTTCCTATAAGCTTTTTAACAACAACTGCTCACTCTAAAAATATAAAATTTCATTTTGAAGGTAATAAAACACCAATTTTAAAACGACCAGTTATTATTAGAAATGGGACAAAAACTTTTTATACTTTTTACTTTAAAACAACAGAAATTTTATTTAAAATTCCTAGTGTAACGGTTAAAGTAAATGGAAAAAAAGAGAAACTACATGCTATTAAGATTCCTGTTAAAGAGCTTCCTCAAAAAGATAACTTTTCAGGCGTTATCGCTTCAGGTCTAAAAATTAAAAACCATCAAGTTTCTGTTTTTGATGAGCATACAAACCTTATTGCTATATCTATAGAGGCTCATGATGCCAATCTCGAAGATATATTTGTCCCTTCAGCGTTAAAAGATGGTGTAGAAAATGCAAAACGTACAGGTTCTAAAATGGAAATCCAATACTATATTGTTCTACCAGCTGAGCAAAAATCACTTACATTTTCATACTTTGATACTATAAAGCAGACATTTGTTGATAAATTTATCCCAATAAATTTACACGATGGCTCTGTCGCAGCACAAACAGACCTGAACCCTAAAGATGATAGTTTTGAAAAACTTAAAAAGTACACATTTATAGTATTAGCCATTCTATTCTTATTACTCTTCTTATGGAAAAGAGACTTTTTTTACTTAATTCTTTCTGTTATTTCGGCTGCTGTTCTTTTAACATTTTATACAGCTTTGGCAAAAGTGTGTATCAAAGAGGGGGCACCTCTCTATATTGTTCCTACATCCAACAGCACAACAAGTATACATATAGATAGACGTTTTACCACAACAAAACTAGCAGAGCGTAATAACTTTGTAAAAATAGAATATAAACATGGTGTCGTAGGATGGATTAAACATGAAGATATTTGCGACAATTAGATTTTACTATGGTGCTGCAGTTATATCTTTTATAGCTGCAGGAATCATGGTTCCACTCATGTTTGTTTTAAAAAATAAACGAAATCATATTTTACATTATTGGAATAGAGTCATGCTCTTCTTAATTGGGGGGAAAATAGTCTCACATGGAAAAAGAGACAATAGTGCCGATATGTTTGTTATGAACCATCAGGGTATAATTGACATTATTGCAATGGAAGCTGCAGAAGAGACAGACCTACGTTGGGTAGCAAAAAAACAGCTCTTTGATGCTCCTTGGTTTGGTTATGTTTTAAAACTTCCAAACATGATAGAAGTTGATAGAGAAAATAAAACTGGTCTTACCAAGCTTATTAAAGATGTAAAAGAGACTAAAGAAAAATATAAAAGAGTGGTTGCTATTTTTCCTGAAGGAACACGAACAGACAAACAAGAGCTATTGCCTTTTAAAGGTGGTACACGTATTATAGCAAATAAATTGGAACTTAGTATTCAGCCCATAGTTATAACCAACAGTAAGAAACTACTTAACGAACATAACAAAACAGCTCACAGTGCAACCGTACACATACACTATCTCGATACATTCCAAGTTGATAAAAATGATAAAGAGTGGTACAAAAACCTTCAAATAGCTATGCAAAGCGTAATAGATGAAGAGATGAATAAACATGAAAGAGAACGATAAATGAATATAGACAATGAAGAAACACCATTAATGGATGAAGTTGAAAAGCACATTAGAAAACTCGTTAATCCACTGAAAGAGGAAGAGGAACTCAAGAAAGTTTTAAAAGTAAAACTAACAAAAAAAGAGTTTAAGATTTTAAATGCTTGGGCAAATGAAGATGAGATAGAGCCTCTACTTGAAAAGCTTGGTATGGACGAAGAGCGTTATGGTGAACTTTCACTAAAACTTATTAAAAAGCTCAATCAAGAGAAACTAAAACAAGAGATGATGATATAACTCATCTCTCTTTATAAATAGATTTTTATAAAAATGCTAATAATGAAGCTGTAACAGCTACATTAAGCGACTCAACTCCACGTTTCATAGGTATAGATATAGAAGTAGTTGAAAGCTTTTCCACTTCACTACTAACACCCTCACTCTCATTACCAAGTATAAAAATAGTTTTAGTGGTATAAACTTCATTTTTATAAGAGCTTGTTGCATGAGATGAAAGTGTATATAACTTAGCATCTGCATTTTTAAACTTCTCTAATGTCTTTATAAATGAATCTGTTTTAATAATAGGCAGTTTAAAGAGTGTTCCTACTGAAGCTTTTATAACCAATGGTGAAATTTGTGCAGAGTTTTTAGTAGGCAAAATAATAGCATCTACATCCCCTGCTGCACAAGAGCGTATAATCATCCCTAAGTTTTGAGGATTATGAATACCATCAAGTGCTATTACCTTATAAGAGCTATTTTGAGCTAAAAACTCATCTTCATTTAAAGCATGGTCAAGAACAATATCTAAAGCCACCCCTTGGTCTTGTTTTGCATTTTTAGAGATTCGAGATAAAGCCTTTTTATCATGATAAGCTATCTCTATATTTCTACTTTTGGCTATGCTTACCATTCTATCTAACTGTGTTACTGGCTTATTAGAGTCTGCAAAATGAAGTTTATGAATGGTAATGGAGTCATCTTCCAAAACTTCTAAAACTGCATTACGTCCATAGATGGTGATTATCTTAGCAAAAAAAGATTTTTTTGCTAAATACTCTTTTGAATCTTCCACTAACGTTTATCGGTACCATTCCATGCAATGGTTGCTTTGCCTTTTTCATCAAAATCAACAGCAGGAAGCCCCATAATATTGTACCCATTATCTACGTAATGAACCTCACCTGTTACAGCCGAGCTTAAATCTGAAAGTAGATACATACCTGAGTTACCTACCTCTTCAATGGTAACATTTTTCTTTAACGGTGCATGAGCTTCATTCCACTTTAACAAAAATGAGAAATCACCAATTCCTGCTGCTGCAAGCGTTTTTATTGGTCCTGCTGAAATAGCATTGACTCGAATACCATCTTTACCTAAATCTTCAGCCATATATCTAACTGTCATTTCTAGTGCTGCTTTTGCAACACCCATTAAGTTATAATTTGGTACATACTTAACACCACCAAAGTAGCTCAGTGTCAATACAGAAGAGTTGTCTGACAATACAGGTTTTAATTCTCTTGTTATCTCAATTAATGAGTAGACTGAAATATCCATAGCAATATCAAAGGCATCTTTAGGAATATCTATAAATCGTCCACCAAGCCCCTCTTTTGGAGCAAAAGCAATAGAGTGAACAATAAAGTCGATCTTCCCCATATCCTTCTCTATAGACTCTTTAAGTGCTTTTATCTCTTCTGGTTTGCTTACATCACAAGGGTAAAATCTAGCACCACACTCTAAATCTTCAGCTATGGGTGCAAGTTTTCGCTCAAATCTCTCATTTAAAAATGTGATTGCCATCTCAGCACCCTGCTCTTTACATGCTTGTGCTATACCATACGCTATAGACTTCTTATTTGCAATTCCAAGGATAATTCCTTTTTTGCCCTTCATTATCATATCATTCTCTCCAATAGTAAATTGTTGTCGCATTTTATCACGATTGAGGTAGAATATAAATTAAAGGATAAAAATGAAAAAGATATTAATTATAAATACAGGTGGAACCTTTAACAAAGTCTATAATTCCCTAACTGGAAATTTAGATATAGAACCAAATGGTAATGCACTAAAGGCTATTGCCAAACATTGGTTAACAACTTTTAAAATTGTTAATATAATAGGCAAAGACAGTTTAAATATAGATGATAACGACAGAGAGACGCTAGTCCAAACTATTAAGGAACATTCTGAACAGACCATTATAATAATTCATGGAACAGACACCATAGATAAAACAGCTAAATTCTTAGATGACGCTAACTTAAGAAAAGAGATAATCCTCACAGGAGCTATGGTTCCCTACTCTATTAACCCCATAGAGGCCACAGCTAACTTTGCTTCTGCTTATGGTTATATAAATGCTATAAATAAAAATGGTGTTTATATCTCAATGAATGGAGTAATTAAAGACCACATAAGTGTTATAAAAAACAAAGAAAAAGGATATTTTGAATAGATTCAAAATAATAACGCTTATGCAATCTTAGGGAGTTCAACGGCATACTTATAGAAAAATAAATATACATGACAAATCTAGACTTAATAGACAATCCACTCTTACAAGCAAACCATACTAATTCAGGAAATAGGGGAGAGCTAGACCGTCACCTATATGCCGTTGAAACATAATTATAATAGATTTAAACTTTAATAAACATAAAAATAGTATAAATGTTAAATTAAACACAAAATATCACAAAAAAAATTATTATACTTACATTATATAATAATACTTTTTATTTTTTCAAATTAATAATTACAAACAAAATAAATGTTATTTCGCTATAATCCAATACTTATCAAAAAATCGAGAAAATGAATGACAAAAAAAACTATTTATATTCCAAAACCAAGCCCTCATGACCCTGATAGCAATGGTCACTTTGGTTCACAGGATGATGAACATAGATATGGTGGACGCTTTGTTCCAGAAACTCTAATGCCTGCCCTTGAACAACTACGTCTTGACTATGAAGCTGTACGCTTTAACGAAGATTTTTGGGCTGAGGTAGACTACTACTACAAAAACTATGTCGGTCGCCCCTCTGCTCTCTACTTTGCCCAAAACCTCTCAAAAGAGTTAGATGCTAAGGTTTACTTAAAACGTGAAGACCTTAACCATACAGGGGCTCATAAAATCAACCATTGTGTTGCACAAGCTGTACTGGCTAAACGTTTAGGTAAAAAGAAGGTTATCGCAGAAACAGGTGCAGGGCAACATGGTGTAGCTACTGCTACGGTAGCTGCTCTTTTTGGTTTAGAGTGTGAAGTCTTTATGGGTGCTAAAGATGTTAAACGTCAAGAGCTAAATGTCTTTAGAATGAAACTTCTTGGTGCTAAAGTTCACGCTGTAGAGTCTGGAAGCCAAAGTCTAAAAGATGCCATGAACGATGCCATAAGACACTGGGTAACCAATGCTCGTGATACTTACTATATTATAGGTACCGTAGCAGGACCTCACCCCTACCCTATGATGATACGTGATATTCAATCTATTATTGGTTGGGAGGCTAAACAACAGTTAGATATTGTAGAGTCTTGCCTACCTGACAAAGTTATCGCTTGTATTGGTGGTGGGTCAAACGCACTTGGAATCTTTAACCACTTTTTAGAAGATGACTCAGTTGAGTGTATCGGTATAGAAGCTGGTGGTTTAGGACTGGACTCTAAACATGGCTGTTCTTTAGAAAAAGGAAGCCCAGGGGTACTACATGGACAACTTAGCTACCTACTCCAAGATGAAGATGGACAGATTCAAGAGGCACACTCCATCTCTGCTGGTTTAGACTACCCAGGTATTGGACCTGAACATGCTTACTTTAAAGACAATAACATCGTAACCTACAACCATATTACTGACGATGAGGCAATGGATGCCTTTGTATGGCTATCTCAATCTGAAGGTATTATTCCTGCTTTTGAGAGTTCTCATGCCATAGCCTACTTGAAAAAAATGAAAAAAGAGGATATAAAGGGTAAGACCATTTTAGTAAACCTCTCTGGACGTGGTGACAAAGATATGATACAAGCACAAGATATTTTAGCTGAGCAATTTAGATAAAATTGTTCGGATATAAATAAAAAAACATGTAGGTGTGACCGTGTCACACGACAAATAGCGATTTGAATAATATTGAAATTATACATTTTTAATTTATGCAATATTTGATTTTGACGTGTGACATGGTCACACCTACGGTTAATATAAAATAAAGGAAATAGAATATGAATTTTGAAGTAACCAACAACCCAATAACTGAAATAGAAGCTGATGTAGAAATTATAATAATAGTAGATAAAAACTTTAAACACCGTTTTGTTCAAGATAAAAAGCTTCTAAAAAAAGCTGGTTATTCAGCTGGACAAGATGATAGCTATCTACTTATAGATAAAAATAGATTATATGTTGGGATTGATAAAATCTCAAGTCTGAATGTACGAACAGCAGTTGCCACAGCCATTAAAAGCTTATCAGCCACCAAGTACAAATCACTTAAAATAGCTTCATATATGAATCACCCTAAATGTACAGCTGTTATAAGAGCCATAGTAGAGGGCTTTAAACTAGGAGCGTATAGCTTTGACAAATACAAAAGTGAAAAAGCAAAACAACCTATTGAAAAGGTTATTATCTCTTTAGAAGACTATAATGAGTATGAACTTGACATAGAGAAGTGTGTAATAGCACTAAACAATGGTGAAATAACAGCAGATGCTACTAACTTTACACGTGACATTGTCAACACCACTCCAGATGACTGTTACCCTGCTATTATGGCTGATATAGCTAAAGGTTTAGCAAAGAACAATGGTCTAAAATGTAAAATTTTAAAACCTAAACAGTTGAGAGAAGAGAAAATGGAAACACTTCTTGCTGTTGCTCGTGCTTCTCGTCATAAACCACGTGTTATTCACTTAACGCATAAACCAAAAAATCCAAAGGCTGTTGTCTCTCTGGTTGGTAAAGGGTTAACTTATGATTCAGGTGGA
>Ga0256832_1001161_pt1 | contig 17766 bp, 15 predicted proteins | sample 134614metaG_FD_190534 | JGI IMG/M metagenome (GOLD analysis project Ga0256832, IMG submission 190534) | Hydrothermal vent microbial communities from Lau Basin, Pacific Ocean - 134-614 | ecosystem: Environmental > Aquatic > Marine > Hydrothermal vents | place: Pacific Ocean: Lau Basin | collected...
ATATTTACTACTTTGATATGGTTTTTTCTGCCTTCATGAAAAATAGATTTTCCAAAATGTCTAAGTCCAGCTTTCGTAGCTCCGTAAACCGCTCCGAAAAAGGCCGGTTTTATAGCAGAAATGGAATTTATATTGAAAATATATCCCTTGTTTTTTTTAAGAGTTCTTAAAAAAATTTTGCTAAGAAGAATCGGAGCTTTCAAATTTAAATCTATCATCTCTTCTATCTTTTCAAAGCCAATATCTTCATGCATTCCAAAATATCCGACTCCCGCATTGTTTATTAAAATCTTTAAGTTTTTATCTATCTTTTTTGATAGAGATAAAATCTCCTTTGAATCGGTTAGATTTGCCTCTATTTTTATGAGATTTTCATCCTCTGTTTGAAGAGTGGAAAAATCTCTTGCTATAGCAAAAACTTTATATTTTCTCTTTAAAAGTGTTTTAACACAGGCTTCTCCTATTCCTCTTGAGGCTCCGGTAACTATTGCGCTTTGCATAAATCTTCCTCTATTTTTTGAATATGTTTTAAAATAAGTTCTTGAATTTCGATTTTTTGGGGAATTTCTGGCTTTAAAATATCAGATACTATTTTATAGACAAAAATATTTTCCATATCTATAAATTTCATAGAAGCTTTCACAAAACCGTAAGCTTCCATATCGATAAGCGGATATCCAATATCTCTTCTAACCGGCTTATCGCAGGTTATTAATTTGGAAGCTTTTAGGATAGTTTTTGGATTTAGAGCTATTTTCTTTTTGCTTGAATAGTCTATTACGCTTTTTATCCTAAAGAGTTGATTCAAATTGCTTTTTTCATTTGAGGAGCATATTCCTATATTTATTATTTTTAGAGTTTTAAATTTTTGTAAAATATATGTTGCGGCTATTGAGGCTTCCACTTTTCCTATTTTGCTTATGATTAAAGCTGTATTATCATTTTTGAAGATATTAAAAGGCTTCTTTTCAAAAAGATTTAAATTATATCTCTCTATCAAAGGTATAGCTTCCGTTAAAGTAGCTGTTAGGAAAATTTTTTCAAACAATTTCTATCCTGCTCACTCCCCCTTGGAGTTTAATTATTTTTATTTGTCTGTTTATTCTGTCTTTCAAAGCTTCAAGATGGGAGATAATTCCAACTATTCTGCCCTGATTTTTCAAAGAGTTTAGAGCCGATAGAACAGCTTCCAAAGTTTCGCTATCAAGAGTTCCAAATCCTTCGTCCAAAAAAAGAGAGCCGATTTTTGTCTTGTCGCTTACAAGATCGCTTAAGGCCAAAGCCAAAGAGAGGCTTACTATAAAGCTCTCGCCGCCCGATAGCGTCTCTATGGGTCTTTTTATATCTGCTTGATATCCGTCTATTATCTCTATATCAAGCTCTTTTTCTCCTCTTTTTAGAGTGTATCTGTCATTTAGACTCTTAAGATGGTGATTTGCTATTGAAATTAGCATATCAAGGGTTATCAAACTTGCAAATTTTCTATATTTTCCTCCATCGCTTGAGCCTATTAGAGTATTTAACATATCGAGAGTCTTAAACTCTTTTTGTTTTCTCTCTATCTCCTCTTTTATGCTTTTTATTTTGTTTTCATTTTTTTCGTTATTTGAAAGTCTCTCTTTAAAAGAGGCTATCGTTTGGATGATTTTGTCTCTTTCTTCTTCTAACTCTTTAACTTCTCTCTTTTTATTTATAAAATCCTCCTCTTTGAAACTTTTATCTTTTATCTGATTTTTTTTATCATTTAGTTTGGCTTCTATTTGAACCTTTTTTTTCTCTATCTCATTTTTTTTGCTCTCTATTTTTTCTATTTCATTTTGGTTTAGGATAGATTTTTGAAAATCTTCAATGTCTGTAAAATTTTGGCTCTTTAGTTTCAGATAAAAATCCTCTTTTGCTTTTTGAAGCTCCTTTTTATTTTTTATAAAATCCTCTTTTAATTCTTCTATTTTTTCTATTTTGTTTTCAAGCTCTTTTATTAGATGCTTTGTTTGAATAGACTCTTTTTCCAAAGAGATAATTCTCTCTTCTATTTTTTTAGCCTCTTTGTTTAAAAGCTCTCCCTTTTTAATCTCTTTTTGAATCTCATCTTTTAATTTTTGAACTTTTTTAATCTCTTCATCTATCTTTTCTGGATTTAAAGAGTCTATATTTTTAGAGAGTCTCTCTTTTTGATTTTCTAAATCTTTGATGGTGTTTTTTAGATTTTGCAAATTGGTTTTCGTTGAAGATTTCTGCTTGGATATTTTTAGATACTCTTTAGTTAGATTTTCAATTTTTTGTTTGATATCTTTTATCTCTTCTTCTAATTTGGAGATATTGGGATTTTTCTTATTTGCCCACGGGTGGGTTTTTGAGCCGCAAAGAGGGCAGGGCTCATTTTCTTTTAATCTTTTTCTCTCCTCCTCCAATGAAATTATTTTAAGGCCAAGCTCTTTTCTCTTCTCCTTTTCTTCAAGGATTGTTTTTTCATAATTTATATCTTTTGAAATAATATCAAGCATATCTTGAGTCTCTTTTAGCTCTTTTTCTTTTATCTTCTTTTCTTTGTTTAAGGTTTCTAATTTCTCTTTGATAATTTGAAAATCTTTTAAATCTCTTTTTATATTCTCAAGGAGGCTCTCCTCTTTTGAGATTCTCTCTTTCTCTTCAAACAGAGAGGTTAAATCTATCGTTTTTGGTTTTGATTTTTGAAGATTTTTAATTATCTCCTTTGTATTTTCTCTCTCTTTTTCTAAAGCTTTAATCCTCTCTTTAATCTCTTTTAAAATATCTTCAAGTCTCTCTTTTGAGATTTTATCTGTTTTCAAAAAGTTTTCTATCTTTTTTGTAATGTTTTTAAATTTTTTATCTTTTTCTTTATATCTCTCCCATTCGTTGATAACTTTGTTAGCCTTTAGAGCCTTTTTTAAAGTTTTAAATTTTTTCTCGTTCTCTTCCTCTAATTTTAAAATCTCCTCCTCTTCCTTTTCTAAAGCCTCTATTTGGGAGAGAATATCTTTTATTTTTTGAGCTTCGTTTATCTCTTTTTGCAGATTCTCTATAGATTTTAAAAGATTTTCTTTTTTATCCTTTAGCTCTTTTATCTTGGATTTTAGCTCTTTTTTCTCTTCCTCTTTTAATACTTCTATATTTTCAATGCTATTTAAAAGAGAGCTAATTTTTACTTTTTCCTCTTTATGAAGCTCGTAAACTCTTTTTGAAATTAGAGAGTATATTTTAGAGGAGGTGATTTTTTCTAAAAGTTCGGCTTTTTCTTTTGAATTTGCTTTCAAAAAAGCATCAAAATTTCCTTGAGCCAAAACTATCGATTTTGTAAATCTGTCAAAATCAAGGCCGGTTATTTTCTCTATCGCTTTTGGCACCTTCTTTACCGACTCTTCTATGATATTTCCGCTCTCATCCGATAGAATCATTTTTGGATTTTGAAGTTTTCCGTCGCTCTTTGCGTTTGCTCTTCTTTGGGAAAATCTGCTTTTGTATCTTTTGCCCTCTATTTCAAATTCGCTCTCGCAATAAAAATCTCCCGTATGTTTGCTCATAAGCTCGGAGATATTTTTTAATCTCGGAGTTCTTGCATACATGGATGCGCAGATTGAATCTAAAATCGTGCTTTTCCCAGCTCCCGTAGCTCCGGTAATTGCAAATATTCCCTCATCAAAGCTTTCAAAATCTATACAAAATTCTCCTTTTAGGGAATTTACATTTTTGATGGAGAGTTTTAATATCTTCATATTTCATTTCCGATTTCTACTTGGTTTACCACTTTTTCATATAGATTTATCAAATCTTTTAATATCTTTTCATCTTTTATATCTTCTTCTTTTAGTCTTCTTTTAAAAATTTCAAGGGGAGTTAAGTTTGCTATATGCTCTTTGTAAAGAAAAGAGTTTTGATTTTCTTTCTCTTTTGTTTCATATTTTATGGCTAAAATTTTAAAATCTCTCTCTTTTGCTATTTTAAAAAGCTTTTCTATAAAACTTTTGCTTTTTATTTCATTTTGAAGAACTATTTTACACCAGCTCTTTTCTTCTATATTTTGAAGTTTCTCTTCTATCTCTTCCTCGTCTCCTTTTAGTTCGTATAATTTTCTAAAAGTTGGAATATTTAATCTTTTCTCTTTTAAATTTTCTGTATCCAAAATAAAAACACTCTTTTCATATTTGGCTTCATCAAAACCCAAAGGTATTGCTGAGCCGGAATAGATAACGCTTTTTCCTATTTTTTGAGGCCTGTGAAAGTGTCCAAGAAGTGTGTAATCAAACAGATTTTCAAAAAAAGAGCTCTCTATCGCGGCTAAATTTCCTATATAAAGCTCCCTTTCGCTTTCGCTTTTTTTAGCTCTTTTAATTGTGAGGTGCCCTGAAGAGATTATTTTTTTGTTTTTTTTTGAAATCTCTTTGTATAAATTTAGGTAGTGGCTTTTTATCGCTTCTATATACCTTTTTTCGCTCTCTTTATAATCTTGATTAGATATAAAAGATGTTATAACTTTTTCTCTAAGATATGGAACAGCCAGAAAAATAAAATCATCAAATTCGATTATCTCTCCTCTCTCTTCCACTACTTTTATAGAAAGAAGAGATAAAATCTCTTTAGATGATGCAAGAAGAGAGGCCGAATCGTGATTTCCGGCTAACACTACGCAATTTTTGCAATCTGTTTTGGATAGATTGTATAAAAAATTAAAGTAGAGTTTTTGAGCGTAGATGGGGGGAGTTACCGTATCGAATATATCTCCAGCTATTAGAAGCATATCTATTTTCTCTTTTTCTATCGTATCTATCAGCCAGTTTAAAAACTTGGTATGCTCCTCTTCTCTGCTTTGAGACATCAAAATCTCTCCAAGATGCCAATCTGAAGTGTGTAGAATTTTCATATTCTCTTAATCTTTTTTTGTTTTTTCGCAAATTATAACATACAAAAATATTTCATCTATATTTTCCGCAGGCTTATTTTTTAAAATAAATTATTTTAATAATAAAAATATATATTTGATTTTAATTATAAAATTAATATAAAGAGTTAAAAATTGTTCTAAAAATTCTATTGTTATGCTAAAATTATATTCAGAAAAGTATATAAATTTTACCGTTTTAAGGAAGGAGAATATCGTGAAGAGGCTTATATTAGCTTTTTTGGTATTATTTTGTATGGAGTTGGCGGCTGATTCAAATCAAACAAAAGAGAATTGGGATAAAATATCTCCTTTAATCTATGAAAGTCAAAATAGTTTAAGGGATATAAAGGTTATAAACAAAGATGATTTTTTGAAAATAAGAGTGGATGCTAATAAAACTCAAACTCATACCGGAATATATTTAGATATCGATAATGATGAAAATACAGGTTTCTATTCCGATTTATGGGATCATAGCGGAATGGACTATTTAATAGAGGATGGAAGAATTTATAAATCTTTAGGAAGAGAGTGGGCTTGGGAGTATATCGGGAAAGCTTGGTATTCAAAAAATGAGAATAGTTTTGAAGTAACAATAGATAAATCTATCTTAGATAATGTTTCTGATAAATTTAAGATAGGAGTTACTCATAGTAATAAAGATTGGAAAATTGTCTCAAAAATTCCATCTTCCAAAAGAGTTGCTAAATTTCCAAGAATTATAAAAAAAGGTGATGGTTTCGATAAGATAAGAGAATTGATATTGAAAGCTTCCAATTTCGAGTATGACGATGTGGTCTATATCTGTGTGGGAGACAGCACAAGAGCGGATGACTGGTATTACAATAACGGCCATGTATTTAAAATAGTAAAGAGCGCTCTTATACAATATAATGTTAAAGCCTATCTTGAAGCAACTCCCGGATATACCGCAAAAGAGTATGCGAGAGGATACTATTTTCCAAGCTGGAAGGATACGGTAAGTTTGATAAAAGGAGACGGCTCCCATGCGATTGTGGATATATCTTTGGGAATAAACGATGCAAGATATTACGGAGGAGAAGGGAAGGCTCCCTATATAAAAGCTTACTTAAAAGATGCTATTAATAAGATTTTGAAATATAAGCCAAAAACCAATTTTATGCTTACAATGCCAAATAGTATGATAGGATTTGATAATCTTGTAAAAGAGTATAAAAAAGCCTATTTGGAGCTTTCAAAAGAGATGAATATTCCTTTGGTTAATACAATAGATGAGATTTTTGCAAAAGATCCAAATGATTTTTCATTATTTAGAGATTTAGATGCTTATGATTACGGGGCTAACAAAAGAATACATCTCTCTATTTTGGGGCAAAGAAAAGTTGCAGACCTAATTTTATCTTACATTTTGCCTGATAACTAAAGACGGTTTATACCGTCTCGGTTATCTCCTCTATCGCTTTTAAGAAAAGTTCTTTATCCATACCCTCCTTTTCTAAAATATCGCAGGCTCTGTTTATACTATCTTCTTGCAAAGCGGCGTTTATTGAAAGAGCTGTTTTTATTGCTCTAAGAGAGAGGGATAGCTTTTTTATATTGGCTGGGGCTTTTTGATATTCATAGCTGTATCTTATAATCTCTACCATATTGGATTCAAAATTCCAGTGTTTAAAAATTTCCGCTGCAATTTCTGCGGAAGTAATTCCCACATAGTTTCTCTCTACCTCTTCTATAAAAATAGCATTTTTTATCTCTTCTTTGAAAGATGAAAGGCTCTCTGAGCTTATTATCTCGTTAGCTATCAAAATTTTTCCAATCTCTTGTAGAAGAGCTGTTAAAAATATTAAATCCACTTTCGATTTATCTAATTTTATATACCATTTTTTAGCAAGAGCTCCCTGCATAGCGGATATCTTGTTAAACTCCTCAGCATTTATATTATAAGGGCTCATATCGCTTGATAGGATATTTTTTATGAAGATATTAGCTATTAATGTTTTTGTCATATTTATTCCAAAAAGGGAGACAAGATGTTTTATATTTTTTATTTCTCTTTGAAATCCATATAGAGGAGAGTTTGCGATTTTCAAAAGATTTGCCGTAAGTGCAGGATCTTTTTCTATAATAGAGGCTATTTTATCAATGGATACATTGGGATCTTTAGATATTTCTTCGATATGTCTAAAGGAAGATGGCAAAGGAGGTAGGGCTTTTATCTTTTTTGCTATATTTTTTAACATATTCATTCCTTTCATATTCTCTTTTTTAACTCTTTTGCAAGAAACATTCCTGTATAGCTTCCCGACTTTTTATAGTTTTTTGCAAGCTCTTCGGGAGTTCCGCTATCTACTATTTTTCCTCCGCGGCTTCCGCCTTCAGGACCCATATCTATTATATAGTCGGCGTTTTTTATTACATCCATATTATGTTCTATAACTAATACGCTGTTTCCAAGATCGGTTAAATGGTGTAAAACTTTAATGAGTTTATCCACATCGGCAAAATGAAGCCCGGTTGTGGGTTCATCCAAAATATATAGGGTGTTTCCGGTATCTTTTTTGCTAAGCTCTTTTGCAAGTTTGATTCTTTGCGCCTCTCCTCCGCTTAGGGTTACCGCATTTTGTCCAAGAGTGATATATCCCAATCCCACATCTTGAAGAGTTTTTAGTTTTTGATATATTTTTGGAATATGAGCAAAAAATTCCAAAGCTTCATCCACGCTCATTTCCAAAACGTCGGCTATGTTTTTGCCTTTGTATTTAATCTCAAGCGTTTGGGCGTTGTATCTTTTTCCGTTGCACGCATCGCACTTTACCATAATATCGGGCAAAAAGTGCATCTCTATCTTTATCTCCCCCTCTCCTTGACACTTTTCGCATCTTCCTCCTTTTACGTTAAAGCTAAATCTTCCTACTTTATATCCTCTTATTTGAGCCTCTTTTGTTTTTGCAAACAAAACTCTTATCTCATCCATAACTCCCGTATAGGTAGCGGGATTGCTTCTTGGGGTTCTGCCTATTGGGCTTTGATCAAGATATATTACTTTATCTAATTTCTCAAGGCCTACACATTCTACTCCCGCAACTCTTTTTATCTTCTTTGCCCTGTTTAATATCTCCTTTGCAACAGGCAGGAGAGTTTGCAAAATAAGAGAGCTTTTTCCGCTCCCGCTAACTCCGGTTATGCAGACGAAATTTCTAAGAGGAATTTTTACGTTTAAATTTTTTATATTGTTTATGTTTACATTTTTTATCTCAATCCACTCGTTTTGTTTCCGTCTGTAGAAATACTCTATCTTTTTTCGCTCATACAGATAATCGGCTGTTAGGGTTTTTGCTTTTTTTAACTCTTCAAGTGTTCCGCTAAAGACTATCTCTCCCCCAAATTTCCCAGCTTTTGGCCCGATATCCACAATGAAATCGGCGGCATTTATCGTCTCTTTGTCATGCTCTACGACTATTACGCTGTTTCCTTTATCTTTTAGATTTTTCAAAGTTCTTATAAGCTTTTGGGTATCCCTTTCATGAAGCCCGATGCTTGGCTCATCTAAGACATACATAACTCCCGTAAGTCCGCTTCCTATCTGAGAGGCTATTCTAATTCTTTGCGCCTCCCCTCCGCTTATTGTTCTTGCATCTCTTCCAAGCGTCAAATATCCAAGCCCCACATCATACAAAAAATAGAGTCTCTCTCTAATCTCTTTTAAGATAGGCTCGGCTATCATCTTCTGCTGAGAAGAGAGATAGTCAAAATTTCTATCCTCTTTGAAAAATTCATAGCACTTCTCTATTGGCATATCCAAAATCTCAGCAATTGTTTTATCGGCTACTCTAACAGCCAAGCTTTCCGGTTTTAGCCTGTGGCCTTTGCACGCATCGCAAATCTTTTCGCTCATATAGTCTCCAAGAGCTTTTTCATCTTTTAGCATCTCATAAGCTATTTTTATCACACCGTCAAATTTTCTTGCTATTTTGTGCTTTTTCCAATAAAATTCGACTAAATTTGCGCTTCCGTGCAAAATAGCCTTCTTCTCATGCTCCTTTAACTTATAAAACGGAACCGATATATCTATCCCCTCCGCTTCGCAAAAAGCTTTTAGGAAGGTAAAATAGTATCCTCTGTTAAATCCGTAAAGAAGTCTTATTGCCCCTTCTTCAATGCTTCTCTCTTCATCTATGAGCTTTTTTAAATCAAGGGAGTATCTTATTCCAAGACCGTCGCAAACAGGGCATGCCCCTTTTGGAGAGTTAAAAGAGAATGAAAGAGGTTCTAAAGGTTCGAAACTAATTTTGCAATCAAAACAGGCAAGATGTTCGCTGTAATGAAGATGAGAGGTATAAAAGCCTATCTCTTCATAATTTAAGATATCTATCTCCACCTCCCCAAAGCTTTCATTTAAGGCTCTCTCTATATCCTGGGCTATTCTCTCTTTATTTTCCTCTTTGATTACGACTCTATCTATAACCGCTTTTATGGTGTGCTTTTTATTTTTTCCAAGCGATATCTCTTCATCAAGCCTTGCCATAACTCCGTCAATTATCGCTCTTACATATCCCTTTTGTCTTAGAGATTCTATTAAATCTGCAAAAGTTCCCTTCTTTTCTCTTATTAAGGGGGCTGTGATTACAACTTTGGCTTTGTTTGGGATTTTTAAAACTTCGTTTATTATGTCGCTTGCGCTCATTTGAGAGATGGGCTTTCCGCATTTATGGCAGTGCTGTTTTCCAACTCTTGCGTATAAAAGCCTTAGATAATCGTAAATTTCTGTAATTGTTCCAACAGTAGATCTTGGGTTTTTGCTTGTTGTTTTTTGATCTATCGCAATTGCGGGAGTTAGACCCTCTATTTTATCCACATCAGGTTTTCCGATTCTATCGAGAAACTGTCTTGCGTATGAGGAGAGGGATTCTATATATCTTCTTTGCCCTTCCGCATAAAGTGTATCAAAAGCTAATGTGCTTTTTCCGCTTCCGCTAAGACCGGTAAATACTACAAGAGAGTTTTTTGGAATTTCCAGATTTATCGATTTTAGATTATTTTCTCTCGCTCCGTAAATTTTTATCTTATCCAAATATATTTATCCTTTTTTTTATTGATTGAAAATTTTGTTTATAATGAGCGCTAAAATAACAAAATTTAACATTAAAATCAACTTTTTATGTCTCTTTGCGTGAGTTTTATGAGCTACGTGGATTCCAAAATAGACGCCTATTAGAGATGTAACACCTATAATAATTCCTTGAAGGTAGTCTATGTAGCCGTAAAAAGAGAGGCTTATAAAACCAGATAGTGATGAAAATACCACAAAAAAGAGAGCCATAGATATAGCTTTTTTTACATGATAGTGTAAGAATCCCACTAGAATCGGGGTTAAAAGGATTGATCCTCCAACTCCCACGCTTATTGCCAATAATCCTACTCCCATTCCTATCGCAAAAAGCAAAAATTTGTTGTTTATCTCTTTTTTGTTTGATTCTATGGGAGCTTTGAAAAATCTGTAAATAGCAAAAAGGATAATTGCTAAAAATATAAAACTTAAAGTTTTGGAATGGAAAAAATGAACCACAGCTCCGCTTCCAAGAGCTCCTATAAAACCTCCAATTCCCAAAATATAGCCCTCATTTAAGGTAAGAGAGCCTTTTTTGTAATTTAGATAACTGCCATAAAGCGAGCTAAAGAGCATCTGCATAACCGATATTCCTATCGCATGCTTTATATCAAATCCAAGATACATTAAAGTTGGAACAAGAATTGTTCCTCCCCCAACTCCAAAAAAACCGGATATAAATCCAACCGAGAGTCCTGCCAAAATTAGAGCTATTTCCATTCTAAACCTTCAATTTTTAGGGGATTTTACACCATCCACTCTTAATAAACAATTTAAAAAAAATAAACTATAATAAGTAAAATAGAGTTTATGGAGAGTTTGTGGAAAAAGAGGAGAGCAGAGAGGGAAGGCTTGGATATGAGAAGCTTGCTGATATTAAAGTCGAGTTTATAGCCGAGCTTGGAAGCACTGAGATAACTTTAAGAGAGCTTTTATCTTTTACTAACGGTTCTGTGATAGATTTGAAAAAACCGGCAGGCGAGAGCGTAGAGCTTTTTATAAATAATAAGATTTTCGGCAAAGGGGAAGTTATGGTTTATGAGAAAAATTTGGCTATCAGAATAAATGAGATATTAAATTCCAAAGATATTATTCAATTCTTTTTAAAAGAGCCGTTATGAGATATGTTTTTTTTATGCTTTTTTTTACAAAACTCCTCTTTGGCGTAAATCTTCTGACATATAAAATATATGATAGAGAAAATAGAATAGATTTGATGCTAACTTTTGACGAGCCCTATAATGGAAAGATAAAAAAAAGAAAAATAGAGGGCTATACGATAATTAAGCTCTATAATCTAAAATATAATGACGAGATAAAAGAGAGCGTCGATTCAAAAGTGGCAAAAGAGATAGATATTATTCCAAGAAAAAACTCTCTTTATGTGCTTTTTAAAAGTCAGAAAGATATTGATCTTCAAGTAGATAAAACGATAGATAATTTTGGTCTTAGAATAAGAGCTTTGCTAAAAACTCCCCAAAAAGAGTTAGAGCCTATGCCGGTAGTCTCTCCTATAAAGAAAGAGGATAAAGAGAGCGATGATCTTAAAATCGGTCAAAACAGTTCTATATCTATTGGATACGGATATTATATAGCTCTTTTTAGCTTGATTGTTATAGCCGTTATTTTATATTTTTTAAGAAACGCTTTAAAAGATAAAAAAAGTGTAGGGGGATGGCTTTTTAAAAAGGTAAAAAATAATGAGATAGAGATAAAATTTCAGCGCTCTTTAGATGCGAGAAATAGAGTTGTCTTGATAGAGTATAAAAACTCCTCATATCTTCTTTTGATAGGAAACAGCAATATTTTGCTTGATAAATTTCCTTTAAAAAGTATAAAAAAAGAGGATGAGTTTGAAGATATTTTTGAAAAAAATAGGCAAAGACTTGACGAATATCTTAAATTAAATGACGAAAAATTTCAAAACTATAAGGAAAAGGTAAGCAAAGATATAGAAAAGCTTCTAAAATGACTCTCTTTCTACAAGCACCTTGTCTGCTTCCTCTTTTCTAAGAGCCACGCAGGTATTGCTATCTGTTTCAACTTTTACTACCTTTTTTAAAAATCCATACCCTTTTAGTGTTATTTGTGAATTTTTTTTAATACCAAAGTCTCTTAGTCTGTTTTTAAACTCCTCATTTGCCACAATATCTTTGATAACCGCCCTTGCTCCTATATCCAAATCTGTTAGTCTTGACATTTTTCCGTCCTTTTTAAATATCTTAAAACAATTGTAATAATCATTATCAACTTGTTTCAATTATATAACTTTTTACATTAATATAATCTTAAAATTTTGTTATATCTTTTATAAGATTTTCTCTTCTTTTTTATTTAATTCTCTTTGATAATGCGAGAAAATAGTTTCTAAAATCTCAAAATTTTTATTTAGTATCTCTATATTCATATTTAAATCTGAGATTTTTTCAAAACTTTTGTTTTTGATATTTTGAATTTCTTTTTGAATATTTTCAAAAGTATGGAGGGAGATTGCATTTAAAACTTTTAGCTCTTTTGATAGATGCTCTATGATATTTTTGAAAGAGCTGTTTATATTTTCCATATCCTCAAAAAAGCCGCTTTCTAAATTTTTAAATTCTTTAAGCTCTTTTATAAAAACTTTCTGCTCTTTTAAGATTTTTCCATATTCTAAAAGAAGTTTTTTTTGAGCCTCTCGCTCTTTTTTAGTTAAATTAAAAAAAATGGTTATCTCTTTTTTTAATGTATATTCAAAATTTTTTATAAATTCTGGAGTAAAAGCCTTTTCAAAACTTCTCTTTATCTCAAAATTTATCTGTTCATTTTGAAGAATTTTGTATCTCTCAAGTTCTTCTGCACTCCAAAAGAGCTCTTTTGCTTTTTCCTTTACTTTTAAAACTTCACTTTTTAATTTTTCAAAAGCTCTTTTTTCTAAAAAATATTGCCAATTTATTATTGTCAATGAGAAAAAAAGAGAAAAAAAGAAGCTCTTTTCATTTAAAAATATTAAACCTAAAAGCGATATGGAAAAGTAAACCAAAAAAGAAAATATTTTATCGATTAAATCTATTTTGTAGTTTTCTAAAAAATTTGAAATAAACAGAGATAAGTCATTAGCCGATTTGCTTTCTCTATATACAGTAAGAGATAATTCTTTTGAAAGCTCTTCTATATCCTCTGATAATTTGGACGCCAAAAATTTTGGTTCGCAAATTTTAATGAAGGAAGAGTTTTTTAAAAAGAGGATAGAGAGTAAAAATATTATAAAAAGAAGTAGGAAAAGCTCTTTTTTAAATAGGGAAAATTGAAAAATCAAAATAGCTTCTAAAACTAAAATTATAAATGGCAAAGATAATAAAACTAATAGGTTTGAAAAGCATTCATTATTTCTCTTTTCTGATGGTAGTATAATATTTTCAATACTCTCTTCCATTTTTTAAAATTCCTTTGCAAAACTTCAAAGGAATTATACAAAATTTACATTCGTTTTTTATAAATTCAAATTAAAATACCCAAGAATTTGATAAGTTCCGGCACTGCATATTCCGGCAAATATTCCAGCAAGCAAATCATCTCCCATAACTCCGATTCCCCCCTTAACTTCTCTATCGACTCTTCCTATGATAGAAGGTTTCCAGATATCAAAAATTCTAAAATATATTATAGATAAAACCATTTGCGTTATGGTGGCGGAACTTAGAGAAAAAGCAAGCCATATTCCTGCTACTTCATCTATAACAATGAAGCTCTCATCATGAGTATTATTCTCTTTTTCATATTTATCTATCTCTTTTATGGCAATTATAGAGATTAATATGGTAAGCAAAAATAGAGTTGAAACTGGAAGAAATTTTAGAATTAAAAAAGCCGCTAAAGCCCCCGCTATTGTGCCGACGGTTCCCGGAGCTTTTGGAGAGAGGCCTGTGTAAAAGAAGGTTAAGAAGAGTTTTCTCATAAAAATCCTTATGTTAAAGAAGATGTCTGATGAAGCTTCATAAGCTGAATATAGAAATCTCTTTCGCTTTGAGGCTCTAAAATTGCCGAAACTGGAAAAATATTTGCAAATTTATCCATAACTTTATGAAATCTGTTTGGAAAGAGTTTGCTTAAAATAATGGCTGAAATCTCTTTTCTAACCAACACTGCAGGTGGCAAGACTCCAGCTTTTAAAAGCTCTAAAATCGGTTCAGAGTGATATGAGATATGGTGATGTTGTCCATGGGGGCATGTATCTGTACTTACTAAGGTCTTACAGATATCGCAATATACAAATTCGTTTACTACTTCTATTTCTATATTAATGCCTTTGAATGTATCTATTATTGATTTTGTCTCTTTTTTATCATAAAACATTCCTATTCCGGCATGATTTTTGCCTATTACGATTTTATCGCATCCTAAATTCTCAGCTGCAATACTGTCTAAAATAACATTATTGTATCCCGCAAATATATAGGTATTTTCAAAAGGCACTATTAAAACTCTATTTTTTGGGAAAAAATTGTCTGTAAAATATTTTAATGTTTCATATCTTAATTCATAAGAGATAATGTCTTTTTTATAAGGTTTTAGAAGAAAGATGATTAAAAGATCGGTTTTTTCCAAAGCAAGACGCATAACTCTTTCATGGCCTCTGTGAAGGGGCTTTGCCGCCATCATTATGGCAGTGGTATGTTTTATGTCTCTTTCCTCTTTGATTTTTTTTATTTGCTCTTTTACTTTTTTAATATCTTCAAATTCAACTCTATACTCTCCGCATACTGCATAATCCCCAAGTCTTGATAAAGTATCCTTAACTCCTGGATGTTCGGGATCTGAAGTTGAAAATATTTTTCTAACTCTCTCTAACCTGTCTATTGGAAAAATCTCTTCAACTCTTATCCATCCTTTCTTTCTCTTATTTACATAAATATCTAATATCTCTCCCTTTTTAGCGTTTTGCAAAACCTCTTTGTTTCTTTTGCCGCTTGGAGCGAAAATAAATGAGAAAGGGAAGGTCTTATTTTTATAGATTCCCTTTTCATCTACTTCTTTTGCCTCTTTTTGGCACATAAGTTTGGTTACGGGATATAAAATACCTTCTTGAACCAAAGAAAGAGTGGCAAGAGCCTCTATATCTATATGAAGCTCTCTATTTTTTCTTCGTGATGCCATACTTTTTTCTTTTTTCCCAAAGGCTCTTTCTTGAGATTCCAAGTTTTTTGGAAAGTTCGGTATCGGGGAATTTGTTTTGAAAATTTATAATTACATATTTTACGTAGTTATCAATTGAGAGGATATCGTTTCTATCAAATACTTTATCGTCTTCTTCGATTGTTATAGTATTTATATCAAGCTCTTCATGCATATCGGTTGTGGATATGATTACTCTTTTATTTTTTATCATAGATAAGACTTTCTGTTTTTCGCTCTTTTTTAGATTTTGTAAATTTATCATATAGACAAGCTCTTCATCTTTTATCTTTGAAAGCCTCTCTAAGGCATCCGAATCGTTTAATGAAATGAAAGAGAAAGATTCGTTATACTCTTTTGCATAGTTAAAAACCAAAGCGTCCGCATTTCTTTGAAAGGCGGTTTTTACCAAAAGAGGAAGTTTGGTTTTATCGTCTATTCTATGAATTTTAGTATTTTTGAAAAGATTTTCAAGATACTGTTTATATGTCATATTCTCTTTTTTGGACTGATTATAATCTAAGAGATGATTTAATTTTCTAATCAGCTCCTCCATCATAAAGGGTTTTAAAATATAGTCGTTTGCTCCCGATTTCAAAGGGTTTGATACTGTATCGTTGCTGATGTAGGAGACCATTAGAATGATGATTGAGTGTTTGTATTTGTCTATAACGGGATAGAAGTTTTGTCCCGATATATTTGTTGATAACAATACCGCATCATAATTTTCACTTTTATTCAAAGCCTCTTTAACCGTCATTGCCATATCGCATGTATGTCCGATTTCCGCCAATTTAGAAGCTATGCTTTGGGCTAAATATATTTCGTTTTCTACAATTAATATCTTCATTTCTCCGTTTCCATCCATTGATAAAATTTTAATGTCGATACGGCGCTAACCGCAACTCCCTCTTCTCTTCCGATAAAGCCGAGTTTCTCAGTTGTGGTAGCTTTTATATTGACTCTGCTTTTATCTATCTCTAAAAGAGAAGAGATCTTTTCTCTCATCATATCTTTATATTTTAAGAGTTTTGGCTTTTGGGCTATTATGGTAATATCCGTGTTTATTATCTCAAAGCCTACGCTTTTTATGAAATTTACGCAATTTTTAAGAAGGATTTTTGAATCTATATCTTTATATCTATCATCGTTATCTGGAAAAAGCTCTCCTATATCTCCCGCTGCCGCGGCTGCTAAAAGAGAATCTATCAAAGCGTGAATAGCCACGTCTCCGTCTGAGTGGGCTTTAAATCCAAATTCGCTCTCTATCTTTACTCCGCAAAGATACATATCTTTATCTTTGCAAAAAGGATGCACGTCAAATCCATATCCTGTGAAGCTATCTTTTAAAGGAGGTTTTAGACACTCAAGCTTTTTTATATCCTCTTTATAGGTAAGCTTATGCGCTTTAGGGGAACCTTCTACATAGAAAACGCTTCCTCCAATAGCCTTTATTGCGGAGCTTTCGTCAGTGTAGAGAGTTTTGCTTTTTAAAGCCTCTTTTAAAATATCAGTTTTTGATAGCTGAGGAGTTTGTAAAAGCTTAACCTCGTCTCTATCTATCGTCTCGTTTTTATATACTACCGTATCGCTTACTTTAAGATACGGAACGATACAGTCGGCTCTGTTTTTGTGTTTAATTATTCTCTCTACCATCTCTTTTGGCACGCATCCCCTTGCATGATCAGATACTAAAACATAAGGAGTTTTGACAAATTCCAAAGCGTTTAACAAAGACTCCTGTCTGCTCTCTCCCCCTTTTACGAAAGTAAAATCGGCAAAGTTTTTCATATATTTAATTTCTTCCTCGCTGCCGGTTATAATCGTATCAGCAAAATATGTGTAATTTTGAAACTTTTTTGCCACAAACAGCCATAAGGGGGTATCCTCAATCCTTAACCATTGCTTTTTCGTAACAGTGCCAAAACGCCTGGAATGCCCAGCACTTAGGATAATTAGAGTTAAATCGGGCAAAAATTGTCCTTTTTTTACGAAATGTTACGATATTATACACAATAAAAGCTTTTTTTTATCTTTTTTTTGTTAAATTTTAACCCACCACGAAACTAAAAGGACTTTTTATGAGAAGCAAATGGGTTGAAGAGAGGAAAAACGATAAAGTAAGAACTCAGATGTATTACGCTAAAAAAGGGATAATAACCAAAGAGATGGAGTATGTGGCAAAAAGGGAGAATCTCCCTGCCGAGCTTATAAGAAGCGAAGTGGCAAGAGGGAGAATGATTATTCCCGCAAATATAAACCATACCCATTTAGAACCTATGGCGATAGGTTTGGCCGCTACTTGTAAAATAAATGCAAACATCGGCTCTTCGGCTTTGGCTTCAAACCCAGAAGAGGAGGTGGAGAAGCTGAAAATTGCCCAAAAGTATGGAGCCGATACGGTTATGGATCTCTCTACCGGAGGCGATTTGGACGAGATTAGAAAAGAGGTTATAAAAAACGCCTCCGTTCCTATTGGAACTGTTCCTATGTATCAGATTCTTCACGATATAAATAATAAAATAGAAGATCTTACAATTGATAAGATGCTTGAAGTCATAGAGAGACAGGCTAAACAGGGAGTTAGTTATTTTACAATTCATGCCGGATTTTTATTAAAGTTTAT
>Ga0256832_1001162_pt1 | contig 17766 bp, 18 predicted proteins | sample 134614metaG_FD_190534 | JGI IMG/M metagenome (GOLD analysis project Ga0256832, IMG submission 190534) | Hydrothermal vent microbial communities from Lau Basin, Pacific Ocean - 134-614 | ecosystem: Environmental > Aquatic > Marine > Hydrothermal vents | place: Pacific Ocean: Lau Basin | collected...
GCTCCTGGGAAAAATAGTAGGCGACGAGGGCGCCCACCCAGGCGCCGATCAGGGGTAGCAGACCCGCCATGTAGTCGCCCAGTCCCTTGGCCGTTTCCGGATCCTTGGCCCAGAACAGCAGACCGAGAAGGATGCCGAAGAGGAGGACGCCGGCCAGAACGAGAATCAGGCGCGCAAGGCGATACCGGGTCGTCTGGTCCAGCCCCGCACCCCCTGGACTGCCGCACGCCATGACCTGGTTCCTGACGTTACCGGTAGATCACCGGCACCAGCAGGGTCGACTGCTGCCAGTACTGGCAATCCTGGGTGGGGGTGACATCGACCACGATGGGCTCCTGGATTGTGCTGAAGTGGCGCGCCAGGAGCCACTGGTCTCTGAGGGGGGCGGGTGCGGCCTGATGCGCATAGTAAGTAAAGATCCCGCCGGGGCGCAGGAGGCGCCCTGCATGGGGGATGAAGGCCCGATACCAGATGTCGCGTTCGGATTCGTCGATGGGACAGGTGTCGAAGAGGATCCCGTCGAAACTGCCCGCAGGGAGGTCGTTCACCAAATTTTGCCAGAACCCCTCCATGACGGTCGCTGGAACCGGAAGCCCCTTGGCCCAGGCTTGCGCGCGCCGGGCTATCTCAGGGTGGGCCTCGATGACGGTGTAGCGCTCGATCCGGCCCTGACCGATGGCCCGCGCCGACATTCCGAGGCCGAAGCCGATCTCCAGTACGTGGCCACCATTGCGGGCCACCACCTGGCCCATGGTCTCCATTACGGGGCGCTCCCAGTATTGGATCACCTGTTGATCGCCGATGGCGAGCCCATCGTCATCCCATCGGCCGGGCGCCGAACACCACCACGCCTGGGCTGGCGGCATCAGGGCCTCTGCGTAAGTTGTATCCTTGGCAACCAAAGTAGATCTCCCATGTTATCGAGTATTATAGCGTTTCCGGTACCTGCTCCGCCAGATGCAGGGCCCGCTCCAGGTCGAACAGGGCTGGATCGCCAAAGCGCCGGGGCAAGGCATAGAGCCTGCCCTGGCGGCGCAGGGGCGCGAAGGCCTCGCAGTAGTTGTCCCAGGTTTTGGTTCCAGGTTTCATGGCCGGGTTCCATACGGTCACCTGGGGGACATAGTCGGCCTCCGCCAGCGCCAGGGCCAGAAAGTGACGCATGTAGAGGTCGGAGCGCGGCAGGGAGTAGCCAATGAAGACGATACGCCGCACTGACTTCAGATATCTGCGCATGAGCTGCCACTCGCGCAGGAAGTGGGTGACGTCCTTCTTCCAGGTGGGCGGTTCGATGGCCATGGCGTCGCCGGAACGCAGCTTGGCATCCGCTTGGCGTGCCGCATTAGATTTAGATTTGCTCGAAGTATCTTGTAGGTCGTTTTTCTCTATGGGTAACGTAAGCCATTTAGTGATCGCCTGCTCATAAAGATAGAGCTTCGGTTCTGCAACAAGTTGTCGTTGCGCCCACCCACTCTCATCATTCACGTCCGTCTGGAAATGCAGCCCGCCATGTGGACGCAGAACCAACGGATGTTTCGTAAAGTCATGATCTGACTGATCCTCATATTGCGCCCAATCCACTCTATGTGAATCCGAAAATGTCCGCTCGTACTCCTTAGGATCAAGCTCTCCCTGCTTATTCCTCTGCTGGGCGCGGAAATAGGCATATAACGCACGATCGAACGCCAAGTCCCAGTTGAATGGAATGACCAAGGGATAGAGCCCACCTTCCACGTCCTTGAATGAGGCCAGGCCAAGATAGGCCAGCAGGTTGGCGTGGCGTGAGCCCCGGTCGGTGAAGAGGTCCGGATCCTCACTCTGGCTCTCCCGCTTGACTTCCTCAATGCGCCCGGCAATACGGCGGTATTCGTCGTTCTCGATCAACTCCCGCCCTGCCTCAACGCACATATACATCAGGGTGCGGCGGAAGTGCTGTAGCAGTTTCTCCCCCTCTATTTCTTCCTCTAACGCCTTCAGATCATTGGCCATCTCCGCCAGGCCGTATAGTTCCTCAACATCCAGGAAGCGGGTATTGACGGCGGCCGCCGAGCCCTTGATCTGTCGGGTGAAGGAGAGCAGGGTTTCCAAGGTTTTCTTCAAGGGTGGATTCTGAACCGCGCCCCTGGAGAGCCTGTCGAAGGCCTCGTCCATGAAGGTGGGCATGGTGGGAATACCCAGATCACGGGAGCAGCCGGCGCCGATCACGATAGCGGTGCGGGGCAGTGCCTTGCTCATGACTCCCCCCGGTCGGCGATCAGGGGCTCCAGCCAGGCCAGGCCGCCCTCGTCTAGGTCATAGGCATAAGGCCGCATGTCGTGCCGGATACCGCGCATCTTGAGAATCTGCAAGGTACGAATCACGTCCCCCGAAGGGTACTGGTGGTAGTCGAGCTGGATCACTCCGGAGGCCAGGTAGCGCTCCAGACCGCCCATGTAAAGGGGGTGGGTGCGCAAGGTCGCTCCCTCCTCGCGGTGCGCTTCCACGGCCAGCAGCGAGGTCACTTGCAGCTCCTCCAGCCACCGCACTAGGTTGAGGATCTGACGGCGATCACGTCCGTGGGGTGCTGGCTCCACGGCCCCTTGGGGCGCTGGCTGCAGCAGACTCGAAAGGGAATCCACCGTTAGCAGCAGGAAGGGCTTTTCGCTGATAAACTGGGCAAACAGTGCCGCCAGCAGGTCCTTGATCAGGGCCACCCGGCGCAGGGGATCGCCTAGATAGGGAGTCATCAGACGTAAGACGCGCCGCTGCGGATTCATGGTCTTCTCTTGATTATCTTTGTCCTTGTACTTGCTCTCACCAACAAATGGGTTCCTGTCAGAATCACATTCAGCCAGTGGCTTGGGGCGCTTTCTGTCCCGCACCCAGTACCAGGACGGCCCCTCCTCGGAAACGTTGGGGTTCCAGCCGCCCAGGTTCAGCTCCTCCACATGCCAACCTTTGGGTGACTCCGGCTGGAGGGCGGCCAGCCGTGGGTAGCGCAGGCCATCCTGCAACCGCCCGGTGAGCATGGAGGTGGCATCGATGAAAAACCAGTGTTCTTCCTCCGCATCTTCGATATCGGGTAGAAGATTGCCGTGAGTGCGGGATACGCTCTCGAAGGTGTTGTCCAAGGAAATGAAAACGCGGACCACCGTCTGGACGCCGTCCGAACCTGACTTCCCGTTGGTCTCGGACACCGGCATCAAACGGTTGAAAGCAGCCAGGGTGGCCTCCCGCCAGTGGTCCTGGTCTCCATCGCGACAACCCAGCTCTACCCATCCACCCTCCTCGCTCCCACCGCTCAGGCGGCCCTGCTGGAAGAACAGCAGCAGAAAGGTGGTCTTGCCGGTTCCAGGGTCGCCCACCAAGGCGACGGTGTTGCCGCGCGGGATGCCCATTGCCGTCAGCCCTCTTTCGGCGCAGCGCTCCGCACCGGCTCGTCTTGCTGCGGGAAGATGTATTCCCGGAGAATTTTTTTGTCCAGAGCACCGTCACCGAGGAGCCTGCGCCCACCCCTAGGCAGGTAGCTACGGGCACGCTCATAATCCGGCTGCAGCCTGACAGAATGGGCACCATCACGAAGGAGGGGGAACTGTTCGAAGGCGTAGGCTATCCACCGCTCTCCAGGATTGCCGGGGGGGTGATATGCGTCGAAGCGAATGACCCCATCGAAAAAGGTCTCCGCATAGCGAATCTGGTCATTGGAATGCACGCCCTCATGGAGGACCGCGAAGAACAGCCCATCCTTGTCGCGCAGTCGTTCCGGGTCGCTCTCCTTCCGCTCGGGGGGATTGGGCTTCCAGACGCCACGCTCCAGGATAGCGCGGATGAGCTGCATGGCCTCGCGGAAGCCGATGGTACGGGTGAGGTAGGTGATGGAGTTAAAGACAAAGACGTTCAGCTTGCCGAGACTCAGGGATTCTCCGTTGTTACCTCGAGGTGCAGAAAGCTTTTGTAAACGGCCTATGGCGGAGAACTTCTGCAGCATGCGCGCAGGGTTGCCGGCCCCGGCCAACGCGGAGCGAACATAGAGCGGGTACTCTCCGCTTGAGTTGTCGGATCCACTCGACTTCAGTGCGTCGTTCAGGCCGATCCCGTGCTCCAGGCGGTCGTTCAGTTCCTCGGGCCGGTGGAACTCGCCATAGGTGTCCACCACAAAGATCCGCGGCTGTTGCTTCTCCCGAAGCTCCGTTTCCTCGGGCCAAATCGCGTGACAGTAGCGTGCAAAGTAATCAGTCCACTTATCCCTGCCATTCCTGTCCGGCGCCATGGCGCTGGCGATGTTGTCCTTGTGATCGTCGATGAAGAAGGTAATGACATTCGGCGGATAGCTTGACTCACCGTTCCGGCCGTTTTTCTCCTGGATGTCTTCCTGGGAAATCACGTCGGAGTAAAAGATCACCTCGGCCAGCCAGGGATAGATGTCCACCAACCCGACACGGGGAGAGAGCTTGAGCAGATAGGCATAGAAGGGTGGCAGCAGCGGTACACCGCTCTCTTCGGGTTCCACGCCCCCGAATCGCAAATAAAAATCCTCGTTGTTGTCGGCATCATTGGACATGATATCGCTTCCTGGTCAGCCGCCCGTCACCGCGGTGCCCGCCACATCCAGCTGGAGTTCCCCCTCGTGCACCAGCTCGGCCAGCTCGGGAATGGCCTCCAACAACCTGCGGCGGGCCGTGGGTGGTGGCACGGGTCCATGATAAACCACTTCCAGGGTGGGAGAACAGTTCTGTTCCAGAAAGGCAGCCGCCGGGCTCTCAGCCCCCTTTTTGTAGCGCAACCGGACCCCTCCCTCTACATCCAGAGCCTCGGCGAGGATTTCCGGCTCCAGGAGCACCCCACGGGGCAGGTCGAAGGCCGGGCGCAAACGCCCGAAGATCTGCACGCGGGGTGTGGGGTGGCCGCAGGCACAAGATTGGGGGATCAGCCGTCCGCGGTCTCCACTGCGGTATCGCAGGATGGGCAGGCGGGCATTCTGGAAACTGGTGAGAACGATCTCGCCCTCGTCTCCCGGTGGTACGGGGCTATCGCTGTCGGGTGCCAGAATCTCAACGTGGGTGGCGTCGGGCCAGTAGTGAAATCCATCACGTACGGCGCACTCGACGCCCACCGCGCACTCGGTGAGGCCGTAGGCGTCATGCACCCGGCCGCCGAATCGCCCCTCGATGAGGTGACGTTCCCGGGTCAGCAGGGGTTCGCCGGTGGTTTCCACCAGCTCCAGGGGAGGGCCGTCGTAGTACGGGGCCCAGGCCGCAAGCACGCTGGGGGTGCTGGAGATCACCGTGGGCCGCAGTTCCCGGGCCAGACGCTGCCAGGCATCGATGCCACCATGCAGATCGACAGGATAGACGGTGGCGCCGAGGCGGCGGTGCCCCTCCATTGTGATCCGCCCCACGGGCCACAGGGCCATGGGCAGCAGAACCATCACACGCGAACGGGGCCCGATTCCCTCCAGGGCGCCAAAATGCGCGCACAGAGTCCCCACGCGATCCAGGTCGGCACGTCCCAAGGAAACCAGTTTTGGGTGCCCTACCGTGCCGGTGGAAAGATAAACCAGCTCGCCCGCATCGGCCCGGGGCAAAGGACGATCACGCAACGCCTCACGTCCCAGGGTGGGCAGGTGCCGCCAGGCCGGATCCCCCATGCACCGCACAGCTTCCAGCGGCCAGTCCCGGTAGAGGGGATGGGCACGGGCCGCTTGCAACAACTCTTGTAGACTGAGCATCGCTACAGGGACCAGGGATGTTCCTCCACCAGGAGACGACGCTTGGCACCTGCCGGGCCACGATCGCACCACACCTGGAGGTGGACATGGCCGCTTGCCACCGCATCGGCAAGATCCAGATTGCCGCTGAGCAATGCGGTCTCGATCGTCTCGGGCCGAAGCCCATGAACAGGGGACCGCAGATGGACCTGAAGCAGATCACCCGCCAGCCGGTGCTCGACGCGGAACCGTGCTTCGCTGACGGGGTGGTCCAGTCCGTCGAGGATTTCTTCGAGGTGGCGGCGGCCGACCTTGACCCCGCTCGCCAGGGTGAAGGCGTGCCCGATCCGGCCCAGAAATCGCACGCTGCCGGGACTCAGGTCCACCCGGTCCCCCAGTCGATAGCGAACCAGGGGAGTGGCCTCACCGTGTCGCCGTGTCACCAACAACTCCCCTTCCCCTCGATCATTCACGCGGCCAGTGGCGTCCAGCACCTCCAGGTGGAGGCGATCTTGATCCCAGCTGTAGACATCATGATCTTCTGCGAAGTCGGGGCCGATGATGGCCTCGCTGGCTGCATAGATGGAGCGAATCCGGGCCCCGCCGAAGCGGGTTTGCAGCGAGCGGCGAAGGGGGGGTGGACAGCGCTCTCCAAGCAGGATCACCAGCCGCATGCGCGGCCCCTCCCGGGAAATGAGGTGGGCGAGGCTCGGCGTCGTTACCAGAACGCTTGTGTCCAGCGCAGCCATGAGGCGTGCCGCGGCCGGCAGGTGGGGCCCATAGTGACCCACGGGCAATACCCGCGCTCCCAGGAAGACCAGGGCATCACAGATTTGATCACCGGAAAACCAGGGACCGAAGGGCAGAACGACGGCCGCCGTGTCACCTGCGCCCACACCCACAGCCGCCAGGCATTCCGCCCGATGGGTAACCCCGGCGCGCCAGTCGGACTCCGTATAGGCCATGGCCTTTGGCTGTCCGGTACTCCCGGATGACAGGTAGACCAAAGTGGCTCCTGAGGAGGGGCGCCGGTGATGGAGTGACTCCGGGCCGGCGAGCGAAAGCTGATCCCATCGGTTGAGACCTCGTGGTGCCAGGATTTCGTCGCGCCACTCGGGGCCTGTCGATACCGCCGATATCTCACTCCGCATGAAGAATCCTCAGTGTTGACCCCTCGGTATCCGTGGCGGTCAACTTGGCCAGGATCTCGGAAAGCCGGGATTCCCAGGATCGCGCATCCCTTCGTTGTATGGCCTGTCGCCAACCCGCAGCCTCAGGATGCCCGCGCAAGCGCGCCGCTCGCGCCCGGTAAGTAGCGATATCGAGAGTGGTCACCAGATCCAGCACCACACCGTGAATCTCTCGCGTCAGGGCATCGCTGGTGGCGCGTCGCGGCTGATTCAAAATAGTGTATCGGGGTGGTGGGTCACTTTCAAGACCGCCGATGAACCAGTCGAAGGGTGTTACCAGGTTCGGCCTGCAGGGGCGGTACTCAATGGCCAGATCCGCCAAATCCAACAGGAAAAACGGCTCTGGGAGCTCATAGAGCCCCATCTCCCAGAGCAGATTGGGCAGCGTGCCGGCCTGGAGATTCGGCACCATCAGGTTGACGAAAACCCGCTGCCGCTCCAGGTATCTCAACGTGTGGCGCGTCTCGCGCAGGATCTCTGCCGCCGTGAGCACGGGAGCACCGGCGAAGACGAAGACTCCTGGGTCCAGTCGGTGGATGTGCGCAACTGCTATCGCCCGCTCGAAGATATCGAGATCCAGGCCTTTGGCGAACAGCCGGTTGCGCAGCCAGTCGTTTCGATATTCCAGGCCCATATTGACGACCACGTCCAAGAGCCGGAACAGGGGGTTCAGCCTGTCGAGCTCACCGCTCTCATGGGCGGCCAGGAGATCTTCCGGCCGGCATTCCAGCATCAGGTGCAAATTGATCTGGCGTTGCTCCTGAAACTCGACCAGCCGCTCCAGGATCCGGCGTCTCCAAGCCGGGGGTATCTCTGCATCGCGGAAAAAGCTGCTCTCACCGGCGAGTTGCAGGGTGTACCAGGGCCGGTCCGGCATCCCCTGTCGGAGCTGGTAACCTTCGAGCTTTCCGTTGGCATACCTGGCTACAACCTCGTCGAAATGATCAAGCACCCACTCCAGCTGATGCTCGAGGCTGGCGTACAGCGTCTCGCGCCCGATGCCGCTGACATAGGTGCGCGCGGAGTAGGCGCACGGCAAACACATGCCTTTTATGTATCGGTCACAGGGGACCGTACGCAATGCAATAATGGGGTAACGCCCGCATGGCGCGTAGTCATAGTACAGATCCGGTCGTAGTACAGGCCCGGTGTGCGGCTCCCCCCCACGCTCTGCCGCCAGGCGCTCTTTGCGCAAGGCGCGGGACAACGCCAGCATGCGGCTGCACCCATCGCTCATATGACCACTCCCCCAAGATCCAATGCCCTTTGATCGGGCAACAGCGTGGGATCCAGATCCAGCTCCTCCGCCAACCTCCGATACTCTTGCAGCACCCGCTCGGCCAAGGTCTGGGTCGGCCGTTCCGACCATTCTCCCTCTGCAAACTGCTGCCGACAAGCGCAGCGATGGATGGCCATAACATGTTCGATCTCGCCGGTTTGGTTCCAGAAATTAATGGCCCCCTTCACATGCTCCGTACAAAGTTCGCAAGTGCGGGCGTAATAGCGAGGTGGCACAGGCGCGTGGCTGATACCTTTGACCTGCACGTGATGGCGATAGCGGTCAGGAAGGCGCTCCAAAAGCTCGATGGCCCGCCACAAGCTCGGCAACCGGTACCGGCCCCGCTCATGCAGATAACTGGTCAGGCCATAATCGACCATATTGGTGACCATAACGAAGACGTAATCTGCTCCGTGGTCGACAGCGAAGCGGATGGTGTTGATGGCATCCGCCACATCCTCCCGGGCGGTCATAAAGGGCTTGCCGAGCAGGACGTAGCAGTCGTAGGCATAACCCTCTCGCTCCAGCAGGTTGAACGCCGCCAAATAATCGGCACGACATCTCCCCTTGTTGATACAGTAGCGTTGAACGAAGTCGCTGGCGCTCTCCAGGCCGAAGGACACCGCCAGAGGATAACGGCCGGTGGGCGCCGGCCCGCCCGGGGCAAACGCCTTGGCGAGCGCACGCAGACGCCCGGGGGTGAGATATTCCGGTCGGCTCTCGACGATCAGGTATTGAAAGCCCGCTTCATGCAGTTTGCGGGCAAGCACTGGTCGTACTTCATCCGATACTTCGGCTCGATCGAAGAAGCTTCCATTGGAAGTAAATACCAAGGATGGATATGTGCGGGGATTGAGACGGGAAATGGCATCCTCGGTCTGGGCAATGAGCATCTCGTCGGTTACCTGCTGTCGGTTGGCGCCCAAGTGGTAACCGCACATGACACAGCCGGCCGAGGCGGACCAGCGGCACGGGTTGGTACGCAGTGTAACCAAAGGCATTATATAAGGTCCTCGGCGCGGGTCATCATCCCCATGCAGGCGAACCTCTTCGTAGTAAATGTCTGTAACCCATGGATTTGAAGCGGTGTCGGGCACATGACGCCGTAATACAGCCTGCATTACATGGCTGAGAAAACGGTTTCCCGTGCTGGATAAAGGTGAAACACGTTTTCTATCTGTTTTCGACATAAGGATATACCGAGAACCGTGGAGTGACTGAGCACGGAAAAAAACGGATGCCTATTTATAACATAGGGTGGTCGCTAATGCCGAACCGGGTATGGAGACCCTCACGGGCTTCGCCTCCCGCGCCACCCGGCGTACCGGTCCGCGGACTGTTGAGCAACCCTCATCTGCATCACGAGCTGAGCTGGATCTACTCGAAGCTGTGCCAGCGCCTGGATGTGCTGCTGCTGATTGCCTTGCTGGCCCGGTTTGTTCTTTGATCTGCTGGGGGTCGCAGTAAAGTCAATGGGCATGCACCGCCACTACTGTCCGGGAAAACCGGCCGTTTTGTTCGATAACTTACTGTTGTTACAGGAATAATATGCCATTTTTGCCTGTCACCGACTTGAACTGCCCCGTTGGTCTGGGCCAGGCTCCGATCCGGGATTCTGGGTTGGAGCGTTCAACCGATGTACACAGACAAACTTATATTCGCACAGGCGATGGGACATCTGCCTATGCATACTCTTCGGCGCTGTATTCAACGCTACAACGGCAACCGCCACGCCAAGCGTTTCAGCTGCCCGAACCAGTACCGGTGCATGGCCTTCGCACAACTGACCTACCGGGAGAGCCTGCGCGATATCGAGGCATGCCTCAGCGCCCAGCACAACAAGCTCTACCACATGGGCATACGCTCTCACGTTGCCCGCAGCACCTTGGCCGAGGCCAACGAAAAACGCGACTGGCGCATCTACGCCGACTTCGCCCAGTCATTGATCCAGGTTGCCCGGCGACTTTATGCCAACGAGGACCTTGGTCTCGAACTCGACAACACGGTCTACGCACTCGATGCCAGTACTATCGACCTATGCCTGTCGGTCTTCCCTTGGGCGCACTTTCGGAAAACCAAGGCAGCGATCAAGCTGCATACCCTGCTCGACCTGTGGGGAAATATCCCGTCATTTATCCACATCTCCGATGGCAAACTCTACGATGTCAACGTGCTCGATCTGCTGTTGCCAGAGGCAGGAGCTTTCTACATCATGGATCGTGGCTATACCGACTTCGAGCGCCTTTATCATCTTCACCAGGCATCGCCTTTTTTGTCATTCGCGCCAAATCCAACTTGAAGTTCCGCAGGCTCTACTCCCATCCCGTGGACAAGGAGACTGGCCTGCGCTGCGATCAAACGGTTGCACTCACCGGGTTCTATTCCGCCAAGAACTATCCAGACAAACTACGACGGATCAAGTACCACGATGCCGGGACCGAAAAGCGGTTGGTCTTTTTGACCAACAACTTCAGCATCCCGGCGATCACCATCGCCGAGCTTTACCGCCATCGCTGGCAGCTGGAGCTGTTCTTCAAATGGGTCAAGCAACATCTGCGCATCAAATCGTTTTTCGGCACATCGGAGAACGCCGTCAAGACTCAGGTCTGGATTGCCGTCTCCGTCTATGTGCTGGTCGCCATCATCAAGAAGCGACTCAATATCCAGGCCAGCCTCTATTCAATCCTACAGATTTTGAGTCTGACCGTTTTCGAAAAAACACCGATAGGCCAACTACTTACAAAACATAGCCAGACCATGGAAATGGTCGATTCCAGTAACCAATTGAATTTATTCGATTATTCCGGACGCTAGTGACCTTGAAAGAGTACTAGGAGCGCCCCTTTTCTTTTGCAGAAATCACATAGTGCGTTTCAACAGGCGGCGCAACTCCGGGAGCGGCCGGGTGTTGAGCACATCCTTCTTCTCCAGCCAGCCGCGGCGCGCCTGCCCTACGCCGTATTTCAGGTTCCGGAAATGCATGGTGCTGTGGGCGTCGGAGTCGATGCTCACCAGGACCCCTTCGTCGCGCGCCACCCGGCAGTAGCCGGCCAGCAGGTCGAGCCGCTCGGGATGGGCGTTGAGCTCGAGGAAGCAGCCCCGCTGCCGGGCGTGGCGGATGATGCGCAGCATGTCCACGTCGTACGGCTCGCGCTGCTGGATCAAGCGCCCGGTGGGGTGGGCGAGAATGGTGAAATGGGGGTGGTCCATGGCCCGCAGGATGCGCTCGGTCTGCTTGCGGCGGCTGAGGTTGAACTTGCTGTGCACCGCGGCCACCACCAGATCCAGCCGGCCCAGCACGTCGTCGGGCAGGTCCAGCCGTCCGTCCTCCAGGATGTCCACCTCGATCCCCTTCAGCAGGGTGATCCCCTCCAGCCGCTCGTTGAGCCGCTCGATCTCCTCCATCTGTTTGAGCAGCCGCTCGGGGGTGAACCCTTTGGCCACGGTCAGCCTCCGGGAGTGCTCGGTGATGGCCAGGTACTCCAGTCCACAGGCCCTGGCCGCTTCGGCCATCTCCTGCAGGGTATCGTGGCCGTCGGTGGCCCGGGTGTGGGCGTGGAGGTCGCCGCGCAAATCCTTCAGCTCCACCAGCTTCGGCAGCAGGCCGTTACGGGCTGCCTCGATCTCTCCCTGGTTCTCGCGCAGCTCGGGAGGGATCCAGGGGAGATCCACGGCGCGGAATACCGACTCTTCGGTCTCCCCCGCCACCCGCTTGCGCCCGCGGAATACCCCGTATTCGTTGATCTTCAATCCCCGCTGGCGGGCCAGGGTGCGGATGGCGATGTTGTGGGCCTTGCTGCCGGTGAAGTAGTGCAATGCGGCGCCATAGCTCTCCTGCCGCACCAGGCGCAGGTCCACCTGCAGACCACAGCGCAGGATGACGGTGGCGCGAGTGGGCCCCTGGGAGACCACCTCTTTCACCTCGTCGTAACCGGTGAACCGCTCCATCACCGGGCTGCCGGCATCCGCGGTGACCAGGATGTCGATGTCGCCCACCGTCTCCCTGGCGCGGCGATAGCTGCCGGCGATCACCACCTCCTTCACCCCTTCCACCTTGCGCAGGAAATCGGTCAGCGGCTCGGCATACTGGGCTGCGAGCGCCAGCTTGAACCGGTCGCTCACCCCCACCCGGCTCTCCAACGCATGGAGGATGTTCTGCTCGGTCTTCTCGCCGAAGCCGGGCAGCTCCCGCAGGCGGCCGTCCCTGGCGGCGCGGTGCAGCTGCTCCAGGGTGTGGATGTCGAGGTCGTGGTAGAGGATCTTGACCCGCTTGGGACCCAGGCCGGGGATGGTGAGCAGTTCGCTCAGGTCGGGCGGCAGCCGCCGGTGCAGCTTGTCGAGCATGGCGGCGTGGCCGGTCTCCAGGATCTCCTCGATCTTGGCTGCCAGATCCTGGCCGATACCCGGCAGATGGGTCAGATCCTCGCCCCGCTCCAGCAGCGCCTTCACCTCGGTGCCGAGCCCCCGCAAGGTGCGGGCGGCGTTGCGGTAGGCGCGCACCCGGAACGGGTTGGCCCCCTCGATCTCCAGCAGGTCGGCAATCTCGTCGAAGATGTCGGCGATGTCGGCGTTGTGGATCGGCACGGCTATCCTTTTATGCAGATGAGCGGTTCGAGACGCGCCACCTTGTGGGCCAACCCGGCCCGGTGCGCCGCCTCCACCACCGCGGAGACATCCTTGTAGGCCCCCGGCGCCTCCTCGGCCACGCCGCGCGCGGAGGGGCTGCGGATCAGGATCCCCCGCTGCGCCAGCTCGGAGACCACCCGTTTGCCGCGCCACTGCTTCTTCGCCGCATGGCGGCTCATGCTGCGCCCGGCACCGTGACAGGCGGAGCCGAAGGAGCGCTCCTCCGACTGGTCGGTGCCCACCAGGATGTAGGAGGCGGTCCCCATGGTACCGCCGATCAGCACCGGCTGCCCGGTCTCGCGAAACGCTTCCGGTAGATCGGGATGGCCCGGGCCGAAGGCGCGGGTCGCACCCTTGCGGTGCACGTACAGCCGCCGCTTGCGGCCATCCACCTCGTGCTCCTCTACCTTGCAGGTGTTGTGCGAGACGTCGTAGAGCAGGGTGAGCCGCGCCGCCGGCAGCAGCTCGGCGAACACCTCCCGCACCAGATGGATGATGATCTGTCGGTTGGCCAGCGCACAGTTGATGGCGGCCCGCATGGCACCGAGATACTCCTGGCCCACGGGGGAGTCGATGGGGGCGCAGGCAAGCTCCCGGTCCGGCAGATGAATGCCGTACTCGCCCGCCGCGATCACCATCTTCTTCAGGAATTCGGTCCCGATCTGGTGACCCAGGCCGCGGGAGCCGCAGTGGATACTGACGATGATGTCATCCTTCTTCACGCCGAAAGCACGCGCCTTGTCCTCATCGAAGACGGCGGTGACCCGCTGGATCTCCAGGTAATGGTTGCCGGAACCCAGCGTGCCCATCTCGCTGCGCTGCCGTTTCCGGGCATGCTCGGAAACGTATTCCGGCCTGGCGCCCGCCATGCACCCCCGCTCCTCGGTATGGGCGAGGTCGTCCGCTGTGCCGTAGCCCTGCTCCACCGCCCAGCGGGCGCCCCCTTTCAGCATCGCCTCCATCTCCGTGGGGGAAAGATGGATGGCGCCGGTGCTGCCTACACCTGCCGGGATTCGGTAGGCGAGCATGTCCGCCAGCTGCTCCTGCAGCGGCAGGATGTCCGTTACCGTGAGACCGGTGCAGAGATTGCGTACCCCGCAGGAGATATCGAACCCCACGCCGCCCGCAGAGATCACCCCACCCTGCTCCGCATCGAAGGCCGCCACACCGCCGATGGGAAAACCGTAGCCCCAGTGGGCATCCGGCATGGCATAGGCGGCCTTCACGATACCCGGCAGGGTGGCCACGTTGGTGATCTGCTCGAACACCTTCTGGTCCATCTCACGGACCAGCGCCTCGTCACCATAGATGACCGCCGGCACCCGCATCCTCCCCCGTGGCTCGATGTGCCAGCTGTAATCGGTATGTCGGGAAAACTGTCCAGTATCCATCTCTCGATGCTCCTCGGGAGCGATTCAGGGCTTCTGCCCTCACACATCCACCACACACTCTGCCACCCAGCGCCCGTCGGCACGCCTGCCCACATGCAGGCCGGTGTAGGTGGCCCCCTTCACCTCCACCGTCGGCCGGTGCCGCTCCCGATCCACCGGCTCCCCCCAGGCGGTACCCTGCAACCTGCCGTCGCGAATGGTCACCTCGAACCGGCTGAACAGCATGTTCCGCGACGCCATCTCGAAAACCAGGGCATTGAGCCAGTCCACCAGCAGCAGCTCACGATCGGGTGCTTCGCAGGCGATGGGCACCGCCCGCCGCGGCTCCACCCGCTCCGGATCGGTGATCACCGCCGTCAGGGCCACCGCCGCCTGCTCGAACGCCTCCTCCAGGCTCTCCCCGATGCCTCGCACCCCCACGTCGGCCTCGTGGGGAAAATGCTGCCATTGCGCTGCGCTCATCCGGCTCTCTCCCGGGCAAACCCTATCCTGAATATATGGGGGAGATTTCACCTTTTGACAACCTGGGCCGATTTGCCGGGAACTTCCAAAGCCACTATACTGTCTGATTGAGACACCAAGGGGGCGACCTGGCTTCGACGCAGGTAGCAAAACCGAAGGTGCATGCCGAGGAGCAGATTCCCTCGTAAATCCAGCTGCACTCAAAGATAGTTGCCAACGACGACAACTACGCTCTGGCTGCTTAACCAGCCAGCCTCTGGCCCGGGCCTGTGCTTGTGCACCCGGATCCAGGGGTCGACTCTCACAAGCTCGCTCTGAAGCCCGTCCGGGGTGGATGAGTTAAAACCTTTACCGGACTCGCCGTTTGCCTTCCCTGCCGGTCGGGTAGCAAACGGTCAAATCCAAAGACCAGGCTAAGCATGTAGAGCCAACGGCGGAGTGCCTGCGGACGCGGGTTCGATTCCCGCCGCCTCCACCAATTACTTTAATAAAAACAATAACTTAAGAATTTACATTGTCCAAAATTGGGCATGATTTGGGCTACATTTGGCATAGTTTGGGCAACATTTGGACAACATTTTGCCCGTAGCCAAAGGGCACAAGAAGGAAAGAAATCCACAGGGAACCAGCCCTCCGTGTAGTGGTCAGCAAACCAACCCGCACGCTTCATCCTAGATGCCAGGCCCTTTCATGATCGGACCGGCAGTGCCCTGATTCCGTCCAGCAACACCCGGGTGGCACGGCAATCATCTTCGTTGTAATCCAAGATCCGCTGCTTGATTTCCAGATCACCGCTGTCGACCCATCTGTGGAACCATTCTATGGATGCCGCGCCTGATGGGTGAGTGTCACGCCAACTGAAGCCCAGGTACTTGGCAAGCGTCTTGATCGAATAGTCCTTTGTGGGCCACTCTGTCTTCGGGAGTACGACATCGAAGTAGAGGTCCACTGCATTGCCCGGATCAAAAAACTGTTCTAACTCCTCTTCGGTACATACGCCAGGATATTTTTCCCGCAACTTCCGCCAGATCGTGCGTTCATACTTGGAATAGTAATAAACAGAACACTGTCCGGCTTCCTGCAAGTATTGCCACGCCTCTGCAAACGCCCTCTCCTCTTCCTCTGGCGTCGGAGTATCAGTAAAGAAAGCCACGTAGCGTTCCCGGTCGTTATCGCCTTCATGCCGTTCGACAAATCCATGCAAATAACAGATATCCCGCATGAATGGCACTAAGTTAATCCCGTAGCTTCTTGGCATGTCCTGATTTTTCAATGCCTTTGCGAGCCTCTTGTCGGGATTTATTGAGTCGGGGATTGGGCCAGCAGACTCGGTGATCTCGCGCGCCAAGCCGTTTGCCACGACGAAAATCGGTCTTTCGCGCGCCATGCTGTTCGAATACGACATCCACGCCTCGTCTGAGCATCTCGGCAGTGAGAAAATAGCTGCAATAGTAACTGTCCGCCAGCATGACATCGCCTTCATCGAAACAGCTTTCGAGCTGCCGGAACAGGCTGTATTCGCCCGTTCCCTTGCCTTGGTACGAGCCCATGGCGGCATCCAGTACCGCGCCGTGGGCGAGCGCGCGCCAGCGGAAACCCCACGCCGGGGGCCTGCTGCCCATGCTGGGGATAGCGGACCTGGTTTTCGTCGGTGTCCGGCATCGATATCGTCGAGCCGTCCACCAGTTTTACATGTCGGCCTTGCCACAACCACGGTTGTGGCAACTGTTCTCCTGGCAGTTCGCCACTTTTCCGGGCCAGACTGCGAACCATCGACAATGGCAAGCGTTGACGCGCCTGACAGTAACCGCTGGTGTTGACGCTCCCGGGTTTCATTCCGGCCAACAGCCGTCCTACGGCTGCCTGGTTCACAATGTGCTGGCAGGATCCATCCGCGCTCATGACCTGCCCGAGAAACATGGCCAACACCAGCGTTGGCGGAAACTGACGCTCCCGGTGCTCGGGTAGCAGCGATTCCACCGTTTCCAGTAGCCGCGGTTCCGTCAGCAGGTTGAAAAAGTGGTTGGCATCGGCCTCTTGCGCGTGTTTGCTGACTTGACGTTGCTGTTGTGTGGATCGACGGTTAAAGTGTGCCATGAAGGTTGTCCTCGCTGTCGGTGGGATGGATGCTTGGTAACAAACATCTTAACCGATTCTTGGGCAACCTTCTTTCTTTTCAATGCGTTAGCCTGATGATCTTCTGGTGTTTAGGCTTAACTTAGTGCCATTCGATCCTGTAATTTGACTGGCCATTCCATCCCCCTGGTTCCCACATCAGATATAGATTACCCGTAAAACCAGCTACCACAAGTTGGCGCCTTTTTCAACCTAGAAAAAGGCCCCCTTCTGGCCGTCTTTCCGCCGTTTTTACTGCCCCACCAATGGTTAGCATAGCTCCGCGACAAGCACTGTGGAGCACAAACAGTGAGCGAAACAATCTCTTCAACCTATGAATATCTTCTGATGCACTATGGACCGCTGCTGACGCTCAAGCACCTGGCCGAAGTGATGCACACCACACCAAACGGCGTGCGTATGGCCATTGCCCGCAAACGCCAGCCTCTGGCCGCCGCATTGGCAAACACCAAGCGACAACTAGGGCGTCGAGTGTATTTCGAGGCGCGGTTGGTCGCAGAAATCATCGATCAGGGGATGGAGACAAGGCGACATCAGAATCCTTCAACCACCGAGAAGAAACGCCCCACTGAAACCGGCGTTTCGTTACCTGCTCACGGGCATTCTTTAACCTGTATGTGAATATAACTAACACCAACGTATGAAGTATCGAAAGCCAGTTCGAATACATAATTTGGCCGTTTTTTTCGACGAATCGGCATATTTTTCCGGCTCAATGAACGATCAAGAAGGCTACCTCACCGATAAGGGAGTACCTGCTGTCATTACCTGCAAGGAGGTGTTGTAGCCATGAGTTTTGATTTTTCACAAGTGAATCTTCAGTACTTCATCCAGGCCCGTGATCTCGCCAAACAAGATCCGGAACTCGTTGCAACCATGATCGGCATGGGTTGCCCCTCGAATATTCTGGATACACATTTGGTCTCAGAGTGAGAGCAAGAGGAGGTGTCCATGAGCAAGCAATCATCGGTGAAACGTTGGTCGGCGAAGCGCAAGCAA
>Ga0256832_1001163_pt1 | contig 17765 bp, 16 predicted proteins | sample 134614metaG_FD_190534 | JGI IMG/M metagenome (GOLD analysis project Ga0256832, IMG submission 190534) | Hydrothermal vent microbial communities from Lau Basin, Pacific Ocean - 134-614 | ecosystem: Environmental > Aquatic > Marine > Hydrothermal vents | place: Pacific Ocean: Lau Basin | collected...
TGACAAGACCTTGCTCGATCTCTATCTCGGCCGCTCCGCCGGCGTGGGGCGGGCCCATGTGCGCCTGGCCGGGGAGGCGGCGATCTATCAGGCCCGCCTGGGCGAGTGGGATTTTCCCGCCAGGCCGGGCCGCTGGCTCGACCAGACCCTGCTCCAGGCCGAAGCCCGCGCCCCGAGTCGGGTGCGCCTGGGCACGCTGGTGCTCCACAAAGAAGGCGAGGGCGACAAGGCCCGGTGGCAGGCCGCCGGCCTGGCTGCAGGCGAAAGCCTCGACCAGGACGGCGTAAAGAAGTTGCTCGATGCCCTCGCCGGCGTGCGGGTGGACGACGTGCTGGGCACCCAGCCCGATCCCGCCTGGAGCCTGGACCACCCTGAACGCAGCATCGAAATCGAAGGCGAAAAGGGGCGCGTCACCTGGACCATCGGCCACCCCGAGGGGGCCAATCATCGGGTGCTCAAAAGCAGCGCCCACCCCTGGTACTTCCGTCTCGAAGGCTGGAACGCCAAGCCCCTGCTCGACGCCACCGAGCGCAGCGCTCTGGTGAAAGGCGCGGCGACCGCTGAGAAGAAGTCCGATGTTTCAGAAAAGGCGCCCCCTGGCGGTAGGGCAACGACGGTATCCAGCAAAGAGAAAACCAGCCACACCGCCGATGGCGATTCGCAAAGCTAATGAGTAGCCGTCGAGAGCCCGAATTACGGCGTCGGGGCGGATGTTTTCTTTTGGATGAGGGATGTTGTAGGTTGGCATGGTCCAGGGATGGTTTTTTCACCGTCCCGCGAGTGGATGGGGTGCCGGAAGCCGGGCTCACTCCACAAGGAAAGTGGATCATGCCATGCATCATGACAGCGGTTACAAACTCCTTTTTTCCCACCCCGAGCTGATCCGGGAGCTGATCGAAGGCTTCGTGCCCGGCGAAATCGTGGCGTTGGTCGATTTCTCGAGTTTGGAGCGTCTCAACGCCTCTTTCGTCAGCCGCGAGATGCAGCAACGGGAGGGGGACATGATCTGGTCCGTTAGGATCCGGGATCAAACCCTTTAGGAAGCTCTGATAATGCCAGGGATGGCTTTTATCAGAGCCTCCCAAAAATCTTGAAAAAAGCGCTCCACCATCCTATGTTCCCGTCGGGAGACGGCCGGATAGCCGCTGTCGCCTTTGGCGATGGAGGAAAGTCCGGGCTCCACAGGGCAGGCTGCCAGGTAACGCCTGGGGGGCGCGAGCCCACGGAAAGTGCCACAGAAAACAGACCGCCTACCCCGGCCCAGGCCGGGCGGCAAGGGTGAAAAGGTGCGGTAAGAGCGCACCGCGCTGCCGGTAACGGCAGTGGCAGGGTAAACCCCAGCCGGAGCAAGACCAAATAGGGAAGCGCGCATGTCTTCCGGCATGCGGCCCGTGGCCCGCGGGTGCTTCCGGGTAGGTCGCTCGAGGCGTCCGGTGACGGGCGTCCCAGATGAATGGCTATCGCGGCGGCAACGCCGTTACAGAACCCGGCTTACAGGCCGTCTCCCACTCTCCCCACTTTTCACCACACAGCACCTCTCCGCGCCCGCCAATCCTTACATGACACTTGAAATATCCCTTCTATCCTACTGATTAACATTGGTTTGCGTGACTTCAACAAGCGCGGCCAAGTGATTGACTCCATTGCATTTTTTGCGCGCTGTCTCCTTGACCCCCCTAGTATGGGGGGCTATGATCCGATGACATGGTGGGGAATCGTGGGGAAAAGGGGAGGCCGTGCTTCAAGGGACCACCTATCTCAATCTCGACGCCAAAGGGCGCCTGGCCGTGCCGGCGAAGCACCGCAAGGACCTGGGCGCCGGCGACGGCTCGGGCGTGGTGGTCACCGTCAATCCCTACGATCGTTGCCTGTGGCTCTATCCCGAACGCGAATGGCAGTCGGTGGTGCAGAAGGTGATCCGGCTGCCCAGTTCCCAATCCGATGTCAGAATCCTCCAGCGCCTGCTGGTGGGTTATGCCGAGGAACTCAACCTCGACGGCCAGGGGCGCATTCTGCTGGGCAAGGCGCTGCGCAAATACGCCGGTCTCGACCGTCAGGTGGCCTTCGTCGGGCAGGGCAACAAGTTCGAGATATGGGATGCCGAGGCTTGGGATCAGGGCCAGGATGTCTGGATCGATAAGTTGCGGGGGGAAAGGGATCAGCGCAGCTCCGAACTCACCAATCTGGCTCTATAGGTGAAGGAGAACCTGAAACACCGGCCCGTGCTGCTCGACGAGGCCGTGGAGGCGTTGAACATCCGGCCCGATGGCTGCTATCTGGATGCCACTTTCGGTCGCGGCGGTCATGCCGCCGCCATTCTGGAGCGGCTCGGTCCCCAAGGGCGTTTGCTGGCTCTGGACCGCGACCCCCAGGCGGTGGCCGTCGGTGAAAAGCGTTTCGCTGGAGAAGGGCGACTGACGCTGGTGAACGAGGATTTTGCACAGATGCACGCGGTGGCCGAAGCGCGGGGACTGACCGGACGCATCCATGGGGTGCTCATGGACCTGGGGGTCTCCTCGCCCCAGCTCGACGATCCGGCGCGGGGCTTCAGCTTTCTGCGCGACGGTCCCCTGGACATGCGCATGGACCCGCGCCGGGGCGAGAGTGCCGCCGCCTGGCTGGCGCGGGCCGACGAAGCCGAGATCGCCTGGGTGATCAAGGAATACGGCGAAGAGCGTTACGCCCGCCGCATCGCCCGGGCCATCGTCGCCGCCCGCAACGCCGGACGGGCACCGGCCACCACCGGCGAGCTGGCCGCCCTGGTGGTGGAGGCGGTGCCGAGGCAGGAACGCCACAAGCATCCGGCCACCCGCACCTTCCAGGCGATTCGCATCCATGTCAATCGCGAGCTGGAGGCGCTGGCGGCCGGTCTCGAACAGGCCCTGGCCCTGCTCGCCCCCGGCGGGCGTCTGGCGGTGATCAGCTTCCATTCGCTGGAGGACCGGATCGTCAAAAGATTCATGCGCCGGCACAGCCAGGGGCCGCGACCGCCGCGCGGCCTGCCGGTGCCCGAAGCGCAGCTGCCCAAGGGGCCGCTGCGCCTGGTGGGCAAGCCCATCCGCCCGGGCGAGGCGGAAGTGGCGGCCAATCCCCGGGCCCGCAGCGCCATTCTGCGGGTGGCGGAGAAGCGCTCATGAAGCCCCTGCACTGGTGGCTTGCAGCCGCGCTGGTGGCGGCGGTGCTCGCTTCGGCGGTGGGGGTGGTGCACACCAAATACCGCTCCCGGGCGCTGTTCGTCCAGCTCAACCGGCTCGACCGGCAGCTCGACCGGCTGGACATCGAATGGAACGCCCTGCTCCTCGAGGAGGGGGCCTGGGGCGCGCCCCAGCGCATCGAGCGCGAAGCGCGCCGGATGCACATGCGTCTGCCCCGGGCGGACGAGATCGTGGTGATTCGGGAGTAGAGATGGCGGCCCGCAGAGAAAAACGCGCCCGCAGACAACGCCAGGCCGAGGCCATGCCGCGCAGCCATGTGGCGCGGCGGCGCGCGGTGCTGGCGCTCTTTGCGCTCGCCGCCCTGGCGCTGGTGGCGCGGGCGGTGCAGCAGCAGATCTTCGAGCGCGACTTTCTCCAGGCCGAGGGCGCCGACCGCTATCTCGACGAAGTGACCGTGGCCGCCCATCGCGGCCCCATCACCGACCGCAACGGCCGCCTGCTGGCGATGAGCGCGCCGGTCGATTCGATCGCCGCCGATCCCCGCCGGCTGAAGCCCGATCATCGAGGGCTGCCGGCCCTGGCCCGGGCGCTCAAGATGAAACCCGACGATCTGCGCCGCCGCCTGGCGCGTCATGCCCGGCGCCGCTTCGTCTATCTGCGCCGCCATCTCGCCCCGGCCCAGGCCGCCAAGGTGATGGCGGTGGCCCGCCGCCACAAGCTGCCGGGGCTGCAAAAGCTGCGCGAATACCGCCGCTTCTATCCCGACGGCGAGATCTTCGCCCATGTGGTGGGCTTCACCAACGTGGACGACCGGGGCCAGGAAGGCATGGAGCTGGCCTGGGACGACGAGCTGGCCGGGCAACCCGGCTTGAAGCGGGTGCTGCGCGACGGGCGCCGCCAGGTGGTGGCCGACGTGGAGAGCCTGCGCCTGCCGCGTCCCGGCAAGGGGCTGGTGCTGAGTCTCGACCAGCGTCTCCAGTACATCGCCTATCGCGAACTGAAAGCGGCGATCCGCCGCCATGGGGCCAAGGCCGGTTCCATCGTGCTTCTCGACGCCCGCACCGGCGAAGTGCTGGCGATGGTCAACCAGCCCGGCTACAACCCCAACCGCAGCCGCAGCAACCGCAACGGCCGGCTGCTCAACCGCGCCGTGGCGGCGGTCTTCGAGCCCGGCTCCACCATGAAGCCCCTGGCCCTGGCCGCGGCGCTCGACGCCGGGGCGGTGAAGGCCGACGAGCGGGTGGACACCCGTCCCGGCTGGGTGCGGATCGGCCGCTACCGCTTTTCCGATCACCATCCCCTGGGGGTCACCGATCTGCGCACCATCCTGCAGAAATCGAGCAACGTGGGCGCCCTGCGCGTGACCCTGCGCCTCGAACCCCAGACGCTGTGGGACTATCTCCACGGCCTGGGCTTCGGCCGGCCCACCGGCAGCGGCTTTCCCGGCGAGCTGCGCGGGCGGCTGCGGCCGGTGAAGAACTGGGCGCGGGTCGATCAGGCCACCCTGGCCTTCGGCTATGGGCTCTCCACCACCGCCCTGCAGCTGGCGCGGGCCTATCTGGCCCTGGCCAACGACGGGGTGGTGCTGCCGGTGAGCCTGATCCGTCGTGACCGGCCGCCCGAAGGCACCCAGGTGTTCAAGGCCGAGACCGCGCGCCTGATCCGGCACATGCTGGAGAGCGTGGTGAGCCGCGAAGGCACCGCGCCCCAGGCGGCGGTGCCCGGCTACCGGGTGGCGGGCAAGACCGGCACCGCCCGCAAGTTCGGCCCCGGCGGCTACAACGACAAGCGCCACATGGCCCTCTTTGCCGGCATGGCCCCCGCCGGCCGGCCGCGGCTGGTGGCGGTGGTGGTGATCGACGAGCCCCAGGGCAAGAAATACTACGGCGGCCAGGTGGCCGCGCCGGTCTTCTCCAAAGTGATGAGCGCCGCTCTGCGGCTGCTCGACGTGCCGCCCGACGATCTGGTGCCCGGCCGCGCCGCGCGGCTCGCCGAGCTGGAGGTGCAGCGGTGATGGTGCATGAGGTTCAGCGCCCGCACGCCATGCTCGCCGGCGAGTTGCTGGCCGATCTGTCCCTGCCGGACGGCCCCTGGCGCCATCTGCCCCTCAGCGGCCTGGCCCTGGACAGCCGCGCGCTGGCCCGCGGCGGGCTCTTTCTCGCTTGTGGCGGCAGCCGCGCCCATGGGCTCGACTATCTGGACCAGGCCCTGGCCCGGGGCGCCGCCCTGGTGCTCGCCGAGCCCACCGAAAGCTGGTCCGCCGCGCGCATCGCCGCCCTGGCCGAAAGTACCCCGGTGCCGGTGCTGGCGGTGGAAGATCTCAGCCGCCGGGCCAGCGGGATCGCCGCCCGCTTCTACGGCGAGCCCGGCCGGCGGTTGCGGCTGATGGGCGTCACCGGCACCAACGGCAAGACCTCGGTGGCCTGGTCGCTCGCCCATGCCCTGCCGCAGGAATGGGCCTGCGCCGTCACCGGCACCCTGGGCAACGGCTTTCCCGGCGCACTGGCGCCGGCCACCCACACCACCCCCGACGCCGTCCAGGCTCAGCGGATTCTCGCCGAGCTGGCGGCGGCCGGCGCGCGCACCCTGGCCATGGAGGTCTCCTCCCACGCCCTCGACCAGCACCGCCTGGCGGCCCTCGACTTCCACACCGCCGTCTTCACCAATCTCACCCGCGACCATCTCGATTATCACGGCACCCTCCACGCCTACGCCCGCGCCAAGCGGCGCCTCTTCGAATGGCCGGGGCTGGAGACGGCGGTGCTCAACGCCGACGACGATCTCGGCGCCGGCCTTGCCGAAGAGCTGGCCGGGCGGGTCGAGCGGGTGGTCTGCCACCGGCGCCGTGCGAAGCCCGCCGGCGACCGCTTCATCCGTCTTGCCGGCCTGGAGAGCAGCGACCAGGGCCTGCGCCTGGCGTTGGAGACCAGCTGGGGCGCCGCCGAGTTGCGCACCCCCCTGCTGGGCGAGTTCAACGCCACCAACCTGATGCTGGTGCTGGGGGTGATGCTGGCCTGGGACATCCCCCTGGAGACGGCCGTGGCGCGCCTGAGCCGGGTGCCCGGGGTGCCCGGGCGGATGCAGCGCTTCGGCGGCGGCGAGCGTCCCCTGGTGGTGGTGGACTACGCCCACACCCCCGATGCCCTGCAGCGCGCCCTCACCAGCCTGCGGCCCCACACCCGCGGGCGCCTCTGGTGCCTGTTCGGCTGCGGCGGCGAGCGCGACCGCGGCAAGCGCCCGATCATGGGGCAGGTGGCCGAGGCCCTGGCCGACCGGGTGATCGTCACCGACGACAATCCCCGCCGCGAGCCTTCGGCGACCATCATCGCCGACATCCTCGAAGGGATGAACGAGCCGCGCCGCGCCCTGGTGCTCCCCGACCGCGCCTTCGCCATCGCCACCGCGCTGGTGGAGGCGGCCCCCGGCGACACCGTGCTGATCGCCGGCAAGGGCCACGAGACCTGGCAGGAAGTGGGCGACCTGCGCCTGCCTTTCAGCGATGTCGGCCAGGTGGAACGCTGGCTGGAGGGCGACGCATGATCGGTTTCCGGCTCTCCGAACTGGCCCGGGAACTGCCCGGGGTGCTCCATGGCGAGGACGCTGAAGTGACGGCGGTCTCCACCGACACCCGCACCCTGGCCCCCGGCGAGCTGTTCGTGGCCTTGCGCGGCCCGCGGCACGACGGTCACGACCATATAGGGGCCGCCGCCGAGCGGGGCGCCGCCGCGGCCCTGGTGGAGCGGCCCCGTCCCTTGGATCTGCCCCAGCTGGCGGTGGCCGACACCCGTCGCGCCCTGGGGCGGCTGGGGGCGCTCTGGCGGCAGCGCTGGGGCGGCCCGCTGGTGGCGGTCACCGGCAGCAACGGCAAGACCACCGTCAAGGAGATGATCGCCGCCATCCTCGCCCGGCGCGGCCCGGTGCTGGCCACCCGGGGCAATCTCAACAACGACATCGGCCTGCCCCTCACCCTCTGCCGGCTCCAGGACCAGGCCCGGGCGGTGGTGGAGCTGGGCGCCAACCATCCCGGCGAAATCGAATATCTGGCCACCCTCGCCCGGCCCCAGGTGGCGGTGCTCAACAACGCCGCCCGCGCCCATCTCGAAGGCTTCGGCAGCGTCGCCGGCGTGGCCCGGGCCAAGGCCGAGATCCTCGCCGGGCTCGATCCCCAGGGCACCTTCGTCTTCAACGCCGACGACCCCCACGCCGGACTGTGGCGCGAACTGGCCGCCGGCCGGGCGCTGATCGACTTCGGCGTGGATCATCCGGCGGCGGTGCACAGCCCCGCCGACAGCTACCGCCTGAGCTGGACCGAGGCCGGCTTCGAAGCCCGTTTCCAAGTGAACGCGCCCTGGGGCGGGTTCGAGGTGCGCCTGGCCCTGGCCGGCGCCCACAACCGCATGAACGCCCTGGCCGCCATCGCCGCCGCCGGCGCGCTGGGCTACGAGCCCCAAGAGATGCAGGCCGGCCTGGCGACGCTCCAGCCGGTGCCGGGGCGTCTCCAGCCGCGCCGCGCCGCCTGCGGCGCCCGGCTGCTCGACGACAGCTACAACGCCAATCCCGACTCGGTGGGCCGCGCCCTGGAAGTGCTGGCCGCCGCCCCCGGACGCCGCCTGATGGCCCTGGGCGACCTGGGCGAGCTGGGGCACGAGGCGCCGCGGCTCCACGCCGGGTTGGGGGAGGCGGCGCGCCGGGCCGGGGTGGCGCGGCTCTACACCTGCGGCCCGCTGGGGCGCCACGCCGCCGAAGCCTTCGGCCCCGGCGCCCGCCACTGCGCCGACCGCGCGGCCCTCATCGAAGCCCTGCAGGCCGACCTGGGGGCCGACGACGTGCTGCTGGTGAAAGGCTCGCGGGCGGCGCGCATGGACGAAGTGGTGGACGCCCTGTGCGGGGAGGTGGTGTCGTGCTGATCTGGCTCGCCGACTGGCTCTCGCGCTTCGATCCCGCCTTCCAGGTGTTCCACTACATCACCCTGCGGGCGATCCTGGGCGTGCTCACCGCCCTGGTGATCTCCTTCGTGGTGGGGCCCTTCATGATCGAGCGCCTCACCCGCTACAAGATCGGCCAGACGGTGCGCGACGACGGCCCCCAGAGTCATCTCTCCAAAGCCGGCACCCCCACCATGGGCGGCGCCCTGATCCTGGTGGCGGTGACCAGCGCGGTGCTGCTCTGGGCGCGCCTCGACAACCGCTACGTCTGGATCGTGCTCCTCACCACCCTGGCCTTCGGCCTGGTGGGGCTGGTGGACGACTACCGCAAGCTGGTGCTGCGCGATCCCCGCGGCCTGCCGGCGCGGTGGAAATATTTCTGGCAGTCGGTGTTCGGCCTGGGGGCGGCCCTGGCGTTCTATCTCACCGCCCAGAGCCCGGCGGAGACCCAGCTCATCGTGCCCTTCATCAAGGATCTGGTGATCGACCTGGGGCCGGGCTTCGTGGTGCTGGCCTATTTCGTCATCGTCGGGTCGTCCAACGCGGTCAACCTCACCGACGGGCTCGACGGCCTGGCGATCCTGCCCACGGTGCTGGTGGCCGGCGCCCTGGGGATCTTCGCCTATGTCTCGGGGCACGCCTATCTGTCGCGCTACCTGCTCATTCCCCATCTCCCCGGCGTGGGGGAGCTGACCATCTTCTGCGCCGCCCTGGTGGGGGCGGGGCTGGGCTTTCTCTGGTTCAACGCCTATCCCGCCCAGGTGTTCATGGGCGACGTGGGCGCCCTGGCCCTGGGCGCGGCCCTGGGGAGCGTGGCGGTGGCGGTGCGCCAGGAGCTGGTGCTCTTCATCATGGGCGGGCTGTTCGTGGTGGAGACGGTCTCGGTGATCCTCCAGGTGGCGTCGTTCAAGCTCACCGGGCGGCGGATCTTCCGCATGGCGCCGCTTCACCACCATTTCGAACTCAAGGGCTGGCCCGAGCCCCGGGTGATCGTGCGTTTCTGGATCATCACCGTGATTCTGGTGCTGATCGGTCTGGCGAGTCTCAAGATCCGATGATGGAAAAGGTTGCCGAACTCCGCCGTTGCGACGTGCCCCGCCGGGTGCTGGTGGTGGGCCTGGGGGCCACCGGCCTGGCCTGCGCCCGGCATCTGGCGGCGCGCGGCTGCCAGGTGGCGGTGACCGACAGCCGCGAGCAGCCGCCGGGGCTGGCGCAGCTGCGCCGGGAGCTGCCCGACGTGGGGCTCTTTCTGGGCGGTTTCGACGCCGAGGCCCTGGCCCACGCCGAGCTGCTGGTGGTGAGCCCTGGGGTGCCCCTGGAGACGCCCGAGATCCGCCAGGCCATGGCGCGCGGGGTGCCGGTGGTGGGCGACGTGGAACTCTTCGCCCGCGAGGTGGACCGCCCGGTGGCGGCGATCACCGGCTCCAACGGCAAGAGCACCGTCACCACCCTGGTGGGGCTGATGGCCCGCGCCGCCGGGCTGCGCGCCACCCTGGGCGGCAATCTCGGCGAGCCGGTGCTCAATCTGCTCGCCGAAGAGGCCGATCTCCATGTGATCGAACTCTCCAGCTTCCAGCTCGAAACCACCTTCAGCCTCACCCCGGCGGTGGCCACGGTGCTCAATCTGAGCCCCGATCATCTCGACCGCTACCCCTCCTTCGCCGCCTACGCCGAAACCAAGGGGCGCATCTACGAACGCGCCGAGGTGGCGGTGCGCAATCTCGACGACCCCCTGGCCGCGGCCCTGAGTCGGGGCGGCGAAACCCTCGACTTCACCCTCGAAGCGCCGGCCCACCGCGGCGTCTTCGGGGTGCGCCGGATCGACGGCGAACCCTGGCTGTGCCGGGGCGACGAGCCCCTGATGGCCGCCGCCGAGCTGCTCATTCCGGGCCTCCACAACCGCGCCAACGCCCTGGCCGCCCTGGCCATGGGCCACGCCCTGGCGCTGCCCCTGGCCCCCATGCTCCAGGTGTTGCGCACCTTCCCCGGCCTGCCCCACCGCACCCGCTTCGTGGCCGAGATCGAGGGCGTGCGCTGGTACGACGACTCCAAGGGCACCAACCCCGGCGCCACCATCGCCGCCCTCGAAGGCCTGGCCGAAGAAGGGGACGGGCGCACCCTGCTGATCGCCGGCGGCCAGGCCAAGGGGGCCGACTTCACCGAGCTGGGCGAGGCGATCCGCCGCCGGGTGGCGGTGCTGATCCTGCTCGGCGAAGACCGCGAACGGATCGCCGCGGCGGCGGGCGATCAAGTGCCGACGGTGCGGGTCGATTCCATGGAAGAAGCAGTGGCCGCGGCGGCCGACCGGGCGCAGCCCGGCGACCGGGTGCTGCTCTCCCCGGCCTGCGCCAGCTTCGACCAGTTCCGTAACTATGAGCATCGCGGCCAGGTGTTCCAGGACGCGGTGGGGAGGTTGGCCTCATGACCGCCGTGGCGCGCCGCCCCGTCACCCTGCTGCCCTGGCCGGTGGACGGCTGGCTGCTCTTCGCCGTGGGCAGCCTGCTGGCCCTGGGGATCGTGATGGTGGCCTCGGCCTCGGTCCATCTCGACGCCCAGCGCAGCGGCATCGGCCACCTGGGCAAGCATCTGGTGGCCCTCACCCTGGGATGCGCCGGCGCCCTGGCGCTGTGGCGGATTCCTGTGGCCTGGCTGGAGAAGGCGAGCCCGGCGCTCTATGTGGCGGGGCTGGTGCTGCTCGCCATCGTGTTCATTCCCGGCGTGGCTCACAAGGTGAACGGCGCGCGGCGCTGGGTGCAGCTGGGCGGCTTCAACGTCCAGACCTCGGAGTTCATGAAGCTCTTCCTGATCCTCTACCTGGCCGGCTATCTGGTGCGGCGGCGGGTGGAGGTGGTCCACAGCCTGTGGGGGGTGATCAAGCCCCTGCTGCTGGTGCTGCTGGCGGCCGGGCTGCTGATGTTGCAGCCCGACTTCGGCACCACCGCGGTGCTCGTGGCGATCACCCTGGGGATGCTCTTTCTCGGCGGCGCGCCGCTCTGGCAGTTCGGCCTGCTGATCGCCGGCCTCGCGGTGGTGGGCGGCATCCTGGTGTGGTTTTCCCCATATCGCATGGAGCGGGTCGTGGCCTTTCTCGATCCCTGGGCCGATCCCTACGACAACGGCTATCAGCTCACCCAGGCGCTGATCGCCTTCGGGCGCGGCGAATGGACCGGGGTGGGGCTGGGCGCCGGGATCCAGAAACAGTATTACCTGCCCGAGGCCCACACCGACTTCATCATGGCGGTGATCGGCGAAGAGCTGGGGCTGATCGGTACCCTCACGGTGATCGCCCTGTTCGCCGTCGTCGTCTGGCGGGCCTTTGCCATCGGCACCCGCGCCGAAGTCGCCGGGCGCCCCTATGCCGCCTATCTGGCCTGGGGGATCGGCCTCTGGCTGGGGCTCCAGGCCTTCATCAACATCGGCGTCAACGTCGGGCTGCTGCCCACCAAGGGGCTCACCCTGCCGTTCGTGAGCTACGGCAGCAACAGCCTCATCGTCGTCTGCCTGGCGGTGGGGATTCTGTTGCGCATCCACCGCGAGAACCTCACCGGCGAGGGCGCGCCGCGGAGGAAGCGGTCATGAAGCGCATCCTGATCATGGCCGGCGGCACCGGCGGGCACGTCTATCCCGCCCTGGCGGTGGCCCGCGAACTGCGCGCGCGCGGCTGGGACGTGCAATGGCTGGGCACCCCCGACAGCTTCGAGAGCCGCACCGTGCCCGCCGCCGGTTTTCCCCTTCACGCGATACACGCCCACCGGCTGCGCGGTCAGGGCGCCGCCGGCCTGGCCCTGGCGCCGCTGCGCCTGCTGCGCGCCCTGGGCGAAGCCTGGCGGCTGCTGCGGCGGCTGCGCCCGGCGGTGGTGCTGGGGATGGGGGGCTTCGTCACCGTCCCCGGCGGGGTGGCCGGGCGCCTCCAGGGCAGGCCCCTGGTGATCCACGAACAAAACCGCATTCCCGGGCTGGCCAACAGGGTGCTGGCGCGCCTCGCCGCCCGGGTGCTCGAAGCCTTCCCCGGCAGCTTTCCGCCCGCCCGGGGCGCCCGGGTCACCGGCAATCCGGTGCGTCGGGAGATCCTCGAACTGCCGCCGCCCGAGGCGCGCTTCGAAGGGCGCCAAGGCCCGCTGCGGCTGCTGGTGGTGGGCGGCTCCCTGGGTGCCCAGGCGCTCAACCAAGCGGTGCCCGCCGCCCTGGCGGGGCTCGCCGGGCCGGTCGCAGTGCGCCACCAGGCCGGACGCGGCAAGGCCGAAGCGGCCCGCGCCGCCTACCAGGCCGCCGGGGTGACCGCCGAGGTGAGCGAGTTCATCGACGACATGGCGGCGGCCTACGGCTGGGCCGACCTGGTGATCTGCCGCGCCGGGGCGCTCACCATCGCCGAACTGGCCGCCGCCGGGGTGGGGGCGGTGCTGGTGCCCTATCCCCACGCGGTGGACGACCACCAGACCGCCAACGCCCGCTTTCTGACCGAAGCCGGCGCGGCGCGCCTGCTGCCCCAGCCCGAACTGGAAACCGGCGCCCTGGGGCCGCTGCTGGCGGAGCTGTCGGCCGACCGTGAAACCCTGCTGGCCATGGCCCGCGCGGCCCGTGCCCAGGCCCGGCCCGGGGCCACCGCCGCGGTGGCCGAGGCCTGTGAGGAGGTGAGCCGATGAACCCGACCCTCACCCCCCGCAAACACGCCGCCGAGGCCATGGGGCGGATCCGCCGCATCCACTTCGTGGGCATCGGCGGGGCCGGGATGAACGGCATCGCCCAGGTGATGCTCAATCTCGGCTACCAGGTGAGCGGCTCCGACCTGGCCGAGAATCCCGCCGTGCAGCGGCTGCGCGAGCAGGGCGCCGAGATCCACATCGGCCACGCCCCCGAGCATGTGGCCGGCGCCGACGCGGTGGTGGTCTCCAGCGCGGTCACCGAGGAGAATCCCGAGGTGGCGGCGGCCCGGGCGGCGCGCATTCCGGTGGTGCCGCGGGCCGAGATGCTCGCCGAGATCATGCGCTTCCGCTATGGGGTGGCGGTGGCCGGCACCCACGGCAAGACCACCACCACCTCCCTGGTGGCGAGCCTGCTCATCGAAGGGGGGCTGGATCCCACCTTCGTCATCGGCGGCCGGCTCAACGCCGCCGGCAGCCACGCCCGCCTGGGTACCGGCGAGGTGCTGGTGGCCGAGGCCGACGAGAGCGACGCCTCCTTTCTCTATCTGCAACCGATGATGGCGGTGGTCACCAACATCGACCGTGACCACATGACCACCTACGGCGGCGACTTCGAGCGCCTGCGCGACGCCTTCGTGGAGTTTCTCCACCATCTGCCCTTCTACGGCCTGGCGATCCTCTGCCACGACGATCCCGAGGTGCGCCGGCTGCTGCCGCGCCTGAGCCGGCCGGTGCTCACCTACGGCACCGGCGACCAGGCCGACCTGCGCGCCCGCGATCTGGTCTTCGACAAGACCCACAGCCGCTTCCGGGTGGAAGGGGCGGGGCCGGCGCCCTTCGAGGTGAGCCTGCCGCTGCCCGGCCGCCACAACGTGCTCAACGCCCTGGCCGCCATCGCCGTGGCCCGCGAGCTGGGGGTGGACGTGGCGACCATCCGCCGCGCCCTGGCCGGCTTCCAGGGGATCGGGCGCCGTTTCCAGCTGCGCGAACCCTGCCGCTGCGCGGGGGTGCGCTTCGCCCTTGTGGACGACTACGGCCACCACCCCCGGGAGGTGGAGGCCACCTTGGAGGCGGTGCGCCAGGGGTGGCCGGGGCGGCGCCTGGTGCTGGTCTTCCAGCCCCACCGTTACAGCCGCACCCGGGACAGTTTCGACGACTTCGTGAAGGTGCTCTCGGCGGCCGACGTGCTGCTGCTCACCGAAGTCTATCCGGCCGGGGAGGCGCCCCTGCCGGGTGCCACCGGCCGCGACCTGGCCCGCGCCATCCGCGGGCGTGGACAGGTCGAGCCGGTGTTCGTGGACCAGCTGGCGCAGGTGCCCGAGGTGCTTGGCGCCCAGCTCCGCGAGGGGGATCTGGTGCTCCTGATGGGCGCCGGAGACATCGGCCGCCTGGCGGCCCGACTTGGAGAGGAATGGTGTCGATGAAAGCACAGATGGATCCGCGCCTTTTGCACATGGGTTGCGGCGAATCGCTGCAACCGGGCCGGTGGGCGCAAGGCGCGCGCAACACAGGGAAGCAAGCGCAGGTGCGGGCGCAGCAGGCCCGCGCGGTGGAACACAAAGGGGGAAAGCGAAATGAGGCTCGGCGCTGAAGCGGCGGAACGCTACACCATGTTGCTCTACAACGAACCCATGTCCAAGCACACCACCTGGCGGGTGGGCGGGCCGGCGGCGCACTACTTCCAGCCCGCCGATCTGGCCGACCTGGCCGACTTTCTGCGCTCCCTGCCGGCCGACGAGCCGATCCTCTGGCTCGGCCTGGGGAGCAACCTGCTGGTGCGCGACGGCGGTTTCAAGGGCACCGTGATCGCCCTCCAGGGGCGTCTGGACGAGATCGAAGCGCTGGACGACGGCGTGTTGCGGGTGGGCGCCGGCGCTCCCTGTGCCCTGGTGGCGCGTCAGGCGGCCCGGGCGGGGCTGTGCGGCGCCGCCTTTCTCGCCGGCATCCCCGGCACCATGGGCGGCGCGCTGGCGATGAACGCCGGCGCCTTCGGCGGCGAGACCTGGCAGCGGGTGAGGGCGGTGGAGACCATCGACCGCCACGGCCGGGTGCGGCGTCGCGGTCCCGAAGATTTCCAGGTGGACTATCGCAGCGTGCGCGGCCCCGAGGGCGAATGGTTCGTGGCCTGCGAGCTGGTCCTGACGCCGGGCGACGCCGAGGCCGAGCGGGCCGAGATCCAGCGTCTGCTGCGCTGGCGCAACCGCAGCCAGCCGATCGGCGAGGCGAGCGCCGGCTCCACCTTCCGCAACCCGCCGGGCGACCATGCCGCGCGGCTCATCGAGGCCGCCGGGCTCAAGGGCTTCCGCCTCGGCGGCGCCCAGGTCTCGGAGAAGCACGCCAACTTCATCATCAACACCGGCGACGCCACCGCCGAGCAGATCGAGCGGCTGATCGAATACGTCCAGCAGCTGGTGGCCGAGCGCTTCGGGGTGGAGCTGGTGCCCGAGGTCCACATCGTGGGAGAGCCGGCATGAGCTTCGATCCGAGCCGCTTCGGACGGGTGGCCCTGCTGATGGGCGGCTGGTCGGCCGAGCGCGAGGTGTCGCTGCGCTCCGGGGCGGCGGTGGCCGCGGCCCTGGTGCGCCGGGGGGTGGCGGTGGAGTCCATCGACGCCGGCCGCGACATCGCCGAACGCCTCGCCGCCGGCCGTTTCGACCGGGTCTTCATCATGCTCCACGGCCGCGGCGGCGAAGACGGCAGTCTCCAGGGGCTGCTGGAAGTGATGGGCCTGCCCTACACCGGCAGCGGCGTGCTCGGCTCGGCCCTGGCCATGGACAAGGTGGCCGCCAAGCGTCTGTGGCGCGGCATGGGCCTGCCCACCCCGCCCTTCGTGGTGCCGGGCGACGAGGAGGCCCTGGAGCAGGCCGGCGCCCTGGGCTGGCCGCTGATGGTCAAGCCCGCTCACGAAGGGTCGAGCATCGGCATGAGCCGCGTGACCAGCGCCGCCGAACTGCAGGAGGCCTGGGTGCGCGCCCGCCAGTTCGATCACGAGGTGCTGGTGGAACGCTGGATCCAGGGCCGGGAATACACCGTGGCGATCCTCGGAGACCGCGCCCTGCCGGCGATCCGCCTGGAGACGCCGCGTGAGTTTTACGACTACCACGCCAAATACCAGGCCGACGACACCCGCTATCACATCCCCTGCGGGCTGGGCGATCAGGAAGAGGCGGCCATTCAGCGCCTGGCGCTGAAGGCTTTCAAAGCCCTGGGCGCCAGCGGCTGGGGGCGGGTGGATTTGATGGTGGACGACAGCGGTCAGCCCTGGCTGATCGAGGCCAACACCGTGCCGGGGATGACCGACCACAGCCTGGTGCCCATGGCGGCCCAGGCCGCGGGGCTCGATTTCGACGAACTGGTGTGGCGGATCCTCGCCCAGACCCTGGAGGCGCCATGAGCCGCGAGACCAGCCGGAAGACCACCCCGCGGCGCTTGAGCGGAGCCTGGCTGGCGCTGGGCTTTCTGGGGCTGGCGGCGCTCGCCGGCGCCTGGGGGTGGCAGCGCCTGAGCGATCCGGCGCTGATGCCGGTGCGCCAGGTGGCGATCCACGGCCGGGTGCGCCATGTGGACGTGAAAGCGCTGCAAAAGGCCCTGGCCGAAGTGACCCGGGCCGGCTTCTTCGGCGTCGATCTGGCCGAGGTGCAGCGCATCGTCCAGGCGCGTCCTTGGGTGGCGGCGGCCAGGGTGCGCCGGGTGTGGCCCGACCGCCTGGTGGTGGAGATCCGCGAACAGCGCCCGGTGGCGCGCTGGGGTCGGCGCGGACTGGTCAACGAACGGGGCGAGGTGTTCGAGCCGGCCAAAAAGGTGCGGCTTGCGCTGCCGGTGACCTTCGAGGGGCCGCGCGGCGCCGCGGGGCGGATGCTGGCCTTCTACCGCCAGGTGGCGCCGGCGTTCGAAAAACTGGGCCTGAAAGTGCAAAAGGTGCGCCTCGACCCGCGCGGCGAGTGGCGCCTGGGCCTGAGCGGCGGCCTGGAAGTGGTGGCGGGGCGTGAACGGATGAAGGCGCGCATCCGCCGCCTGGTGGCGGTGTGGCCGCTGCTCGCCGAGCCGGCGCGGCGGCCGCAACGGATCGACCTGCGCTACGAACAGGGCTTTGCCGTGCGCTGGCGGCCCGAGGAGCAGAGCTGATGGTACGACGGGACAAGAACATCCTGGTGGGGCTCGACATCGGCACCTCCAAGGTGGTGGCCATCGTCGGCGAGGTGAAGGAGGGCGACGAGATCGAGATCATCGGCGTCGGCAGCCATCCCTCCCACGGCCTCAAGAAAGGGGTGGTGGTCAACATCGAGTCCACCGTCCAGTCGATCCAGCGGGCGGTGGAAGAGGCCGAGCTGATGTCGGGGGTGGAGATCGAATCGGTCTATGCCGGGATCGCCGGCAGCCACGTCTCCAGCCTCAACTCCCACGGCATCGTGGGCATCAACGACGGCGAAGTGACCGCCGGCGACGTGGAGCGGGTGATCGACGCCGCCCGCGCGGTGCCCATCCCCGCCGACCAGAAGATCCTCCACATCCTGCCCCAGGAGTTCATCATCGACGGGCAGGAGGGGATCCAGGAGCCGGTAGGGATGTCGGGGGTGCGCCTGGAGGTGCAGGTGCACATGGTCACCGGCGCGGTGAGCGCGGCCCAGAACATCGTCAAATGCGTGCGCCGCTGCGGCCTGGAGGTGGACGATCTGGTGCTCGAACAGATCGCCTCCAGCCACGCGGTGCTCGAAGAAGAGGAAAAAGACCTGGGCGTCTGCCTGGTGGACATCGGCGGCGGCACCACCGACATCGCCGTCTTCACCGGCGGGGCGATCCGCCACACCGCGGTGATCCCCATCGCCGGCGACCAGGTCACCAACGACATCGCGGTGGCCTTGCGCACCCCCACCCACCACGCCGAGGAGATCAAGCTCAAGTACGCCTGCGCCCTGAGCAAACTCCCCTCGGCCGAAGAGACCATCGAAGTGCCCAGCATCGGCGACCGGCCGCCGCGGCGGATGTCGCGCCAGACCCTCGCCGAGGTGGTGGAGCCGCGCTACGAAGAGCTTTTGGGCCTG
>Ga0256832_1001164_pt1 | contig 17761 bp, 16 predicted proteins | sample 134614metaG_FD_190534 | JGI IMG/M metagenome (GOLD analysis project Ga0256832, IMG submission 190534) | Hydrothermal vent microbial communities from Lau Basin, Pacific Ocean - 134-614 | ecosystem: Environmental > Aquatic > Marine > Hydrothermal vents | place: Pacific Ocean: Lau Basin | collected...
AGCCGCAGCATGAACTCGTTTTCGTGCCGCAGTCGCTGGCTCTCAGCCTTCAGTTCACGGACGAGGGCGTCAAGGCGTATCGCCTCGTCGCGAAGATGTTTTCGCGGCTGCGGCGACCGCCATGGCGTCTTCGTTGCCAGAGTGCGAGGCGCGAACTGCAAGCGCAAGGGGAAATTCAAGCAGCACACCACGTTCAGTCGTCCAAGGCATTGACATAGTCCTCAGCGGCCGAGAGCTTCGCCTTAGCCTCTTTTAGGCGTCGCTCGCAGTGCCCGACATAGTTTCGCATGCGGGCAACGAGGCTTTCTAGCGCCTCGCGTTCAGTAGGCCAAGCGAATCGCTTTCTCGCACCTGTGCGAACGAAATGTACAGGGCAACACAGGCCGAGTGTGACCCAGCAGCCGTTAGGCGTCTTCTTGACGACGTAATATTTGTCTATGCGGACGCTACCTCGACAGCCGACAGGGTTGTCGAATTCATCGAGCGTGCCGAATAGACTGACTTCGGCACGATACAGAACCTCAGCGTCTTCAGGGATGGGGGCATACCATTTCTTCATTTCACGACTCTGCTCATCCTAGCGCTATTCTCTTGTCGTGGTTGATGGGCCTGCCAGGGTTCGAACCTGAAACTTGGCGATTATGAGTTGCTTGCTCTGCAGATTGAGCTACAGGCCCGGAAAGGGCGGCGATCCGCTGGCCGGCCGGGCGTCACTCCGGCATTATCGACTTACGAGCGCCCCGTTTGCGGATTTTCGGAGCATCCACTCAGGCTCTTGGGTTTCATCCGCCGCGTCGCGGCCGGCTTCACGCCATTGCTTAGTGCCCGGAGCGGGCTTCGAACCCGCAACCTGCGGATTACAAATCCGCTGCTCTACCGTCTGAGCTATCCGGGCAGCCGTGGTAGAATACCAGCATTATGGGCATTTTCACAGACTTTCTTTTCGGCGAAGCGCCGAAGATGCAACCTGCCGGCGACTACGAGAAAGCTCTCGCAGAGCAGGGCGTCAAGCAGTGGAACGACTTTCTCGCCCGCTACGCCGCATTGCCGAATCAGATCATGCAGCGTGCAGACTCGCGGCGCATGACCCCGCGGGTGCGCGGCGAAGTCGTCGCCGGCTTGACTCTCGGCCAGCGTGACCGCCCCGCATCCTTGCGCAACGCCCTCGGTAGCGTCGACGCGATGCTGCAAGGCGGCATCACGCGAGGTCGCGGCGTGGTCGAGGCGAATCTCGCTGTGTCGGAGCGGACTCGTCAACAGGCACTGAACCTCGTTCGCGCACTGCGGGGGCAGGCGATGAAAGGCACCGAGTCGCTCAGCGGCTTAGCTCGTAACGTCATCAGCAAAACTGCTTCCGAAGACGCACTCCGCCGCACGCGTTCGGAACTCGTGCCGAGCCTCGTCGGCACAGGAGTCGGCGTGGCTGCCGGCTTGGCGATGAGCGGGCGGTTGAAAAACCCGTTTGCACGTAATGGAGGGACGCCGTGACCAACGCCCCCGCGTTCATCGACACGATGCTCGTCCCGGTTCCGCAGACTGACGGACTTGGTGCGACCGGGCAAGTCGACCTCGTGCCTGTAGGCGAGCCGCTGCCAACGGGCGGGCTGAGTGACGTCGTCGCGCAGCCGCCGAGTTACGATGCCCCTCCGCTGCCCAGCCTCGAGCTGCCCGTCTCGAAGGACATGGTGCGATACACCTACGGGTACACCGAAGGGCCGGGGAAAGGGAACATCGTCGTCTACGAGACGATGCCCGACGGCTCGCGGCGCGTCGTCTACGACTTCGGAGTCGCTGGCGGCCCCGGCGGCGAATCTCGGCGACAGGCTGCGGAGGAGTTCGCGGGCAAGCTGCAAAGCAAGTGGCTGCGAGACCACGCCGGGGAAGTGCTCACAGTCGACCCTTCCCTGCCCCGCGACCAGCAGCTTGGCGCCATTACGCGCAGCCAATGGGAGTTGTTCGAACGACAAGGTCGCCCTCTGGAGAACTGGCTATTCGACACGACCGCCGAGCCGGTCAGCGCTTCTCTGCGCGAAGCGGCTGCGCGCGACGCTGCTGAGCAGCTTCGTATCGCACGGTCTGGTGTCGAGCGCCGCATGCAGCGATTCAACATGGGTCTGACCGAGGAGCAACGCCTCGCCGCCGAGAACAGCTTAGCCGCTGACGTCGGACTCGCCCGTGCGACGGCAGCGAACACGGCGGTGAAGTCCAGAATGGATGCGAACGACAAGTTGCTCAACGACCTCTATGCGCTGGGCCGTGGCGTAGCATCTGGCGGCTCCGCGGCCTTGGGCAGCGCCGATGCGCTTGAGACGCGGCGTGAAGTGCAATTCAACAACGACATGGCGGCGTACGAGGCTCGCAAGCAAGCGATGATCGGCCAAGGCTTTGGGCTTGCCGGTGCTTTGCTGCTTAGTTAAACCTGCTGAAGGAGCATACCAAGTGGCATTCGTAGATGGCTTCGTCGCAGGGTTCGGTGTTGGCGACCGCATTGCACAGAACCAGCTTCGTCGCGAACGGCAACAGAAAGAGCTGCAGTGGCTCGAAGACGAACGGCGTAAGCAACGCCTGCGCGAACTCGCCACCGTGGCGTTGACGCTGCGTGGCGCAGGACGAGATTTCAGCGACCCGGTATTCCGGTCGACTGTCGAGCAACTTCTCAGTGACTCGGACTTGGCTAATGCAGTGTTCGCCACCGACGCGGCTGGCGACGCTCGCATCGAATTTGAAGGACTGCGCCCGGTCGACGGCAAGACAGCGACCGTCGTGCTGCGATATGTCGACCCGAAGACCGGCGAAGTAATCAGCCGCGGACCTGTGACGCAACGCCGCTCGACCGACCCCAATGACCCGATCCTGCCCGTGTCGCCGGATATGACTCTCGAAGGGATCACCTCGGTGATGGCACAATACGCTCCGGATCTCGCAGGTAAATACTTCGCCGCTCAGCAGGCCGCTCGCGAAGCCGAGGCGAAGCGCCAGGCACGCCTGCGCTTTGCTGACGCGCTCGTCGCGGCGACGCCTGCGACGCTTACGACGCCCGCTACGCGGCCTGCGGCACCGCCGCAAGGCGTCGACGAGTCCGGCCTGCCGGTGGTTGGGCCGCCAGGCGCGCAGCGTGTCGTGCCACAGCGCGAGGCACCGTCGTTGTCGGCGGCTGTGGCTGACACGCCGGTCGGCGCACCCGTCGACGCTGCGGCTGCTGCGCAGGGCGCTCCCGCTGCCTCGCCGCGTAGCGACTGGGTGCCCGGCAGCCGACTGCTTGCCGGCCAGTCGCCTACTCCAGAGCAGCGGGTCGTGCCCGCCGACGCAGGCGTGACGGAGAAACTGGTGCTCGACCGCTCGCAGGCTGCAGACGTACGGCGTGCGATCGACACACTGAGCGGCGTGCTGCAACGCAGCGCAGAGGCTGGCGAGCGAGGGCAAGTGGCGCTCAGTCCAGATGAGCTTTGGGCGCTTGGTACCCTGCGCCGCGCAGGTGTCATACCGGCGATTACTCCGATGGTGCTCGACAAGACGCCGATGATATCGACTGCCGAGGCCGCTCAGATCCGCGATGCCTTGGCGAGTATCGACGATGCAACGATCGAAGACCGATTCCCACCCGAAGCGTTGTTCCAGCCGGAGCTGCCTACGGCCACGCCGGCAGAGCCGCCTATGGCGCAGCCGGAGCAGCCTATGGCGCAGCCAGAGCAGCCTACGGCCACGCCGGCAGAGCCGCCTGCGCCCCGCGCCGAAGCCCTCAGCGTGCTTCGCGACGTCGCGCAACGCCGCGGGGCGGCGGGGCGGCCAAGCAGCGATGCCATCGAGGCGGCGAAGCAGCTGGTCGCGACGGGCGACCTGTCGTTGCAGGATTTCGAACGGTTCGTTCGCACGGGGTCGCTCAGTCGCGATGCAATTCGTGCAATCGCAGTGAACGGCGGCGTGGCGACCATTACGCCCGACGGCAAAGTGGTGTTCCACGAAGCGCCGGGCGGCTTCGGCGCCGGGCGACCGGCAACAGGACCGTCGTCTCGCGACGAACGCGCCTGGCGTGACGACCTCATCAAGGCATTGGTGCCGATCCAAAGTGGCAAAGCCGCGAACCCTGACGAGATCCGACGCGCGTCGCTCTTCGTTGATCGCGCCATCGGTTCGCTGCGGTTGCCACCCGACAGCCCGAATGCCAGGGCGTTGCTGCAAGCGGCTTGGCAGGATTGGCGGCAGGCCGATCTCGGGTGGCTGCCGCCCGTCAAGCGCGAGGACATCGCGCCTGAAGCGGTCGCCGTGGCTATGGCGCAGGGCATGCCGTCGACGAAATACTTCGCAGAGAAAGTTCTCGCTCCGACGCTGCGCATTCTCGACTCTGTGACGAAGGGTGAACGCAGCTCACTGACTGTTGCAGAGCAAATGGCGGCGGCGAAGGCAATCCCGCAAATGCTACAGGAGGGATTGCCACTTTCGCGGGCGATTCGTATCTTCGTCGATGAGCTACTTCGGGAGTCCAATTGATGCCTCGTAATAACGAAGCCGCGACGCCGGTTGGCGACAACGACGTCTTTGCACGCACTATCGCGCGCGCGGCGCTCGACGAAGCCGCCGACGTCCCTGGCGGCACCGGAGGCGCCGCCTCTCTGGACGAGTCTGCATTCGCCCGCTCCGTCGCGCGTGGCGCTGATCAATTGCAGCAAAGTCTCTACGCTACGGGGGCGATGTTTGCAGATCTGCTTGACGCGAACGATCTCCGTGCCGCGGCTGAAGCCGGCATCGCCCGCAACGCCAGTGAGCTGGCGCTCAACCCGCCGCGCACGGCTTCGCTCGATGATGTGACGTCGCCGGGGCTCGCCCTTGATTGGTTGGCCGAGCGGCTGGGCGAGCAGGTGGCGAATATCGGCGCGATGGCGGGGTCTGGCGGCCTTGCCGGCATCGCCGCGAAGCGCGTGGCCGGTTTGCTGGCGCGCAAGTATGGAGCGGAGAAAGCCGCCGCCATCATGGCCTCGCGGCTTGGCCGGCTGAGCGCCGAAGCCGCCGGTGCCGGAGCGCCGTCGTACGCCATCAACGCAGGCCAGACATACTTGGAGACAGGCGACGCCGCCGTGTCGGCCGCCGCTGGCGTGCCCATGGCCGCGCTTGATGTGGCCGGCCTCGGGGCGATGCTGGGCCGGCTGTTTCCCGCGCCGAAGCAAGTTGCTGAGAACTACGTCAAAACGTTCCTGCGCAACGCCTTACCGGCTGCAGGCATTGCTGCAATGGCCGAAGTGCCGACGGAGGTGCTCCAAGAGGGTATCCAGATGGCGGCGAAGGCATACACCGATCCGGAGTATGACCCCTTCGCTCCCGAAGAACTCAAGCGCCTGCGCGACGCGGCGGCCGCAGCGCTGGCCGTTAGCGGCACCGTTGGCGGAGCCGTCGGCGGCGTTACCGGCGTGGCCGCACAGATGCGTGGCGACTTGCCTGCTTCGCCGCAGGCGGCTACGCAGGCAGAGCCGCAGGCGGCTGCGCAGGCAGAGCCGCAGGCGGCTACGCAGGCAGAGCCGCCTCGCGAGTTGACCGACGAGGACATCGCAAAGCTGCGAGCAGAAGGGCGTTTCACGCTGTTGCCGGTAGTCGATTTCGGGAAGGTTGACTTGCCGCCTCCGCTGGCGTCTTCGCAGCAGCCACAGGCTCAGCAGCCACAGGCTCAGCAGCCACAGGCTCAGCAGCCACAGGCTCAGCAGCCACAGGCTCAGCAACTATCGCCTGCAGAGCAGCTCTCGGTCGCGGCGCTGCTGGGCGCTGAGCCCGCCAAGCAGCCTACGGGTGAGCCTGAGCAGCCTGTGGCTGAGCCTGAGCAGCCTGCGGCTGAGCCCGCCAAGCAGCCTGCGGCTGAGCAGTCTCTGACCGAGCCCGAGCAGCTTGCTTTGACCGAATTGCTCGGTGGCAAACCGGCGCAGGAGGCCGCTTCTGCCGAGCCGGCACCGGAGGCTGCGTCGGCTGCGAAGCAGCCTGCCGCAGAGCAGCCTGCCGCAGAGCCCCGCAGTGGCTTGCAGGCCCTCGTCGCCGCTGCGAAGCCACCTCCCCGCTTTGCGGCGAAGGAGCAAGCCAAAGCTGCGCAGGCCAAGTGGGTGCTGGCCCCGACGAAGGGTAGCAAGAGCTCGTTTGCGGTGCGTCTGGGGCGAGCTGCGAAGAAGGAAGGCCGCCTGCTGTTCAAGCCTGAAGAGCAAATACAGCCGGGTGATACTGTCTATCTCAGCATGCCCGGTCGCGGGCGTTCGTTCACTGACGAGCAGCGCAATGCCCTGGTGACGACCGCACTCGACGCGTTGCGGCGGGGCGCGCGGCTCGTCACCGATAACGAGGCGAGCGCGAAGCGGCCATACAATCGCGTCGGCGAAGGCCTCGTGCGCAAAGCTTTGCTCGAAGCCGGCGCAGTTGTCGAAGACAAGGGCGACTACGCCATCTGGCGGTGGCCGCAAGTTGCAGAGCAGCCTGCGGCTACGCCGGCACAGCAGCCTGCGGCTGCGCCGGCAGAGCCTGCCTCGGTTACGCCAGAGCCGCTCGCCGACGAAGCCGCTCCGGACGCCCGTGCGCAGATGCGAGGCATCACCCCCGTTGCTGACCTCACGCCTCGTGCTGAGCCGACCGAGCCCGAAGCTCCGAGTGGCCCGACGCTTGGCAGCCGTGCCGAAGGCTCGCCCATGGCAGAGCAGCTCGTCCGCAGTGCGGCTGAGCAGCTCGCAACTCGGCTCGGCGTCTCAGCAGACGAAGTCTTGCAAATGCCGCAAGGCGAGATCCGACGGCGCTTGGCCGCGGCAGACGACGCTTCAGGCGCTGCGCCCGGCAGCGAAGCAGTCGTCGACGATCGCGCCAGCACCGGTGGCGTGGTCGAACGCCCGGCGACGATCGATGTCGTCATCGACATGCCGAAGCCGCCAGGCAGCAAAGCCGCCGAGCCGCCTGCAGCGTTGCGACACGCCGCAACGCTGCTTGGCCGCAACGCCGCGACGAGCGATGCTGGCCGTGCTTGGCAACTGCGCGCGACGCTGCCAGGCGACGCCGCTCTGGACGAGGCCGGCGCTGCACGCATGCTGCAAGGGTTGGTCGATGCGTTCGATGCGGGCGTCCGCCGTCGCACGAAGCAGCGGATCCCTGTGCGTCTGCCGGACGGCAGCCAAGCCGCTGTGGGGTTGAAGGAGCTGCAACGATTCGGCGCGCAGCTCAACCAAGAGTTGCCGGACTTGCCGGGCACCGCCGCCAGGACGGCCAACATCTTGTCGGCGTTGTCGTGGCTCGCCGCGCGCGGCGTGCAGCTGCCTCGTAACCTGGGCGACATGCGCATTGCTCGCAATACGACGCTGGCTGACGCGCAGAAGGCGATGCTCGATGCCTGGGTGTCGAACCGAGATTACCGCAACGAGCTCGACGACAACGCCTATTTCGAGAACCTTGGCGAATACCGACAAGCCGACCGCATTGCCGAGGCACTCAACGAGCTCGCGACGCAGGCGCAGGACGGCAAGATCAGCACGCTGCCCGAGATTCTACGAGTCATCGACCCCGCCACTGAGTTCAAGAACGACGTCGAGCGGCTGTTCGGTGACGTGGCGAAGCTGCGAGGCGCTATCCGGCTAGGCCGCGAAGACGCGAAGCTGGCGCTCCTCGAACAGCCCGACGAGAAGCTGCTTCGCAAATGGCGAGCGCTCGCTGAGCAAGACCAGCCGCTCGTCACCGAGCTGCTGCGCGCCATCGAAGCAGGCAAGTTGTCGCTCGCGACGGCGCCGAAGCTGCTGCGATTCAACCCGTTTGAACAATTCGTCGTGCGGTCTGCGCTCGGCCGCATGACAGGCGCGGAGAACGCCTACGACGTTGTGCGGGCGCTGCGCCAGGAAGACGCGAAGCCGATCAAAGCATCGCTCGACGATGATACGGACGCCGCGATCGCGCGTTACGAACGCAAAGCCGAGTTGCTGTACAACCCGCCGGACAAAGCCCGTGCCGACGGCAGCGAAGGCGCTGTCAACGAAGCTGAAGCCCGCACCGCGATGGACGAATCGCAAGCCCGCGAAACCGCGATGCTGGCCGGCCGCGGGGCGGCGACGGCAACGCCTGCGTTGCAGGCGAAGTACGTCGCCCCCAAAGCAGCGACGTCGGCGCAGTGGAAACCGGCGGCGCGCAAACGTATCGCCCGCTTGCTCCGCAAAGCACCGAAGTTCATGACGCATCGCCTGCGAGTCATCGATGAGAACGAGCTCCAGACCTTCTTCCCCAACGGCGTAGACGGCGCCGGGGCGTTCAGATTGCTCGATGACGGCACGCCGGTGGTGTTCATCAGCCGCGAGCTGCCCGCCCTCAAGGTCGATAAAGTCTTGGCGCACGAGCTGGGGCATGTAGCGCTTGCTCGCACCTATGGGCTGCTGCCGAAAGACTTGCGGCAGCGCATTTTGGCAGACCCCGAACTCCTGGCCGACGCCGTCGGGGCCATGCTGCGACGCGGGCAAATCCCGATGAAGCTCGGCCGCAAAGCCGCGAAGAAATACGGATTGCCCATTGGCGCAGTTGATGACGTCGCCAAAGCGTTGGCCGAAGACGCGCCACGCCTCAGCGTGCTGGGGCAGGCTCTGCACGACGCTCTTGCCCAGTATGGGCAGCTGCCTACCAACGCTGGGCAATTGCCCAATAGCATTGGGCAAGCCGAATTCCGTCCTGAGACGCTCAGCGACGGGGTGGCGCAAGCATTGGTGAAGCTGCTCCGCAGCGAACCCGCGCAGCGGCTGCGCACGACGCAGACCTACCGTTCCGGGGTCGAGATGGCCGCTGGCATAGGCACGCTGCTCAAACGTTCGTGGCGAGTGGTTTTCTCCTCTACGGATGCTCGGCTACGCCAGTTGGGGCTTGGCGACGTGGCAGACCATTTCTTCAAGCCGCCTGGCGAAGCCATGCGGCAACGTCCGATCCGCGCCGAAGTGGACATCAAAGCCGGGCCGCTGCATCGCCGCTTGCTAGAGCGAGTGATTCCGAAACTTGAGAAGTTCTCCGACAAGGAGCTGCAGGAGCTGAGCAGCTTGCTGGTCAAGCAGACGCCGCGGGCGCAGATACCGGAGCGTTACCGAACGGTAGTACGCGAAGTCGATCGGCTGCTCGACCGTGCGTTCCAGGTCGCGGTCGGCCCCGAGTCGATGGACTATCGGGAGCGTAAGCGACGGGGCAATTACTTCCCGCTGATCCTCGATCCTGCGAAGCTGGAAACGAATCGGGCCGAAGCCATAGAGGCTGCGGTGCGCTCTGGCGTTGCTCGCAATGCGGACGAGGCCGCGCGGCTGATCGAGTCGTTGATCGACAACAACGGCGTGATGGAGGTCGAGCTGGCCAACGAGCAGGTGTTCGGGGCAGGGTTTCGGCATTTGCGCAAACGCGAGCTGTTCAATGACCCGAAGGTCATCGAAGCGTTCGAGAAGTTCTTCGCGCACGACATTGTTCAGGTGCTCGGCATCTACGTACAGGGTGCCGCGCGCACTTCGGTCTACCGCAGCCGCTTCGGCCTCACGGGCGAGCAGCTACGCGCTGCGCGCGCCTGGGTCGCTGCGTATCTCGACGAGCAGTCTGCATCGCCGCAGATGACGCCTGAGCAGCGTGAGAAGCTCTATGCCTTCGCAGAACGTATGGGCATTCCGCGCATCCTCGAACGCATGCGCAAGGCCGGCATTGATGCGACGCTGATCACCAACCCGTTGCTCAAATTGCGATTGCGAATCGAAGAGGCGCCGCTCTCCGACGAACAGAAGGCCGAGGTCAAGAACCGACTGATCCCTGCCTTGTTAGGCCGGCTGGGAGCCGACATGTCGCCCACGCTGCGCCGTGCGCAGCAGTGGATGCTGCTCTATCAGAACATGCGCCTGCTCGGCCTGGCGCTGTTCAGCTCGTTCGTCGACCCCGGGGTGGCATTGTGGCGAGGCGAGAGCCTGCGAGACGGCCTCGCGGCGGTGCGCGACGTGCTCCGCAAGCAAAGCCGCAAGGAGCTGCGCGAGGCGGCCGAAGATCTCGGCGTGGTCTTCAACGACCTGATCGACCACTATCTGACTGATCAGCTGGGCGACTTGGCCACGTTCTACAACTCGCGGGTGTACAAGCTATCTGACAAGTGGTTCCGCATCATCGGCATGCACTCGTGGACCAACACGACCCGGGTATTTGCCCTGTCGCTCGGCCGCCGGTTCATCATTCGTAATGTGGCGAAGGCGCTCGCCGGCGATCAGATCGCAGTGCAGCGGCTTGCTGAACTCGGCCTAACTGTCGACCAAGCGCGTCGCTGGGTCGATGCAGGCGCGCGTATTGCCGACATGCCGCATGAGATGCGTGTAGCGTTGCACCAGTTCATCGACGAGGGCATCATGCGGCCGAGCGCACCGGTGAAGCCTGTGTGGATGAATGACATCCGGTTTGCACTCATTGCGCACTTGAAGTCGTTCATCTTCACATTCCATAACACCGTTCTGAAGTTGCTGTGGGCACGTATGAAAGAAGCCTACCAGCAGTCTCCGGCGATGGCTGACAAGATGAGAGCCTTGGTGCCGCTCGCAACTTTGATGGTGCCTGTCATGGCGTTGGGCATGCTGGGATATGAGCTGCGACGGGAGATTGCGAACCTCGGCGACGCACCAGACGAGCCGCTGGATGGGGAGTGGTGGTTTGAGATCCTCAAGCGCTCAGGCATGCTGGGGTATTACGAGTTGCTCGTGGACATGGAGAGAGCAGGCGAGATGGGCCACACGCCGGTGATCAGTGCATTGGGGCCGACAATTGGGCAGATCAATGACTTCTTCGTGCGAGATTATGAGACGTGGCTGCCTAGGGCTTTGCCAGTAGTGCCGATCGTGCCGGGCTTGCGGGGGTGGATGACGGAAGAATTGCGAGCGTTATCGGAGTGACCGCTTGGCGCGAAACACCACGTGTGCGGCGTCTGCGATTTGTGCATCGCCAAGAAGCTCGTCGCGCCGTGCAGTAGCCCAGCGTGCGGCACGAAGCGCATTTTCGTACGAAACGAAAGTTCGGTCGATCAGCAAGTCGCCATTGCACATTGCACGTACCCGCCACGTACGGTTGCGAGTGCGTATAGGGATTATTTCAGTTCGTCCCGCCATTCCTCAAACGCCTCCATGCAGCGCATCAAGTGGAGGTTTCGCACGTTCAAATCGTTCCACGCGGTGACATGCATCGCTAGGTCTGCTGCGCTTGGTTGTGGACCGAGCACGAAGTCGTGTTGCCGCAGACGTTCTTCGAGCTCTGGTAACGTCTCGCCGCTGACTGCAAGCTCGACAATACGCAGCGTCGCCGCAAGGTTCAAAGGGTGGTGCGGCAACAATGCCGGCTCAGGGCGCAGCTTGTCCAGGTATTGTAACGCCGCCGTCGGCGAATCTAGTTCGACGAACAAATCTGTGTTGTGTGCGAGCAGCACCTGATCGCCGCGGCCGTATTCGAACCCTTTCGCTTCGAGCGCGAGTTCGACCAGTCGCGCCGCTCGGGTGCCCGCGTCACTGACGTAGAGTGCGTTTCGCAGCATTGGCATTATCCAATCTCCACATCCTTGCCGCGCATCAAGAACGCCAGCCTGGCCGCACGCTCGGGGACTTGCTGTGCGTATTTCGAATCCATTAACTCCCATGCAGCTTCTTCCCACCGAGCGTATTCAATAGCACGCAGCATCTTACTGAACCGCAGCAGGCCATTCACGCCGAGCTGGAATGCCATTTCGAGCAACACGCCCTGCCGCGTGCTGTCCAATTCGGCGTAGACCGGCAGCCGACGCAGCAGGCGCTCATGCGTCCGTTGCAGGTCGTTGAGCAGCAGCACCTCGGCTTCCTCTTCGGTGAGCGGGTTGTCGTCCAGATTGCGTCCGTAGCCAATGGTCGTGTGCCCAGTGGTGTCTTTGTACGGCTGCCCGCGAAAACCCTCGTGCTTTTTGATTCGCTCGATGAGCGCAGGATGGAATCCGGTCACATTCCGCGCACCTTCGAGAATCACGTCGAAGACGTCACGCTTGTGCATCCGGTCGGGGATCGGCTTTAAGGAGAGGTTGCCATTTCCGTCGCGTAGGAGATCTTCCTCGGGGATGAAGAAGCACTCCTCGCAGTTCTTGCCGCCCGCCACGACAGGAATCCCGACCAGCACCAGCACCCGCTCTTTGTTGCGAAGCCGGCGACGCAGCCATGGGCGTTGCGCAGGTTGGAATTTCACCGTGCACCGGTCTTGAATCGGCGGCGCCTGCAAGGTTTTCAATTCTAGCCAGACGTGTTGCCCGCCGGGCAATAGCACCAAGCGGTCTGCCACTCCGGGCATAACGACTCCCGTCATAGGGACCACTTCACAACCGCGTCGTATCAATTCACGACTGATTTCTGTGGCAAACGACCCTTCTCGTTGTTGGCTCATACGATATCCTCGTGGCGAATGACGATCGACGACTTCGCGGCTGCGGCCAGCTCATCGACGGTGGTCCGCGGCACATGATACGTCTTCGTTCCGATCTGCAGTCGCAAATCAGTAGGGCGGCCGTGCCGCGCAATAACGTCGAGCAGTTCATCTATGCCTTGCACAGTCCAATGCCCGTTGCCAATTCGCAGAAATGCCGTAGCGTCCCATCGCTGCAAAACTGCAGCTACAGCGTAGACAAGGTCTGTGATCACGGGCTCGGCGCCGTTGCCTTCTTTCTCCACACGGTCGCAGCCTTCTAACGCCACAGCGAGCGCGGCGCGCGTTAGGTTGCGATGTCGCGAAATGATACGATCTCCACGTCCGATAGCGAGATACATGGTTATTCTCCCATGGAAATACCGCCTCGCAGCGTCGCTGCGAGGCGGCGAGGCCATCAGTCTTCAACTGGCAGGCGGTCCAGCATTTTCTGCGCTGCCTGGTACAACTCCAGATACTTCGGCAACAGATCTTCGGGGGTAGCGTCCAGCAGCTTGAATTTCATCTTGCTGTACGTGCCCTGGGGTTCGAGCGAGATGCGTAGCTTGTGCTCGAACGGCGTCTTGCCAGCCGTCTGCAGTGCAACGGGGATCTGGTCGAACGCCGAGAGGCTAGTCGGGGGAACACGCAGCAGCATCGGCTCTGCCAGGTCGGCATTCACCGTGGTCACGGCCAAGAGGCGATGTTCGCGACATGCTTTGCCGCCGCCGTTTGGAGCGGACCCCCACGCATCGAAGGGGCAATCACTGCATTGCGTTGACTGGGCCTCTGGGCTGCGTTCATGCGGAGAATCGATGAAGCTCGCGCTGAGGGCGAAGCACTTCGGGCGTTCCTTCGAACCAGGCTGGTACGGCTTGTCGAAGTAGCTGCGGCTGTAGCGCCAGTCAAGGAGCACCACCGTGATCTCGTCCGCGGATTCGCCCGTGGGCAATTGAAACAGACCGGCTTCGATCTTGATGGTGTTGCCGGGAAGGGGAACTGCACGCTCACGCACGCTGGCCAGGGCCTTCTTGATTTGCTCTTTGATGTCAACAGGCACATTGCTCATTGCGTCTTCTCCTAATTAAACGATGTTGTCAGACAACTTCGCGTTGATAGAATCAAGCTCCGACTGGAGCTCGTTGATGCGCTTTTCGAGATCGGCTTTCGTCGCGAGCAACGCATCGCGATCGAGGTGAATCGTCACTCGCCGTACCTTCTCAGGCAGAGCGCCTTGCGCCTTTTCAGCTGCGCGAAGCGGCACCCCGCGCATACGGACGATTGTGCCATCCTTGACGCGCACCGTCCAGTTCTTCACCGACCCGCCGGTCGTGATCTCGCCGGCAAGAATCGATACTCCGAGCACCGGCGCAGCGCCCGAATCTCGCCCCCAGGCTTTGACGATCGGGCGGCCGGCAAACATGAAGTCCTTCCCATGCCGCCACGAGCTCTCCTCGAACTCGATGTCGACTGTGCAAATCGGCCCCGTACCGTCGTCTCCATAAACATCAACAACGAGGTCGCGCACTTGAGGCGTCAGGTCTGCTGGGAAGTACCACCAGCCTTCGTGGGCGTCCCATCGCCCGCCAAGCTCCTTTGCTTTGCGGATGAACACCTCGTTGAAAGGCGCGACGACGGTTACGATATCGCCGCGGTTGCTGGTGCGGATGCCACTTGCGTTCGCAGCGGCGCTTGCGTTAACGGACATGGATCTTCTCCTTCGTCTTGAGTTGCACGCCGGGGATCTCCGTCCCTTGGTCGAAGGCTTCACGGATTGCGGTCGCTGCTGGGCGGCGTTGCAGCAAGAACGGCATATCGTTTTCTCGCACGTACTCCCAGAACGCCTCGAAATCTTCGATGACGGGGTAAACCGTCTCGACCCGGCGTACCGGCACGCCACCCAGCTTCATGCTTTCCAGGTTGCCGTTGTCTTTCATCCATGCGCCGAGCACTGCAGCGAGTTCCTCGTACTCGCGGTCGACTTCTTTCATTTCGCGGTAGAGCATGTCGTGTCGTTGCTTCAACTCGCGAAGCCGCTGTGCGATTTTCTCGATGTCTTGCATCACGCCACCTCCTTGAAGAACTCGTCCAACACACGGAACCCGTGTAATTTCGTTTTCAGCAGGTGCACTAGCTTCTCCTCTCGCATCTTCGGTGTATAGAACACATGCGCCGTGGTTCGCTCCCCTTGCCCGCGACGGCGCACACGGGCATTGAATTGGTACCAGAACTCAGCGTTCGCAGTCGGCGCAACCCAGATCACGTGTTGTGATCGCGTCAAGGTCGCGCCGTGGGCTACGGTCTTTGGATGGCAGATCAGAGTCTGATATTCACCGCGTTGGAATTTCTCAACGATCTCCGCCCGAACCCTCGCGCTCGTAATCTCGCCGGAGATCACTCGGTATCGGATCCCACGCGAGTCGAGGATCTGGCATAGTGCTTTGCGGAACGCCGTCAGTTCATACGCGACGATGCTGGCGGGTAAGTCTTCAATCAAATCGGCGACTGCGTCGAGACGATGTCGGCTCACGATCCGCTCCCGGCTGTCGTCATCGATGTACACTCCGGAAGACAGCTGTACGAGCTTCATCAGCTTCGTCAGCGCATTTGTCGCTTTCAAGTTGAGCAATTCGCTCTGAAATTCGGTGTCGAAGTCGATGTACAAGCTCGCGAGTTCGCGCGGCAGCTCCTGCGGAATGAACCGATAATCCATCGGCGGGATATCATGGCAGTCATCGAGCCGGTGCCGAATCGTAATGTCACTCAGCATATCGAGCACAGCTTCGATGGCCTCTGGCTTCTCGATCGCCACTGTGCGGTTCGCCCGCTTAATGACGTAGTGCGTTGCGTATTTGAATGCTTGGAATGAGTCGCCCAGCCGCTCTCCGCCGTCGAGCAAGTACGCTTGCGCCCAGATGTCTTGCACCCCGTTCGGATTCGGAAACCCCGTTAACGCAGCTCGTTTCGCAAAGACCTCCCGCAACGCCAGCGCCGCGCGTGTCTGAGTCGCGGAGAAGTTCTTATACGCGGTTGACTCGTCAACGATCAACAGCCCGCCTTCAAAAGGCGTTGCGTATTGTGTAGGCTGCGCGCCGATCAGTCCGCGCTTGAGGTTGACCAATTCACGCACTGCAGCGTGGTTTGCTACGTGGATGTCCGCGTCTCGCGTCCAGGCGTACGGGCGCCTGTCAGCAGAGCAGATCTCAAGATGCAAGCCGCCGAGTTTCTGTGCGTCGGCTTCCCAAGCAGCGTGCATTAACGTTTTCGTAGTGAGGACAAGCACCCGCTTGCCTGGGTTCTTCTCAATAAAATCCTTTGCTACGGCCAACCAGGCCAATGTCTTACCGGTGCCTGCGTCGGATAGATCAAACACGCTGTCACGCTGCGTTGCGAATTGCAGTGTCTGTACCTGATGGGGGTCCAGCCGAACGCGGTCTGCGAAGATGCTGTCTTTGGAAAGCTGAGAGGCTTTGTCATTCGCCAACGGCATATGGGCATACTCCAGATCCGTTTACCGACCCGTATTCGCACCAACGACAATTGGTTCGATTCGGCCTCGGGCGTAGCTGCGTGTCATTCAACATTCGCTCGACGCGTTTCGTGAAGCGGCTCTGAAAGAAAGCTGCGTTCTGTCTGTTCCAAACAATCGTCGCATCGCGCTTCTCATTCAAGTAGCACAGCTGCACCTTGAACACATCGATCTCTGGGTTCAACGCTGCGCAGAACGCCGCGTAGCATTGCATCTGGCCGGTATGTTTCAACTCGTTGCCACGGCGTTTACCGGTTTTCCAGTCGATAATCCATACCGACGATGTCTCGTCCGATCGGTAGAACGCGACGGCGTCTGCGAACGCGAGTCCCCAGCTGTCGGTGCCAGGATCGATAGGCATCCAATCGGCGTCCACTCGCCATTCGGCTTCGATCTGCTTGTCTGCGTGGTCGCACAGTGCGTAGATGATTTCCTCATGGCGAGGATGCTTCATCTTGACTGCAGAAGGGTCATTGGCCAACAGTGCCTCTTCGATGGCTGCGTGAATGTCCTTCCCCTTCCGTGCGGCTTCGCCGGCTTCGCCCGCTTCAGCACCTTGCAAACGCAAGGCGCGTGTAAAGGGACATTTCTCGTACTTCAGGAGTGAAGAGTAGCTCCATTCGTGGCTAGGCATTTCGCTATTGCGCGTAGGCATTCTGCATCTCCACAATTCGTTTCGCCTGGTTGCCGTGCGGACGGATCCAAATAGCCCGTTGGTTTTTCCGGTTGCCGCTGCACAGCCCACAGGTAATGCATTTCACCATGCCTGCAGTGCGATCTGCCGGGCATTGCTTCGCGCCAGGCAAGCGGCATGTGGCGAAGATCGACCAGCCATCGGACCAAGCGGCTATGGCTTCGTCCGGAGTGTCCACACTTGCCATGCAGTGCCGCTGCAGCCGGATATCAGCTTCGCGCCACGAGTGCGTGTATCCGGTGATTGCACCCTGCGTGCGTAGCACAAGCTTCTGCCACACCTCGAATGGCACCGCTGCCGGGTCACCGTAGCTGCCAAGCCGCAAAGCGGTGATGCGTTTGGGCGGCTCGACGAGGTCGGTGTTGACATAGCGTCGGTACACAGTGAGTGGAGCTTTGAACTTCGTCACGTAGCAGCCGTTGTCTCGCAGCTTGCAGTCGCCGCAGACCGCACGTTGTTCATCGAGCGATGCCTTGTGCGGCTCGACATCGTCGCGCAAAATCCACGTCTGTACCATCTTGCCGGTCTTGCGATTGCTCGACCCGAAGATGAGATACAGTGAAATCGGCTCGCCAGTCAGTAACGAGTCACCACTCCAAATCTTCATAGCGCTTCCTCCCAAAGCGTCTTGAGAGCCTCATCGACCTCGTGCAGTGCTTGCACCAGGTCGATGCCGGCAACAGCCGCGATGATCGCTGCGATTCTCTCGCGCTGCACGTCCGCACCCAAGAGAATCAGCTGCGCTGCACGCTCGCGTGGGGTCAAATGCTTATTGTGCGCAATGTGGGTGCCGCAGTGTTTGAATAGCAGCCATGAGACGAGCGTCTCCATTGCGATGCGCTGAGCAGCATCGGTGCGAGCGGCCTCAGTCGAGCATCTCATAGCAGTCCTCCTCTTTGTCTGTGACGGTTATGGGTTCATTATCGAATAGCATCTTGCTGGCTTTTTGTACCAGCACATCGTCGAGCTCTTCCCATTTGACTGTGATCATCGGCTCGCCGAGATGCATTGACAATCGGATCGAGTTCGCCTCGACCATGCGCAGGAATTTCGCCGGCGGCATCGTCGTGCCGGTGAGGTACTGATACGCGACTTGCACCTCGCTGACTGAGAGGCGTTGCGAGCGTCCGCGACGCCGC
>Ga0256832_1001165_pt1 | contig 17754 bp, 15 predicted proteins | sample 134614metaG_FD_190534 | JGI IMG/M metagenome (GOLD analysis project Ga0256832, IMG submission 190534) | Hydrothermal vent microbial communities from Lau Basin, Pacific Ocean - 134-614 | ecosystem: Environmental > Aquatic > Marine > Hydrothermal vents | place: Pacific Ocean: Lau Basin | collected...
TGCTCCACGGGATGTCCGACTCCCCCTACAGCCTGCGCGCGCTGGCGCTGGGGTTGCAGGCGGCGGGCTTCCGGGCCCTGGCGCTACGCCTGCCCGGGCACGGCCTGGTGCCGGCCGGGCTCACCCGGGTCACCTGGGAGGACATGGCCGCGGCGGTGCGCCTGGCGGTGGATCATTTGAGAGCCACCCTGGGAGAGGGCCGGCCGCTGGTGATCGTCGGCTATTCCAACGGAGCGGCCCTGGCCCTGGACTACACCTTGGAGGCCCTCTCGGATCCGGAATGGCCGGTGCCGGTGCGGCTGGTGCTCGTCTCGCCGGCCATCGCCGTGAGCCCGGCGGCGCGCTTCGCCCGGCTGTTGGTGCTGGCTGGGCACCTCCCCGGCCTGGAGCGGCTGGCCTGGCTGTCGTTGCAACCCGAGTTCGATCCCTACAAGTTCAACTCGTTTCCCGTCAACGCGGGTTACCAGGTCCACAGGCTGGCCCGCTCGGTGCAGGCGCGGCTCGACGCCCTCGAGCCGGTGGCCTGGGACCGGTTCCCGGCGGTGCTGGCGGTGCAGTCCGTGGTGGACGCCACGGTGGTGGCGCCGGCCCTGGTGGATGGGCTCATGGACCGGCTCCATTCGGGCCGTGACCGGCTGCTGCTGTTCGACGTGAACCGGGACGCGGAAATCATGGAGCTGTTCGGGCGATACGACCACGGACGCGTGGAGGCGCTGGTCGAGGCGGACACCCCCTATGCCGTGACCCTGGTGACCAACCGGGACGCCGACAGCCTGGAGGTGGTGGCACGAGAGCGCCCGGCTGGAGGCGGCCGGGTGCGTACGCGGCCCCTCGACCTGTCCTGGCCGCGCGGGGTCTACTCCCTTTCCCACGTGGCGCTCCCTTTCCCGCCCGATGATCCCATCTACGGCCGCGGCACGCCGGATCATCCGACCCTGGGCGGGATCGAGCTGCGCGGCGAGCAGAACCTGCTGGCCGTGCCGCCCGCCCAGCTCCTACGGCTGCGCTACGACCCCTTCTATGACTACCTGGAGCGGCAGGTGCTGGAGTTCCTGCAGGGTCCTGCCGGCAGGGATGGTTCCGTAGGGCACGGCCCCGCCTACGGCGAGGCCTCGTGCGAGCAGGTGCCCGGGTCGTACGCGCCTGCCTCCAGGCGGTCCAGGGCCGCCAGGGCGCGTTGCAGGTAGTCGGGCGGGAAATACCAGGCGACGGCACCCTCCGCGTCCCGGTACGCCTCGAGCCCGCGCTCGGCGGGGGCTGCGTGGTACAGGAACTGGATCAGGACGTCGTTGCTGACCCAGGGATGGCTGTACCAGAAGTCGTGGGCGCCACGGCTCAGGTCCGGGATCTCCGAGCCGCCGATGTCGAGCAGGCGGAAGCCGCCCTCGCGGGAGGCCCGGGTGATCCGCTCGGTCTCCTCGGCGGTGAGCTCGTCGGGGTCGGGCCGGCCGGCACGCGGGCGGCCGTGATGGGCGGCGGCCAGACTGAGTACCGAATCGTTGAGATTCAGGGCCAGGGTCACGCTGCAGGTCATCCCCTGGTAGGCAAACAGGTCCTGCAGGAAGGCCTTCTGATCCACGTCGGGCGCCGCGAAGTAGACCTCGCCGAGGCGGAGTGTGCGGCGCAGCGCCTCGGGCGATCGGTCTGGGTGACGCGCGCGCAGCAGCGCCAATGCTGGGCTCACCACCTGGGCGCCTGCGCTGTAGGCCAGGATGTTGATGTGCTGCGCGCCGCTGTAACGGGCCAGCAGTTCGATCAGGCCGGCGAACACGGGGACGGTGGCCCGCGCGTTGGCCACGTCGGTGGCGTAGCGGAACAGGTTGGCCATGGAGGGCCAGGAGAAGGCCATGACCACCGCGTTGTAGCCCGAGAAATGCCGGAACTGCCCGGCCTGGGCGGTGGCGCGATAGAAGTTGTTGTTGGCCCCGTGGACATAGACGGTGAGATCCTTGTGCTCGCTTGCTCGGATCACGGCGTTGAGCTGCTGGAAATAGCGCTGCAGGGCAGGGTTGGGCGCATGCAGGGGCTCGTCGGCATGCACGAGCGCCTCTTCGTGGGCCTCCCGCAGTCGCAGGGGCGGGTTCTCGTCCCGCTCGGCGGCCGTGGACTTGCGGTGGATCCACTCCCAAGGCAGCTCTCCCTCACCGATGACCAGGTAGGCGTCGCCGAACCGCAGCGTATCGTCGAACACCGCGGTGTACAGTGCGTGGTCCCTGGGACCCAGCCGCACACGGTTGGTGGCGTAGGCGACACGGATCTCGTTGGTCCCACGCACGCGCGGGTTGGCCGCAAAGGGGTCCACCCGCCCGCCCTGCATGACGACAGGCGTCGGCATCAGGTAAACCGTGGGCTGACAGCCCGCCAGGGCCAGCAACAGGACCACGACAGGCCAGCGGCGGTCCGTCTTCGATACTGGCGTCATTCCGTATGCCAAGGGGATCCCCGGAGCGCCTGGTTTTTCTGCTGCCGGTCGGATCGGTCGCTCTGGAACGGGGATGGCCGGGTGTCACGCCTCAGGGGACCACCGCGAACCATCCCCATACCGGCCCGCAGAGGGCACAGGCCGCAGGTGCCGGTCGGGTGGCAACGCCGGGGGTCAAAAGGTCACGACCGCATAGATCCGTGGACCGTGGAAGAGCTGCTCGGCCCGGAAGCGGTGCCCGTTGTCGCTCTTGTCTTCGTAGCTCACGTTGAACAGGCTGTAGGCAGCGCCGAAACCCACGTGAGCGAATGGGTGATAGGTCACCGAGGCATCGGCACGAACGATCCAGCCCGTCAGATCGTCCACGCTCAGGTAGAAGCCAGTGGCGTCCAGAGACACCGCCAGCCGGTCGTTGAACGCATAGGCGCCCACCAGTCCCACGTTGGGCAACGGCAGCGTCACCTCGCCGCTTTCGGTGCTGAACCGCACACCGGCGTCACCGGCGGTGACCTCTCCGGAGAGTTTCGCGGCGACCTCGGCGATGTGCAGACCCAACGCCAGGCCCAGTTCCTTCTCGCCGTCGTTGACGAAGGAGTATCGGTAGGCCACCCGCCCCACCTTCCATCTGTAATGGCTGTCCAACGAGGCACCCACCGGGAAGGTGACGTCACCCCATTCGATGTCCCTCGTGGCCGAGACGTGCCCGTTGCGGCTCAGCTCGAAATACTCGGCGCTGAGGCGGTGCTTGGGTGTGATCCTCCACCACAGACCGCCGAATGGCGTGGTCTTGGTATCGTCCATTCCCAGCAGCTCTTCCACGTCGATATCCGTGCCGAAATCGCCATCGGAGGCATCCAGGCGCAGGTTGGTGTCGATGAAGGAGAAGAAGGCACCGCCCAGCAGTCCGATACGCGCGTTGAGCATCGGATTGCCTGCCTCGCCGGCGAGGGCCGGCATGGCACTCACGGTGCAGAGGCAGATGCTCCAGAGCAGGGTGCGGGGCTTCCAGGCCATGGTTCACGTCTCCCTTGGTCGCCGGTCGGGAAGCACCGCATCCTACCGGGGCGCTGCGTCAGGTGCTGCAAGCACCGAAGCTGCGGATCAGCGCAACTCCGCCAGCAGCTGTTGCATCATCTGTTCGGCCTGAGCCCCGTAGCCGCCGCCGAAGAGGTTCAGGTGGTTGAGGATGTGATAGAGATTGTAAAGGGTCTTGCGGGTGCGGTAACCGGGATCCAGCGGCCAGGCAGCCTGATAGGCGGCGTAGAAGTCGGCTCCGAAACCGCCGAAGAGCTCGGTCATGGCCAGATCGGCCTCTCGGTCGCCGTAGTACACGGCCGGGTCGAAGATCACCGGACGTCCCGCCGTGTCGGTGCCCCAGTTGCCGCCCCACAGATCGCCGTGAAGCAGGGAGGGTATAGGCCGGTAGTCGCTGAACAGGGCGGGGAGGCGTTCCAAGAGCTCCGCACCCAGGCGCTGCAGCCGGCCGCCGTAGCCCCTGCGGGCCGCGAGATCGAGCTGAAAGCCCAGGCGGTGACGCCTCCAGAACGCCACCCAGTCGTCACATTCGGTGTTGATCTGCGGCGTGGATCCGATGGTGTTGTCCCGGTGCCAGCCGAAGCGCGCCCGCGTAGTGCGGTGCAGGGCGGCCAGCCCCTCCCCCAGGGCCGCACCGCTCCCGCGCCCGGCCAGGTCCACGTATTCCATCACCAGGTAGGCACGGCCCCCGTCGCTGCCTACAGCGACCGGTTGGGGCACGTGCAGCGCCTGGGGGGCGGCCAGCTCCGCCAGCCCCTCGAACTCCGCCTGGAACATGTCGAGTCGGTCGGCGCGGTTGAGCTTGACGAAGTAGCGCCGGCCGTCGGTGCCTTCCAGGCGTGCGGCCTCGTTGATGCAGCCGCCTCCCACGCCCTGTTGCCCCGCGAGCTCGAACGGCTGGCCCGTGGCCTCGGAGATCGCCTGGGCGATGGTGTTCCAGAGCCCCATCAGAGCCGCCAGTCGGCCGGGGGCTCTCCGCGGACGTAGGGCAGATACCGGGCGCGCCAGAACTTCTCGCGCACGTAGGCATCCAGGTCCTTCTCGGCGAGCCCGGGCTTGCCGGCCACGCCGTCGTCCATGGCCGCCTGGATGACACGACTGGCCACACGTACCGAGACCTCCTGCAGTTCGTCCACCGGCGGAAAGATGCGCCCGTTCTCCAGGTGCCGTGCGGCAGTGTAGTCGGCCAGGGCATGCGCGGCCTCGAGTACCATGTGATCGGTGATGCGCCGGGCGTCGGAGAGGATGGCGCCGAATCCGAGGCCCGGGAAGATGAAGGCGTTGTTACCCTGCCCGATGCGATGCACACGCCCCTGGTACTCCACGTCCGGGAACGGGCTCCCGGTGGCGACGATGGCCCGGCCCTCGGACCAGGCGATCACGTCGGAGGGCAAGGCCTCGCTGCTCGAGGTGGGGTTGGACAGCGGAAAGACGATAGGCCGGGTGACGTTGCGTCCCAGGGCTTCGACGATGGGTTGATTGAAGGCCCCCGGATGCCCGCTCAACCCCAGCAGCACTCCGGCCCGGGTGTTCTCGATGACCTCCAGCACGTTGGGGATCTCCCCGCTGATGCGCCAGTCGGCCACCACGTCCTGGGGTTGGGCGTAGGGTTTCTTGTACGCATCCATGGGGCGGCCTTCCACCAGCAAGCCCTTGGAGTCCAGCACGAAAACGCGTCGGCGCGCCTCTTCGGGCGTGAGGCCGGCCTCCATGAGACCCTGGGTGATCGCCCAAGCGACACCGATGCCGCCGGCGCCCGCGCCGTAGATGACGATCCGCTGGGACTCCAGGGGTTCGTGGATCATGCGACAGGCGGAGATCAGCCCGGCCAGGGCCACGGCTCCCGTGCCTTGGATATCGTCGTTGAACGAGGGCAGGCGGTTGCGGTAACGCTCCAGTACGGCGAAGGCCACATCCTTGGACAGGTCCTCCCACTGGATCACCGCACTGGGCCAGCGCGCGCAGATCGCATCCACGAACTTGTCGACGAAGGCGAAATACGCCTCTCCGCGTAGGCGGCGCTGTCGCACGCCCAGGTAGTGTGGGTCGTTGATGAGGTCCAGCCGATCGGTGCCCACGTCCAGCTTCACCGGCATGGTGTGGTAGGGGCTCACGCCACCGCCCACGGTGTACAGGGCCAGCTTGCCAATGGAAATGGCCAGTCCGCCATAGCCCTGGTCGCCCAACCCGAGGATGGCCGAGGAGTCCGTGGCCACGATCATGCGCACGTCGTTCCAGGGATAGTTCTCGGTGACCGCCTGGGCGCGGTCGATGTTGACCGGTGAGAGCGACAGGCCGCGCGGGTGTTGGTAGATGTAGCTGAACTCCTGGACTGCCTGCCCCACGGTGGGTGTGTAGACGATGGGCAGCATCTCTTCCAGGTGCTTCTCCAAGAGGGCGTAGAAGAGGATCTCGCTGCGCTCCTGGAGCGCTCGCAGATACTGGTACTTGGCCAGGGGAGTGGGCTCACGCAGGAAGCCACGGTAGACGCGGTCCACCTGCTGCTCCAGGGTGTTGACCTGGGGCGGGAGCAGGCCGTCCAGATGCAGCGCCACCCGCTCTTCCGGGGTGAAGGCCGTTCCCTTGTTGGCCAGCACCAGGCGGATCAGTGCGATCCCGTCCAGGTACACCTCCATGTACTGCCGGCCCTGGGCGTCTCTGCGGATGTCGAAGTAACGGCTGATGGGGGGCATGTGTGCGGATGCGGAATGCTCGAGACCACCACCCAAGTATACCGGTCCGGAGTCAGTCGAGGATCGTCATCAGGGCAGGATGGCGGAGGCGCATCTGCAGGTTGGTCTCGCGTCCAGGCCAGACCAGCCCGCGCACTTCCACACGACGGCCCTGCAGCCGATCCAGGGTGCGCTCGTCGAACCAGGGCAGATCGCGACGGTCGATGCGCACGGAGAAGCGCTTGCCGAAATTCAGCCATACGGACTTGCGGCTTCGCGCGACCCGACGCACCTGCCCGCGCACCACATGAAATCCCCGCATCGTGGGCAGGAGCTCGGAGACTTCCACAGGCTGAAAGCGAGGCAGGCGCCAGACACCTCGGCGGGCCTTGCGGGCCTGGCGTTCGGCGGCCGCATAACGCTCCACGTAGCGGACATTGGGCGGGATGACCACCAGCGAGGCGAGCCCCTGCCGGAGCAGGGTCTCGGTGAGGTTCACCCCGTTCGGGGTGAACAGATGGGCCAGGGTACGCCCGTGGGGGTCCTTACGCTGACGATCGTATTCGCCCTCCACCCGGTAACCATGCTCGCGCAGCAAGGCCTCCAAGGACCGGCGGGCCGCCTCGGCCAGGGGCTCGCCCGGCTGGTCCTCATGGGGCAGCTCGGGCGTGTCCATGCCGATGAGCCGCAGGTGCCGTCCGTCGCGCAGGACCACGGTGTCCCCGTCGATGACCCGCTGCACCACGGTGCTGAAACGCTGCTGCTCGCGGGCCTGGCAGCCGGTGGCCAGGAGGGCGAGCAGCCATGCGAGCACGAAAAGGGCGCCCGTGGGAAAGGGCGCCCGGCTGCGTCTGGTCAGGCTTGGCAAGGGGGCGGGCTTATTGCTTCATGCCGTAGCGCCGGCGGAACTTGTCCACCTGGCCGGCCGTGTCCACGATCTTTTGCTTGCCGGTAAAAAACGGATGGCACTTGGCGCATACGTCGATGTGCATCGACTCGCCTTCGTAGGTCGAATTCACGTCGAACTCGTTGCCGCAGGCGCAGACCACGTGGACCTGGTGATAGTTGGGATGGATGCCGGGTTTCATCGCCGTGACGGACCTGTTGAGTACGCTCTCCTGAAAGGAAGGCGCGCGATTGTACTCGCCCGGCCACCGCGCATGCAAGCGCTCCGGGGTTGTCCGTGGGCTCAGGGGCCCGCTCGCACGCCCATCCGCTGGGCCCCTGTCCCCGGCGTGATCCCTCGGGCCGCAAACCATCCGGCTTCGGCCTCCAAGGCGGCCCGGATGGCGCCTGCAGGGAAATAGGTGCGGCCGGGGCCGCCGGTTGTCTCCGTGTCCATGCGCCGGATCTCCGCGATGCGCCCGTCCACGCCGATGAATGCGATGTCCAGTGCGGCGTGGACATTGTGCATGTGGAAACCCACGCGCACCGGTCGCCCGAATTCGAACCACATGGGGCGTTCGGTGATCGTCTGGGGGCAGAGGTACTGGAAACCTGCCTGGCGCTCGGCCGGTTCGTCGGCGATCCATGCCTGGACCTGGCGGTGGCGGCCGTCGGGCAGGGTGAACGACACCGGCTCCTCGTCCATGTGACGCAGCGCGGGTGTTTCGGGCAGGCATTCCTGCGCTGGGGCACATGCCTGCAGCGCGAGCGCCAGGACGACCGGCACAGCGGCGAACCCGAAGCGCCGGACCCGGTCTGTCGCGCATTGGGAGGTCGGCAGCGCGAAAGCCAGCGCCGGAAGTACGGCCACGGGCTGCGTCTTGCACCGATGATGCCGGTGTGTTCCCCACATGGCCTGCAGGCCTCCGGCTGTTTTTCAACTTGTTTTCAGCCTGGCGGCGTAGGATGTCCACCCGGCAACACGCAAGACGGATTGTGCATGTTCGGCATTCATTTGGCCATCTTGGGATCTCGACGCGGGCGTTTCGGTGCGGTGAGGGGCAGGCGGGCCGGCTCCCGGGCCCTGTTGGCCTGCCTGATGCCATTGTCCTTGCTCTGGACAGGCCCGGTGGCAGCCACCGCTGGGGATATTCGGCTGGATGCCGCCCAGCGCGAGGCCTTGGGCGTGGTTCTGACGCCGGTCGAGCCGGTCACCGGGAGTACCAGTACGGCGTTCCCTGCCCGTGTGGTGGTGCCCAACGACCAGCTCCACGTCGTGAGCACCCCCCTGGCGGGCCTGCTCGAATCACTCCATGCGGCAGAAGGCCAGCCGGTGCGCAAGGGGGATCTGCTGGCCGTGGTCCAGAGTCCCGACCTCCTTGAGGCCCAGCGCGCCTATGTGGAGGCCCTGAGCCGTTTTCAGCTCGCCGAGGCCAACTACCGGCGAGACCGTCAGTTGCATAAAGAGGGCATTATTGCCGAGCGCCGCTATCTGGAGGCGCGGGCCCGCTATCAGGAGGCCCGGACCGCACTCGACCAGCGGCGCCAGCTCCTGATGCTGGCGGGTATGGACGAGGAGGCGCTGGCTCAGCTGACCGAGACCCATCGCCTGAGTGGCCGGCTCGAGGTGCGCAGCCCGTTGGATGGTGTGGTCCTGGAACAAATGGCCACGCCCGGCCAGCGTCTGGAGGCCCAGGACCCCATCTACAAGGTGGGCCGGCTGCAGCCCTTGTGGCTGGAGGTCCACGTGCCTCTTGACCGATTGGGTGGCGTGCGCCCCGGCTCTCCCGTACAGGTGATCGAGCCCCCCATAGAGGCCCGGGTGATCACCGTGGGTCGGATGGTGCACACCGAGGACCAGGGCGTCCTGGTACGTGCGCAGGTCGACGAAGGCAGCGAGCTCCTGTTTCCCGGGCAGTTCGTCAAGGTGGCGCTGCTGCGTTCCCAGAACGGGGGCTATCGGGTGCCGCGGAGCGCGCTGGTGCGCCACCGTGGCCGCGTGTGGGTGTTCGTGGGCCGAGGAGAGCTCCTGGAGCCGGTGCCCGTGGAGCTGGTGGCGGAGGAGGCGCATTCGGCTGTGGTGCGGGGGGCGCTGCGCACGGGCGACCGCATCGTCAGCCGCGGAACCTCGGCGGTGAAGGCCATCTGGCTGGGCGCCGGAACATGAATCGGGCCGAGGTCCGCAGGTCGGTGGTGCGCTAGCATGCTGGCGCGCATCATTCAGTTCGCACTCACCCAGCGCCTGCTGGTGCTCCTGGGCATCGTTCTGCTGGCCGGCGGAGGGTGGATCGCCCTCCAGCGGACGCCCATCGACGCCTTTCCGGACGTGTCCACCACCCAGGTGAAGATCGTGGTCAAGGCCCCGGGGATGACGCCCAAGGAGGTGGAGGCCCGTATCACCGCCCCCATCGAGGTGGAGATCCTGGGGATTCCCCGCCTGACCGTGGTGCGCTCCATCGCCAAGTATGCACTGAGCGACATCACCGTAGATTTCGAGGAGGGGACGGACATCTACTGGGCGAGACAGCAGGTGGCCGAGCGCCTGGGCGCCATATGGGGCGACCTGCCTGCCGACATCTCAGGGGGCATCGCACCCATGACCACGCCGCTGGGTGAGATGTTCATGTTCACCGTCGAGGGCGGCGATCTGAGCCTCATGGAACGTCGCGAGCTGCTGGACTGGGTGATTCGGCCGGCCCTGCGCACCGTGCCCGGGGTGGCCGACGTCAATGCCCTCGGCGGCCTGGTGAAGAGTTTTGAAGTGGTGCCGGACAAGGCGCGTATGCTGGCCCGCAAGGTGAGCATGGCGCAGCTGCGCGCGGCGCTTTCGGCCAACAATCGTAACGACGGGGCCGGGCGCCTCGACGACGGTGAAGAGGTGCTCGTGGTTCGGACCGAAGGCGCCATCCGGGACCTGGGCGACGTGGCGGACATCGTGGTCTCGCCTCATCCCACGGAGCCGGTGCGCGTGGCCGATGTGGCCACGGTGCGCATCGGGGCGTTGACGCGCTACGGGGCGGTCACCAGGAATGGTGAGGGAGAGGCGGTCGAAGGTTTGGTGCTGGGCCTGCGCGGCGCCAATGCCCGCGAGGTGGTCGAGGGTGTCAAACGCAAGCTCCGGGAGCTGTCCCCTGGCTTGCCGAAGGGTGTGCGGATCGAGGTGTTCTATGATCGCGGCCGCCTGGTGGACCGCGCCGTGGCCACCGTGACCCGGGCGCTCGGCGAGGCCATTGTCCTGGTGCTGGTGCTTCTGGTGTTGTTCCTGGGCAATCTGCGGGCGGCGCTCACCGTCGCGCTGATCCTCCCCCTGGCGGCCCTGGTCACCTTCATCCTGATGTACTTGTTCGGGATGTCCGCCAACCTCATGAGCCTGGGGGGTCTCGCCATCGCCATCGGCATGCTGGTGGACGCCGCAGTGGTGGTGGTCGAAAACGTGGTGAGTCACCTGGTGCAGCGCCGCGCCGGGGAGCGGCTGCCGCGCCTGCATCTGATCTTCCGGGCAGTGCGCGAGGTGGCCCTGCCCATGACCTCGGGTATTCTCATCATCATCATCGTGTTCCTGCCCTTGCTCACCCTGCAGGGGCTGGAGGGCAAGCTGTTCGTGCCAGTGGCCCTGGCCATCGTCTTCGCCCTGTCGGGTTCCTTGGTGCTTTCACTCACGGCCATTCCGGTGCTGGCTTCCTTTCTGATCGGGCGCGTCCAGCACGGTGAGCCCCGGGTGGTGCGGGCGCTTGCGGCCGTCTACCGGCCGGTGCTCGAGTGGTCTCTCGCTCATGGTGGCGTGGTGCTGGGCATGGCCCTGGGGGCCATGGCCTTGGCCGGGTTCCTGTATTTCCAGGTGGGGAAGACCTTCATGCCCACCATGGACGAGGGCGATCTCATCGTGCAGCTGGAGAAGTTGCCGTCCATCACCCTGGAGGAATCCATCGCCGTGGACACGCGCTTCCAGAAGGCGTTGATGGCGGAGGTGCCCGAGGTCCTCGGAGTGGTCTCGCGCACCGGGTCCGACGAGATCGGCCTGGATCCCATGGGACTCAACGAAACCGACAGCTTCCTGGTGTTGCGGCCGCGAGAGAAGTGGACGGTACCGGACAAGGAGGCGCTCAAGGAGCGGATCCGGCAGGTGCTGGAGCACTTTCCGGGCGTGGCCTACACCTTCACCCAGCCCATCGAGATGCGCGTGTCGGAGATGCTGACGGGTGTACGCGGTGACGTGGCCATCAAGATCTTCGGAGACGATTTCGAGGCCCTGAATCGCACGGCCGAGGCCTTGGTGGGCATCATCTCAGAGCTGGACGGGGCCCAGGACGTCTATGCCCCTCGCAACGAGGGCGCACAGTACCTGCGCTTGGTGGTGGACCGCCTCTCGGCCGGACGTCTGGGCCTGGACGTGGATACGTTGGAGGACGATCTGCGTGCGCAGATCGAGGGATTGCGCGTGGGCACGGTCTATCGGCAGGCCCGGCGTTACCCGCTGCTGCTGCGCGGCCCCGAGAGCCTGCGTGAATCCCCCGCGGCGTTCGCCCATCAGTACGTAGTGCTGGACGACGGCAAGCGGGTACCACTGGCCCAGCTCGTGCGTATCGAGCGCAGCGAGGGCCCGGTGGCGGTCAAGCGTGAGCACGGCAAGCGCATGGCCGTGGTGATCGCCAATGTGACCGGGCGCGATCTGGTGGGTTTCGTCGAGGAGGCCAAGCGGGTGGTGGCCGAGCGCCTGGAGCTCCCCACGGGGTTCTATCTGGAATGGGGCGGACAGTTCGAGAACCAGCAGCGCGCCGCCCGCCGGCTGGCTATCGTGGTGCCCGTGGCCGTGGGACTCATCTTTCTGATCCTGTTCTCTACTTTCCGCTCCGTACGCCAGGCCCTGTTGGTGCTGGCCAACATTCCGTTCGCGATGATCGGTGGGGTGGTGAGTTTGTGGCTCACGGGGGCCTATCTCTCGGTGCCGGCCTCGGTGGGCTTCATCGCCCTGCTGGGTATCGCAGTGCTCAACGGCGTGGTCATGGTCACCTACTTCAATCAGCTGCAGGCCATGGGAAGGCCGGTGGAACGGGTAGTGCGCGAGGGGGCGTTGCGCCGGCTGCGCCCGGTGCTCATGACGGCGAGCATCGCCGCATTCGGTTTGGTGCCCCTGCTGTTCGCCACCGGACCGGGCTCCGAGATCCAGCGCCCGCTTGCGATCGTGGTGATCGGGGGATTGGTGACTTCTACACTGCTCACTCTGGTGCTCCTGCCGGTTCTGTACCGGCGCTTCGGCGTGCCGCCCGCAAAGGAGTCCGCTCATGCCTGACAACCCCGAGATGCTGGTGACGCTGGTGACGCCACCAGAACTGCAAGACGCGCTGATCGACTGGCTGCTGGATCGCGCCGAGACGGTGTCGGGATTCACCAGCTTGGCGGCCAGCGGTCACGGCAGTTCGGCGGCTTCCATGACGCTGGCCGAACAGGTGGCCGGTTATCAGCGCCGCACGTTGTTCCTGATCCACCTGCCCGCGGAACGGACAGCGGGCTTTTTGCAGGCACTGGCCGATGCGTTTGCCGGTGGAGGGGTGCATTGGTGGGTGGTGCCCGTCGCCGAGACCGGCGTGGTGTGAGCGGCCCCTGGGACCCGGTGCGTGGGTCCCGGCCGGGCTTGCACCTCCCGCACCGAGTGGACGCCATCCTCGGCTGAATATGGGACTATAATACCAAATCAGATCCGCCTGAAGGGGGGAGGATGTCGTGCGTGAGGGCAGCAACTATTCGGTTCTGGCCGCGATCGGGTTTGCACTGATCCTGGCGGCCTGCGGGGGCGGCGGGGACGACAGCGAATCGGAGGCTGGCGATGCCGCAGCCTCGGGAGACAACGGGGGAGGCACGGACGTGCCGGTGGCCCAAGGCGAATATGCGCTGCTCGCGTGGAACGACCTGGGGATGCACTGCATCGACAGCGACTATTCCGTCTTTTCGCTCCTGCCGCCCTTCAACGTCTTGAACGCCCAACTCGTACACCGGGGCGGCGGTGTGGTGGAGTCCGGGGTAGAGCTCACCTACGAGGCGGTGGCCGATCCGAGTGGGTCGGTCAACTCCACCAGCCGGGGCAAGACCAATTTCTGGGACTACGCCGAGCAGCTCTACGGGCCCAGGCTGGAACCGGACACGGGATTGAAGGGGTTTTCCATGCCCTCGCGCGGCCCAGCGGCCATGCACTTCGACCGATCGCACCGGTGGTTCGCCGCAGAGGGCATTCCGATCACCCCCGTGGACGACGAGGGGCGAAAGAATGAATACCCGATGATGCGCGTGAAGGCGATCGACCCGTCCGGACGTACCCTCGCCACGGCCGACGTGGTCCTGCCGGTGAGCGACGAGATGACCTGCGTGCGCTGCCACGGCTCGGCGCAGGGCGTGGACGATGCGAGACCGCGCGGCGGCTGGGTCCAGGACGCGGATCCAGAGCGGGACTGGCGGCTGAACATCCTGCGCTTGCACGACGAGCGGTCGGGTGACAGCCATCGTTTCCGCGACGCGCTCGCCCGGTTGGGTCTCGATCCACAGGGCCTCGAGGCGAGCGCGCGCAGCGGTCATCCGGTGCTGTGTGCGGGTTGCCACCGGTCCAACGCCCTGCCGGGCACGGGGCTTGACGGGATCGCGCAGCTCACCACCGTGATCCATGATCGCCATGCCTCCGTGACGGATCCGGAGACGGGGCTGTCACTGGATGACGACCGCACCCGCGCAGCCTGTTACCGATGTCATCCAGGTTCCTCCACCCAGTGCCTGCGGGGCGCCATGGGCAAGGCCACAGACCCTGCGGGAAACCCCCTCGTACAATGCCAGAGCTGCCACGGCCGCATGTCGGCGGTGGGCCGTCCTGGCCGCGAGGGCTGGCTGGACCTGCCCAACTGTCAGGCCTGTCACCACGACGGACAGCGTGGCGCAAAGGCCGTGCGGGCCGATGGATCGCTGATCCGTGTGTCGGACAGGCGCTTCGCGACGAACGCCGACACGCCGGCGCCGGGTTACGGCCTGTATCGGTTCAGTCGGGGGCATGGGGATCTGTACTGCGAGTCCTGCCACGGTGCGACCCATGCGATCTATCCGTCCGCCGAGTTCAACGACAACGTGCTGGCCCGGGAGCTGCAGGGCTATGCGGGCACCATCCGGGAATGTGCCGTGTGCCACGATCCCGTGCCCTATACGGCCACCGGTGGGCCCCACGGCATGCACACCATCGGTGCGGCATGGGTCCGTGGCCACGGCGACTCCGTGGAGCACTCCGGGCCCGAACAGTGTACCGCCTGCCATGGGGCCGACTACCGGGGTTCTCCGTTGTCGGCGATCAAGACCGCCAAGGAGTTCCGCCACGAGCACGGCATCGTGCGCTATCGACCAGGCGATCCGGTGACCTGCTACGACTGCCACAACGGCCCTCACGAGGACTGAGCCGCACCGGGGCGGGCGGTCCTCCCGGGCCCTCAGGAGATCTCACGATAGGTCCCGGGCACCCGTATTCCGTCACCAGCCGGCCAGCTGACGCTTTCAGGCTGGTTTCATGCCGTTGCGTTAATCTGACAGCGGATGGGAATACCAGCGGAGGATGCGTCATGCAGGCGAACGGCTCGTTCGAACACGGGACCCTTGCGAATCCGTCCGATGAAGGCCGGGTGCGGGTCTGGGATCCGCTGGTGCGCGTCCTCCACTGGTCGCTGGCCGCGGGGTTCTTTGGGGCCTATTTCACGGAAGACTGGGAGACGGTACACGTCTGGCTCGGCTACGCCGTACTCGGGATCGTGGCATTGCGTGTCATCTGGGGTTTCGTGGGCACGCGGCACGCCCGCTTCACCGACTTCGTCCGCCGGCCTGCGGTGGTGGCCGCGTACCTGCGCGATCTGGCGCACCTGCGCCATCGCCGGTATCTGGGTCACAACCCTGCGGGCGGTTATATGATCTTGGCCCTGCTCCTGATGGTGAGTTTGACCGGTCTCAGCGGGATCGCTCTCTACGCTGCCGAGGAACATGCAGGGCCGATGGCCGGCTGGGTCTCCGGCGCATGGGAGGATCCGCTGGAGGCGCTTCATGAGTTCCTGGCCAACTTTTCGTTGTTTCTGGTCGTGGTCCACGTCCTCGGGGTGATCGTCGAGAGCCTGCTGCACGGAGAGAATCTGGTGCGGGCCATGTGGACGGGATTCAAACGCGGAGGGGCCACATGAGCTCGGGAGCGAAGGCCGGATGGATCAGGTGGGGAGCGGTCACGCTCTCGCTGGCCGCATGCGGGGGAGCGGCGGACGACTCGGATCGGGTGCGCAGTCTTCGTGCCACCGGTGAGGTGGTGCCGCTGGCCCGGATTCTGGCCGGGATTCTGGCGGGCCACCCCGGAGTCCGCGTGATGGAGGCCGAGCTGGAGAAAGCGTCGGCAGGCTGGGTATACGAAATCGAGTACGTGGATGCGCGACACCGGGTGTGGACGGAGCGCTTCGACGCCCGCACGGGACGACGGCTGCGGTGAGGCTCCCGCCGTGCGGCTGCTATTGGTCGAGGACGACGAACGCCTTGCCACCCCGTTGGCGCGAGCACTACGGGGGGCCGGCTATGCGGTGGACTGGGTGACCGACGGTGTCGAGGCCGAGCATCTGGGCTGGGAGGAGCCTTTCGACGTCATCGTGCTGGACCTGGGGCTTCCTTCCCGTTCAGGGCTGGAGGTGTTGCGCAACTGGCGGGCGGTGGGACTTCGCACGCCGGTCATCGTGCTCACGGCCCGAGGCGCCTGGTACGAGCGGGTGGCGGGGTTCAAGGCCGGCGCCGACGATTATGTCCCCAAGCCGTTTCACGACGAGGAGCTGCTGGCACGCATCGGGGCCGTCCTGCGCAGGGCCTGTGGTGGTGGCGCGGGAGCGCTCCGGGTGGGCGGGTTGGTGCTGGACGAGGAACACCAGGAAGCGGTGCTGCCCGACGGTGGTCGTGTGGTGCTCACGGGCACGGAGTTCCGGCTGCTGCGCTATTTCATGCTCCATCCGGACCGCCCCCTGTCCAAGTCGCGCCTGGCCGAACATGTCTATGCGGGTGACGATGCCCGGGACAGCAACGTGATCGAGGTGTACGTCAACCGGCTGCGGCGCAAACTGGGCCGGGAACGCATCGTGACCCGGCGTGGGCAGGGCTACTTGTTCCCTTCCGATCCTTGAATTCCATCCTGTTACGGCTGAGTGCGTGGTTGGGGGTTGGGCTCCTGGTCATGCTGGGGCTCACCTGGTTCTTCGCCGATCGGTTGATGGAACGTGTGGCCGAGCGTTTCCTGGTGGAGGACCTCCAGCACGACGTGGAGAGCCTGTTGTTGGCCCTGCGATTCGATGCCGACGGGCGTGCGCGGCTGGACGCCTCGCGTGTGGAGCCGGTGTTCCAGCGCCCCTTCTCCGGTCACTACTACCGGGTGGAGACCGAGGCGAACCGTTTGGTCTCACGCTCCCTATGGGACGAAACCCTGGTCGTGCCCGACGGTTCCGGTACCTGGCGGGTGCCGGGACCGATGGGGCAGCGTCTGTTCGTTTTGGCGGACCGCTATGAGAAGGACGGGCATCGGTTCCGTCTGGTGGTGGCCGAGGACCTCAGCGGGGTGGAGCAGGTGGTGTCCAGAATGCGCCGGCACTATGCCGTGGTCATGGGGATACTGGGGATGATCCTCGGCATGGGTCTGATCTGGATGCTGCGGGCGGCGCTGAAGCCTCTGGAACGTCTTCGCCGGGATCTCCAGGCGCTCCACACCGGGGAGCTGCGGGCCCTCTCGGTGGCGGGCGCACCCCGGGAGATTCGCCCCCTGGTGGACGAGATCAACACCTTGCTGGGTGTGCTCCGCGAACGCTTGGATCGGCAGCGCAAGGCTTTGGGCAACCTGGCCCATGCCATCAAGACGCCGTTGACCGTGATCTTCCAGCACACGGCCGAACTGAGGCGCGGCGACTGCGACGAGTCGGCGGTGTCCGGGTTGTTCGGAGCGGCCGAGTCCATCCGCCGGGTCACGGAACGCGAGCTGCAGCGGGCACGGGCTGCCGGTCACGCCCCGGTAGGGCAGCGGGTGGCCCTGGGTGAGGCCGTGGAGGAGGTGGTGGGCGTGCTGCGACAGGCCCATGCCGACCGTGCGCTGCGTTTCGTGCTGGAGGTGCCGGAGGAACTTCAGGTGTGTGCAGACCGTGAAGACCTGCTCGAGGTGCTGGGCAACCTGTTGGACAACGGCGCCAAATGGGCGCGGAGCCGGGTGGCGATCCGTGCCCGGGAGACGGCGGGAGATGCGGTGATTCTGCGCGTGGAGGATGACGGTCCCGGCATGACCCGTCGGGAGATCGCCGCCGTACTGGGCCGCGGCGCACGCCTGGATGAGTCCGTGCCGGGGCATGGTCTGGGGCTTGCCATCGTCCGGGACCTGGTTGAGACCTACGGCGGCAGACTGTTCCTGGAACGCAGTCCATCACTCGGCGGATTGGCCGCCGTTGTCGTGCTGCCGCGGCAACTGGCTTGAGACCCAGACCCGCACGCTCGGCCCAATGGCCGGAGGCTCCCGTCCTGCAGCGGCCATGTCCGTCCGTGTGCCGGTGGAGCGTCCCATGGATCCCGGCGCCGGCCCGCCGGTAGAATCCCGGGTTCCGCACAGCTTGGCTCCGGGCCCCGGCACCCATGAGTGACGTCATCGACAGCGCCCCCTATCGCATGCGCAGGCCGTTTCGGCTGCGCATGAGCCTGTCCACGGCCATCCTCCTCGGAATGGCC
>Ga0256832_1001166_pt1 | contig 17748 bp, 16 predicted proteins | sample 134614metaG_FD_190534 | JGI IMG/M metagenome (GOLD analysis project Ga0256832, IMG submission 190534) | Hydrothermal vent microbial communities from Lau Basin, Pacific Ocean - 134-614 | ecosystem: Environmental > Aquatic > Marine > Hydrothermal vents | place: Pacific Ocean: Lau Basin | collected...
TGGAAGGCGCAAATTTCGATGGGGCTAGCATTACCCATTCCCTGGTAAATGGTGCTGCTCTGGAAGGAGCCAGTTTCAGGGGAGCCGATCTGCACAACTCCCGTTTCGTCAATGCTAGAGGGGCGGCGGATTTCAGCGGCGCCAGGAACATTCCTGTTCATTTGCAAGCCATATTGGATAAGAAGGCTTCCCGTTGAAGCTTGGCAGGTTTAAGGCACCAGTTCTGGCCCCACCCCAGCCCTCTCCCGCAAGCGGGGGGCGCTACTGGTTGTATTATCCATGGTATCGTATGCCGCTGTTTGGTAAACGGCACCGGTGGTTCGCCTGATATGGGCATTGTGGGATGGACTGCGGTATGATGAAACTAGATTAATGCGGATGCCCCGGCGGTTGCGCCAATAGAATTTATGGAAGCCAGAAAGATTCCACTGCCCGCGCGTTTCAAGGCCAAGATCTCCGAACTGGAGGCTGACCTGGCCTTTTGTGATGCCTTGATTACCTTTGCCGGGCAGATACCGGAAACGGTGTATCAACGGGCTGAGATACAGGTTTACAAAGCCTTGGAAAAAGAGCTGGAACGCCGCCTGTACGATGCGGAACAGGAAGCACTGGGGCGTTCCCGTAAGCTTTCCGCCTGACATTTATGAAACTGCTTGCCCTGGATACTACCGAAGACAGCTGCTCCGTGGCCCTGTGCGTCGATGATGAGATGCGTTGGCGCTTCGAACTGGCGCCGCGCCGTCACAGCGAGCTGATCCTGCCCATGATGGAGTCCCTGCTGGCCGAAGCACAGCTCAGCGTGCAGGCACTGGATGGCCTGGCTTTCACCCGTGGTCCCGGTTCTTTCACCGGAATCCGCATCGCCACCGGGGTGGCCCAGGGCGTGGCTCTGGGAGCTGATTTGCCAGTTGTGCCGGTTTCCACCCTGGCGGCTCTGGCCCAGGCCGCCTTGCGGGAGCAAGGGGCGATTCGGGTGCTCAGCGCTCTGGATGCCCGCATGGGAGAAATCTACTGGGCCTGGTGTGAGCTGGATGATGGTGTGATGCGTGTTGGCGAGAGCGGGGAACGGGTGGGGCCAGCCAAGGCTGTCCCAGCCGCACCTGCGGAGCATGCCTGGGGCGCTGGCAGTGGCTGGGCCAGCTACGCCGGGGATCTGGCGGCCGCCAGCGGCATTGACGGTTCCCATGTTCTGGCAGAGCAGCCCGTTCATGCCCGGGATGTGGCCAGTCTGGGGCTGGCCGCACTGCTGAAGGGTAATACGGTATCTGCGGAAGCGGCTCTGCCGGTGTATATCCGCGACAATGTCGCCGCCAAGCCCCGTTCTTCTGTTGGCAGACCTGCCCACTCATCGTAAGAGGATGAACAGGGCACCGCCGGTTGTGTCTTGAACCCCGGATCAGGCGTCCAGCCGCTCCAGAAGCGCGCTTTTCAGCGCTTTCAGCCGGGCATCATCCGTCAGTCCGCGGCCTCCGGCATCCGTGATGGTGAACACGTCATCCGCCTGGGCACCCACAGTGGTGACCTTGGCGCTGAGCAGGCGCAGGTTCTGTTCCGCCAGTACCCAGGCAATAAGGGAGAGCAGGCCCGGCCTGTCCATGCTCTTGATGCGCAGCAGGGTGTGTTGATTGGCCTCGTCCTGGGTGATGCTGATTTCACTCTTGCTGGAGAACTGCTGCAGTCGCCGGGGCAGGGGACGGGCCTGGGGTATGCCGTCCAGTGAATTCCTGAGTCCGGTTTCCAGCGCCTGTTGGATTTCTTCTGCCCGGCCGGCAGCAATATGGCTGCCGTCCACTTCCAGCACAAAAAAACTGTTGAGGGCAATGCCGTCATCCGTGGTCTTGATACGCGCTTCGAGGATGTTCAGATGTAGCTGGTCGATTAGGGCTGTGCACTGGGCAAACAGGTTCCTGCGGTCCTTTTGGACGATGAAGATCTCATTGCAGCCCCGGGGAATGGACTTGCGCAGCGCCACCAAGGGTTTTTCGAAGTTTTTCGCAGAAAGAACCATGCTGCCATGCCAGGCGATCTCCTCGGGATCGTTCTGCAGGAAGTATTCCAGCGACAGTGCGCTCCACAGCTGATTGATGCTTTCCAGGTCGAATCCCTGGTTGGCAAGAAGGCGGCGCGCTTCGGTCTGCTTGGCTTGAATGAGTTCGTCCTGTCCCATGGGGGATTTCAGTCCCCGCAACAGGGCCTGGCGGGTGCTGTGGTAGAGCCGGTTCAGCAGGGAGGCTTTCCAGGATGTCCAGCGCTTGGGGTTAGTGGCGCGAATATCAGCCACCGTGAGCAGGTAGAGATAATCCAGGCGTGAACGGTCGCCCACTTCGGCGGCGAACTCCTGAACCACCAGGGGATCCTCGATATCCTTGCGCTGGGCGGTGACGGACATGAGCAGATGCTTACTCACCAGCCAAGCCACCAGGTTGGCGTCATAATCCGAGAGATCATGCAGCTTACAGAATTCCCGGGCATCCACAGCCCCCTGTTGCGCATGATCCCCGCCGCGCCCTTTGGCGATATCGTGAAACAGTCCGGCGATGTACAACAGCTCCGGCTTGGCGAGCTGGCGGAAAACCCGGGAACACAAGGGGAACTCGTGTTCGAACTCCGCCACGGAAAAACGCCGCAGATTGCGCAGCAGCATCAGAGTGTGTTCATCCACGGTGTATACATGGAACAAATCGAATTGCATACGCCCGGTGATGTTGGCAAAAGCGGGAATATAGGCTTCCAGCACGCCATAGCGGTGCATGCGCCGCAAGACATTGGTGATGCCCGTGGGCTGGCGCAGAATCTCCAGAAACAGGCTGCGGGCGCGGATGTCCTTGCGGTAGCGTTCGTCGATGAGATGCAGATGGGCGCGGATCAGGCGGATGGTGCTGGCGCGCACGCCCTCCAGTTCCGGATGTTCCTGGAGGATGAGAAACAGTTCCAGGATGGCAATGGGATAGCGGACGAAGATGGCGTTGTTGCTCACTTCCAGGTAGCCGTTGCAGGACTGGAAGCGTTTGTTGATCTTCAACGTGTCGCAGGGCTGGTTCTGATACAGGATGGCCTCCTGGAACAGCTGCAGCAGCATCTCGTTAAGACGGTTGAGTTCCATCACCGTGCGGTAATAAGCCTGCATGAACTGTTCCACGGCCAGGTTGCTGTCTTCGTCGCAGTAGCCGAACTGGCGGGCAATGGCGCGCTGGTGTTCGAACAGCAGGCGGTCTTCGTGGCGCCCGGTGAGCAGGTGCAGGGCGAAGCGGATCTTCCACAGGTGTTTCTGCCCGGACTTCAGGGCATGGTACTCGGCGTCCGTGAGAAAACCCTGATGCAGCAGTTCGGAAAGGCGTTCGGCGCGGAAGTGGCGCTTTACCACCCAGCCAATCATCTGGATGTCGCGAAGCCCCCCGGGATTGGACTTGATGTTGGGCTCAAGATTGTAGGCGGTATCGCCAAAGCGGGCGTGCCGGGCTTTCTGCTCTTCGCATTTGGCGGAAAAGAACTCGTTGCTGGGCCAGATGCGGTCAGGCCCGGTGGCTTGGCGCATATCCCGGAACAGATTTTCCTCGCCAGCGAGAAAGCGGGATTCCATGAGATTGGTGACGATGGTCACATCGCTTTTGGCGGCTTCCACGCACTGCTCCAGGGTACGCACGCTGTGGCCGACCTCCAGACCGATATCCCAGAGGAAAGTGATCAGCTGCTCCAGCTGTTCAGCCACCTGGCCCTGGGGAGTCTGGTCCACCAGGATCAGCACGTCCACGTCCGATGCTGGATGCAGCTCGCCGCGTCCATAGCCGCCTACGGCCACCAGTGCGGCATTTTGATCTTGCAGAAACTGTTGCCAGGCGCGGATCAGCACCTGGTCGATGAAGTGGGAACGGGCATGCACCAGTTCTTCCACATCGTCACCGGCGGCGAAGCGTTCGGCCAAATGCGCCTTGCTTGCCTTGATGATCTGGCGAAAGTCTTCCAGGGGCGTGCCGGATGCGGCCAGTTGCGCATCCAGGTCGGGGATCAGGGAAAGAGGCATGTCAGTGGTTCAGCTCTTCCTTGCGCAGGGTGAGCACTTCATAGCCCTCGTCCGTGACCAGTATGGTGTGCTCCCACTGGGCGGACAGCTTGCGGTCCCGGGTGACCACGGTCCAGCCATCACCCAGTTGCTTCACGTCTTTCCTGCCGGCATTGACCATAGGCTCGATGGTGAAGATCATGCCCGCCTGAATCTCCGCGCCGCTGCCTTTCTTGCCAAAGTGCAGAACCTGGGGTTCTTCGTGGAAACCCCTGCCGATGCCATGGCCGCAGTATTCCCGCACTACGGAATAGTGATTGGCTTCGACAAAGCGCTGGATGGCATGGCCGATATCGCCAAAATGGGCGCCCGGACGAACCACTTCGATGCCTTTCCACATGGCCTGCTGGGTGATGTCACACAGGCGCCTGGCCAACACGCTGGGTTTGCCTATGCAGAACATCTTGCTGGTGTCGCCATGCCAGCCGTCCTTGATCACGGTGATATCGATGTTGACGATGTCGCCGTTTTTCAGCACCTTGTCACCGGGAATGCCGTGACAGACCTGGTGGTTCACCGAAGTGCAGATGGACTTGGGAAAACCGTGGTAATTGAGGGGGGCGGGAACGGCCTTCTGCTCGTTGACGATGTAATCGTGGCAGATGCGATCCAGCTCATCCGTGCTGATACCGGCCTGCACATGAGGCTCGATCATTTCCAGCACTTCCGCCGCCAGGCGTCCCGCAACGCGCATTTTTTCGATTTCTTCGGGCGTTTTGATGATGATGGACATGGGGTACCTGAGTGGGGCGGATGGCCCGGTATTGTTGAATTGAGCCGGGTATGGTATAAAACGCGCCGCCAAACGGCAAATACACACGCAATCCCGGTATGACGCACATCATGGGTGTTGCCTGCATTCTACTCTGAATCCAGGTAATTGGTGTGCCAGAGGTTGCGGAGGCTTAACCCTTACAATTAAAGGTATAAACATGAGTAATGTATCCATGCGCCAAATGCTGGAAGCAGGCGTACACTTTGGTCACCAGACCCGCTATTGGAACCCGAAGATGGCTCCCTACATCTTCGGTCAGCGTAACAAGATCCATATCATCAACCTGGAAAAGACCCTTCCCCTGTTCAACGATGCCATGAACTTTATCGGCAAACTGGCCTCCAATGGCGGTCGGGTGCTGTTCGTGGGCACCAAGCGTGCGGCAAGCAGCGTGATCAAGGAAGAGGCAGAGCGTTGCGGTATGCCCTACGTCAACCATCGCTGGCTGGGCGGCATGCTGACCAACTACAAGACAATCAAGCTGTCCATCAACAAGCTCAAGGAACTGGAGGCCATGGCCGCTGACGGTTCCATGGAACAGAAATTCAACAAGAAGGAAGCCCTGGGTCTCAAGCGTCAGCAGGAAAAGCTGGAGCGCAGCGTGGGCGGTATCAAGAACATGCGCGGTATTCCCGATGCCATGTTCGTGGTGGACACCGGCCATGAGGATATTGCCGTTGCCGAAGCGCGCAAACTGGGTATTCCTGTCATCGGTGTCGTGGACACCAACAACGACCCAGAGCTGGTTGATTACGTTATTCCCGGCAACGATGACGCCATCCGCGCCATCCAGCTGTATGTGCAGGGCGCATCCGCTGCGATCCTGGAAGGACGTGCCGTGGCGGCCCAAGCCGTCGTTGCTGAAGAGGCTCCGGCAGAAGAAGCCGCCGAAGGCTGATTCCGGATAACAGAGAATTCCCCTGTCCGGCGCATGCGGGGCAGGGGCGTTGTATTTATTGGCAAACGGCTACCGTTTGCATGAAACACACAAGCGAGGAACACCATGGCAATTACAGCAGCTTTGGTAAAAGAACTGCGCGAGCGCACTGGCGCCGGCATGATGGAATGCAAGAAAGCACTGGTCGAAACTGATGGTGATATTGAACAGGCCATCGAGAATATGCGCAAATCCGGTCAGGCGAAAGCCGCCAAAAAGGCCGGCCGTATCGCCGCCGAAGGCGTGATCGTGATCCAGGCCAGTGACGACGGCAAGAAAGTCGCCATGGCCGAAGTCAACTGTGAAACCGATTTCGTGGCCAAGGATGATAACTTCCTGTCCTTCGCCAATGCGGTCGTAGGCCGTGTTCTGGACAGCGATGTCGCCGATGTTGATGCCCTGAACGCCCTGCCTTTGCACGAAGGCGAGGAGACAACAGTCGAAGAGGCCCGTCAGGCGCTGGTCTCCAAGATTGGCGAGAACATGAGCGTGCGCCGTTTCGTGCGCATGGATACCGATGGCCAGATCGCCAGCTATCGACATGGCGTACGCATTGGCGTCCTGGTGGACCTGGCTGGTGGTGATGAGGAACTGGGCCGGGATCTGGCCATGCACATTGCTGCAAGCAACCCCGTGTGCGTGGAAGAGAAGGACGTTCCTGAGGAACTGCTGGCCAAGGAGAAGGAGATCATCGAAGCCCAGGCCAAGGAGAGCGGCAAACCGGACAACATCGTCGAAAAGATGGTGGAAGGCCGTTTGCGCAAGTATCTGTCTGAAGTGACCCTCACCGGTCAGCCTTTCGTCAAGGACCCGGACACCACTGTCGGCAAACTGCTCAAGAGCAAGGATGCCAGCGTCAACCAGTTTGTGCGCTTTGAAGTGGGTGAAGGCATCGAGAAGAAGCAGGAAAACTTTGCCGAGGAAGTGGCTGCGCAAATGCGTGGTCAGTAAGACCTCCGGAGCCAGTTGGCTTGTTAAAGGCAAGAATGGCGCGGGCAGCCGACTGTCCGCGCCATTTTTATGCCTGTCGCCTGGGAAACCGGAGGATTTTGCTACACAAGGCGAATCGCTGTTGATACTATTCGTGTCCAGTTGATCCCTCACAACCCAACGGGAGTTCGATAAAGTATGCCAGATGGAGAGCTAGTGTACCGCAGGGTGCTGCTGAAACTCAGTGGCGAGGCCCTCATGGGCGGCGGAGATTTTGGTATCGATCCGGATGTCCTGGAACGCACTGCCGGGGAGATCGCGGATCTGGCTTCCCGGGGACATGAACTGGCCCTGGTGATTGGCGGTGGCAATATTTTCCGTGGCGCCGGCCTGGCGGGAGGCGGCATGGACCGGGTGACCGGTGATCACATGGGTATGCTGGCCACGGTGATCAATTCCCTGGCCATGGGGGATGCCCTGCGCAAGAAAGGCGTGGATGCCCGGGTATTTTCCTCCCTGGATATGAACCAGGTCTGTGAGCCCTATGCCCGTTACCGCGCCCTGGAACATCTGGACAAGGGCAGGGTGGTGATTCTTTCCGCCGGCACCGGCAGTCCTTTCTTTACTACTGACTCGGCGGCCAGCCTGCGCGCCATCGAGATCAAGGCGGATCTGCTCATCAAGGCCACCAAGGTGGATGGGGTCTATTCTGCTGATCCCATGCGGGATAACACAGCTGTATTCTATTCCCGCCTGAGCTATGACAAGGCTCTGGCGGACAAACTGGGTGTCATGGATGCCACTGCCCTGATCCTGTGTCGGGATCACGACATGCCCCTGCGGGTGATGAACATCAACCAGGAAGGCGCACTGGCCCGCCTGCTTGTGGGAGAGGACATTGGAACACTGGTTAGCACCGGAGAACAAGCATGATAGACGATATTAAAAAGGACGCTGCCGAGCGTATGGACAAGACCGTCAAGGCGCTGCAGGATTCCCTGGCGAAAGTCCGCACCGGTCGCGCTCACCCAAGTTTGCTGGATCATCTCAGTGTGTCCTACTACGGTGCGGACACGCCTTTGAAACAGGTGGCGAATATCAATGTGGAAGATGCCCGCACCCTGGCCATCCAGCCTTTCGAACAGTCCATGGTCAAGGCCGTGGAAAAAGCCATCATGGAGTCGGATCTGGGTTTGAATCCCAACACGGCGGGAACAGTCATCCGCGTGCCCATGCCGCCCCTCACGGAAGAACGCCGCCGGGATCTGACCCGGGTGGTGCGCCAGGAAGGTGAGCAGGCCAAGGTTGCCGTGCGCAATATCCGCCGTGATGCCAATGGAGATCTCAAAGACATGGTAAAGGAAAAGCTCATTACCGAAGATGATGAGCGCCGGGGACATGAGATCATCCAAAAGCTCACTGACCAGCATGTGAAGGAGATTGATGAACTGCTGGAGGCCAAGGAAAAAGACTTGATGGCGGTCTAGCCCCTCCTTTCATGCAGCTGCCTCTCACACATGATATATCGGATAGCCGTGCCGGATTTTCCAACCGGGCACCTGTCTCCCCAAGGTTGTCAGGGTGCCTCGCACAGGCATGTACTTTGTCCGTTCGTGCAAGACTTGCCACCAGACCTGATGGTGCGGCCGCGGTTTTCTGCCCCGTTGGCCAAAACAGTATCCTGCCCGCAGCATTCCCTGTGAACCCGCGGATTCAGGTGGCGGATGCCATCGGTTTCCTCCCGGCTTGAGAAAAGGCTCTTCGGAACATGCCATCCAAAGTACCATCCAGGGATAAGGTTCCCGAACATGTGGCGATTATCATGGATGGCAACGGGCGCTGGGCGCAGAATCGGGGCAAGCCCCGTCATGCCGGGCATCGGGCGGGGGTGGAAACCGTTCGCCAGGTCATGGAGATCTGTGGTCAGCAGGGGGTGCGCACCCTGACCCTGTTCGCCTTTTCCAGTGAAAACTGGCGGCGTCCCAAAACAGAAGTGAAGATGCTCATGGAGCTGTTCTTCTCCGCCCTGAGCCGCGAAGTGCGGCGCCTGAAAAAGCGCAATGTGCGTTTGCGCGTCATTGGTGATATCAGCGCCTTTTCCGACAAACTGCAAAAACTCATTCAGGAAAGTGAACGCCTGACGGCGGAAAATGACGGCCTGTTGTTGCAGATAGCCGCCAACTACGGCGGGCGCTGGGACATCACCCAGGCAGCGCGTCAACTGGCCACCCGGGTGGCCAGGGGGGAGCTTCAGCCGGAACAGGTAACGGAAGACGCCCTGGCGGCCTGCCTGTCTTTTGCAGATGTTCCTGATCCCGACCTTTTCATCCGCACCGGTGGTGAAATGCGCATCAGCAATTTCCTGCTTTGGCAATGCGCCTATACGGAACTGTGGTTCTGCGACACCCTGTGGCCGGATTTTGGCGAGCAAGAGCTGCTCCAGGCCTTCACCGACTATGCGGGACGCCAGCGCCGCTTTGGGAAAATTGCTGAACAGGTGGAAGAGAAATGTTGAAGACCCGCCTGATCACGGCGCTGCTGCTGGTGCCTCTGGTATTTTGGGGAGTCCTTGGCCTGCCCAATGCCTGGTTCGCCCTGGCTCTGGGCTTCGTCGTGCTGGGCGCTGTGTGGGAATTGGCCAATCTCTGTGGCTTTGGCAAGACTTGGCAGCGGCTGGCGCTGGTGGTTGCCGCCATGGGCATCCTGGTGTTGGTCTATGAGGTGAGACACAGCACGTGGATCATGAGCCTGGTTCAGCTGCTGGCTGCCGGTTGGCTGATCAATCTGCTGTTGCTGCTCTCAGGAATCATTGTTCCCCGGCAGAAAAACAGCCTCCGTCCACTGTTTCTGCTGACCGGGCTGGTCGCCTTGTCCGGTGTCTGGGTGGCTCTGGTGCGCCTGCATGATATGGCCGGACCTGGACCGCAACTCATGATGTTCTTCCTGCTGCTGATCTGGGTGGCGGATTCCGGGGCGTATTTCACCGGCAGGAAGTTTGGCCGGCATAAACTGGCACCGCATATCAGCCCGGGCAAGACCATCGAAGGTGTGCTGGGCGCATTGGCCGGAGGCCTGCTGGGCGCCCTGGTGCTGGCAGGGTTGCAATGGCTGCCCATTCCCTGGTGGAAGCTGGTGCTGCTTTGTATCAGCACCGTGCTGGTTTCCGTGGGCGGCGACCTGTGGGAAAGCGTACTCAAGCGTGAACGGGGCATGAAGGACAGTGGCAACATACTGCCGGGCCATGGCGGCATCCTGGACCGTATCGATAGCCAGATTGCCGCAGGCCCCTGGTTCGTGGCTGGCCTGATGTCCGCTGGAGTGGCCCTGTGATCGGCGTCAGCATACTGGGTTCCACGGGTTCTATCGGCAAGAGCACGCTGGATGTGCTGGCGCGTCATCCGGATCGATACCGGGTGGTTGCCATGAGCGCCAATTCTGATGTGGAAGGTATGCGCAGGCAGTGCTTGGCTCATCGTCCTTCCCTGGTGGCCATGGCGGATCATGCCAGCGCTGAAGCGCTGGCTGACCTGCTGGCCGCAGAAGCGCCGGAAATCACCGTGGTTTCCGGTGTCGAAGGTCTGAAGGCTGTGGCCACCCATGAAGCGGCTGGACAGGTGATGGCAGCCATTGTGGGCGCTGCCGGGTTGGTGCCGGTGCTGGCGGCGGTAGAGGCCGGCAAGCGCATCCTGCTGGCGAACAAGGAGGCCCTGGTGGTGGCGGGCGGCCTGTTCATGGACGCGGTGCGCCGTCATGGAGTGACCGTCCTGCCCATTGATAGCGAACACAACGCCGTATTCCAGTGCATGCCCGAGGGTTATGAACAGGGGCTGGATGGCAAAGGCGTGCGGCGCATACTGCTCACGGCTTCAGGCGGTCCGTTCCGCACCACGCCGGTGGAGGAACTGGCCTCGGTAACGCCGGAGCAGGCTTGTGCTCATCCCAACTGGGACATGGGGCGCAAGATTTCCGTGGATTCGGCCACCATGATGAACAAGGGCCTGGAAGTCATCGAGGCGCACTGGCTGTTTGGCGCCGCCCCCGAGCGGATACAGGTGGTCATCCATCCCCAGAGCGTGATTCATTCCATGGTGGAATACGTGGACGGTTCGGTGCTGGCGCAATTGGGCAATCCTGATATGCGCACTCCCATCGCCCATGCCCTGGCCTGGCCGGAGCGCATCGACTCCGGAGTGGCCAGCCTGGATCTGTTCGATGTGGCCCGGCTGGATTTTGAAAAGCCGGATCTGAAGCGTTTTCCCTGTCTGGGTCTGGCTTTCCGCGCCATCGAGGAAGGGGGCAGCATGCCTGCTATTCTCAATGCCGCCAACGAAGTGGCTGTAGCGGCATTTCTCGATGGGCGCCTGGGCTTTGGCGACATCCCCCGTGTCATCGAGCAGACCATGGACAGTCTGCGGGGGCAAGGGGCGGACAGCCTGGAGATATTGCTGCAGGCGGATGCCCTGGCCCGCAAGACAGCGGAACGATTGTTGGCTGCAAGAGTCACATAAACCATGCTGGAATCCCTTGCCAACAGTATCTTCGGCTTCGTCCTTGCCATTGGCATCCTGGTAACTGTCCATGAGTTTGGGCATTTCTGGGTGGCCCGCAGGCTGGGGGTGAAGGTGCTGCGTTTTTCCATCGGATTTGGCAAGCCCCTTCTGACCTGGCACCGCAGGAATGACGATGCCGAGTATGTCCTGGCCGCCATTCCCCTGGGTGGCTACGTGAAGATGCTGGATGAGCGGGAAGGGGAGGTGCCAGAAGAAGATGCCCACCGTGCCTTCAATCGCCAGCCTCTGTGGGTGCGCGTGGCGGTGGTGCTGGCAGGGCCCCTGTTCAATCTGTTGTTTGCCGTATTGCTGTTCTGGCTGGTGCTGGTCCTGGGTGAGACGGGATTGAAACCCATAGTCGGAGAGGTGCAGCCGGGTACGCCTGCGGCCCAGGCGGGCTTTACTCCGGGAGAAGAAATTCAGCGCATCAATGGCCGGGAAACTCCGACCTGGAGCCAGATGCTCTATCATTTTGCGTCGGCAGCCGCCAGCGGAGACGCCATCGTCATGGATACCCGCGACCGGGATCAGCGTATCCAGCACAGAAAGCTTGCTTTCGATGCCATTGGTGATATGGCGGAAGTCAAGAATCCCCTCAAGGCCCTGGGTATCACCCCGGAGTTTCCCGTACTGCCCGCGGTCATCGGCAAGGTGCTTCCCGGTGAGCCTGCAGAAAAAGCCGGCCTGAGACCCGGGGACAGGATTCTCGAAGTGGATGGAGATCCCGTGAAGAGCTGGACCCAATGGGTAAAGATCATCAGGAAGAAGCCTTTGCAGCCCCTGTTGGTGAAGATTGAACGTGACGGGCAGGTCATGGATCTGGAGCTTGTGCCAGCGGCCATCGATGGGGCGGACGGAAAAGCCATCGGCCGTATCGGCGCGGCCAATCAGCCCATGCCGGAATTATGGAAGCCTTATCGCGTGGAGTATTCTCTGGGGCCTCTTGAAGCCGTGCCGGTGGCGGTGACCCGGACCTGGGATTTTTCCATCCTGACCTTCAAGGTGATGTGGCGTATCGTCAGTGGTCAGGCTTCCCTGAAAAATTTGGGCGGCCCCATTACCATGGCGGATGCGGCGGGCAGCGCGGTCAGCGCGGGGCTGGTTTCCTTTGTCAGATTGCTGGCGATCATCAGCGTGAGTCTGGGGGTATTCAACCTGTTGCCGATTCCGGTTCTGGATGGTGGACACCTGCTGTATTTCCTGATCGAGGCTGTCCGGGGCAAGCCGCCATCTGAAGATTTCATGCTGCGTGGGCAGCAAATCGGTCTGGCGTTGCTACTGAGCCTGATGGTGCTGGTGTTCTACCAGGATATCGCCCGTCTTGCGGGTTAATAATGTGTGGAAATCGCCAGATTCGGGTGCAATTTCCCGGCCAGCCGATATAATACCGCATCACAAAAACAATGGCCCTGTAAGCATGCGCACCAGCCGTTATATCTCTGCATTGTTTGTCAGCCTGATGCTGGTGGCATCGGCGCTGGCTGAACCTTTCGTGGTCAAGGACATCCGCCTGGAAGGTTTGCAGCGTATCTCCGCTGGCACAGTATTCAATTACCTGCCTCTCAAGCCTGGCGAGGTGCTGGACAGCCACAATATGCCCAAGGTGATCCGGGCGCTCTACAAAACCGGTTTTTTCAAGGACGTGCGCCTGGAACGGGAAGGTGATGTCCTCAATATCGTGGTGCAGGAACGCCCGGCCATTGCCCAGATCGAAATTACCGGCAACAAGTCCATCAAGACGGATGACCTGAAAACCGGACTGCGGGACATCGGCCTGGCGGAAGGGCGCACTTTCAACCGTTCCGTGCTGGACAAGATCGAACAGGAACTGCGGCGCCAGTTCTTCAACAGCGGCAAGTACGGCGTACAGCTGGAAACCGAAGTGACCCCCCTGGAACGCAATCGCGTGGCGGTGAAGATCAAGATCCGTGAAGGGGATACGGCCCGTATCCGGGGGATCAATATCGTTGGTAACAAAACTTTCAGCGACGAAGAGCTGATGAAAGGCTTCCAGTCCAGCGTTGGCGGCTGGTTTTCCTGGCTGACCAAGGATGATCAATATTCACGGCAGAAACTGGCGGGAGACCTGGAACTGATCAAGTCTTTCTACCTGGATCGCGGTTACCTGAATTTTGCTGTTGATTCGACCCAGGTGACCGTTACTCCCGACCGGAAAGGCGTGTACGTCACTATCAATATCAGGGAAGGCGAGGTATTCACCATCAGTGATATCAACATCACCGGAAAACTCATCGTTGATCCAGAGGAGTACTTTCCCCTGATACATCTCCAGCGCGGGGAGCCTTTTTCCCGGCGCAAGGTCGTGGACAGCACCGACAGGATCACCGAGAAACTGTCGGAAATGGGTTACGCTTTTGCCAACATCAACCATATTCCCGAGATCGACAAGAAAAACAATACGGTTGCCATCACTTTCTTCATGGATCCGGGCAAACGCGTCTATGTGCGCCGCATCGACATCAAGGGCAACACCCGGACCCGGGACCGGGTCATCCGCCGGGAAATGCGCCAGATGGAGAACACCTGGATGTCCAACACCCGTCTGAACCTGTCCCGGGAGCGTCTGCGCCGCCTGGGATTCTTCGAGGATGTGACTATCGAAACCCCCACAGTGCCCGGCTCCACGGATCTGAGTGATGTGGTTGTAACCGTGAAGGAGAAGCCTTCCGGCTCCCTGGCCGGTGGATTGGGCTATTCCGGGGATCAGGGCATCAGTTTCCAGGCCAGTATCACCGAGGACAATTTCCTGGGCACTGGCAAAAAGGTCACCCTGGCGGCGAACACCAGCAGCTACAACACACGCTATCAGCTGTCCTATTTCAATCCCTATGCGACCATCAACGGTATCAGCCGGGGCTTCAATCTCAGTTACCAGAAAACAAATTTCAACCAGCTGAATGTATCCGACTTCCGTACGGACAAATCTGTGGCGTCGGTGAATTACGGCGTTCCCCTGAGTGATTTCAACCGCTTGAGAGGCGGTTTTGCCATTGAAAATACCGATCTCACCCTGGGCTCCATTCCACCCCTTGAAATCATCGATTTCGTAAAACAGGAAGGGGACAGCTACCTGGACTTCAAACTGAATGGCAGCTGGAGTCACGATTCCAGGGACAGCGCCATCTTCCCTTCAGTGGGAACCAAGCAGAGTTTCTCCGGTATCCTCACCCTGCCGGGCAGTGACCTGCAGTTCTACAAGCTCTCATACAAATATCGCCACTATGTGCCGGTTTACCGGAAATTCATTCTGTCCGGCCGGGTGGATCTGAGTTATGGAGACAGCTATGGCAGCACCAGCAAGCTGCCTTTCTTCGAGAACTACTTCGCCGGTGGTGAGAGAAGCGTGCGTGGCTTCAAGAACAATACCCTGGGTCCCCGGGATTCTACGGGCGATCCCCTGGGCGGGAATATAAAGCTCGTGGGCGGTATGGAGCTGTTCATGCCTCCGCCTTTTTCCGAGGACCTGGCACAGACACTCCGTTTGTCTGTATTCGTCGATGCGGGCAACGTCTTCCAGGACAGGGTAGAATTTAACGACATACGGTATTCTGTTGGCGTTGGAGCCACATGGTTGTCTCCCATGGGCGCCATGACTCTCAGCTACGGTGTGCCTATGAATGACCAAAGCATTGATGACGTGGAAAACTTCCAGTTCAGCTTTGGCTCGGCTTTTTAACAGGAGTGTAGAAAATGATGAAGAAAACGTCGATGTTGGCGCTGCTTGCAGTGTTTCTTGTTTCTCTGAGCGGGGCCGCATTGTCCGCCACCAAGATCGCCTATGTGGAAGTTGGCAAGGTGCTGCAGGAATCCCCCCAGGTCAAGGCCGTCAAGGAGAAGATCCGTAAGGAATTCGCCAAGCGGGATGACCAGTTGGTGGCAGAGCAGAAGAAACTGAAGAAGCTCAAGGAAAAATTGGCCCGTGATGGCAGCATCATGAGTGAAGCGGAACGCAAGCGCCTGGAAAGAGACATCATTGCGCGCACCCGCAAGCTGAAGAACGCCCAGAGTGAATTCCAGGAAGACCTGGCACTGCGCCAGAATGAGGAACTGGGCAAACTGCGTAAGATCATTGCCGAAGTGATCGTCAAGGTAGCCAAGAAAGGTGGCTATGATCTGGTGCTGGAAAGCGGTGTTGTTTGGGCCAACGACAAGGTCAACATCACACCCCAGGTCCTCAAAGAGCTGAAACGGCGCTGATTCCCATCGTTTATGGCCAGGACTTATACTCTCGCTGAACTGGCGCAGTGCACCGGCGCGCAGTTGCGCGGGGATGGCGACTGCGTCATCAGCGGGGTGGAATCCCTGAACGGCGCCGGTCCCGGCCAGATCAGTTTTTTCAACAACAGCAAGTACCGCAGATACCTGGCAGACACAGTCGCCTCTGCGGTCATTCTGCGCCCCGAAGATGCGCATGACTGCCCCTGCAGTGCCCTGCTGACGGACAACCCCTACCTGGCCTGGGCCAGAGTCACCGCCTGCTTCGCCAGGCAGGATCGCCTGGAGCCGGGGATTCATCCCACTGCTGTGGTTCATGCGCTGGCTGACGTTCACGAAAGTGCCGCTGTTGCGGCAGGAAGCGTGGTGGGCGAGGGCGCCATGCTGGGGCCGGATGTGCAGGTCGGTCCCCATTGCGTCATTGGCCGGAACGTGATTCTGGGGCGGGGCACGCGGCTGGTGGCTTCGGTCACCGTTCTGGATGGCGTCAGCATAGGTGAAGACTGCCTGATTCATCCTGGCGCCGTCATCGGCAGCGACGGCTTCGGTTTGGCGAATGACCAGGGGCGTTGGGAGAAGGTCGCCCAGCTGGGCAGTGTGACTATCGGCAACAACGTGGAGATCGGGGCCAATACCACCATCGACCGGGGCGCGATCCACGATACGGTTATTGCCGATGGCGTGAAGCTGGACAACCAGATTCAGGTGGCCCACAACGTGGAGATTGGCGAAAATACGGCCATTGCTGCTTGCACGGGCATTTCCGGCTCCACGCGCATTGGCGCTGGCTGCACCCTGGCCGGTGGCGTGGGCGTGGTGGGGCATATCGAACTGGCGGACGGCGTGCATGTCTCCGGCGCAAGCGTGGTGAGCCGTTCTCTGAAGGAGCCCGGCGTGTACACAGGCGGTGTTCTGGCCATGCCCCACAAGACCTGGCAGAAGAATATCGCACGAATAAAGCAACTCGACGACATGGCCAGGCGGCTCAGAAAACTGGAGAAGCTGCTGGCGGATGCGCCGCAAGACAAATCCTGACGCGCAGGCGCAGGATATACCAACATCAGTCCGGCCTGTCCCTGACAGCCGGTATTTGGGAGGTTCCCTTGGAAAATATGGATATCGGTCAGATCATGGAGCGGCTGCCACACCGCTACCCCTTTCTCTTGGTGGACAGGGTGCTGGAGTGCACCCCCGGAGAAAGCCTACTGGCGATCAAGAACGTGAGTATGAACGAACCTTTCTTTCAGGGACATTTCCCCGGCAAGCCGGTGATGCCTGGAGTGCTTCTGGTGGAAGCCATGGCCCAGGCCACCTGCCTGCTGGCCATGGAGACGGAGCCTTCCGACCAGGACATCACCTATCTGCTGGCCGGGGTGGACAATGCGCGCTTCAAGCGACAGGTCGTTCCTGGCGACCAGCTTGCTCTGCAGGCCACCCTGGAGAAACGCAAACGGGGCATCTGGGTGTTCAGCGCCCGGGCCCTGGTGGATGGCAAACTGGCGGCCAGCGCTGAAATCATGTGTACTGCGAGAGAAATTTGATCCATCCCTCCGCCATCATCGACGACAGCGCCCGTATCGGGGAAGGCGTGCAGGTGGGTCCCTTTGCCGTCATTGGCCCTGGCGTGGAGATCGGTGACGGCTGCGAGATCGGCTCTCACGCGGTCATCCGCCGCAATACCCGCCTGGGGCGCAACAACAAGGTGTACCAGTTCGCCTCCGTGGGCGATGATCCCCAGGACAAGAAATACGCCGGCGAGGAAACCTGGCTGGAGATCGGTGATGACAACGTCATCCGCGAGTTCGCCACCATCAACCGCGGAACGGCCCAGGATCAGGGCGTGACCCGCATTGGCAATGGCAACCTGCTCATGGCCTACACCCATGTGGCCCACGACTGCATCCTCGGGGACAACACCATTTTGGCCAATGCCGCTTCCCTGGGAGGGCATGTGCAGATCAACGACTGGGCTATTCTTGGCGGCTTTTCCATGGTGCACCAATTCACCCGGGTGGGCGCCCATTCCTTCGCCGCCATGGGCAGCGCCATTGGCAAGGACGTGCCACCTTACGTCATGGTGGGCGGCGCGCCTGCCGTGCCGCGTGGTATCAACAGTGAAGGGCTCAAGCGCCGTGGTTTCGATGCCGGGGATCTGTCCGCCCTGAAAAAGGCTTACCGGTTGCTATACCGCTCCAACCTGCGCCTGGAAGAGGCCAGGGAACAGATTCAACAGATGTGCGAGGATGCCGAAGCCGTGCGT
>Ga0256832_1001167_pt1 | contig 17744 bp, 15 predicted proteins | sample 134614metaG_FD_190534 | JGI IMG/M metagenome (GOLD analysis project Ga0256832, IMG submission 190534) | Hydrothermal vent microbial communities from Lau Basin, Pacific Ocean - 134-614 | ecosystem: Environmental > Aquatic > Marine > Hydrothermal vents | place: Pacific Ocean: Lau Basin | collected...
CGAGCGCATCATGCTCCAGCAGTAAAGCCTCGCGCTCGACCAGTCTTAGCGATGGGGTGTAGGCATTTTGCAAGCCGGAGCCGGGCATCAGCTTGTCGCGGTTAAAGTGCCCATTTGGGTCAATTTGCTGTTTATATTTCGCAAATGCCTGGATGGTTTTCTCATCCTGATACTGGATCTTGGTCAGCCCGATACCATGCTCACCGGAGATCACTCCATCAAGTGAGACAGCCAGCTCCATGACTTCATCCACGATACGCTCGGCTTCGTGCATCATTTTGTAGTCATTGGAATTGACCGGAATATTGGTATGCACATTGCCATCACCCGCATGCATGTGCAGTGCAATAAACAGACGGCTGGAAAGTACCTTTTTGTGAATTGCCGTCATTTTTTCGCACAACGGCGTCATATTGCGACCTGCAAACATCTCGTTGATCGGCTGGCGTACCTCTTTGTGATACGAAATGCGTAAATCACGGCGCAGCAGCAGATTGATCAGGCGATCATCAGTTTTAACCGCAGCCTTTGCTGTATCATCCAGTAAATCCAGACAGTCACTTGCCGGAGTATCGAAGTTTTCCAGAATACGCTGCCAGCGCGTCTGGATACGGGTCAGGTATTCACCGGCGGCTGCCAGTTTTGCCTCCAGAAAGGCATCGCTTTCTGCACTGGCTTTATAATCCGGTAACTGGCGCAATTCCGGCAGATCACCTTGCAGGGCTTCCAGCAACTGTTCAATCAGCTTGAGCTTGTTTTGCAGAGAGAGACGGATATTAATACGCTCAATGCCTTCGCTATAAGTTGCCAGATTATGCAGTGGAATCACCACATCTTCATTCACCTTAAAGGCATTGGTATGTGCCGCAATCGCCGCCGTGCGCGCCCGGTCCAGCCAGAACAAACGCCGCGCTTCCGGGCTAATGGCAATAAAACCTTCGGCCTGACGTGCCTGCGCCAGACGCACCACTTCAGAGGCGGCCGCAGCGACCTGTGCTTCATCATCGCCGACAATATCCGCAATCAGCACCATTTTGGGCAATGAGCCACGCGAGCTTTTCGGGGTATAGTTAACTGCCTTCACATAGCGTTCATCCAGATGTTCCAGACCGGAGAGCATCACCTGCGGATTACTGTCCAGATAGTCTTTCACCTCGACAATCGCTGGCACTGCTTCGTGCAAATCCGTCCCGTAAAACTCCATGCACACGGTGCGCACCTTGTCTGGCATGCGATGCAGAACAAACTCCGCCGAGGTAATCAGCCCGTCACAGCCTTCTTTTTGAATCCCCGGCAGACCGCCTAGGAACTTGTCGGTAACATCTTTACCCAGCCCCACCTTGCGGAAAAACTGACCATTAAATTCCAGAATTTCCGGCTCACCTGATAAAGGCGTTACCCCATCAGGCTGAAAGCGCCTCACAGCAAACGTCACCGTCTCCTGCTCGTGAATCTTCCCCAGATTATGGTTTAAACGGCGCACTTCCAGCCAGTTTGCATCCGGGGTCACCATTCGCCAGGACACCAGATTATCCAGCGTCGTCCCCCATAACACGGCCTTTTTGCCACCCGCATTCATGGCAACATTACCGCCAATGGTCGAGGCATCCTGCGAGGTCGGATCCACCGCAAAAACCAGACCATTCTCCTCTGCCAGTTCGGAAACGCGCCGTGTCACCACACCCGCACCACAACGCACCACAGGTACCTGTTTGCCGTCCACCACATCATCACGCAAATCCACAGCAGACAGGCTTTCCAGCTTTTCGGTATTAATCACCACACTGTTAGCATGTAACGGAATCGCCCCGCCCGTATAGCCTGTACCGCCACCACGCGGAATCACCGTCAAGCCCAACTTGATACTTGCCTTAACCAGCGCCGCAACCTCCTCCTCGGTATCCGGCGTCAACACCACAAAGGGCAATTCAACACGCCAGTCGGTCGCATCCGTCACATGCGACACCCGCGCCAACCCGTCAAAACAGATATTGTCTTTGGCAGTAATGGCAGAATAAGCCTTAAACGCCTTTTGCCGCAGTGCCTTATAAGGCGCAAACCAGCCCTCGAAGGTCTGCACCGACTGATCCACAATCGCAATCAGCTCCAGCGTCAACGGATTACCCGCCGCCCGCTCACGGATACGCTCAATGCGCTCACGCAGAGTTTTCATCAATGACTGCAGACGCTTGTCATTCTTCAGCAAATCATCCTGAATATAGGGGTTGCGCTTGACCACCCACATATCGCCCAGCATTTCCAGCAACATATGTGCCGACAGCCCCGTACTACGTTTATTACGCAACTGTTCCAGAATTTCCCAGGCACGCTCACCCAACAGCCGCAAAACAATCTCACGATCCGAAAACGAGGTGTAGTTATAGGGAATCTCCCGAATGGGTGGTTTTACGCTCATGGCTAACGCGGTAACAGTCAATAGAGCGCGCATTGTATGCTTATGCGGGAAACTTGCAAATCAACCGGGGATGGCAGGTGGTTTATGGCGGCTAATAGTAACTACTCAGATTGCGCTCGTGTTGTTCGAGTTCAAGGCGAAAGCGCGGAGTTTATAAGCATAAATGAGCACGTTACAACGCAGAAATCGGACAGCACGAGTGCAAGCTGAAGTAGTTACGAATCACTTACGATTCACTGATAGCCTTCTGCAGTGATAAACGCACAAACCCGCTATCTTCCATGATGGCGTACATGGCGGGCAAAACCAGCATGATTAACACAGTTGACGTGAGCATGCCAAATACAATGCTGGTCACCAGTGGCACCAGTATCAGCGCCTGGGAGCTGGTTTCAAACAGCAGCGGGGTCATGCCTGCGATAGTGGTTACCGAGGTGAGAAAAATGGCCCGGAAGCGGTCATGTACTGCCTGGCGTGCAGCACTATGGAGTGCCATGCCTTCCTTGACATGGTATTTCACAAACTCTACCAGCAGGATAGAGTCATTCACTACCACACCCGCCAGAGAGACAAAACCAATCATACTGGGCAGAGTGAAATCCAGCCCCATGATAAAGTGCCCCCAGATTGCACCAATTAACGCCAGGGGAATATTGATCATAACGATTAAAGGTTCACGATAGTTGCGAAATTGCAAGCTCAGCAACAAGAATACACCGAAGGCACCCAGCCCAAAGCCCTTGAGAATCGAGCTTTTGGTTTCTGTGCCACCTTCGACTTCGCCTTTTAGTGAGAAACGGATACCGGGGTAGCGTTGTTGCAGCTCTCCCAAAAAGTTTTCCTGCAAGCTTCTGATCACTTCAGAGGTATTGGCAATACTGGCTTCAACATCACCATAGATATTGACGGTGCGCTGATGGTTGACATGCCCGATGCGGGCAAATGCCCGTGTTTCTGTCACACTGGCAACACTGCTCAGGGGGATAATCTCGCCGCTACGGGAAAACACACTGAAATTATCAAAATCCCTGAGCGCCTGTGGTGCTTCGCTATCCAGCCGGGCAATGATTTCGTAGGCTTCCCGCTTATGGTAAATCTCGTCAATTTGTATGCCCTGATAGGCTGCACGTAGCTGGCTGGCAATGCTGCGAGAATCCACACCTGCTGCCAGTGCACCGGGTTTTAACGTGATGATAAACTGTGGTTTCCCCGGGCGAAGATCATCAAGCAGGTTGGTTACACCGGCATAGCCCCGCAGCCAGTTTTGTACCTCCCACGAAGCCTTTGAGAGCTGTTGCAGATCTTCACCCTGCAAGCGAATATGGATGGCTCGCCCGGCAGGCCCTACTTTGGCTTCCTTGTATTGAATATTGACCACATCCGGCAAGGGTGGTGTGTGCTGTTTCCAGCGGGCAACCAGCTCAGGAATACGGGTGTGCCGCTTTTCTGTATTCAGTAAATCAATACTCAGGGTGACCAGGTGTGAGCCATTTTCAGGCACATCAGCATGTTTGCCATAAGACACCTGAATATGTTTAACCAGCGGTTCACTTTCCTGCTGGCTCAGGGCTTTGCTGGCTTTCTCCAGTGCCTGTAGCAATACCTGTACAACACGTTCAGTCTCCGCCAGTGGTGTGCCCTGTGGCAATAGTACCCTGGCTTCAAAGTTATTACCCTCCAGATCCGGAAAGGCCTTGAATTTAACCATGCCGGTAGCGATAAGCCCTATTGAAAACACCAACAGAGCCAGGGCAATACCTACGGTCAGATAGCGAAAGCGCATGGCAAGCTGGGCACCGGCACCGATATGATGTCGTATTCTGTTAAAGCGTTTCTCAAACGCCAGTCGCCAGCGGGCGGGTGTTTTCTGGTGGCGGTGCAGCAAGGATTGTTTGAGATGATGGGGTAACACCAGAAAAGCTTCTATCAAGCTAATGGTTAGCACAGAGAGCAAGACCACTGGCAGCACCCCCAGCACCTGCCCCATGTCACCTTTCATCATGAGTAGACTGCCGAACAGTAGCGCCGAGGTCAGGTAGGATGAGAAGACACCACGAAAGACCTTTTTTGTGCCATCAATCGCAGCTTCCAGTGGTGGTTTTCCTTTCTGGTATTCATGATCAATACTCTCTGAGAGGACAATTGCATCATCCATCAGAATACCGATTGCCATCAACAGGGCGACCATGGAGATCATATTGATACTGATGCCAAACACGACCATCAACGCCAGGCCACCGAGAAAAGAAACCGGTAGCCCCACGGCAATCCAGAAGCTGTAACGCCAGCTAAAAAACAGGAGCAAAACAAAGCTGGCAAGCAACAAACCCTGCCAGCCGTTCTTCAATAACAGCTGTAAGCGGTCTCGTACAGAGGTGGACTGATCGTTAACCACGGTCAGTTGTGTACCAGCAGGCAAACGGGTATTTTCTGCTGCAACAAAACTGATCAGGGTATCGGCTACCTTCAGGGTATCGTCACTGGTATTTTTGCTAATTTTGAGCAGGGCAGCGGGCCTGCCATCCAGTTCGACTCGATGTTCCGGTTTTTCAAACGCATCACGTATCTCGGCGATATCGCCCAGTTTTATTTCGCCATGCTGTGCCGTATTTAAAATAACCAGGTCAGCCAGTTCCTGGACAGTTTTACGGGCATTATCAAAGCGAATCTGGTAATAGGTTTCTGCGCTTTCCAGTGTCCCTGCGGGCAATTCCAGCGCTTGTGCTGCAATAAGGTTCGCTATATTTTGCACACTAAGCTGATATTTTTTCAGCGTGTCCGGAGGGATTAACACCTGCAACTGATGCGTGGAAAAGCCTTCCACAGTGACAATGGGAATTTCTGGCAAGGCTAGCAAGCGGTTGCGGTAATATTCTGCCAGTGCCTTTAATTCGGCAGTGGTGAGCTTGTCTGAAGTAATGGCGACATTGGCGACAGGGTTGATTCGCCCTAATTGTTTAATCACCGGGTCTTCGGCGTTATCCGGAAAGCTCTGGATACCATCAATCGCGGTCTTTATATCATCGGTAAACTCACGAATACTCCCGGCTTCCTGCATCTCCAGCGTAAAAATCGCCATATTGTCACGCGCATCACAGACCTGTTCCTCAAGGAAACTAATACCATCTGTTGCATCTTCCAACGGATTACAAAGGGCATTTTCTACATCTGCCGGACTTGCCCCCGGATAAACCACATTAACCTGTACCTTGCCGGGTTTTAATTGCGGAAATGATTCTTTGTTCAGCTGCCCCAGTGATGCCAGCCCCAGGGCAATAACGGCCATCATCAGGATATTGCTGGCTGTGGGGTGCCGGGCAAAATAGCGTATCATGGCTGTGTCTCTGACTGTACTTGTGGCAGCTTCGTGCCTGCTGCCCGGTTTCTCAGAGCCTCTGCATCACTGCTATCCTCTATGACTTTAAGTGGCAAGCCTTCTACCACCGGAATCACATCCGTTACAATCACCCGATCCCCGTTATCAAGACCTTCACCGAGTACAACCAGGTCACCTTGCCGGTGCAAAACCGTCACTGGCCGAATTTCCAGACGGTTCTCTTTGGTCGCCAGATACACGCGTCCCTGATGGATCGCTCTTCTGGGTACGACCCATTGTGCCTGTGCCGGAGCAATGAACTCTACGGCGGTATACATGCCTTTCAGTAACGGCGGACGCTTGCCGGGGATCACGCCTTCATAAGGCTTGTTGACAGCGACAACCAGACTAATTGTATCGCGCAGGGGGTCAATAGATTCACCAATACGCAGCAACTGACCCTGCCAGCTGGCAGCGATCCCTTCTTCCCCAACCAGTCGTACCTGTACTTGCAGCTGTAACTGCTGGAGTGCATTCTGCAAGCCCTGTGGGTTTTCCAGATTAAATACGGTGTTATCCAGCCCCATCAACAAGGGTCGAAACTGACGCGTGGGCAACTGGGCAGCAATCTCCACGGCCTGTGTGCCCAGCGCTTCAAACAATACGCCTCCAGTTGGGACAAACTCACCCTTGTCAACAAAGACATCACCAATACGCGCATTAAACGGCAGGCGTATGGCGGTACGTCCCAGAGTGTCTTCGCTTTGTTGCAGTTGTGTTTTGGACTGCCTGATCTGGGATTCAATCGTGGCTTTGCGGCTGGCAAAGCTGTCCAGTTTCCCCTTGAGCTCTTCCACCTGTTGACGCAATTGCAGTATTTTTTGCTCCTCGGCATCCACGGCTGAGCGGGCAATCAGGCGTTTGTCCCAAAGCTTGCGAACCCGTGCCAGCTCCTTTTCACCAACCCGCAGGTTTTCACGGGCAATTTTCAACGAACGCGCCGTGCTTCTTTCCTCTGTTTGCAACTGTTTCAGTGAAGAATGACTGCCAGCCAGACCTGCTTTACGTTGTTCACGTGAGAACTCAAAAGTGGTTGCATCAATCCGCAGTACCACCTCACCAGCAGCGATACTGCCACCTTTTTTCAAGTGCGGATGCAGGTAGGATATCTTGCCACTCACCTCGGCCTTGGCTTTTAGCAAGATGGCAGGTTCGACATTCCCATAAGCAATGGCGCGAGGGCGAAACGGGATTTTTCTGGCACTGATTACCTTGACTATTCGGGTGGGAAACGCCAGTTTTTCATGCGCGACTGGTGGTTTGGTCTTCACCTTGAAGACGATCAGAGCAACAACCAGTGCCACAATGAGTGGCAAGATGACTGATTTTTTCAGGATATTTTTCATTATTCAGGGTCAGTCCGGTAAGTAGTATGACGAGCTACACCATTTTCATCAGTTCACCCGGTTGCACGCCCTGGGTGAATCAACGTAGTGCAGAATCAATAAAAGCCCAGAGCGGTTTTGCCTCTTGCTCCAGGTCGAAATCAAAATTAAAAATGGACCAGCGCATCACCAGCCCCTGTATTAATGCCGTGATAAAGCCAGCAGATTGCATGGCATCTAGGTCTTGCCTGAAGTGTCCTCTGTCTATGCCCTCCTCAATCAGCTCTGCAACTTCCCGCGTATAGCGCTGCATAATCGTTTGGACAGCCTGTTTTAAGGCGGGCGACTCCAGGTGAAGTCGATCCGAGAACAGCAGGCGCGGCAAACCCTTGTGTTCACTAATAAACTGCAACTGACGGTGAACCAGCCGCTGCAACCGCTGGTCTGCATCCTGCTGGCTCTGAAAACAGTCGGACAAAACAAGAAACAACTGGCTGGCCAGCCATGCAATCGCCTCGGCAAAAATGGCATCACGGGTTTTAAAATGACGGAAAATAGTCGCCTGTGCCACCCCAACCCGGTCAGCAATCGCCTGAGTGGTGACTTTTTTCACCCCCAGCTCTGCCGCCAATGCCAGGGTGCTTTGAATAATTTCCTGCTTACGCTGTTGATGTGGTTTACCCATATTAGATCCACAAAACAAAAATGTGAGTGATTAATCACTTTTTATTGTAGTGATGCAGCGCCCCTGTGTCAATCCATGCTGGAAGAACCTATGTGTTGGCTAATTTTTGTCGTCCAGAGTAACTACTCGGCGTACCTCCTATTTTACCCAAAATTCAGCCACCTAAGGGATGCAAATAGAACCACTCCAGACACGCCACAGCTACTGCATTTCATTTCGGAGCCGTGTTTAGATTTCTACCTAAACTAAAGCTATTATGATAAATATATACTTAGTCAACATCATAATGAGTTAACCATGCAAACAGTGACACTTCATATCAAGATCGAACCAGAGCTTGCGAAAAGTTTAAAATCTTTATCACAAAAACGGAAAATATCCGTAGGTGAACTGGTAAGGCAGGCTGTTTATTCTCACTATCAGCTTGATCTGGATATATCACTGAATAATAGACAATGTCAGACTCTGCAAGCTTATCAAGGTGGGTATATTAGCCTTTCCAAACTGGCATCTGATATGGGCATGAGCATTTGGGAGATGCAAGAATGGCTTGCTGAACATAATATTGCTCAGAATACTATGTTTCAGGAAAATGATGTAAGTAATGCCTAAACCATCCCGAAGATGGGCTTTCACAAGCTCCCAGCTAACTACAATTGCCGAATACTATCCATCCCTGCAAATAAACGCATTGGGTTGTCTGTAAAAGGTTCAAAGAAATCAAAAGACTGATAAAACTTTAGTGCATCGTTATCTAATACGTCGAGTACCAATCCATAGGCGGGTAGTCCCCGGTTGGTTAGCTTTACTGTATGGCGCAGTGCGCTTACCAGTATTTTGGCTCCTAATCCCTTGTTTTGATATTTCTGCTCTACGGCTAGTCGTGCAAGTAATACAACAGGGATGGGGTAGTATGGTAATGACTGGTTTGTAGGAATGCCTGATTTGGTGACGGTTGAAGAGGCTAGCGTGTAATAGCCTATGACTTCTCTCATTTTTCCAGGCTGTTTGCTGGCTAATACCCAGGTGGAACTTAAGCCCAGCCTGGCATGTTTAAGGGCAAAACGGCTGAGAAAGTCATTCATTCCGGTTTTGCCGCAATCAAAGGCTTTCAGGTTGTGCTTGCTTTTGTCCAGTGCTTCTATGGAATAAGATGATGTCACACCGAAAATCCATCTTTATCGAGACTTTTCGCGGCATCAAGTAACTTTTTGCTGGGAGGAGTGGTACTTTCACAAGCTTTTATAAAGCGGTCAAATTGATCATTGCTCAGGCTAATCTGCGTTTCACCCTGTAAAACTTTGGGTGCATCCTGAAGTATCAAGCGTGTCAGGTATTCGGTAACGGTACACCCAGAAAGCATTGCTGCTCGTTCTGCAAGCTGTTTTGTTTGTTCATTTACTCGCATATCAATACGTGTTGTTGATGTTGCCATGGCTTTCATGCCTCCGTGTACCTTGTCTGTTTTTTTAGTATATCATAGTACGGAGATAATCCGTACAAAAAGCGATATCACCGCTCATCAAGAGTAAAGACGACCTTACGGCATCCAGAGGAAATTCTGCATAAGCACTACTCTCTCCCTTTCCCGGATTGTATCCGGGCTACAGAACTTTTCACTCAAGAGTTAAGACAACCTGATAGGCTCCCTGACAATAGAGTTTGCCTGCTATCACAACGGCTGGATTGCTGTAGTTGGCTTGAGGCTATATGTCCGTATTGGTTGCAAGCTACTGGCATTGAGTAGCAGGATTTTTTCGGTGCTATCGCCTTTGCTGTTACCGCTACAGCTTGTGCCAATGGCTGCATAGCGTTTATTGAGGCTGATGGCGTATGCACTGGGGTGGCATTGTGGGGGTATTTTCAGGGCTTGTGTGGTGGTTTTTCCGCTGCTGAGGTCATGCAGGGGAAGCTGGTTTTTGTTCGCTAGCAAGGCGAGCTTTTTACTGTCTGCGGAGAAAAAGAGTGTGTTAATAGCTGGTGTCGGGATGTATGTCAGTTTATTGGTTTTCAGGTGAATCAGGGTGACTGGTGTGCTGGGGATGGCGATGTATTGTGCATCCGGGCTGTAACTGATTGGGCTGATGGTTGGCAGCTTGAGGTTGGCTAGTTCAAGGTGTTGTTTGATTTTGTTCTGGAAGGTGTCATAGATCACCAGCGTTGGTTTGGGCGGCTTTGCATCAGCTTTATTGGGTGTGGTGATATAGGCGACATCACGTCCGTTGGGACTCATGCCGATGGCGCCAAGTTGCAGGCTGCCCTGTACAGGCTGCACGCCTTCTGGCAAGGGGATGTTTCTTAATACTTTTCCTGAGCCAGTATGTACGATATGCAGTTGCGCGGTTGTGCCTTTCAGGGTATAGAAAAGTTGTTGTGATCCGCTGGCGTTGAGGATGGCTTTGCGTGGGCGATAGTTATGGTTGAAGGGGGGCGGTACGGGTGGCTGGCGCAGTACCTTTCCGGTTCGGTTGTGGAGAATGCTGATTTTGCCGGGGACAGCGACGGTGAGTTTGTGTCCGTCGGGTGTGAAGCCCATGGGAAATTCTGTTCCCTGATGGATAGTAATTGGGGTTGTTTTTACCAGCTTGCCTGTTTGGATGTTTATAAATTGTATCTTCGCAGGTTGCTGTTTGCTTCGGAATATGAGCTGACTGGAGTCGTGGCTAAAGACCAGGTCTTCTATACCGACACCCTGGGTGTCTGCTGATTTACTTGCTACTGCGGAGCTAATGAGCAAAGTGGTTAGTAATGTAATCAATATTCTTTTTGTTTTCATGTCTTTATTTTGTGGTTTCGGCTATTTCAGCAAAATAAAAAATCTTCTGTACCGATGTAACCAGTCGCAAGCCGCCGTTCAAACTGGCTGGCATTTGGGTTTGCCAGTGTTGTTGATCTTTGCCATGGTGCATTTTTACGGGGGGCAGTTGCCCGAATGCCAGGGTAACACCATCCAATGGGTAGTTTGCAGTCAGTGACAGTTCATTGGATTCTTGGGTATCACGTTGCAGGGTGATTCGCAGATCGTTTATAGTAAAGGTGCAAGGATGCTCCGGTAGCTTGCACTCACCTTGTAGCTGCATGCGCCCGGCTTTGTGCTGCAGTTCGGCACGGCTTTTGTACTGTTGATAATAATCGGTGGCGACATAGCCTCCGATAGCCAGGAAAGGGGCAATAATGATTGCCAGTTTTTGGTGTTTGTTCATATTAAGAGCCTGCCATAAATGGCTCTTAAACTAAAGCCTAAACAACCAGCGTATCCATCAGGTCAATCATAAACTCGGTATCTTCCTGGGTTTGCTTTTCCCAGCCCTGAAATCCCATACTCTCAAGCACGCCCCGACCTTTGTTATTATCTGCCATTTCAAGTAGAACCTGCTCCAGCCGTGATTTATGTTCCTGAAGCTTTGAACCAGCCAGTAATACGTGTTTGATGACAAAAATCTCACTACGGATCAGTACCCTTAGCCGATCTTTAGTTAAGCAGGACAATGTTTCATAAGCCTCATCCAGAAAAAAACCCACATCAGCTTCTCCCTGCAATAGTTTTTTGGCTACCAGTGGGTAGCTGTCAACGGTTTCATCGGATGTATTGCTGGTATTGAGGTCGGCGGGTTCCAGCATGATCATTCCGATCATATTTACATCTGGATCATCTGTATGCACGATACGCGTGCCTTCCTGCAAGTCTGCAATTTCCTGTATTTCGCTACCGGATGCTGTTGCAATAATGGCTTCATCTGCACGGTTATGTGGTGCAGCAATGGCAGAAAACTCTTTCTCCCGCACCAGCATGGATGCATCATAGGGGTTTGCATAAATCAGGTCTATTTCATCGTTGGCAATGGCTTCGCGCTGCGCGGCAAAGCTGTCATATAGTTCAAGATGTATGGGTAGATCAAGCTGTCGCTGTAGCCAGGTATTAAAAATATACCAGCCTGCCAAGTAATTAGGTGGAAAATCAGGACTGACTGTCATGACATAACTCATACTGCTACCCTCTCTTTTTGTAACATTTCGGCATAAAGCGGGATACATGCCTCTACGTTTTTTCTGGACGGTTTTCTCCTTACTGACGTATAGCCAACTGTTTTGCCATTACGGATATTGGGAATGGCTGTGGCATATACCCAATAATATTTGCCATCTTTGCGCAGGTTTTTAACATAACCTTGCCATCTTTTACCCTGTTCAAGCGTATCCCAAAGGTCTTTGAAGGCAGCCCTAGGCATATCCGGGTGACGAAGAATCGAATGTGGCTGCCCAATTAACTCCTGTTCAGAATAACCGGACATATCGACAAATGACTGATTGCAATGAGTAATAATGCCTTTCCTGTCAGTTCGGGAAACTATCAGACGACCTTCTGGATAAGGGACTTCAATATCTTCAATCACAACCTGCCGATGAGAGCCATCGTAATAGGTAAGTGTTATCTCTTTCATGACTATACAAGCTTTATTATGTTTTCTGCAGCACGCTTCACATCAAGGAAGATGAGCCCAAGTTTGGACTTTGGTCTTGCCAAAACAGTTAACACAGCTTCTTCTCCTGCGTGTGTCATCAAGATGTAACCATTCGACCCCTTCACAAGAACCTGCTCCAGGTCACCTTTATTCAGCTCCTGCACCGTCCTGTCGCCCAATGACAAAATCGCCGCACTCATCGCCCCAACACGGTCTTCATCCATATCGGCGGGGAGCATGGCAGCCATTACCAAACCGTCCGTGGAAATCACAGATGAAGCCTCGATATCAGGTGAGGTTCCGTTAAGATCGCTTAAAATAGAAGTCAGCATTTCTGCTAGCATGATATGTCCCTCAAGTTTATTGTTATTAGAATTTTTGTTTATGGTTCAGGCTAAGGTATTTTTTATGAGGGAGTAAAGCACTTTTAATAAAAGAAAGGGAAAACTTGATCTAACGCATCATTACTAACTTTTTTTCTGACATGAAAAAGGCTCCCGGATCAGGAGCCTTCATACTTATTTTTCTGAATCTGGTTAATGTCCTCTTGCTTCTCCCGCTCCAGCAGGGATACGAATATCCTCTACCATATGCTGGATATGCGCTGGTGGCCGTTCAGAAGACACCATTTCTACCAGAAAGGCAACGGCAAAGTTAACTATCGCACCGACTGCACCAAAGGCTTTAGGATCAATACCCAGGAACCAGTTTTTAGGCATATTGCCAAGAAACTCTGTGCCTTTAATAAACATAATGCCATGATGCTGAAACACGTACAGTAATGTGACACCAATACCTGCAATCATACCTGCAATAGCTGCTTTAGCGGTGATCTTCTTGGAGAAAATTCCCATCATGAGTGCCGGAAAAATGGACGATGCCGCCAGTCCAAATGCCAGCGCCACCGTACCCGCTGCAAAGCCGGGCGGATTCAGCCCGAGATAGCCTGCAACCAGTATCGCCAGTGTCATAACAATACGGCTCGCCATTAGTTCTCCCCGTTCCGAGATACTCGGCGTAAACACACCCTTCATTAAATCATGTGAAATGGATGAAGATATTGCCAGTAACAAGCCTGCTGCGGTGGACAGTGCTGCTGCCAGACCACCTGCGGCAACCAGAGCAATCACCCAGTTTGGCAGATTGGCGATTTCCGGATTTGCCAGCACCATAATATCGCGGTCAACCTTGACCATTTCATTGGTTTCTTTATCAGCAACATATTGAATCTTGCCATCACCGTTTTTATCTTCAAATTTCAGCAAGCCCGTTGTCTCCCAGTTTTTAAACCAGTCGGGACGTGCTTCATATGCCAGATTTTGTCCTGCTTCCGGCTGGATGGTATGAATCAGGTTGAGTCGTGCCATGGCACCCACAGCAGGGGCAACGGTATACAGCAAGGCGATAAACACCAGTGCCCAGCCTGCAGAAGAGCGTGCTGCTTTCACTGAAGGCACGGTAAAGAACCGCATAATGACATGGGGTAACCCCGCTGTGCCAATCATCAGGGACATGGTATAGGCAAACATATTGAGCTTGCTGCCCAGTACTGCCGTCGTGTATTCCTTAAAGCCAAGGTCAGTAACAATCATATCCAGCTTGTCCAGCAAATACATATTGCTGCCATCGGCCATCTTGCTACCCAGACCAATCTGTGGAATCGGATTGCCTGTTAAATGTAGTGAAATAAACACGGCAGGCACGGTATAGGCGAAAATCAACACACAGTATTGGGCTATTTGTGTATAGGTAATGCCTTTCATGCCGCCTAGTACCGCATACACCCAAACAACAAACATGCCGATACCAAGACCCAGTGCAAACTTGACTTCAAGAAAGCGGGAAAACGCGACACCTATCCCCTTCATCTGACCAATAACATAGGTCAATGAAGCGATAATGAGGCAGGCAACCGCGACAATCCGCGCTGTTTTGGAGTAGAAACGATCACCAATAAATTCTGGCACTGTGAACTTGCCATATTTTCTCAGGTAAGGTGCAAGCAGCATGGCAAGCAACACATAGCCACCTGTCCATCCCATTAGAAAGACAGAGCCACCATAACCCAGAAAGGCGATCAAGCCAGCCATGGAGATGAAGGAAGCGGCACTCATCCAGTCAGCACCCGTTGCCATACCATTCAGTATCGGATGCACGCCTTTGTTGGCAACATAAAAATCACTGGTTGTCGCTGCCCGCGCCCACCAGGCAATACCAAAATACAGCGCAAAAGTAGCAAATACCACAATATACGTCATTGTTTTTAGATCCATGATGACTACTCCTTAGCGTTCGTGAACATTATATTTTTGATCAAGCTTATTCATGCGCCATGAATAGAAAAAGATCAAAGCCACAAAAGTGTAAATGGAACCTTGCTGTGCAAACCAGAAGCCAAGCTTGTAGCCACCTAAGCGGATTTCATTGAGTGGTTCGACCAGAATAATGCCGAATAAAAAAGAGACAATAAACCAGATCGTCAGGCAAATTGCCATAAGCCTCAGGTTTGCTCGCCAATAAGAGTCATTGGAACTCATCGTTTCCTCCTTTGGGGTTGGGGCAACACATTAGTCAGGCTACCGGAGCTACGCCTTCCAGCCCTCACTGTGCTCCCCTCATCATTGGTTAGTGGGATTAATATAGTATATGCGCTCCAAAATAGAGCAAGAAATGACTCATTTTAGTGCGCACCTGATATATATAGACCTAAATCCGGTTTTTTGTCAGCTTTTGTGTAAAATCTACAACAGCTTTTCACCTTAACAGGGCTGGTCCGTCCTCACGCTATCATTCCCCCCTGTCATTGCGGCACAGACCGCAATCCATTTATACAACAGCACACGGCTCAACCGTGGATACCGGCCTGCACCGGTATGACGTGATGACCTCTTCCATGTACATTCCTGGCAAGTTAAAGTTACCGTTTTTAAAAGTGGTCAATCGTTCATGTCAGCACATATTTTTCATTCTCGAGGTTTTTTATCCCTGTTTTTTCTCTGCCTGATCTGTGCCAAAGGTGTTGCAAAGCAACCACAGTTACTACTAGCCGAGGTATACAAGCCGCAGGATGATATTCCACTCAGCCAGTACTGGGTTAGCGAAAAATATGATGGTGTCAGGGCATTATGGGATGGTAAACAGCTTATCTCCAGACAGGGAAACGTCTACCATGCCCCAGCATGGTTTACCAGAGGTTTCCCGCAACAACACCTGGATGGAGAACTGTGGATAGCCCGAGGTCATTTTGAACGACTGGTTAGCACCGTACAAAAGGCAAAACCTGTCGATTCTGAGTGGCAACAGGTGCGCTACATGGTGTTTGAGCTACCGTACGGCAAGGGGACATTCACCGGCAGGCTGCAAACACTAAGGAAAATCCTTGATCACACGCCCTCCCCTTACATTCAACTTGTGCCACAATATCAGCTGCAAACACACCAGCAGTTAATGGCAAAACTTGAGGAAGTTACCCGTCAAGGCGCGGAAGGATTGATGCTACATCGTGGAGATGCGCCATATACAACCGGGCGTAGCGATGATCTACTCAAGGTGAAGCGCTATCAGGATGACGAAGCAGTAGTCATGCAGCACCTTCCCGGAAAGGGAAAATATCGCGGCATGATGGGAGCTTTACAAGTACGTGATAAACACGGCAGGCTGTTTAAAATTGGCAGCGGGTTTACGGATGAACAGCGCCGTCACCCTCCTCCTGTTGGCACGCTTATTACCTATAAATATTATGGTTTAACAAAAAAGGGGATTCCCCGCTTTGCCAGTTTTTTGCGTATCCGGCTTGACAAAAACCCTGAAGACAAATAGGCAATACTTTTTAGACACAATATCGTAGTATCCCGTTATGCAAACGATCATCACCATTAACAACCTTGGCAAGACTTACAAATCCGGACACGAAGCACTGAAAAAGGTCAATCTGGATATTCATAAAGGTGAAATTTTGGCACTACTAGGGCCTAATGGTGCTGGAAAAACCACCTTGATTTCCATTATTTGCGGTATTGTCTCGCCGACTTCAGGCAATGTCAGCGTGGATGGTTTTGATATTATTTCTGCTTATCGTCAGTCACGCAAACGCATTGGTCTGGTACCGCAGGAGCTGACACTTGGTGCATTTGATACGGTCTGGCATACGGTGAATTTTAGCCGTGGTCTGTTTGGAAAAAAGAAGGATCACGCCTATCTGGAACAATTACTCAAAGACCTTTCACTTTGGGATAAAAAAGAAAATGAATTACGTACCCTGTCTGGCGGCATGAAGCGCAGAGTGCTGATTGCCAAGGCATTATCTCATCAGCCACGTATCCTGTTTCTGGATGAGCCTACCGCAGGTGTCGATGTCGAGTTGCGCAAGGATATGTGGCAAATTGTGCGCCGTCTGCGTGAGTCTGGCGTTACCATTATCCTCACTACGCATTACATTGAGGAAGCCGAGGAAATTGCTGACCGGGTAGGTATCATTTCGGACGGACGTCTGTTGCTGGTTGATGATAAAAAAGCATTGATGCAAAAGCTGGGTAAAAAACAGTTGATTATTGAGCTTAAAGATCCAGTCCAGCAGCTGCCTGATAGCTTGCAAGACTACCTGCTGGAATTGTCAGAGGATGGGCAACGGTTAACCTACACCTACAATACGCAAGGTGATGGCACGGGTATTACTGCCTTGCTACAGGCTATCAACAACGCCGGACTGTCTCTAAAAGACCTGCAAACATCGCAAAGTTCACTGGAGGATATTTTTGTGCATCTAATCAAGGAAGGAAACCACTCATGAACTTGCAGGCTATCAAGGTCATTTACCTCCATGAACTACAGCGTATATGGAGCGCCCTGTTTCAAAATATTGTTTCGCCGATTATTTCTACCGCACTGTATTTTATCGTCTTTGGTTCTGCTATTGGCTCACGAATTGATAGTATTGAAGGAGTTTCCTACGGTCTTTTCATCGTGCCTGGGCTGACTATGCTCACGGTGCTGACACAAAGTATCAGCAGTGCATCCTTTGGCATTTTCTTTCCCAAGTTTACTGGCGGAATTTATGAAATTCTTTCAGCTCCCGTTTCCTATTTTGAGGTATTACTGGGTTATGTCGGCGCCGCAACTACCCGCTCCCTGTTAATCGCCGTTATTATTTTACTGACAGCCAGTTTCTTTGTTGAATTAAAGGTCATGCACCCTGTTTGGGCAACATTGTTTCTACTGCTGACCTGTTTTTCATTTAGCCTGTTTGGCTTTATTATCGGCTTGTGGGCCAGTGATTTTGACAAGTTACAATTAATTCCTTTACTGGTTATTACACCACTGGTCTTCCTGGGCGGGACTTTTTATTCTGTTGATATGCTGTCACCCTTCTGGCAAACAGTGAGTCTGTTTAACCCGGTGTTGTATCTGGTCAGTGGCTTTCGCTGGAGTTTTTTTGAAGTTTCCGATGTCAGTGTGGGGATCAGCCTGCTTATGATTGTAG
>Ga0256832_1001168_pt1 | contig 17730 bp, 12 predicted proteins | sample 134614metaG_FD_190534 | JGI IMG/M metagenome (GOLD analysis project Ga0256832, IMG submission 190534) | Hydrothermal vent microbial communities from Lau Basin, Pacific Ocean - 134-614 | ecosystem: Environmental > Aquatic > Marine > Hydrothermal vents | place: Pacific Ocean: Lau Basin | collected...
CGGCCTGCTCCGCTTCGGCGCCCGCGACTACGACCCCCAGCTCGGACGCTGGACCGCCAAGGACCCCCTCGGATTCGAAGGCGGCGACACCAACCTCTACGCCTACGTCGCCGGCGACCCCATCAACCTCGTCGACCCGACCGGCCTTCTCGTGTTGCCCAGCGACCCCAGCGGTCTACCTTCTGAATGGGTCCAGGATCCTAACCATCGGGACCCAAGGGGAAGCCGGTGGCGCCATCCATCCGGCGAGATCCTCGATTTCCACGAAGGCCTTGGAGCTGAAGGAGCAGGCACGGAACAAGAACACGACCACTGGCATCACTACCCCGTTGGAGCTCGGGGAAGGCGCGACCGGACTCGGGTCAATGGCAACGACCACCTGCCACCAGGCACCGAGATACCAGACCCACCGACAGTATGTGATGACACCAATCGCGTCACGCTTCCGTTCGACGACCCGGCGCCATCGCCGCATATCTGGGATGGGCCCGCTGATGGTTTCTCGCCATTCAGTCCCTCATCTGTTCCGTTCCTTCCGTGGCCCAGCCCACTTCCGCCCCTACCGCCAATACCGTTTCCAGGAGCAGCACCGATACCCATTCCTGTTTTCTAGGAGACCTCGATGAGGAGATGGATCAGCTTTCACGACGCCGACATCCTTTGCGTTGTGCTTGCCCCAGGGCGAGTACTTATCCACGCGACAGAGGTAGAAACGGGCTTGGGTGGTGCGGCGGATCGCAAGCGCGCCGGCTGCAAAGCAGTGCTAGAGTGTGAGTCTGTCTCGAAAGTAGTCGTAGATGGATTCACCGATCAGTATGAGTATGTCTTGGACTTGGAGGTGAGATTGGACTCAGAGTCGGATTTTAAACATCTTCAGATCGCCGGCACAACTCCCTGCGCTGAGGTAAAGCTTACCCTGTGGCCACCCACTGAAACCATTCGCATTACCTGCACCTCCGTGACCCTCCGCCTCCTCGACTCTCCCGGACCCGCGCAGTGAGGTCACGGGGGTGCAGCTCAGCGCCTGATCACGCGGCGTAACGGGTGGCCTGTCGGGTGCAGATCACCTGCTGAGCATCCCCCGTGGCCCACGGGTCTGGCGCTCTGGTAGCGGCGGGCATGGCGAAGGCGAAGAAGCGCAGCGGGTTGGCGGTCTTCCAGCCGGATCGGGAGGGACGAGACCGGAACTTTAGGACCGGAACTTTAGGACACCCATATTCCTGACATCAGATCCGCCGTGCCTCCGGAAACCGAGACCAGCCAGCCTTTTTGCAACACCCTGAGATTGCAAAGGCTCCCGCTTCGCCGGCGGCCTCTGGGACCCCGCCACCGGCCTGCTCCGCTTCGGCGCCCGCGACTACGACCCCCAGCTCGGACGCTGGACCGCCAAGGACCCCCTCGGATTCGAAGGCGGCGACACCAACCTCTACGCCTACGTCGCCGCCGACCCGGTCCGCTACGTCGACCTCGACGGCCGCAACCCGATCGTCTTCTTCATCGCCCTCGGCTTGGCCCTCGGCGTCGGCGTCGCGTCAGGTTCGATCTCACGCACAGGGCCGTCCGCCAACACCGTCACCGCTCAGGAGCTTCGGTTCATTCAAGGCAACTGGTCATCATTCAGGAACAAGGCTACGTTTTGCCGGAATTGGTGAACCGCCCCGGGTTTTCCGGAGGCTCCATAACTTGAGAGGATGGAGCCATGGGAAGACGAAGCAGGTACTCACCGGAGGTTCGGGAGAGGGCGGTCCGGTTGGTGATGGAGACGGAGGCCGAGCACGCCTCGCAGTGGGCGGCGATCTGCTCGATCGCCTCGAAGATCGGCTGCACGCCAGAGACCCTGCGCAAGTGGGTGCGGCAGGCGGAGATCGACTCTGGGCGTCGAGGTGGGCTCACGACGGCGGAGCGTGAGCGGGTGAAGGAACTCGAGCGGGAGAATCGCGAGCTCCGACGAGCCAATGAGATCCTTCGCAAGGCCGCCGCTTTTTTCGCCAAGGCGGAGCTCGACCGCCGACGAGGGTGATGGTGGACTTCATCGACGAGCATCGGGACGCTTACGGGGTCGAGCCGATCTGCAGGGTGCTGCCGATCGCCCCGGCGACGTACCACGAGCATCGAAGACGGCGTGAAGATGCGGGCCGGCGGTCTCGGCGGGCCATCCGTGATGACTTCTTGCGGGCCGAGATCCATCGGGTCTGGCAGCAGAGCTTCGGCGGCGTCTACGGTGCACGCAAGGTCTGGCGCGAGCTGCGGCGGCGGAAGATCGCCGTCGCCCGCTGCACGGTGGAGCGTCTGATGCGTGAGATGGGCCTCCGAGGGGCCGTGCGCGGCCGCCGGTACAAGGTCACGACCGAGGCCGACGAGAGCCTCCAGAGGCCGGCAGACCTCGTGCAACGCGCTTTCGTAGCGGCGAGGCCCAATCAGCTCTGGGTCGCCGATCTGACCTACGTCGCGACCTATGGCGGCTTCGCCTACGTGACGCTCGTCATCGACGTGTTCTCGCGGCGCATCGTGGGCTGGCGGGTGTCCAGCTCGCTGAAGGCCGACCTCGCACTCGACGCGCTGGAGCAGGCGCTGCACGCCCGGCCCGATCATGCCGGCCTCGTGCACCACAGCGACCGGGGGACGCAGTACCTGTGCATCCGCTACACGGAGAGGCTGGCCGAGGCGGGCATCACGCCGTCGGTCGGCAGCGTCGGGGACTCGTACGACAACGCGCTGTGCGAGTCGGTGATCGGCCTGTACAAGACGGAGGTGATCGAGCGGTGCGGGCCGTGGAGGAACGTGCAGGCGGTGGAGATCGCCACGCTCGAGTGGGTGGCCTGGTTCAACGGGCAGCGCCTTCTCGCGCCCCTCGGCTACCTCCCACCGGCCGAGTACGAAGCGGTGTACCATCAGCACCAACGAGCCCGAGCCGCGGCCGGATTCAACTGACCGAGCCTCTGGAGTTCTTGGGCCAGTTCACGTTGTCGCGGCGGGCGGTGGCAGACGATTCCAAGGGGCGGGGCGAGCGCATGGAGGACTCGCGCGCGAGGTCCATCGGTTGGCCGAAAAAAGTGTGTGATCTTGGCTCCCGATTATGCTGACAGCATAGTGTTCGTGTGGGAGTCGCGCATGGGGGTGTCACCCCCTATACTCCTGGTGAAGGTGCGGCAGATGGGGTCGAGTCACGTTGCGCTCGGTGGGGCGAGCCAGGCCGCGGTGGCGGTGCGCGAGGCGGTCCACGCGCTCGCCGCGCCGGCAGTCGCCGAGCGTATCCTGCGCCGCGCGCTGGACACCGCCGAGGCGCCGGCGATTCCGACCGGTGGCTCGACGCTGCAGCGCTTCGTGGAGTCGCACCTCGAAGAGGCCACGGCTTACGTGCTGGGCGCGGACGCGGCGGAGGCTCTGCGCGCGCAGCTCGCGCCGCTGGTGGCGCGGATCCCCTCCCTGCGACCGGCACCTGCATCCGACGCACAGGCGCGGGCGAGCGCGATGCCTACACCGGTGCCGGAGGCATCGCCGACGCACGTGCTCGTGGCGACCCTCAACGAGGACCGGCTCCGCGGCGTGGAGCACGCCCTCGCCGATCACTGTTTGGTGGAGCTGGTCGAGGACGTCGTGGCCCTCTTCGACGCCATCCAGCGACCTGCCGCCGAGCGTTTGGTCGTCGTGGTCGACTGCCGCGACCCATCGGTTCAGGCCGCCACTCTGGCGACCATCGCCAGCGACCTGCCGCCTCGCTCGCTCGTCGTGCTCTGGGGTGCGACGGACGGGGCTCTCGACGAAACCCGGACCTTGGTCGGCGACGCTGCGCAGTGGATCGTCTGCGGCGACGATGCCGGCCCCGAGACCATCGGCGCGATGGTGCGGACGCTCCGTTGAGTCTTCAGCGATTCGGATCGGGCGTTCCTTCAAGAAGGAACGCCAGGAGCCCGGCGTCGTTCAGGGGTGCGTAGCGGTCGCGTTTGAGGGCGGCGTCGCGCCACCAGCTCCAGACAGGTCCCCGATCGTTGCACCCGAGCGCGCGCTGCGTGGGGCCGCATGCCACGCGGACGTGGAAGTGGTCGTCGTGGGCTCGCCCCCGGGTAGGCTGATGGATCGCCCAGGCGGCTCGGAAGAGCGCTTCGGGGTTCGGTTCGTGCTCCGCCGCGTAGCGCAGCAGGCGCGCCTTGACGCCCCGAGAGGCGAAGATCCACTGCACCTGCGCCTCTTCGTCGAGCAAGAGCGTGCGGACCAACTCCCAGTTGCGCGCCTCGTCGAAGCGCAGCACGCGGCCGCCCTGCTCCAGGGGCTCGACGCCCACTCCGAAGCGGTCGTAGGCAACCCAGCCTCGACCTTCGACGGAACGTCCGTCCAGGTCCGTGGCGTAGAAGATGAGGTCCATGTCACGGCCGCTCCGATGGCTGCGGTGTCGGGGGTGCCGCCCTCCGAAGGGTGCGCTGAGGTCTCCGACGCGGAGAGGCGCGCCCCCCAATCGGCGATGCACGACCGCCGCCGCGCGCTCCAGCGCGGTGATGAGTCGCGGGATGCCATAGCGCGTCGACTCTCCCGGCCGCGCCCGCACGAAGCCCGGCCCGCGATCGGGCAGCGGCACTCCGCCCTGCAGCCAGCCGTTCGCGGAGTCGCCGTGGCTGACGCTCGTGCCCGGGGGCACGGCCGTCGTGCACGCTCCGAGCAGAGAGCACAGCAGCCAGCGCAGAGGTCTCATTGCTTCTCTCAGAGTAGTGCGCTCGTTCCGCTGGGGCGAGCCTGCGTCGCGCCTTGACCCGTCCGGCGGAGGACGTAGCTTCTTGCCGCCATGGCGTTGCGTGACGACCTTGACCCGCTTGACCCCCTTGAGAAGCAGCTCGAGCGCGCCTGGGCGAGCATTGCCCAGGGCGACCTCGAGGCGGCGATGCGTTCCGCGGAGCGCTCCCTGGAGATCGACGAGGCTTGTCCCGAGGCGCACAACCTGGTCGGTTATATCCACGCAGCCGGCGGCAACCTCGAACAGGCCCTCGTGTGCTACCGGACCGCGATCGAGTACGACGAGGAGTACCTCGAGCCCAGGCTGAACGCTGCCGAGGCGCTGCTGCGGATCGGCGATCCCTCCGGTGCGATCGAACAGCTCGATGCGGCCATCCCCCTGGCGGAGACACCGGACGAGTACGCCGACGCGATGCTCTTGCGGATCGACGCCCTGCTCGCGGCAGGTGAGACGGAGATGGCCGCGGCGGCTGTCCGGGAGCTCCCCGGGGGGCCCTTCGACTCGCCCCAGATCGACTTCCTCGTGGGGCGCGCACACTTCGAGATCGGTGAGCTGGACGCGGCGGCGCTCTTCGTGGAGCACGCGGCGGCGGCGCTCCCGAACGACTCCGAGGTGAACTACTACTTGGCGCTGGTCCGCGAAGCCCGGGGCGAGTTGCGGGGCGCCACCGCTGCGTTCCTCCAGACCCGCGAGCTCGACCACTGGGCGCCGCGGCCACCCTGGGCCGAGAGCCTGGCCCGCTTTGAGCGGCGGGTCCGCAAGGCCATCGCCGGGCTCCCCACGGACCTCGCAGCCCCTCTGGACGGAGCGCTCGTGTTCGTCGACGAACTGCCGGGGGCGGAGATCGTCTGCGAAGGGCTCGACCCGCGGGCTCCGCTCTGGGCCGACGACCTGCCCCTCGACGAGGACCAGACGTTGCGACGGATCTTCGTCTACCAGTGGAACGTGGAGCGGCTCGTGCCCACGCCGGAAGCTCTCGACGGCACGCTTCGCGAGCTCCTGGCCGAGGAGATCGAGCGGGCCTTCCTCAGCGAGCCGAGGCCGCGGGCGAAGGACTGAGAGCGCGCCGAGCGATCGGGGCGTCCCCGCCGACGCGCTCCCACAGCCGCATGAAGTCTTCCGGCGGCTCGGATACAAGCTCGTGTTTCACGAGGGGAAGGCGCAGACCGGCACAGTGGAGCATGGTGCGCCGCGCACTCAGTACGCGCCCGTCCGGGAGGGTCACGCGCCCGTTGCCGCCATAGATTCGGTCGCCGGCGATCGGGAGCCCGGCGTGGCTCGCGTGCACGCGAAGCTGGTGCGTGCGTCCGGTTTCGGGCTCCAGCGCAAGCAGGGCGAGGGGGCCCGCCGTGGCCAAGCACCACCACCGCGTCGCGGCACGTTTGGAGCCCGGTCCATCGCCCACCCGCCGGCGCCGGCGATCCCGGAGGTCGAGGGCGATGGGCTCGTCCCAGCGGCCGCTCGACTTCCGTGGAGGCGGAGTGAGCGCCAGGTAGCGTCGGCGGTAGGCCTGGCGCTGCCGTGCGTTCTGGAGTGCGACGGTGGCGTGGCGCGTTCGCGCGAAGGTGACCAAGCCAGTCACCTCGGCGTCCAGGCGCGAGGTCGGATGAAGGCGCTCCGCGCCGGGATCGATGGCTCGGACCCTTCGGACGAGGCAGTCGCCCTCCCCAGGGGCCGTGGTCGGCAGGCCGCTGGGTTTGTCCACGACCAGCAGGTGGCGATCGCGATAGACGACGGCGATCATGCGCCGCTCTCGATCGAGGGGTCTCCCGCGGGCTCCCTCGCCTCCGCCACGCGCTCGAGGATCCGCACGCAGCCTGTGTCTCCGTTCACCTCGATGCGGTCGCCAGTGCGGATCACACGCGTACCGAGCTTGACGTTCACGACAGCGGGCACGGCGTACTCGCGCAGGACGATCGCGGCGTGCGAGAGGGGACCACCCAGGTCCGTGACCACCGCCGAGGCGACGAGGAAGAGCGGAGCCCAACCGACGTCGGCGCTGCCGGCGACGAGGATTTCGCCAGCGACGAGCTGCGCCGCGTCTGCCGCCGACGCGACCACCCTCGCCCGACCGACGGCGCGCCCGGAGCTAGCGGCCAGTCCCTCGAGGGCATCGGTGCTCGGGAGAGGTTCGGGCACCGCCGGCGGGTAACCGACGAAGGTGTCCGGGGGGTCCGGCAGGGCTCGGTCACGCTCGAGCTGGCGGCGCCGCTGCATCACCCGCGTCGCCATCGGTAGACCGCTGCGTCGAAGCACCCTGTGGAGCTCGTCGAGGGTGAGGAAGAACGCGGCGTCGTCGCCGGCCGAGGGTTCGGCGCGGGCCATCCGGACGGAGGCCTCGAGGGCCACGACGCGGAGGATGCCGAGCACCTCGACGACGAGACCCCGCAGATGTTCGCGCAGCCGCGTATACCGCTGAGCCAGGTGCAGCAGGTGGCGGAAAGCGGGCGCCGCGACCGCCGGGAGGCGTCCGAGGGTTTCACGCTCGGCGGCTTCCCGGCGCGCGCGGAGGCGGCGCTCGACGTCGATGGGGCGCTCTCCTTGGGGTTTGGGGTGCTTGAGGTGGTTGGCCAGGGTCGCGAAGAGCAGCGTCGGGTCCTCGCGCCAGCGCGGCTCGGCGAGCTCTGCCTCCCGGACGCCTCGATGACCAAAGGCCTCCAAGAAACGCTCCAGCGCCCGTCGAGTCGGTCCCTCGGGGATGTCGCTGAGCCGCAATGCGGCAGGGTCGGCTTCGGTCAGGAGGGCTGCGGCGGCTTCATCGTGGCGGGCCATCTCCGCGATGTGCCAGAGCCGAACGCCGGGCGCGGCGCTGTCGAGGTCGGCGATGCCGCTGAGCAAATCGCGCCGCAGTCGTTCGGCTTCTTTGGGATCGAAGAGGAGGCCGAGGCCGGTCGAGAGGGCGACGACGGTGCCCAGAAGGTTGCCGTAGACCGTGAGCATCACCGCGCCGGTCGTGTCGAGGAGGCGCTCGGCGTCGGTCAACATCCGGTCGAGGGCCGTCGCCGACAGGACGCTCGGGTCGACGGAGAGCAGCCTTCGGCGCTCGGACTCGAAGGACGCCTCGAACTCGTCGAGCCGGTCGGTGAGCCCTACGTTCTCGCGAGCGAAGCGCGCGGCGGTCCAGGGGAGCCGCGCAAGGAAACCGACCGGGCTGCGCCGTTCGACGGCTGCCTCCAGGCGCTCGACCTCGCCGCCGCCGCCGAGCGCCAGCAAGGTGCGTGGCCGCAGCCCGGGGACCTGGCTCAGGATGCTCATGAACTCGCTCATGTTCAGGTAGAGGCGGCCGCGGAACGAGCCGACGAGCTCGGCGTCCTTGGGCACCGTGCACCCGAGCGATCCAAACGCGCGTCGGAAGCCGAGCTCGCTGAAGTTGCTCAGCACCGACCAGGTGAGGGGCGTCGGTACGCCCGGGAGCGCCTCGCCTACGTTGACGTTCGACCAAACGATGTTTGCGCGGGGCATGCGGGGCGGGTGTCGGGACGCTCGCCGTCGGGTCGCCGGAAGGAGGGCGACGCTGACCGGGCGCGCTTGGAGCACGTAGACCGAGCCGCCGGCAATGGCCCACTCGACGTCGCGGGGGGCGCCAAAGTGGTCTTCGATGCGCAGCGCGAGCGCTGTCAGGGCCTCGACCTGGGCGTCTTGGAGGCAGAGCCGCTCGCGCTCTTCCGGGGCGACCTCTTCTTCGACGACGCCGCCGGACTCGGCGAGGACGCGCCGGATGGCCTTGTCCCCGACGACGCGGTCGCGAGGCGTGCCGGAGGCCTTGTCGATGCGCAGCGTGTCGGGCGAGACGCAGCCGTCGACGACGGCGCTGCCGAGGCCGTAGGAAGCGTTGATCACCACCTCGCCGGCGTCGCCGGTCAGTGGGTTGACCGTGAACAGGACGCCGGCGATCTCCGCGGGGACCATGGCTTGGACCACGACCCCGACGGCGGCATCGGCCCGTCCGCCGATGCGATCGAGGTACACCATGACCCGCTGCGAGAAGAGGCTCGCCCAGCAGTGCTTGACGGCCCCGAAGAGCTCGGCCTCGCTGGTGACGTGGAGCACGGTCTCGTGCAGGCCCGCGGCGGACGCTTCTTCTTGATCCTCGCGGGTCGAGGAGGAGCGCACCGCGAGAGAGCGCGCGCCCTCACGACGAAGGGTCGCGAAGGTGTCCGCGAGCGCGCGCCGCAGGTCGGCGCTCAGGGGCGCGTCTCGGACCTTCGAGGCGATCGCTGCCAGCCGCCCGGCGTCGACGACCCGTTCGCGGAGCAGAGCCGACGGGAGCTCGTCGGGCTCCAGCACGCCCCGGAGGAAATCCTCGCAGACCGCGCCGCTCATGGCGTAGGCCGCCGGCACGGGGAAGCCTGCGCGGGCGAGCGCGGCGAGGTTGCGCGCCTTGCCCCCGTAACCGGCGGAGCGTCGTGGGACGAGGGTCTCTACGCGCCGAAGCAAGCGAGGCATGGGCACGCGAGTATGCCGCCGAGGCCTCGAGGGCGCCATCGTCGCGGCGCTGGCGCGCTCACCGGTCCGAGGAGCGGCCCGCGGTGAGCTCCACCAAGCGATCGACCAGGAAGCGCGACTGTTCGAGGGCTTCCTGCGTGAACTCGGGCCCGAAGAAGCGGCGCACCTCTTCGAAGGCTGCGTCGAAGGCGCCTTGGTCGCCCCGCTCGAGGACCTCTGCGAGCTCCGCGGCAGCTTCCCGGAAGATCCCGGTGACCTCCGCCGAGCGCGGGTTGAGCATCTCGATGGGTCCGTAGAGGCTCGGTGACTGCGCGAAGTGCCGCCCGGCGACATAGGTCTCCAGGAGATAGGCCGGCGAGGTGAACTCGAGGCTGCGCTTCAGCGACACGCCCGACCTCGCGAGGGCCAAGCCGAGGACCTGCGTCTGGAAGTGGTTGAGCACCTGCACCACCGACATCGCGCGGTCGTGCTCGGCGGCGGTGGCTTCGGTCACCAGGAGTCCGCGGGCCCGGAAGCTCCGGACCACCCATTGCCGCCACTCGTCTCCCCGGCCGGGGCAGACGACGACCCGTTGCCCCGTGAAACCGTGGACTCCTGGCCCAAACATGGGGTGGGTGCCCAGCACCGAAGCCTCCGTCGACTCCATCATCGCGCGCAGGGGACCTTCCTTGATCGAGGTCACGTCCATGAGGAGGGCATCGGGACGGACGTGCGGCCCGATCTCGCGCACGAGCTCTTCGGTGACGCGTATTGGGACGCTCACGATCACGACATCCGCGGTCGCGGCCGCCCGGGCTGGAGTCAGCGGCGTGTCCACGTCCGCGATCATCACGGCGTGGCCGAGGTCACCGAAGAGGCGCGCCATGCTCTGGCCCATTCCGCCCTTGCCCCCGAGGATCGCGACCGTGCGCGGCGTCACCTCGTCGGGCACCTCGGCGCGGAGCGCGGCCTGCCGATCGCGGCTGGCGAGGAGGAGCAGCCGGTAGATCGCTTCGATGACGCCGCCGGGTAGACCCAGCGCTTCGGCCCGCTCCACCCGGTCGGTCAGAACCTCGCGCTCGCGATCGAGGTCGCGAATCGGGATGCGCTCCTGCCGTTTCGTGGTGGCGATCTCGGCGACGATGGCCATGCGGCGGGAGAGGAGTTGGAGGATGTCGCGGTCGATGGCGTCGAGGAGCGCCCGGAGCACGGGCAGCGGCCGGGAGGACTTGGGCGCCGGGGTCGACATGGGGGGACCACCATAGCAGCCCAATGAAATGCCCGCGGCGCGTCCTGTCGGCTTGGCTGCTTGCCGGGGAGCTGTCGTGAGCAACGCTGCCTCAGCAACGCTGCCTCTGGACCGTGCCCCGCCGAGTGAGGGAGCATGCGCGGCGCCCTGGAGGCGCTCGAGGAACGATGCGTCGTCTACAGCTTCACCACTGGATCCTCATCGCGATGGCCCTGGGGGGCGTGCTCGGCCTCGGCTTCCATCAACTCGGGGCGGGCGGCACTCTCGACCCCTCGGTCGTCGCTACCTTGGCGGCGTGGGCCGAGCAGCTCGGGCGTCTCTTCCTGCGGGCGCTCCAGATGCTCGTGGTGCCGCTCATCGTCTCGTCGTTGATCAGCAGCGTGGCGGGTGTCGGCGACCTCCGGAAACTTGGCAGGCTCGGCGCGCGGACCGTCGGCTTCTACTTGGGGACGAGCGCGCTCGCCATCGCGACGGGCATCGCCGTCTACAATCTCCTCGATGCGCTCATTCCGCTCGGTCGCTGGGCGCCCGCCTGGGGCGAGTTCGCCTCGGAGCCACCGCCGCTCGCCACCGGAGAGGGCGAGATCCGAGGCATCGGGGCTGTGCTCTGGGATCAGATCGCGCGGGTCGTGCCCAGCAACCCGCTGCAGGCTGCCGCCGAGGGAGACATGCTCCCCATCATCTTCTTCTCCCTGGTGCTCGGTGTCTTCATCAGCCTTTCGGAGCACCGCCCCAGCTCCGATGCAGATGTCGAGGGCGCCGCCGAGCGCGAGGACGAGGAGCGGCGCAACGTAAGGGTGCTTCGCCGGTTCTGGCAGGGGCTGTTCGCGGTGATGATGCGCATGACTGTTGCGGTCATCGCGCTCGCACCCATCGGTGTCTTTGGTTTCATGTTCCACGCCGCGGCGAGCCAGGGCGTGGAGCCCTTCAAGGGGCTCGCGCGCTACGTCGTGACGGTTGCGCTCGGTCTCGTGCTCCACGCCGCGGTGACGCTGCCGCTCCTCTACCGTGCCTTTGTGGGGCGGGCACCCTCGCAGCATCTGGCGGCCATGAAGCCTGCGCTCCTGACCGCCTTCAGCACGGCGTCGAGCAACGGCACGCTGCCGCTCACCCTGCGGTGCGTGGAGGACAGCGGCGTGCCGCGCCGGGTCAGTGCGTTCGTCCTCCCTTTGGGTGCCACGATCAACATGGACGGCACCGCGCTCTACGAGGCGGTCGCGGTGCTCTTCATCGCCCAGGCCACCGGCGTGGACCTCTCCCTTGGCCAGCAGGTGGTGGTGGCGCTCACCGCGCTCCTGGCGTCCATCGGCGCCGCGGGCATCCCGCACGCCGGCACGGTGATGATGGTCGTGGTGCTGCGCGCGGTGGGGCTCCCGATCGAAGGCGTCGGGCTGATCCTGGCGGTGGATCGGGTGCTCGACATGGCGCGCACCTCCGTCAACGTGTGGAGCGATTCGATCGCGGCGGCAGTCGTCTCGCATTTCTCTGGCGAGAGCGAGCAGACGTCCGAAGGCCCTTGAGCGAGAGATCAGGGGAGGCGGCGCTCTCGCATGCGCCACGCCATGCGCGTGGCGACGGCCATGATCGACAGCTGCGGGTTGACGCCCAGGGACGTGGGCAGCACCGATCCGTCGGCGACGTAGAGCTCGTCGACCTCCCAGGCGCGACCGGCGCCGTCCACCACTGACGAGGAGGGCTCGGCTCCCATGCGCGCCGAACCGAGCGGGTGCTGCGAGGAGGCCTCGAGCCGACGCGCGGGGAGGCTCTCGAAGGGGAAGCGACGGAAGGCGTCTGCGTCGAGTCCCTCCTCGAGACCGAGGACGCCGGGGAAGACCACCTCGGCGCCTGCTTCGAGGAAGGTCTCTCCCATCAAACGAAGCAGGCGGGGGATCGCCGCGCGGTCCCGCGGCGACATCCGGTAGCTGACGATCGGATCGGCGCCCAGCGCGCCGTGGACGGTGCCGCCGCCTTCGTCGTGGAGCATGCCGCCGAACATCGCCATGTTCCGCATGCGCCGAGCGTTGCGGAGGTGCCTCGCTCCGAAGCCGGGCATCGTGGCGCCAATGACGCTCACGGGGATGAAGAGATCCGTGAGGGTGATGCCTTCGTGCTCGAAGGCGGTGCTGTAAGCTCCTTGCATCGCGCCCTTCCAGCCGTCGACCACGATGTCTTCGGGAAAGCGGGCGAGCATGCGGAAGCCAGGGTGGAGCGTCATCTTTCGGCCGAGGGCGCGGCTGCGCTTGCCGAGACCGCTTTTGCGCAGCAGCAGCGGCGTGTGCCACGCTCCGCAGGCGACGACGACGCGACGCGCATGGACGCAGAGCCGGTCCTTGGGGCGGCCGCCGCGTCCGTTGAGCAGGCGCCCCTCGACGCCTACCGCCCGGCCCCCGCGGATACGTACTCTCTCGACGCGGCAGTGCGACCAGACCTGCGCGCCGGCTGCCACCGCCCTTGGCAGATAGCTGAGATCCACGCTGAGCTTCGCTTGTTCGGGGCACCCGAAGTTGCATCGGCCGCAGCCTCTGCAGCCCTTGGTGTTCCGGCGCATCGGCTGGAGGCGGTAGCCTTTGCGGGCGGCTCCTTCGTCGAAGAGCTTCGTGGAACGCGACCAGCTTTCGCGAGGGACGTCCTCGACATGGATGCGTTCTTCGACGTGGGCGAATTCCTCGTCGAGCATACCGGCGCCGTAGTCGACGAGGCCGTGCTCGTGTGCCCAGGTGTCGAGCACTCGGTCGGGAGTTCGGAAGCATACGCCGCCGGTGATGACGCTCGATCCGCCGACGACGCGGCCCATGGTGACGTTGATCGTCGGCGAATCGCCGCGGCCTACGGCGACGGTCATGCCCCCGTCGCGCCACACGTGCCGGAGCGATTCGCTCGGTCGCAGCCTGCCGTGATCGGCTGCATCGATCCGCGGTCCCTCTTCCAAGACGATCACCGACAGCCCGCTCTCGGCGAGCTCGGTCGCGACCACCGCGCCGCTTGCGCCCGAGCCGACCACGACGACGTCGCAGCTCGTCACGAAGGGGCCGCGGCGGTCGCGGGCGCTCTCGTAGCTCACTTGGCCTCCTTGCAGCGCCCGTCGAATCCGATCTCCGCGGCGCTGTCGGGGTGTTCGTAGTAGACGATGCAGAGCATCGCCTTGGCTCCGAGGACCGCGAGCCCCAGGGGGGTGCGCTCGAAGCGCTCGATGGCTTCGGCTCGTGCACGGTAGTCCAGCGCCACGAGCGGGAGCGGCCGGCCGATCGTCAGCGGCGCCAGAGCGGTGAGGGCCAGCATCGACGCCCGAAAGATCGTGCGGGCCCGGGGGCCCGAGCGGGCGAGGAAGTCCTCGACGTCCTCGACAGTCCAGTCGATGCGCTCCTCCGGCGGAGGCCCGCTCTCGTCAGCGAAGAGAGCTTCGACGACGGCGCGGGTTGCACGCCGAAGCGTTCGCGGCATTCGCCAGTCGGTGTGGCGCGCGTCGGGGAGGGCGCTCATCCGGCGAGTATGACTCATCGGCTACGAGATCCCGAGGCGCTTGAGCTTCTTCTGGAGTCCGTAGCGGGAGACCCCGAGCAGGCGGGCGGCATGCGTCTGGTTGTGGCCGCAGCGGCGCATCGCTTCCTCGATGAGCTCGCGCTCGAGGGCTGCAATGCGCCCCTTGAGATCGAGCGTTCCGGTCGATGGGCTCTTGCCGTCGAGCTCGAGGTGGGGCACGTCGATGGTGTCGTCCGCCGCGAGGAGAGCGCGCTCGATCGTGTTGTGGAGCTGCCGCACGTTGCCAGGCCAGGGCGCCCGGGCCAGCGCGTCGAGGGCGGCAGCCGTGATGCTCACCCGCCGGCCCTGGGTCCGCGCGTGCTCGTCGAGAGCCGCTTGAACGAGCCCGGGGAGGTCTTCCGGTCGCTCGCGCAGCGGAGGCACTTCGACGGTCACCACGGCGAGTCGATAGTAGAGGTCTTCGCGAAAGTTCCCCGCTTCCACCATCGCCTTCAGGTCGCGGTGCGTCGCGGCGATCACGCGAACGTCGATGCGCCGCGTGCGCTGCGCGCCTACACGGCGCAGCTCCCCCTCCTGCAAGACCCGCAGCAGCTTCGCCTGCATGGCCGGCGACATCTCGCCCACCTCGTCGAGCAGGAGCGTGCCCCCGTCCGCCAGCTCGAAGAGTCCTCGCCGAGCCCTGTTGGCGCCCGTGAAGGCGCCCCGCTCGTGGCCGAAGAGCGCGCTCTCCAGAAGGGTGTCCGCGATGGCTGCGCAGCTCTCCGCGATGAACGGGCCGTCGCACCGAGGGCTCATCGCGTGGATGGCTCGGGCGATGCGCTCCTTCCCGGTGCCGCTCTCGCCCACGACGAGGACGGGCAGCTCGGCCGGCGCGACGCGCGCGACGAGGTCCATGGTGCGGCGCATGGCGGGGCTCGCCGCCACCAGGTCCGGGGTGCACGCTCGCAGCGAGGCGAGCTGTGCCCGTTGGGCCTCCACCTCGCCGAGGAGCCGACGGCGGGCCTGCTCGAGCTGCGCTGTGGCGGCGCGCTCCGCCCGAAGTCGCTCGGCACCATGGAGCGCGATCGCCGCCAGCTCCGCCAAGTCGGCCAGGAGCGCGCCGTCCTCTTCGTCGAAGGCCGCCGGGCGCGATCGATCGTCGACGTAGAGCGCGGCATCGCGGCCTCGCCATCGGAGCGGCACGCAGAGCACGGAGCGGAGCGCGAGAGCATGCACGCTTCCGGCTTCACGCAGCCGCTCGTCTTCGAGGGCGTCGAGGGCCCACACCGGTCGTCGGCTGTCGAGGGCTCGCGCCACCACCGATCGGGAGATGGCCATCTCCTCGTCGTGGTCGAGTCCGGCTCGGACCGTGAGTCGGCCGCGTTCGGTGCGTTCGATCCAGAAGCCGCGCTCGGCGTCGACGAGCTCCACGGCGGCATCGACGACCTCCTCGCGCAGCCACTGGAGGTCGCGTTCGGGCGTCAGCCGCTTCGCGCGCGCAGCGAGGCGCCGCCAGCGGTCTTGGGAGGCTTCGGTTCGTTGGGCTGGTCGATGGGCCAGCACGCGTTGGTGGGCGGGCACCCGACGCAGACGCCGGCGCTGCGTTGGGTCGAGGCTGCGCGCGGCCTCGTCCAGGAGCTCCCGTGCTCGGGCGCCCGCCAGCTCCAGCCGCGACCCATCTCCGGCGGCGGCGGCCAGGTCCGCTTCGAGGAACGCGAGCAGCAGTCGCTGTTCCCAAGTGTCCGGAGGCTCCGGAGGAGAGAGGGTGGGCGGCGCCTGGCGCCGGGCGAGGGCGAGGCGCGCGTCGGCCAGCCATCCTTCGAAGGCGGGGGCGCTCCGGTCCCGCAGCGAGGCGGCCCGGTCCGGATCGTGCGGTGCGAGGAGGCCCGCGGCGCGGGTGCGCACGAGCGCGACGGTCGGCGACGTGCCCGTCGGCGAGCGCTCGGCGAGGGCCCAGGCTCTGCCGAGGTCTCCGACCCGCAGCGCGAGCTCGAGCCGCAGGAGCCAGGCGATGGATCGCGCCTCTTCGTCGTCCGCTCTGTTGGCCGCCTCCTCGGCCTGCTCGCAGACCCGCGCTGCGGTGCTCTCGTCGCCGATCCAGAGCGAGACACTGGCGAGGTTGGCCAACGCGCGACCCGCGTCACGGTCGCGGCCCAGGCGTAGCAGCTCGCGACCGGCATCGAGCAAGGCCTGACGGCCTTCGCCCAGCACGCCGGCGTCGAGCTGCACGGCTCCGAGGTTGGCCAAAGCGGTCGCTGTGAGGTGCCGCTCTCCCAGGGCGCGGGCCAGGTCGCGGGCGCGGCGGTGATGCTTCGCGGCTCCGGCGAGGTCCCCACGAGCTTGGAGCACGGCTCCGAGGGTCGCGTGGAGCCGCGCTCGCGCCTGCCGGGCCTGGCGGCTCTCGCCGGGGTGCGCCCTGAGACCTGCCCAGGCATGGCGCTCCGCGTCCTGGAGCCCGCCGGCGACGAGGGCCTTCCAGGCGCGCACCTCGTCCGTGGGCGCGGGGCCGTCCGGGTCGGAGAGGGTGAGCCACGCACGGGTGAGGGTGCCGGCCTCCCCGGCTTCTCGGGCGGCTTCCTCGGCGAGCTCGCGTCGTCCGGCGCGGCGGGCGATCTCGGCGCGGGCGGCCGCAATCCCGGAACCCTGATGGCCGTCCAGAGCGTTCAGCGCCTCGTCGTAGCGACCGGCCGCGCGCAGGGCGTCGGCGTGGCGAAGGGCGAGCTCGGGGCCTCCAACGAGGCGGGAGGCGTCGGCGGCGAGGCGCTCGGCTTCAGCGATGTCTCCGGCGTCGAAGGCCTCGTCGATGAGGGCGGCGAAGGCGGCCGCTGCCTCGGGGTCGCCCGCTGCCGCCGCGAGATAGGCGGCGGCGCGTCGGTCCTGCGTCTCGAAGGCTTTGGCTCGTCCGCGCCTCCGCTCGACCAGGTCTCGCCGCAGGACCCACCGTCCGTTCGCGATCCAGGCCTGCCCTCGGCTGGTGAGGCGCCGGGCCTCGGCCGCGCTGAGCGGGAGCTCGTCGACGGGAAGCGAGCCGCCGGCGAGGGCCAGACGATCGATCGCGTCGCTCCATTCGTCGGTCGCGCCGTCGAAGCGCACGGCCGCGCCGAGCACGTCGGGTCTCGTGGGGTCGCACCCTGCGGCAAAGGCATCGGCCACGATGCGGCACAGGCGTCCCGCGAGCCCGCCGGAGACCTCCTGGGCCGCGCGCCGCAGCGCCTCGTCCTGGCGACCGAGCAGCCGCTCGACGAGCGTCCCCAGCGCGTCGGCGTGCAGCGGCCCGACACGGATGTCTGCGCCTTCGGCTTCTTCGACGACCACCGCGAGGGAGCGGCCAGCCACCGCCGCGGCGCCAAGCTCACGCTCGAGCCAGACCTCGTCGACGGGGCCGCGTAGGTGCAGGACGCAGGCGCCGTTGGGCGGGCTGCACGGCGCTGCCGCGGCGACATAGGTCGGGACCGGCCGCCCGGCGTCGGCGGCCTCGCGCTGAAGACGAACCGTCGCCTCCTCGATGAGCCGCGAGCGGCCCGCTCCGTCGGGGCCGCCGACGCGAACGACCCCGCCGTCCCGGAGAGCGTCGACCAGGCGTTCCAAGGGGGCGCTTGGGCCGACGTAGGGGACCCGCGAGGCGGCCAAGGCGCGCGCCTGTGGGGAGGGCTCCCCCAGGGCCTGAGGAGACACCGCCTCGCCCAGCGAACGACGGGTCTGCCGGATACGCGCGAGGGTCTCGCGGGCGTCGTCGGGACGCTCTGCAGGGTCCGGTGCAAGCAGCCCCCCGATGAGCGCACGCAGCTCCGGGGGGATCGCCGCCGGCAGTTCGTCGACGCTGAGGGGAGACGGCGGCGACGAGCGGAGGGGAGGGCTCTCGCCCCTTCCC